>WPCK01092285.1_pt1 | contig 31652 bp, 32 predicted proteins | sample 5399851 | NCBI WGS metagenome assembly WPCK01 (sample SAMN12869471, study PRJNA574797) | sludge metagenome | isolation source: wastewater treatment of pH11 | place: China:Beijing | collected 2019-05-20 | reverse complement strand
TCTGTTCATTCATATGTCCCACGTCTGAACGCCCCCTCTCCCCCGTCCCAGTCCGCTGCGGTGGGGGAGAGACCTGTTCATTCATTTGTCCCACGTCTGAACGCCCCCTCTCCCCCGTCCCAGTCCGCTGGGATGGGGGAGAGGGTCGGGGTGAGGGGGCGGAAACGTCGGGAGTAGTCGAGGATTCACGGATCGGAAACCGGTCACGGCGCCGGGTGAGGAGGGCTTCGTCTCTTGGGATAGGCCCTCGTTCGTCGAGGGTCGACTCGTCATCCTGGGTCATTCGTGATATCCCAGCGCGTCGTGCGTCGCCACATTCGTGCTGCTCAACGGGCCGCCAACTTTCTACCATCGCGGCTTGCAGCCTGTGCCACTCGGCCAGTGGCTGCAACTCCTTCTGAAGGTAGGCCTGTCGACTCGCCCGCCGTTGTACTTTGCCGCTTGCTGTTTTCGGTATCGTCCCGCGTTTCAACAGAAGGACATGGAAAACATCCAATTCGTGCTGTTCCACAATCGCCTGCACAATTCGGTGCAGCATCATCGTTGGCTGCCCCGACTCGTGAGGTACGTGGCTGATTTCCTGAAGCACGATGAGACGCTCCGACTCCTCCCACATCGTTGAGAAGGCGGCACCAGTTTGGCCGGCAAGCAGGGGATGCGTTCCCTGAATCGTCCATTCGATGTCCTGCGGATAGTGGTTATTGCCACGAATAATGATCACGTCCTTCAGGCGGCCCGTAACATACAAATTGTTATCTTGGAGAAAGCCCAGGTCCCCCGTACGGAGAAACGCGTGCTGTGGCGCTGCGTCCAGACGCCCGCAAAAGGTCTCCGCGGTATCCGCCTCGCGACGCCAATAACCCTTTGCCACCGCGCGACTGCGCAGCCAAATCTCGCCGACCCGACCCTCCGGTAACTCCGCGCGCTGCGAGGGATCAACGATCTTCAGATCCGTGTCGCCGTAGACCGTGCCGCAACAGACAACCGTTCGCCCGGGCTGGCCATCGATGGGTGGCTGGGCCATGTCCTGCTCGAGCGCCGAGGCCGCAAGCTCCACTGCTGCCGGCGACTGTCCGATGCGACTGAATGAGACCATGAGTGTCGCCTCTCCCAGTCCGTACGCCGGACAGAACGTCTCCCATCGGAAACCACATCGCCGAAACGTGTCGGCAAACTGCCGCATTACCGAAAAGCTTATCGGTTCCGCCGCGATACCAGCGGCGTGCCAGCGACTGAGGTCCCAATCGCCGACGCGGTCCGGTTCGATACGTCGAACGCAGTGCTCGTAGGCAAAGCTCGGTCCCTGGCTGTGAGTCCCGCGAAAACGACTCATCGCGGCCAGCCAGCTCTGCGGCCGGCGAATGAAGGTAAACGGCGCCACGATATAGCACGGAGTACCGTTGTAAAGCGGCTGCAGGAGCCCTTCCACAAGGCCCCAGTCATGGAAATTGGGCATCCATGTGACGGTCACACTCTCCCCGTCGTAACCACACGTCGTTCGCAGGGATTCGAGATGGTGCGATAGGTTCTCGTGTGTGATCTCGATACCCTTGGGTGTGCTGGTAGATCCTGACGTATATTGCAAGTAGGCGGTGTCTATTCCCCGCGAAGGTCGATCGTGGGATCGTAAACCCGTCTCGGACGGTATTCCTTCGGTATTTACATAGGTTGGCCGCGGCTCGATATCTTGGAGCAGGCGGTCGACGTGCGACAGAGTCGTGCCGGATGTGAGTACGGTCTGGGCGTCACAGTCGTCGATGATGCTCCGAAGCCGTACGGCGGATCGCTTTTGTCGGCTTGATTCCGGCGGAGGCGCCGGTACCCCGATGACGCCTGCCAGAATACAGCCGAAGAATGCGCAGAGGAATTCAGGTCCGGCAGGATAGAGAAGCAACGCGCGTGTGCCGGCAAGGTCACGGGAACACAGATCGGCGGCAATCGCTTGAGCACGCTGTGCGACCTGCCGGTAGGTGATCTGTTGGACCGGTTCGACGGACTCGTTGAGCAGCGTAAAGGCAATTCGATCTCCCAACGTGTCGGCTTGCCGGAGCAGCAACCTGGCGATTGAGTCAGTCATTGGGCGTGTTTCCTCACGAAAGGCTTTACTGACGCCTCTCACGTTGGTTTTCGCACGCGAGCGCGAAAATTGGCCGAAGGTGCGAGAAGGGTCCCATGACGTACGGGTTCAATGGCCCCTGTCACCTCCGGTTCCAGGAAAGGGCCTCGAAAGATGCACCCCAAGAGTACCTTCAGCGTCAGATCGGCGAGGCGTGCACCAATGCAGATTCGTTGCCCGCCGCCAAAAGGAAGGTACTCGTGGGCGCGAAATGAACCGGTCAAGAACCGCTGTGGACGGAATTCGTCCGGGTGCTCATATACGCTGGAATGGCGGTGTACCAGATACGTGCATGGCAGAAGCGTCACACCCTGCGGATACTCCCAGTCATCGATGGTGGCCGGTCGGGTGAGCTTCCGGCCAGACGGAGTCGTAACGACTGGGACCATGCGCAACGTCTCCTTCAGGACCGCATCCAGCCATTTCGAATCGGACACCGGAGATAGCAGAGCCAACGAAGGCGCAAGATCCTTTCGAAGTACCTCATGGATCTCCTCGTGCTGGAGGACCCAGTACATCGCCCACGTCGCAGCGATCGACGTTGGATCGACTCCGGCAATCAGCAACGTAAACACATGATCCTGCACCTGCGTATCGGAAAGGTGCTCGCCATCGGCCTGCTGGTACGACGCCAGTCGACAAAAGAGGCCGGAGGATGAGCATGTCGGCGACGTTCTAGCCTTTCGAATCTCCTGGGAGATAGCCTTTCGCAACAGAGGATGCCATTTGGCAAACCGTGCCCAGGGACTCCAGGTGCCAAAATCCTTGGTCACATCCTTGAGAAACACATTTCTCAAGAGGTCATGTAACTCCGGATATTGGTCGCGGAACAACAACCACACGATACTATCAAAGACCGCCGCATGGAGGTCGCGTCGTACATCGATGTTCTCGCAGGATTGCCACTCCTGAAGCATTACCTGGGTGCGATCCACGAGATGTGTAAGCCAATCCGTGGAACCTTCGGCGTGTAAACTAGAGTTCAATAGTCGCCGTTGCTCCGTGTGGACATCGCCGTCGAGAACAAGCAGGGAACTGTCTCCCATGATCGAGCGGTATTGATCGTTGTAGAATCCACAGACATAGTGATCACTTCGCAGGGCAAAGACGGCCTTGACTGCCTGCGGATCGCAAAATAGGACCGTCGATCCCAGCGACCCCAATTGGACCGTGAATGTGTCCCCATACGTCGCCTGACAGCGGCGCCAGAAGGCGATCGGCTGTTCAATCCACTGCCGGGCCTGTTCCCACGGAGGTTCCGTCGGACCGGGAGGGAGCGAATTGCTCGACAGACATTCACGGGAAGATGCCAAATCTAATACTCTTTCGATGGGTGCAGACTTAGAGCCTATCCAAGTACCCTCTCCCCCGCTTCGGGGGAGAGGGCAGGGTGAGGGGGTCGTCTGGTTTTCGGATAGGCTCTCAGTGGGTTGCCGGAGACTTGATCTGGCGGTCGACAAGAAACTTCCCAAACCGCTTCCGGAGCAAGGAGCGGCTCACAAGACAAAGCGCCTATCCGAAAACCTTAGGTAATGGGGACGAGGACAGGGCGAGCGACAACACCGTGACGACCTTTCTTGACGCGCATACCGGAGTTCTGCCACCTCTCCCCCTCGCCGGAGTCTTGCCCCCTCTCCCACACGATTCGTGGGGGAGAGGGCCGGGGTGAGGGGGCCCAGACCCGAAACGGTACGCCGTGCGCCAGGGTCCATTATGCCTTGGTTCGGCCACGATGCGATGCTCGGATCGAGTGAAAAGGCCGAAATTCCGCAACGCGACATCCCGAGGAATGTCTTGATCAGACGTTGGCCCATCTCGATCGGTATTCCTGATCCGCAGTGCGCCTTCCTTATCGGAGGCCGAGTGAACTGCGCCAGCGTGCCAGCCACCCGCGAGCCCGTGCTTTGAACCTTCCGGCCCGCGCCCGCAGGCGCTCCGCCATGGGAACAACGACCAAAGCGGTGCAGCCTGAAGACACGGCCTGAACGACTGCGCCGACCGGGTCACGCGCACCGTCATAGTAGGCAACATGGAAAGCGGCACAACATGCCTCGTAGTCCAGCCATGGCAACTGGACACCGTGCTCACTGCCGTCGTATGAGATTTGATGACTTCGGATCAGCCCAAAGTATCCATCGTCGATGACAACGACGGTCACCGGAAAGTCCTGTCCAACGGCCGTAAGCAGCTCCATACCGCAAATTCGGAATCCACCATCACCCATAATGACGCAGATTGGTCGCGACGCGTCGGCTGCCCTGGCTCCCAAGGCCGCCGGCAGGCTGAAACCCATCGATTGCAGGCCCGACGGAAAGAGCAATCCGTACGGCGAATGGATTTGCAGGTGCGTGCGAGCCAGCGACTGATGAGCGCCGGAATCAAGGACAAACAGAGTTTGTCGGGAAAGCTGGGTCGACAATCCCCTGAAGAACATGTGCGGAGTTTGGTTCACGACACCACGTACGCGGTAGGCTGGTCTTTTCTGCCTTTGTCCCTCGAACGTGGCTCGCCAGCGTTGGCACCATGGATGGTTCTGTTGTACTGTTGTTTCGTCGATAACCGTGTCACGAGCTGCCGCAACCGCCTGCAACAGGGTTGGCACATCGGCACAAATTATGGACTTTGCCGGATAATTGGCGCCGAGTACCGCCGGAGAGGCATCCACATGCATCAATCGGTCTGGCGGGACTTGCAGCTTATATCCACGACTGCTGTTGTGGCTGAGTTTTATTCCGAGGGCGAGAACATGGTCGCACTCGGCAAGCATCTGGTTTACCGTGGCGACCTCCGCCAGATCGGCGGGAATGACGAGCGGGTGATCTTCTGGCAGAACGCCACGGGCAGAAGGCGAAGTGAGAACCGCCGCTCCGATCCGTTCTGCCAAGTCGCGAAGGGAACGACTGGCAGGCAGTGTCCCCCGGCCTGCCCACAACAAGTGACGCCCCGGTTGAGCCAAATGTGCACAAACCTCGGCGACGGACTCCCGACTGACTTCGACGCGGGCCGCCGGAATGTCCGCGGGAATCGGTTCACCAGCCGGCTCCGTGAGAACAAGGCTCTCCAGCAGCACTGCCACAGGGCCAGGTTCGCTCTCAATTGCTGTATTCCAGCCGGATCGAATGGCTGAAAACACGTTGGAGTCTGCGGCGGGCTGGAGTACTGCTTTACAGCTTGACTGCATCAGGCCGAGTACATCGATCTGCTGCGCCCCGAAGTAACGACCTGCATCGATCCGATGTGAGAAGACTAGGACCAACAGCGGAATCGAGTCCAATCTTGCTTCGATGATCGGAGTCACTGCATAGGTAATTCCCGGCCCACCAATCAGCGCCAGGACTCCCACTTTTCCGCTCGTCGCCGCATAGCCCAAGGCGGAGAAGCCTGCGGAAAGCTCACTCGTCGTTACGATCGTGCGAATCCGGGAATGTCCAAGTTCAGCATACAGGGGGGCATTCTGCCCCCCCGGCAGCCCAAACACGTGCGACGTTCCCAGGCGCTGAAGGAACTGGCAGATTGCCTGAGCGCCATTCATCGCTGGGACCTCCGCGAGAGCACACGGTAGATCTTGCGAGTACCGCGAACGGCGATGCCCGAGACGGACTCGCAGGTTGCGGCCAAGGTGTTTTGGGGCAGTTCGACCTGCAAACTCATCTCGACGTGCGTCCCGAGTTGCGACTTGAAGCGGGCGACCGACTCGTGCTCAGCCCCGGTAAGATCGTTCGCCTGGAGCCCCTGGGCCGCGAGCCATTCAAAGACTCGCCATCGAAGAAACGCATTCGCACCACCCTGCTGGTCGGCGGCATCCGCCGCTGCCGAAAGCGTGTGGGAAACCGGGTGCGGACCCAGAAGCACCAGTTGTGTCGCGATGGAATCACCGCTCGGTGAGCGCGCCTCAAAAAGCCGGACTAGATTCTGAGCTCGCAGTTGACCAAAAAACTGGCGAAAGGACTCTTCGGGCAGATAAAGGGGAGCCCCTTTGCGCTGGTTGATGTCCTGATGCTGCCGCCAGAAATTCTCGAAATCGCCCTCCTCGACGAATTGGACCTTCTCGGTCTCGCATCGGCGAACCAGCCTGCGCAGATTGTTGTCGAACCGTTGCCAAAGCGCCGCCAGATCGGTCACATCGGCAACATACGTATAGCTTGGTTTCGCCCTCCAGCCCCTTGCAAGAAAGACCCGGAAGTCCGCATTGGGCGCACGTGCCTTAAATCGCACGTTACGAAAGGCCTGCTCTCGCAATCCCGATTCGATTGCCCCCAGAACATTCCACCGGTGCCGCTCCTGGTTTGTCGGATGCGACGAGGGGGATGGGCGGACAATGGGGCCGTTGTAGTAGAGCAGCAATCGACTGGTTGCACGAATGCCAAGCCTTGTCGGAATCTCGTACGTGGCAATACCTCCTTCCAAGGATTCTCGACAGAAGACACCCCACAAGCGCCATCGTGCATTCGTGGCGACCGCCAGCGCGTCAAGATACTCCGGCAAGTGGTAATTGCTCCCCTCCTCGCAGGTCGACACCAGCCGCCGCCATGTGTCGTATTCATCGGGCTGCAGCAACCGAAACGCGAAGTTTCCAGACACTCAGCGGTCCTTCGCCAATTCGTTTGTATTGCGGTTTATTCGACAGACTCGCTGCACACACAGCACAAGCCGACGCAAGAACCATTTGAGCGCTGGCATGGGGTCCCGTATGGTAAACACTGCCTTGTACGCAGAGATCCATTGCCATCCAATCGTCGTCCATGACGGCCGAGCCTTTCGCGGAGTGGCGCAGAGCGAAAAGAAGTCCGCATTTAAGTTGACACATCCCGTACCCATGCGATTGGGTACCGAGGACTGGACCGGCAACTCCAATGCGTCGCGATATGCCATTTCGCAGATGTTCACCCCGCAATACGTGGCAAAGTCCACATAGATCCACGCTCGGGTGTTGATTTCTAGAATTCGAAAAAGTCCATCGATAGTACCTCGCTTGAACTCAGCACTGAAAATACCTCGGTATCGCAGATAAGCGAGAATGGACTGCAGCGAGTGCCAGGCGGCTCGGATGTCGTCAACGGGAATGTGATGACAGTACGAGCTGTCACCGAAATCGGCAGGGTGCATGCGGGTCCTTCGTCTCGCCAAAAGCGCCGTCACAACGCCATGTCGGTCCCGGAACCCGTCGATAAAGAAGTGTTGGTCGGCGCCTCCTTCCACGTACTCTTGGACAAGTACCTCCAATCCGATTTCCTGACACCGAATCCACCATTCGTGGGCGTATTGCCGATTCTTCAGCCAGACTCCTTTCATGCCGAATGCTGTCCGGAAACGAACGCTGTTCGAGGGTTTCAAGAAGAGTCTACCCGGATCGTCGAACGGCAGTGCAACAAGATCCTCTGGCACGTTGATCTCAAAACTGCGTGGATGCGGCACTTCCAAAGTTTCGCACAGACGGTGAAAGTTTCGCTTGTCCTGCAGTTTGGCGAGCGATTCGGTCGATGCGAGGCTGCTGACGAATCGTGATTGCAGATGCACAGGCCGCTGAGCCATCCAGAGGGCCACGTCATCCGCGCAGGGCAACAGGACAGCCTTCGAATGCGGTAGTTCCGACAACAGTTCGTATCCCGTTGCACCAAGCTCCAGTCGCCACGGCTGACCAGTCTTCGTCAGAGCTGGCCGGTAATGGCGAGAGCAGGGAACGAGTTCATCGTCACAAGCATTCAAGACCGGAATGTGCGCGCTCGCCAGGCTTCGGGTCGCACCAAGCCCTGTGATCCCGCGTCCGGCCACAATACATGGGATGGAACGTCTGTCGATTTGCGCTTCCTGCCTAGCTTGCCTAGTACATAACTGGTGCAAGTTCTTCAGTACACAGCTATGGAGCTTATACCACCTAACGGGAATCGATGCAGGAGACGACGACTGGAACGATTGTTCCCAAGAAAAGCACAGCAATCACGCCCGATACGGCTTAGGAACTTGAAATCCACGCGCAACTACCTACACTGAGACTTGCACGGTCACGAATCGATCCGGTAAGAGAACACCTGCCATGCGATGGCTCCTGTTTGGCGTTGCACTTTTCGCATTCCCAGGCGAGGTGAATGCCGGTTTCGTGATTCAATCGGCCGAAAGGAGTTTTTTTGGAGGCGCATCGGGATCCAAAGCCGTTAACTTTCGCGATACAAGCCCTCCCCCACTGGGAATCAACAGTACCGAATATCATGCCTCGTACGACCTCGGTCCCACGCGCAACTCCTCGATTCTCGAGCGTATCACGACCTACATCACACCGTGGCAACTTGGATTTTCACGCGACGCCAATTACGAGATCAACGACGAAGGGGAATCGACGTCGATCTTCTACCAGCACGAAATGACCGTTCACTTCGATGTCCTCGACCATCCTGCTCCGGTCGAAGTCTGGCAACAGAGTTTCTTTGACACGATTCCGGTGGGATTTGCCACACGCGAATTGCAGATTCGTGACATGGCCACAGGAGACGTGCAATTTCAATACGGTGGTGCCTATGGCGGTGGACAGAGTGGCTTGTCGCTGTATGGCGCGGGCGACCCTAGCATTCGCAGCACAACGCTTCCGATGGGAAGTTATTCATTTCACTTGCTCGCCACCGATCAGCCGATTGGTGCCGGTTATTGGCAGATGATGCCGGTCCATTCCGCCGGGATTGTGGTCGTGCCAGAGCCGACAACCATTTCCCTGCTTATCGCCGTTGCGTTGGCCGCTGCCCGGTATCGCCGGACGTGAGTTCCTCTCCATGTGCCAAACGATTCCGAGTCTCGTCGCGACATACGTCAGTTGTGCGCTCGGAAAACAGGCAGGGATGGAGGACCCACGAGGTACTTTTCAACCCCGTCCTCGAGCGCCTGCCGGTAAACAAACAATGATTCGCGCATGGCTTCCACCGTCTGATTCACGTCGTCGCCCTGATGAGCATAGCTGACGACGAGCGACGGCATCAGAATGCCGCGCCGAATCATTTCTTGCAAGAACAACGATCGGAATGCTTGAGAGGGACGCAACTTAGCATCGCGGGTGCAAAAGGTAAGATTGCAAGACCGGCCGGCCGGGGCTACGTGATTGGTGAGTCCCAAATCGACTGTCGCCTTGAGAAGTCCCTCTGCCAGTCGTTCGCCCTGTCGGTGTAGGTGTTCAATGACCGGCTCCTTGAGGTATGTCTCGATGGTGGCGATACTCGCCGCCATCGAAACCGTTTCTCCGCCGTGGGTGGTCGAGAGCAGGAATACCCGCTTCCCTTCGTGTTGAATACCTCCCAGCTGCATGAACTCCCGCTTTCCTGCCAGTGCTGACAGAGAAAATCCATTCGCCATCGCCTTGCCGAAAATGGACAAATCGGGACAGACGCCGTAGAAATGCTGTGCACCGCCAATGTGGTATCGAAAACCCGTGATATTCTCGTCCAGCACAAACAGGATTCCGTTCCGTCGGCACAATTCCTGGGTTTGATGCAGGAAGTCATCTCGTGGCTCCTCGTCTCGTGACGCTTCCAGCATGAGACAGGCAATTTGCCCTGAGTGCTTTTTCACCAAACTCTTGACACTGGTCAGGTCATTGTAGCGGAACGTCACCGTAAGTTCGGCAACAGTTCGCGGGATACCCGCGTTCATTTCGGTCGTGCCAATAAACCAGTCATCGTACGACAGGAAGGGGTGATCGGCGCAAATGGCCACCTTGTCACGTCCCGTGACCGCCCGTGCCAGTCGCACGGCCGCAGTGGTGGCAGTGGAGCCATCCTTTGTAAACTTGACCTGCTCGGCTCCCTTCACCACGGACAGGAATTGGCTGGCACATCCAACTTCTATTGGCGAAGGTCGTGTGAAATTGGTCCCGCTCAAGAGCTGATCCTGAACGGCACGGACGACCGGAGGATAGACATGGCCAAGAGTCACTGCCCGCAGTCCCATCCCATACTCGATGAACTCATTTCCATCGACGTCCCAAACTCGGCACCCGCTGCCACGTTCAATGAACCCAGGCGCCAGCTGCGGGAACTGGTCGTCACCCTTGGCATAGGTGTGACTACCGCCAGGAATCAGGTGATGGCTCTGTCCTCGAAGTTGCTGACTGTGGAGAAACTTGGAAATCATGCGGTCATCTTCTCGCGCCCGATCGGACGTCGTCCATGCCCGGTAATCCTGGCTCGCGGCACCGTCGACAGTCCGTTATAGTAGCGTGTGCGGCGGCGACATCACCTACCTTGCCAATGAACGGTTGCTTGCCGGACTCAACAGTCGCCTTAGTTCGCCAGTATCGTTCGGATCGAAATACCTGCCCCTTGTAAAGCGGACTTATTGGTTCGTCCAAAGCCCATGCTGCTGCCAGGCTATGCCAAGGAGTTGTACAAGTACAGGCAACTGTTGTTGGTGCTGGCATGGAAGGACATCCGGGTCAAATACAAGCAATCGGTCATGGGTGTTCTGTGGGCGATCCTCATGCCGTTGCTAGTCGTTGCCGCTGGCGTGATGGTGCGGTATGCCATCGCCGCGCTGTCCGGCAGGCCCCTGGACTTTCGTCAGGTGGCCACCGTGTCGGTCAAGGCGGTTCCCTGGGCATTCGTTGTATCATCGATCAAATTCGCGACGAACAGCCTCATTACCAACGCGAACCTGGTGACGAAAATATACTTTCCCAAGGAGATCTTCCCATTTGCCGCAGTGCTCTCTCAGCTGTTCGATTTTGCGATTGCCGCGGCGGTGCTGATGGTTCTGCTCGGTTTGGCCGGCGTTCAGCCAACGGTGCAATGGGTCTGGCTGCCTCTCATTCTGGCTGTACTGATTGTCATGGTGATGGGCTTGGGCACACTGTTGTCTGCAGCAGCCCTGTTTTTTCGAGATGTGCGGTACCTGGTGGAAGTCGCCCTCACCTTTGCGATTTTCTTTACACCCGTTTTCTACGATGTTTCCATGTTTCCCGGGTATGAACCATACCTCCTGTTGAATCCTGTCGCACCCCTGTTTGAAGGTCTGAATCGGGTGATCATTCATCAGGAAGTCCCATCGGTACGATGGCTTCTCTATAGTTCTGCCGTCGCCCTTCTGTTGTTTGTCATGGGCTACGTGCTCTTCAAGAAGGCCGAACCTTTGTTCGCCGAGTCGATCTAGGCAGTCGTATGTCCGACGTGGCGATGCAGGTTGACGGCGTTTCGAAGAAGTTCAGGAAAGGCGAGATTCATGACTCGCTTCGTGATCTTATTCCGGCGTTGACCGCCAAGTTGCTGCGACCTGGGGTTGCGCTCGAACCCAAGGAGTTTTGGGCGCTGCGGGATGTAACGTTTCATGTTCCTCGTGGAGAAGCCTTCGGTATCATCGGACACAATGGGGCGGGCAAGAGCACAATGCTCAAACTGCTGAGCCGTATCATGAAGCCGACCATCGGACAGATCACGGTGCAGGGACGACTATCGGCGCTGATCGAAGTGGGTGCCGGCTTTCATCCCGATCTTACAGGTCGGGAGAACATCTATCTGAATGGCACGATTCTGGGGATGAGCCGGGCGGAGCTTCGTGCGAACTTCGATCCGATCGTTGATTTTTCCGGTCTCGCCGAGTTCATCGACACCCCGGTGAAGCGCTACTCGTCCGGCATGTATGCTCGGCTTGGCTTCTCCGTGGCCGCTCACGTGAACCCGGAAATCTTGATCGTCGATGAAGTTCTCAGCGTCGGCGATTACGTCTTCCAGAGCAAGTGTGTGCGACGGATGAAAGAAGTCATTCAGAGTGGCGCGACGGTCATCTTTGTTTCCCACAATCTGCGAGCCGTGGCAGAGATTTGCAGCCGTTCCATGTTGCTCGAACATGGGCATGTCAAGGCCATCGGCCCGACGCCGTCCGTGGTTGCCGAATACCTGGAGCGAATTCAAGGTGCGCGCGTCGTACCTGCTGAAGCACCCGCGTATTTATCCGAGGTACGTATCCGAGGGAGCCAGGGTGACACGGTCCACTTCAATTCAGGCGACAAGGCCTGGGTCGATGTGACGGCCGTTGCCCGCGAGGATTGTCACAATTTCACGGTAGCCTTGGATATACAGGATGATCAGTTCCAAATCCTCTACGACACATCGGCACAGCAGCTTGGCGAACCGGAATTGTCGTTGAAGGCCGGACAGGTGTTGACGATCACCTTCGAGCTGACGATCAACATGGCCCGTGGCACTTTCCACGTCGGAACGTATCTCCACCGCTTTCACATTCAAAAGGCCATTGACACATGGTGTCCCTCCGGCACGATCGTTGTATCGAATCAGCAAGCGGTGAGCGGCTGCGTCAACTGCTTTGCCCGCGTTGTCCGCCAGGCCATTCACAATGCTTCCTCGACATCGCCTGAGACGGCGTGAATGCCTCGCGCCCGGCCAGGGCACGCTGCGAGAAGAACCGGCATTCAGCATACCAGCGATCTCTCTGGACCGTGCTTTGGTCACCGTGCCGTGAGCCGCCTCCGGACCTGCGCGCGGTACAGGTCTTGCGGGAACAAGCAGTGCGGATCGATGGGTTCGACGATGCGATCTCGAGTGTGATCGACCACGTTCGTATGAACACCGACGAACAGCACCTGCGGATATTCTGGCAGCGAGTGGACCAGTTGGCGCGTCCATAGATTCCAGAATGTCTCTCGTACACCAGAATGGGGCCCCCAGCCGGTGGACGGTCCGCCGCTTTCCCACAGCCGATCGGCGAGTCCGGCTTCAATATCCGTAAAGAGGTTTTCGTAAGGACCACCCGTATGGTGATCGAAGTTGATACTGATACCGCGCCCTCTTGAGAAGACGTTACCATTGGACAGTGAGCTGACCGTAAGGTCGTGACGAAACCGTGTTTCAATTCGAAAGTTGGTGATCAGCAGATCCTGAGGTCCCTCCAGCGAAATACCGTGATGGCCGGTGACATGTCCGGCACGATGCTCGTTCGACAAGCGCAGTCCATCGATCGTACCAAACCGACTGATGCCGACGGAGGTCACACCACTATCGCAGTTGAGAATACTCACATTGCGAATCCAAAACTGACTGATCCCATCCAGAAAGATCCCGTTATATCCCGCTTCCTGCAAGTGCGGGGCCGCTGTGCTCGGAGGAAACTCAATCGTAAGGTCCTGCACGCCAACCTGCTGAACCGTTGGAAGAAAAGAAAACACGGCGGGTCGCCATTCCGAGCGCACGTCGACTCGCAGTGGGCGGTCGATCCGGACGCTGTTCTGGCCGACTTCCCGTACCGGCGTTACCCAGTCGACCAATCGGCCGCCGGTGAGCTCAAACAGTTCCGGTGCCGGATCGGCCGGACCGCCATGCAGTTCATTCCACAGCGATCCGTCGCTTTCCTGTAGAACAATGCGGATCAACGACCCCGGACGAATCTCGTGTGTGGAGTCGACGTGCAGCATGGTATCGCCCCTGCGTGCCGGCTGCGTCACGACGGCAATCTGCTTGCCGTTGTCCGTACCATGCAGCCACAAGAAGCCACCGCCCCAGGACCAATGCCCGTTGTCACCATAGATATCCGGGGCGGGGCCCAAGACGTCTTGCAAGGAACGCGGAAAAAACAGGGTCGTGGATGCTTCACCATCACCCTGAAGCATAACACCGCTCGTGGCTATTCTCAGGACATCCATGAGCAGATAACGTCCGCGTGGTATTCGGATCGCACCTCCAGACGTCGATCGAATCGCTTCGAGAAACGCACGCGTATCATCCGTCTGGCCATCGCCGACCGCCCCAAACTCCCGCACATTCGCGCTCACGGGAATGTAAGGAATCTCTCGCTCGCCGAGGCCGTATCCCGCAAACGAAAAATCAGGAAGTGGTGAGCTTGGAACCCAGGCCTGACCCGTGGATCCCCATAATCGAGAGTACTGTGGTGACCACGGCGAGGAGTCCGACGGGCGACGCGAGCGGGTGTAATACACGCCACTCGTCAGTACCAATCCGCCCACAAGAAGATACAGAGAAATGGACCGTCTCGTCAGGCGACACATCGATTTCACGGGCGTGGCGGAGAACTTGTTCATATGGACGTTCACTGGCGTTTTCGCCCGGAACGCACGTACTCGATTCCTGCGGAGAGCACGGTTCGAGGACAGGTAGCGTAGCTGGCAAGGGCACGGAGCGCATTCATGGCGAGCCGAGTGCGACTGAAACGCAAACCTGCGGCTTCGAGTCCCTGACGCTGATAATGCCAATACTCACGGGAGCGGCCCGTCAATGCAGCCTGTCCCATCATGCGCCAGTAGTTGGACGCTACCTTTCTGGAATTTCCGATGAATTCTTTGGCACTCAAGAAGTCGGCCCCATACCGATGGTGCAGCACGATTCGTTTCAGCGCATCGACGTCCAGTCGCTCAAGTTTCCGGCGAATCGCCCCTTCTTGGGTCCTTGAGAACGATAGTATCTGCGGTACGAATCCCAGCTTCCCCCCTCGCAAGATATCCAGGCACACATCGAGGTCCTCAAAATCATTACCCAGAGGGTAGAACGGTGATCGCGACCGAACGACATCTGCCCTGTACATCACCGTTGTTGGAGAACCAAATTGATCGATTCCATCGATCAAATAAAGCCGGCATACTTCCGTCCCGGACTGTACGGTACGAAGCGGGTCCGGCCCACCCGTCAACACGGCATTTCCTTTCAGACGGAACGAAGTAACAATCCGAATCTCGTCACTGGTTTGCGCCAGATTCACCATCTCCTGCAGACACGCAGGAAAGATCCAGTCATCCGCTTGTACAATCTTGCAATAGACCGACGCCGGTGCAATCTGTCGTAATGCGAGGTTGTAGTTTTCCACCTGCCCGACATGGGCAGGAGTTGACGTCAAGCGAATTCGGGGATCGCGTTGCGCGAAGTGGCGGGCAATCTCATCCGAACCATCGGTGCTATGGTTGTCTTGAAGGATGTATTCAAAGTCGCTGTAGGTCTGGCTGAGCACGCTTTCAATACACTCCGAGAGATACTCGCGGGTATTGTAGAAGGGCGTGATGACGCTTACGCACATCGCGTGTGATTCTCGGCCCAAGAGGAAGCGTTCTTGCTTCCTTCCGGTGGGTCCTGAACTAACGGCGAGGTTTGACGCTGCGCTACTGCCGCCGTAGCCAGGTCGTCCGCTTCGGCCGAGTGGGCAACGCTGCAAGCGGCACGGAACCACTGGGTGTAGTCCTCGCCAAGACGCTCACAGAAGGTTAAACCGATCGTCTTCACCAGCCCGTTCCAGTCGTATTGGCGCGCAACCACCTGGCGTTCCCTTCGCTGCAATTCCGTATTCTCCGACGAAAGTGATGCGGCGATGCTGGCCGACCAGTCCTCGTCGAAATCGGCCAGCCGAATCACGCTAGAGAAAGCTTACAGGGTACGAATCGGTGCGACGACAACCGGCTTCCCGGCTGCGAGGAACTCGTGTAATGTGAGCGGATAAATGCACTTCGTGTTGTCATTATCACGATAGCACAGCAAACCGACATCGACATGCTGCATATAGTCCGGCAACTGGTGGACTTCCTTGCTCCCCAGCATGTACTCGTTGGGGCAGCTGGCCAGCTGCGCCACTAGCTGAGCATCCGCATCCCGGCACTTGTCGGGGCCGACCATCACGAACGACCAGGCGGGATGACGAGCGGCAAGTCGCCCGAGACGCTGGAGGTCCAGTTGTGGCTTGATAAACCCGATTTAGCCAATGCGCCGGTACGGAACGGCGGCCATGTCCGTCGGTTCGGGAGCTGGACGGCTGAAGGCCGCGAAATCGACCCCGTTCGGGAGCTCCATTGTGCAGGAATTGATCGTTCCCTTCTTGTCCATCAACGCAGGAGAACGAATGAACACTTGATCGGCACGTTGTAGCAGTCTGAGTTCCGTCGGTAACGTGGGAGTCTCCTGACTGGAAAATGAATACTCGTCGGCAACGTGGTAGCAGCTCAAGTCATGTTCGAGTAAGTCCAGCGCCTTGGCAAACTGCGGACGCCACAAGTATATAATGATCTTTCGGCAACCTCGCCGACGCAGAATGTGCGCGGCGATGTGAAGGCGACGCTTGGCATTCCAGGTTGCGACGGCTTGCGGCCGACATAACATGGGGAGCCACGGTATCGGATCACAACTTGTCAGGCCCGGGACCACATATCCCTTTTTCTTACTCCTGTACTGTTGCCGCAATGCGCTCGGTGTGAACTGTTCTCGGGGTAGCGGTGGGTTGAACCAGACGACTGGAAAGAACTTTGCAAGACGAGACAAGATCTGATGTTGCGATTGCCAGGTACCTTCCCACCTATCACTGGAAAGAGACAGGATCCCGACATCGGGGATGGCAGGCACATGTGGACCGTCGGAACTCATGCTGGGCCAGCCGCCTGTCGCCTTCCACTTGGTAAATGATACAATCCACGTCCGTGACCTGGAGTCGAGTCCTGACGATTGGGTGCCGGGAGAAACGACTGTTGAACGAAGGCAGCGAAGCATTTCCACAGACGTGGCGACTTCGCAAAGGCGATCTGGTTGAAGTTCGGACGGCTGAAGAGATTCTCGCCACCTTGGCCGAGGATGGTACGCTCGATTGCCTCCCCTTCATGCCAGAGATGCTCGAATGGTGCGGTCAACGGCTCCAGGTCGCATCGAGCGCCCACAAACTGTGCGATACGGTCCACAAGACCGGGGCGCGGCACATGCTCGATGCGGTTCATCTGGAAGGCGTACGATGCAACGGTGTGACCCATGGCGGCTGCCAGGCCGAATGCCTGATCATCTGGAAAGAAGCGTGGCTGAAACCCGTCGAACCCGCACGACAGGCAATCCGTTGGCGACGAGCCCGCCAGGAATGCACACGCGAAACGCTACGATCTCAAACGCAACCACGACTTGGCCGATATCGGTGCCAGGCCACGGAACTTCCAAGCGCCACGCGGCCCCGAAAGTACTGGAACCCATGCTTCTATTGGGAAGACTGGCGGTCCGGCAATGTGCGACTGCTGCAAATGCTGACAGTCTTGTTGCTGCGTGGCCTGGTTCTGGTGCAGTCGCGGATCCGAAGGGGATACCGACTCTCTATTTGGACTTACGACCGGATTGCGCGGACCCTGGGACTGCCACCATTTCCGTACCGAACCGGGACGCTTCAAGGGGCCACGCCGACCGCGACTCTGGACCTGCAGCCTGGCGAGCTGGTTCGTGTAAAGTCTCACGAAGAAATCCTGAAGACCCTGTCGGGCTGGAAGAACCGGGGGATGCGATTCGATCCGGAAATGGTGCCATGGTGTGGGCAGACCTTTCGCGTCCGTAAGCGGATCGAGAGAATCATCAATGAATCCACAGGAGAATTACTCCATCTCAAGAACGATTGCATTCTACTGGAAGGTCCCTATTGCCTGTCCTTTCACAGCCATCGTCGTCTATTCTGCTCTCGCGCAATTCTCCCCTATTGGCGCGAGATCTGGCTAGAGCGAGTTGAGGAAGCGGCTAGCGCGAGCAGCATTCGGGATTGTGCGAATTGTCCTTCCACGGTTCCATTCGCCGACTCGACAACATTGCGAACAGACTCTCCCCCGTCTTCGGGGGAGTCGGCAGGGTGAGGATCAACGCCGCGACCGATATCCGAAACTCAGATTCCCGATCCATAACGCCGTTCTCTCCAGCCCACCCCAACCCTCTCCCCCACGAGAGGTCGTGCAGCTTGCGAAATGCTTCACCCTCCCACGTTGTACGTGTTTGGCGTGCCAGCTTCTGTACCCTCTCACTCAAGTATCGGCTTCTTAGCCGTGACTTGGGTGAGAGGGCAGGGTGAGGGGGACTTTGAAGTAGCAAAACGTACCACACTCCTGCCCCCTCATACGGCCTTCGGCCACCTTCACCCCCCAAAGAAGGGGGAGAAGGATCGTGGCTGTCACGCCAAACACGTACCCCGCGTATCGCGGGAGGGTCGGACGCGCAGCTCCCGGGGAGGGTGCCCGTCCCCCTATCCGCGAGCTGCGCTCGCGACTCTCCCAGAGGGAGAATAAAGGCACAAATCGTGAATCTGGCGACACTAAAAAGCCGCACGTCCTCACGAAGCGTGGGGGAGAGGCGGCAAGACTTCGGTAGTCGCACCAAAAAAAGGATCGTTCACAGCGTTGGGTAAGGGAACGCTCGTTTCCAGGATCGGCAATCTGCATGAGTGGGGCTCCCCGCAGACTCTGCCAATAGCCCGGCGCTTGGTCAAAGAACCCTGTTCGCAGCATCCAAGCGCGACGATTTCCGTGGGACGGCCATCAAGCGACGCGGATCAACTGCTTCTGCCGTAACAACTCGGCCGCTTCATGAACCATCCGAAAGGGAACCCCCGATCGTTCCGCCACGTCAATCAAGGAATGCTGCCCGTCCGCAAGATTCAGCACCCAAAACAGGGCGTCCTGGAACTTGGAATTGCGGTTTTGCAGTTCCTCGTAGATGCCGTAGTTCCCTAACTGGGGTTCGCCGTAACCGGACAGACTGGCAACCACTCGATTGTTGTCCAGGATGTACAAAATCTCCTGGAGACATTGGAGCGAACGTTGGAGCTGATCGGGTGAAACGAAGGACAGATTATCTGCCGACGTATGGTACTCCCTGAACTGATCATGCCGAGCTCGCATGAGAGAGCCCACAGGCAGGCGGAACCCGGGAGCGTTGAACTGTCGCTCGTCGTACCCGAAGGGGCAGAAATCGACGACCGCGTGATCGACATTCAGGTCGCGCAACGACAGCTGTGCCGCGCGGTCCACCTCGGCAGCTCCATGGAAGCTTCGTTTGTAAGTTAGCCGAGCAGCATCACCCAGGCAGACCAAGGTAAGGCCCCCCTTGATGCGATCAAGTAGCTCCTGGTTTCTGGCCAACCAGGCAATCGCGCCGATCGTCCCCGGCGCGAAGAGGAAACGGTAGGTCCAGCGGTGTCGACCGTCCAGCATCCCGCGAGCCAGCATCGTCGCCACGACTACCCCCGACAGATTGTCGTCGCATAACGAAGGATGACAGATATGGCTCGAAATCAGATAACCCTCTGGACGATCACCGGGCAGCACAAGGTCACCGTAGGTCAAGTGTCCAGGCTCGAGCCGTGAGTCAATACAGACATCGTACTCGTGATCCGTAAGTTGTTCTCGTTGCCGCTCGGTGACGCAGAACCCCCAGTCGCGGCGATAGTAGGACGTTCGGTAAGGAATCCATTCCGGCTGATCGGGCAAAGAATGCAGATGACTCTCAAGCGCCTCTCGGGACATGCGCTGCTGCACCGGCTGGCTATAGCTCACAACATGCAGGTTGGACTGCCGGAAATCGACAACACGCCGGCCGGCAGTGTCCTTGATCCAGGCGTCATGAATGTTCCATTCATCTGGGATGGTCCAATCGAGGACACGTGTTCCGCTGGGTACTTCATGAACCTGGATCGGTAGGTAGCGTCGCAGTTCTTCCAGAGACGCCCTGACGCCGTCTCCTGTGATGCTCCGACAAATAGGGTAGAGCTTCTGCATAAGCTCAAACCCATCACACGCCGCGACATCGTCATTCGGCATGGCCGAACATGCCTTCGAACTGGGAAACATCACATCGCGAGTAGGCACGATCGCGTTCCGAGATGATTCGGGGAACTGCCGGCCAGGGAATCTCGAAGGCCGGATCGTCCCACCCTATCCCGCCTGCGGACTCCGGATGGTGGAAATCCCCCATCTGATAGAAAACCTCCGCTTCGGCGGACAGCGTCAGAAATCCATGGGCAAAGCCCACGGGAATGTAGAGCATCGTACCGGCTGCGGCATTGAGTTCGATCCCAAAGGATTGGCCGAAAGTCGGACAGTCGCTTCTAAGATCGATTACCACATCGAAGACCGCTCCCGCCGAGCACCGAACGAGCTTCACTTCCGCGTGCGGTGGCCTTTGATAGTGCATCCCACGCAGAGTGCCCTTCAGGGGATTGCGAGAGATGTTGCACTGAACAAACTCGCTTGACAACCCCTGTTCGACAAACTCGCGTCGACAGAATGTCCGGGCGAAATAGCCCCGTGTATCGGTGTGGGGCTCGAGATCAATCACCCATAACCCCGGGAACCCAGTCTTCCGGAACTTCATCGACGCCCCTAGTGAAACCTGCAACACCCGACGCGCGGACTATTCCACGGTGAGTCGTGGAATGGCGACCACGAACTTGCCGCCCCAAGTCCGAATGTATGACAACTGGTCCATGATCTCATCGCGAAGGTTCCAGGGCAGGATCCAAAGAAAGTCGGGGCGCGTCGCCCGGATGCGTTCCGGGATCTCGATCGGAATGTGAGTTCCAGGCAGGAACTTCCCCTGTTTGTAGGGATTCCGATCGACCGTGTACTCGACCAGGTCCGTGCGGACACCGCAATAGTTCAAGAAGGTATTCCCTTTTCCGGGAGCTCCATAGCCTGCGATCTGCTTCCCTTGCCGTTTGGTTTGGATGAGGAACTCCAACATGTCACGTTTGGTTGCCTGCACGCGCTCTTCAAACGAGGCATAGAATTGCCAACAATCCACGCCCATGTCGGATTCCGCGGCGCGCAGCTGCAATACAGCGGGGGCCACAGGCCGTGTTTCGGTATCACTTCGTCGTACGTAGATCCGCAGGGAACCCCCGTGCGTCGGCAGCAGTTCGACATCGAAGACCGTGAGACCGTGCGCCGCAAAGACTCGTTCCACGCAATGAAACGAAAAATAGCTGAAGTGCTCGTGATAAATCGAATCGAACTGGTTCTCCTCAATCAGACGCACGACGTGAGGAAACTCGAGCGTCGCCGTCCCTGTTGGCTTCAGTAGGATTCCGATGGCGGCCACGAAATCGTTCAAATCGGGAACCTGCGCCAGGACATTGTTCGCAATGACCAAGTCGGCTTGCAGGCCTTCGGATACCATCTGCCGTGCGGTATCACGGCCAAAGAACGATACGCGTGTCGAAATCCCACGTTCTTCCGCGACCCTGGCTACGTTTTCCGCCGGCTCCACGCCAATCGCAGGGATACCCGTTGCAGCGAAATGCTGTAATAGATATCCATCATTACTGGCAATCTCGACGACGTGACTGTGTTGATCCAGCAGAAGCCGTTCGATGATGGCCTCTACGTATTGCCTCGCGTGTTCCACCCAACTGTCCGAATACGAGGAAAAGTACGCGTACTCACTGAAGATATCTTCTGGCCGCACGAACTGCTGCAACTGGACCAGGAGACAATGACGACATACATACACCCGCAACGGGTAGAAACACTCCACGTGCTGCAACTGATCCAGACTGAGGTACGACTCGCACAGAGGAGACATGCCCAGATCAACGACCCGATGATTCAGAATCCGTCCGCAAAAGCGACACGAGAAGCCCGCGTTGTCCGCCGCCGGGGGCCATCCACCATTCAGCCGATCGGGATCCGTAGTCACGCTAGGAAACCGGTTCCGCCGTTGAAGTCCAGCGCATCACGTGATCGAGTCTGCCGTTGTTCATCAGCTGCCGAATGCACGCGATCCGCTGGAACTTTGGACCATCGAAATCAGCAAGGCACAGACCATAGGTCTGGTACGCGTGCAAGAGCTCTTGGATCCCGAGGGCCAGGTTCCACCGAGGTCGGAATTCCGACATGGTCCGCGCGATCTTGCCGAAGTTGACCCGGTAACACCTCGGATCCGGACCAGCACCGGGTCCGAAGGCCAGCCTGGTGCCGGGCATGGCTTCCTGGATGAGCTCGGCAATCTGGCGGATTTGGTAGTTTTCTCCGTCTCGTCCGACATTGAAGGCCTGGTTGTGAATGCACTCTCGAGGCGCATCAAGTGCGGCGAGAATTGCCCGTGAAATGTCCTCCACGTGCACGAGCGGGCGCCAGGGTGTGCCGTCGCTCGTCAACCGGATCTCTCGCGTCAGATACGCCCACCCGACCAGGTTGTTGACGACCAGGTCCGCTCTCAGACGGGGAGATATGCCGTACGCCGTGGCGTTGCGAAGATATACCGGGCTAAAGTGCTCGTCGGCCAGGGCAGCGAGTCCAACCTCCGCGTCAACCTTGGAACGACCATACTCCGTCACGGGATGGAAAGTAGCCGACTCGTCGAGAATGTCAGTCGGGGACGACGCGCCATAGACACTACAAGAGGACGAAAAGAGAAACCTCGTCACACCTGCCCGCCTGGCCAGGTCTGCCAGGTAAAGCGTGCCGCGATGGTTGATCTCATCCGTTGCCTGTGGATGGAGAGCACCGAGGGGGTCGTTCGACAGAGCGCAAAGGTGGATTATTGCGTTAATACCCTCCAACTGCCACTCCTTGACGTCGCGAACGTCCCGACCAATCGAACGAATGGAATCGTCAGTGGGCGTGAGTACGTTCGTTTCAAAGTAGCCGGCATCCAACCCAATTACGTCGATGGCCGACTCCGTGAGCACACGCGTCAGCACACTGCCGATGTAACCCTGATGTCCCGTCACGAGCACGCGCATGACCGAGCTGTTATCCACTCCGCAAGGTTATTTTTCGGGCGTAGAACGCTTCCGCATACTTCGTGGGCGAGTTGCATTCGACGCCCCGCAAGCGCATCAGGCCCCGAAACACCTCAGGATCGAACCAGGGCTTGGCCTTTTGCGAATGGAAACACTCAGCGAGATAGTGAATCTTCCGTTCAACGGCCGAAGTCGCCAATGGCACAAAGACATTGGGGGAGGCCAGCCCGCCATCGTACTTGGGAACTTCGTACTCCAGAATACAGTGGTTTCGGAAGGTATTCCACGTGAGTTCCGCAACGGTACGATGGTCCTGGTGCAAATCGTTTCCACCATGCGTCAAGATGAGGTCTGGTTCGATTTCTGATTTCAGCGATTCAAAACATTCTTTCAACGCGGCCCCTTCGAAGGGGAAGAAGCCATCGCGAAATGCGTGAATTTCCAGCCGGGACGACGGATGTGACAAGAATTGGCGTGCACTTCGTTGGGCCTCTTGCCGTCGAGTCTCGTCGGCACTGAAGACAATCCATCGCACGGAGGTCCCGGAGTCGGGGCCGAACATGCTGAGGACCGTGCCGCCGCACCCGATCTCAATATCGTCCGCGTGTGCTCCGAGGCACAGCACCTGGTTCACCTTCGCAAGATTCAGCGATTGCATCGCCTGTCCACCGTCGCGTTCCTTTTCTGTGGCACGCCGCGTAAGCGAGTGTGTTCCATCCAACCCCCGCTACGTACTGCAAGCGGAACGGCCGATGGGGATACGAGCGAACGCGCCCAACGGCAGCTGGGGGATCGTTCCGCAACCTCACCTGGACCTTGGCGCGAAGGTCCTTCCTCGGCCAAGCGGGCGATGTACCATCGGTCCTCGCCCGCCGAGTCCGAAATCGACGCGCGGCAAGGATGCGGCGGCGACCAGCGCACGATGGCGGCCTCGGCGACCAGCGCTCGGATGGAAAACAACCGCCCGGCTACTGAATTCACGCACCGTCCGTTGCTTAATGACCGTGCGCGATTCGTGCACGATATCTTCACCCTCCCTTCGGGAGGGCCGAGCACAGCGAGGGGAGGCGAAGCTGGGAAAGACCGTCGCCCTCCCCGGACGCTCGTGCCTCGCGTCCGATCATCCCAGATCGAGGGTACATTCCGTGGCGACCGTGACATCTCGTCCCAGGAAATGCGCCTAGCCTTTCCACCGTTCCCACGGAGCGCGACCACCGACGTACAACTCCTCAAGCTGTTGCTTTTCCTTGAACGTGTCCATACATGCCCAGAAGCCTTCGTGGCGAAAGGCCACGAGTCTTCCTTCTTGGATGAGGCGTTGGAAAGGCTCCTCCACCAGTTCCTCCCCTTCGTGCAGATAGTCGAAAATACTCTGGCGAAAGATGAAGAAGCCACCGTTGCTCCAGAGCGAGGATGTGTGCGCGCTCCGAAAGTCCACGACCTGGTTGGCGTCACCAACCGTGACCAGGTGAAAACTGAAGTTCGGCTGCACACAGAGGAAGCCGGCGACGGCATCCGATCGTAGAAACAGTTCCTCGATCACCCCCAGATCGGCATCGGTCAGATTATCGGTGTAATTCGCCAGAAAAACGTCCTCGCGTTCGACGTATTTGCGTACGGCCCGAAGTCGGCCTCCGATATTGGTCACGATCCCGGTATCGGCGAATGTCATCCTCCAATCGGAAAGATCCGCATCCAGCAGCTCAATTTGGGCACCACCTTCCGACAGAACGAAATCATGACTGAAGCACTTGTTGTAGCTGAGGAAATACTGCTTGATGACTTCGGCGCGATGCCCGAGGCAGAGCACGAAATCGCGATGCCCGAAGTGTGCATAGTACTTCATGAGGTGCCAGATGATCGGCTGATCCCCAATCTTGACCATTGGCTTTGGAATGGTATCCGAATAATCTCGCAAACGCAGGCCCAAGCCGCCACAGAATAAGACAACTCTCATGGAGATTGCTTCCGGAGACAGCAGTCGATGGAATTGGTAAGCCCGGCCCAGAAACGTACTTCGGGTTCACTTCTGGCAGCACCAGTGTCTGACTCGTGTTTACCATACCTCCCAAGTCGTTCGCACCGCTGACACCGTTCGTATGAGCGTAATTGCCCAATAACCATCCGCGGACATTCAGCGAGCAATGACCAGATCGCTCATCGCGATTGAACAATGGCCTTGACACCTGAAACGACGGTGTCAGGTAGAACACAACGCACTGAGCTCCTCCAAGTATCCCACATCCAGGGAGCTACTATGATCGCTCGAATATGCCAAGCCAGCGCGCGGATCACGGAGTCTGGCCGAACATCACGAGCTACATTGATGTACGTATCCGCATACGCCTCTGCAATGAGCCGCCTACCGAGGCGATTGTGAACCCCATCCTTGGCGAGAAATCGAGGGAGGATCTGTTGGAGTACAAGCATTCGGCGTTCCGATCCCCGCCGCGACAAGTTGTTGTGTCCCATGCGGTAGAGTAGCAACGACTCGGCGACGTAGTCGAAGCGATATTTGAAAGCAACGCGCAACCAGAGATCGTAATCGACGGCAAGCGAGATTGTTTCGTCGAATGCCCCGACATCATCAAGGACAGAACGCCGAACGACGGTTGACGAAAACGGAGGTACGGTGTAACGGATGGACTGGGCAAGGACGTCCCCGCGGACTAAGGTACGATTCATTTCACCGACGATCCCACCGTGTGGATCCATCAGCTGGCCGTTCGTATATGCCACGCCGAGTTCCGAGTCAACGTCAAAAAGGGCAACTTGCTTTTCCAATTTGGTCGGCCGCCATGCATCGTCTGCATCCAAGAACGCAATCAATGGAGCTTGAGTCAACCTAATCCCCACATTCTTTGCCGCTGACTGTCCGCGGTTTTCTTGCCAATGATATCGAACCCGTGGGTCAGCCATGAACGGCTGCACTTGTTGGAATGTCTCGTCAGTGGAACCATCGTCGACAATGATCAGTTCCCAATCGGCGAAGGTCTGATCCAACACGGACTGTAGTGCCTGGCCAATATAGCGTCCGTAGTTGTAACTGGCGATTATCACGCTCACCCGAGGCGGTACTCGAAGTTTGCGCGAATCATCGAGTAACTCAGGAGTCATCTCGAGTGTCGGCTTCATGTGGGAGTCGAGTACCCAAACATAACGGGGAGACACAACTGCGAGCGGAGATAGGCCGACCTATCCGACGCTAAATATCACAGTTAGCCGGCAGTTTGCCCAACGTCAAATCCATTTTGCTATTCAGGTGCCCTTTCGGCGTGCGTCCTCGATCGTCACAGCGACTTGAGCGCGATACTTCTGACCTGACGGCGACTGGTCGTCGAATTCAAGCCGGTTCGTGAAACCGCCCTCTGCCAAACATTTCCCTGGAATCGCTGTCTTGTGCGAGCAATTGCGTCGAAACCACTCGTATTCAAGGTCAATATGACCGATGTCCAGTGCGCGGCACCCCCTTAAACCAAGCTCAAAGGCTAAGATGGTTGCCGTGGGCCCCAGTGCCAACAAGTACAGGTAGTCTTTCCCAAACCTTGCCGCTTCCTCCAAGAGCGCATCGAAACACCGAAATGCATGCCGAGCGGGGCCGATGATGCGTTGGACGGATGCCGCTTCGTCGAGCAAATCATTTCCGACACCTAACCTTGTGTGCGTACCTTCCACGACTATGACATGCTTACCTCTCCAAATCCCTCTGAACTGTTCAAAGAAATCGTTCAGCATCTTTGGTGACTCGTATATTATATGAGGACGCGTTACTTGCGTATCATAGTAGGTCTTGTCGAACCGAAGCACTTTGTAGATATCTTCTCGATATCGGTAGAAAAACGCACGCCAGAATCTCCGATGCGAAGGTTTTAGCTCCCCCAAGGATCCGAACAAGCTAGGTATGCCGATGAGTATATCGGGCTCGTCAGACGCAAGCACGATTCTCAGGCGTGCCTCCAGTATCTTATTGTGCTCCTGATAGGTAATCCCTTCCCCTAGTAGTAATCGGAACTCACCATCGCCAAATCGTGCGATGGATCGCGTTGAGGTGACAAGTTCTTGAAGCGTTTCTTGTTTCGACTTGATTTGGGGCAGCTTTGCGCGATTCGTACCAGCCAACAGTTCGTCCGTCAATTCATACACCAGGTTGCGAACTTCCGCACGGAGGCTTTCCGTTTGATTCCAGAACAGTTGGCGCCCCCCCCAACACCAGATCCGCTCCTTGATCTTTCTATATAATTCGTTCAAGCGCACTCTGCCTGTTACCGCCGATATGGAAGTGGCATTCCTGTATTGGCCGGGCTCCGATCTGGACGCGTATCCCATGCCACACGCAGGTGAGTGGGGAGGATACGTTGCGCGTCAGACTGCTGTTGTCTTTCGTAAGATGTGCACCCGTCCAAGCGACTATTGAACTCGCACAAGACAACGTGATGCAACAAGGTGGTCGGTAATATCAGAGGAGATTGCCGTCCTGATCGCAAAACTCGACGGCTGGGTTCGCTGAGGGATCTGCCAAGCCAAGAGTTTGCCGCAACCATTCGTCCAGCATTGTCAACAATTCCGTACCAACAAGTCCAATTCGAGGTGCAATGCACTTTGCACGCCCGGAATATGCATCTGACAATCTCCATTTCCGGCCAACTATCTTGGCAACGGCAAGAAACCGGCGGGCTTGGCGAAATTCCCCCGCCCGTGCAAGACGACGGGCCGCCTGGGCGAGCATTTGGGCCAAGGCGTTACCACGTTCCGTAGTGAGGGCGTCTCGGGCAGCCAGAATTCGACTTGCGCGATCCACAATACCAAGGTACTGCTTGTAAATACGCGGCGAATTCGACGACACACTTCCCGGCAATCGCCGCACAAAATACAACACTCTGTCAAGACGCTTCAAGGAGATACCGTTGCAAACCATTCGCATATGAAGATCCAGTTCCTGTGCACACGGTAAGGCCGCGACAAACCCACCGACTTCTCGTAATAGCCCTGTTTGATGTAACGGCGCCGGGGTTTGGAGTCCTCGATTGCGAGCAACATATACAACCGGATCGATACCTTCGATGGGAACTCGCAACGGATTGAAGTACGTACCTCGTTCCGTATCTACGCGAACGCCATCACAAAACACAATTTCTCGTCGTCGCAAGTCAACCAACGGAACCATGAGCTTCAGCTTCTCGGGATGGAGAAAGTCATCGGCGTCAAGGAATTGAATGAGATTGCCGGTCGCCAACTCGAGTCCGCGATTGCGCGCTGCGCAGGCACCGCGATTAGGCCCAGTTTCCCAACGCACTGCGTCACCAAAGTTCTTGATTCGGCTAAGACTATCGTCGGTTGACCCATCGTCGATGACGATGATTTCATGCGGTCTGAACGACTGATCCAGCGCACTCTGAATCGAGCCACCAACGTATCGTTCAGCGTTATAACACGGTATTACAACTGACACTCCAGGTGCTGACATAGGTCTTGTGCGGTCCTATTCTAGCGAGCCTAGTCCCCGATCAAGCGCAGGTTGATTGAGGACTAGGGCCATTGTTGGGTTGTGTTGAGCGGACCACTCGAGTTTTCGTTGCGGCCTGAACATTACTTCCCGCTGCGGATTCTCTTTCGTGGGCATCTCGACAAGAATAAGACCAAGAACCTGCGTAAGGTTTATCGCAGCGAACCCGCGTTTGTCCCACTGATACCGGATCAGTTATGGGGATGAATGCCGGACCCATTCTCGACCTCGCTAACCAACGTGCTTCCACGCCATTTCCCAATTCGAAGTCCATGAGGCAACAATGCCAATCGACCGCGTGATAGTTGCTTATCACACTGCTGTCGCCAGGTTGTCCAACAATCATGTTCATGTTGTCGAAACGCGTCATCAAGTAGAACTGTGGCACCACATGCAATATGCCTGTGCGCGATACGAAACGTGCCTTGCCGGCCAAACTGTTTCGCAGGTGGTCCATCAATCAGGCACATGTCGAACCCTCCGGAAACCTGTTGCAGGAGAGCGGGTGCGACATCGTATGCCGGGCAAACATCATGGCCGAAATGCCTCTGAACGATTGGTGAATGAATGATCTTTACGTGACTTGCAAGGCCAACTTGATCAAGCATCAATGTTGTCGCTTTCGCCCAGCCCTCATCGTGCTCAATCGAAACCACCGAAACACTCACCCCCGCACTGCAAGTTCGCTGTTTCGCATACATTGAGAAGAGAACCGTACTAACGCCACTACCGAACTCCAGAATTGCGGTTGGCTTCCGCTCCAAAACGAAACGCCACAAGAACATTAATGTGGCGAAGGAAAGGCTATACTCGGCATTGACAAACGGCAGTACGCGATGCAATTCACGATCGCGCCGCAACTCCTCCGAGGCCTGCCGATTCGCGCGTTCGAATAATGAGCGACACATCCAGTCTCTTGCCAATGCTGGAAGCCGATGCCAGATTGCTGGATCGCATGACCATGGCGCTCCTGCATTCAGCGATTTCCAATATCCTGGATAGACGTAGTTTCGGAGCTTCCGGCTCAACCGATAGTTGGTCAGTATTCTATGAGCAACTCTGCTAATTGGATTAGTCCTGCCCTTCTCTCGATGCGGACCATTCGGAACGCGCAATACACTGCCCGAGGTGGAAGCCTCTTCCCTCGCCAAACAGATCGCCGTCTGCCACTGTGAAAGTTGTGGCCCGATCGATTGATTCAAGCGATTGGACGCCATCCGAAAGTGCCAGTTTTACGCTGTAAGCACCTGGAGCCAGGGGTAGCTGTGGAATTCTGCAAGTTACTTCCACCTTTCCTTCTAGCGGACCGATCACGTCCCTGGATGCGGGTGTATGTACTGTTAGCATCCTAAGCCCTGTAATGCTGTCGATGCCAACGCCAATTTTCGGTCGCCGCATTGGTGTCGGACTGCAAATGCACATCCTCAAGATGAATTCCCCTCCTAAGGGGATCACGTTGCTGCATGTCCCACATGTGCTGCGAATTGACACATCATAGAAATGGTCCGAATTGTTGATCGCGTTTCGCGCCTCTTCGCTTGAAATGACCAGCGCCGATTGACGATATCTGCGTATTACATCTTGGACACCGCCGACAGCGGCAATGGTACCGTGTTCGATTTGTATGGCCCGAGTGCAGAGCGCTTCAACCGCTCCCATATTGTGGCTGACAAAAAGAACCGTTCGCCCCATCACGGCAACGTCGTGCATTTTGCCTAGGCACTTCCTTTGAAACTCCGCATCGCCAACAGCCAGTACTTCATCAATGATTAGAATCTCTGGCTCCAGGTGTGCCGCCACGGAAAACGCCAGTCGCACGCTCATGCCGCTGCTGTATCGTTTGATTGGGGTGTCAAGAAACCGTTCAACCCCCGAGAAACCCACAATTTCATCGAACTTGCTGTCGATTTCTCGCTTCCGCATTCCGAGAATGGTTCCGTTCATATAGATGTTCTCCCGCCCTGTAAGTTCGGGATGAAATCCCGTTCCAACTTCTAACAGGCTGGAGACGCGACCACGAATTACGGCGCGGCCGGAACTTGGCTGCGTGATCCGGCTGAGGATCTTCAGTAGTGTAGATTTCCCGGCACCGTTTCTCCCGATGATCCCAATTACCTCACCTTCCTCGACTTTGAAACTTACACGGTGCAACGCCCAAATAATATCCTCGTCGGATTCCAGGGAGTGGTTGCTCCTAGCGAGCGTGTCCAAGCGACGCAATCTCCGATGATTTCTGACAGGTGCCCGCACCCACGATGCCACAGTACCCGCAAATGTATCGGGAGCTCGCTCGTTTAGGCCAATCCGATAGGCCTTGGAGATTTCGTTTACAGTGATTGCGCTGTGTGTCACGACTGACGTTCAGCTTGCGCCCAAGAACGGTAAGTCATTCATTGCCCCGCATTCTCATACACAGAAACCGCTCCAGGTTCTTGGTCTTCTTGCTGGTTCACCGAAAACTCCTTGACGTCGACGCTTGATCAGCAGCTAGGCAACGTCGGCAAAGATTCGCTCTTTAGCACGAAAGTAAAGGATGCCAGTTACCGCTATCATCATTGCAGAAACAGAACCGACGGCAAGCAATAGCCACGGCATTGGTCGCGTTCCCAGCAAGGCGGCCCTAAAGCCCTCAATCACCCCAACCATTGGATTCATGGCGTACATCCATTGCAGGTCTGCAGGTACCAAACTCGCCGGGTAAACCACGGGCGCGGCATACAACAGCAATTGAACAACAAAAGCCATTGCGTACTTGACGTCGCGATACTGGATGGCCAACGAGGCCAGCCACATCCCCATGCCACCAGCGGTCAACATCATCAGCACGACGAGAGCCGGAACCATTAGTAGTCCGAGTGTCGGCGTTATTCGAAACCAGACCATCAACACGGCAACCAGGAGAATGGCTATGGTGAAGTCCAATAACTTGGCCAGGACAGCAGCCAAGGGCAAGATCATTCGCGGAAAATAGACCTTGCTTAACATGTTGGCATTGTTAACTAGACTATTCGTGCCGTCTATTAACGCATTGGAGAAATAGAACCAGGGGACCAGCGCAACGTAAGTGAAAATTGAGTATGGAATGCCCTCCGATTCGATCCTGGCCATGCGTCCAAACACTACCGTGAACACAATCATGGAAAAGACGGGGGGGATAACGGCCCACCCAACACCAAGGGCACTCTGTGCATATTGGACCTTGATACTTCGCCAAGTCAAAAAAGCAAGCAAATCGCGATATTCAACAAGCTCTTGCCAATCGACGAGCCTCCATCCGGTGCGAGGCTCGATAATTGTGATGTAATCCCGATTCCCATTCCGCTCCAATTTGCCGGTTGAAAGTATTGACGATAGATTCTGAGAGTTCTTTGAATGCCTCATTGCCGGAGCGATTCCTTGATAGCGGCTAGTGGTCTGGCTCGGTTTTTCCGATACGTGACAGCATTTTGCCGACAGATTTATTCAAAGAGGCAAGGGATGCACTACAACACAAAGTGCGTTGTTCGATTAACACTGGAGGGGACCAGTTCGAGGCGTGCGCCAAGACGGACGGAGGCCAGCGACTAAACAGTCCACATGTTA
>WPCK01238950.1_pt1 | contig 31702 bp, 21 predicted proteins | sample 5399851 | NCBI WGS metagenome assembly WPCK01 (sample SAMN12869471, study PRJNA574797) | sludge metagenome | isolation source: wastewater treatment of pH11 | place: China:Beijing | collected 2019-05-20 | reverse complement strand
TAATAAATCGGCCTTTGGATGCGTAATCGGAAAACAACTCGGCGTTGAGTTCGTAAAACACCACATTCTTTGCGGGTCGTTGGAGTTTCAGGTCGCCTTCAAACAATTTGTATTCCGACAACAACTTGGGCAGCGATCGGTAGACTTTCACCGCTTGAGTCAATCCAGCCATTGGCGGGTCGTGTGGTTTGAGTTCGACTGAAGTTAGTTTCTGGATGTCAACATCCAGCTTGGCGATGTCTCGATCTGCCTTGTACTTGCCATTGACTAAGGCTTCTGGGCTTAGGTCTTCAAAGCGATAATTGGCGAAGGTTGCTTGGCCATTGTTTGCGATCCGCATCGGAGGGCCAACCGTATCCTTCTTAACCACTCCATCCCACAGGATGTCAGGAAATTGCGTGCCTAACAGCGGCTTGAGCATTTTGCTCATCTCGCCTACTGGGTTCTTTCCGCAGTTGGTTATCTGGTTGTCGTGAATCGATATGCTGTGGGAGGTAGGGTCATACTCGTTATCGTTCATCTTGCGCCCAATCGAAAGAAAGCTGATGATCCAGACTGCCAAAGTTTGGTTGTTTTCAATTCGATTTTGAAATATTTCGACGTCGTCTGTGGCCAGCACGATCATTCCTGAACCTGGCGATACTGTTGCCACGATACCGCCTGGGTCTGCAAAATTTTCATGGTTGTTGTCATAGACTTCGTTGTCATAGACGCGAACATGGCGACCGGCTTTGACCTGTAAACCTGGCAGGTCAAAAACCAGTATTCCGCCGGTATTGTTCGTGGCGACGTTGTCGTAAACATCAGCTCCGATCGTATTTTCGATTTCGATACCGGCTACGTTTCGCTCGGCGCGGCATTGGCGGACGACCACGTCACGGCACTGACCGACGTACAAACCCGCATCGGACGCGCCATAGGCGCTGCATTTCTCCATCAGTACGTTTTGACACTGCACGGGATAGATACCATAGGCCCCATTGCTCATGCTGGGCGGCCCGGTCCACTCGGTTCGCACATCGCGAAATGTTACGTTGCGAGCTCCGACGACTTTGATCGCGTTGCCCGTTGTGTCTTCAACAGCCAAGTTTTCGATCAGCAAATTGTTTCCGGTAGCTTCGATGCCTTGACCGCCGCTGGCCTGCTTCTTGAAACTGAGGATAGTTTTGTCGGAGCCGCGACCGCGAATCGTGATATTGTCCACGGCAACGTCAATTTGATTTTGAAATTCGTACAATCCGGCTTCAAGCTGAATCGTATCTCCCGGGAGCGCGTTGATAATCAATTCTTGGAGTTGATACTGGCCGTTCGTGCTCGGTGGTATCACATAGGTCTTACCACCCGTGGTTGGTGGTTCTTCAGCCCAAGCACCGCCACATACGATCAGGTTCAATGCGAACGTTGCTAAAAAAGTACACAATCGGGACAGACTTGAAGAATGCATGTTTGAACCCCATCCTCATCAGAAAAACACGTCGGATTTCTTTGTTCCAGCAACCAAGTCTTGAGCCAGTAGACGCAATTGACTTACAAGGGTGGATTGCCAGGCAACCAGCAATTCATTCTAACGGCGGGCAACTGCGATGCAAGTCGGCGGAATTCGGTTGAAAAAGCAACAATGCACAATAAAATGGGCGTCGTTGTAGATGTCGGCGGATTCTTCCTATTAGGTTGTTCATGTAGCCAGTATTTATTCTGTCAAGTACGGCGTTTTTCAAGAGCAGCGATTAGTTGGCACAACCGCCGTTTGTTGTATTGCTGCAGCAGGCAGGGGTAAAGATTGCCAACTGTGTTGAAAAACAAATGGGCGATGCCAATTTTCGGCCCGCGCAACCACCAGGCGACAACGGTCAGTCCCAACATGGCCGCTAGTGCAACCCAGTGCCCTATTTCGGCACTGGCCATGTACTGCCGAGTCCTTTGGAGCGACACCAAACTGCGATCATTGGAAAGGTGGATCATTGTATTGAACGATCGCAACGGAGTTGCCAACAATAGTTTCCGATACCACAACACCCCGAGATTTTCGTAGGCCTTTGAATTGGCAAACAAATACCGGCTACTAAGCCAATCATAGTTTGCCAATCGGCGCAGCAGCGGATCAGCCATGACGCCAACAATGAACGAGAGGAACATGGCGGCGATTGCGTTGTCTAATAAATTCAAGATGGAATTGGGAACCGAAATGTTCCTCGCAAAGTGTTAGATGCGGACCGGCAGGTCGTTCGTTGTTGAATCGCAAATTAAAGGCCCGGTGCCGGGGAGAACGTTGTCCCGAGCCTGTCTGAGTTGCCGTTGAATGGCTTTGCGACGGCAATTTTGATTGTAGTTAGCGTTTACCAAGATGTCATCGGGCAAGTTGTGGCTGAGCGGAAGGTGGCTGGCAACTCTCGACTTAGTAGCGGCGGAGTAACCGCACTCCGCGAAATGAGAGGTGAACTATTTTCGGTCGATCGGCTGTCATGGGCAATCCGTCTACTATTGGCCCGTTTTATCCACAAAATCGTCCTTTCCGGTCCGGTTCGCGAACCGGACAAGTTCGGTCGGCCACGCGCGAGGGTTTGATTATAGTACCCGAGTGGTTTTCAAATTATTCTGAAACGCTATAACCCAATTGATCATATAGCTCGGACCATTTTCTCATGATTTCACTTCGGATCTTCGTGTTAATTTTGCTAACGCTTTGCGTTCGAGAATTGAGCGGATTTTCGTTCTCTCTCCGCCCCAGTCAGGCTTGGGTTGTCATTGCAACAATAACCGCAGTGTTTGCGGTCGCTATCAAAATTTTGGCGTTTCGCGCGGTTCGGCAATCTACTTGGTCGGGAAGGTTAGATCGCAATCGGTTGGTCGAGGCATTCCAATCCAAGCGGGAAAAGATTGAGTGGATCTGGTGCGCGGCATTGCCGCTGACGCTTCTGGCGAGCGGTTGGTTTTCGTGGACCCAGCCAATGCACAACGCCGGATGGCCGGAGTCGTTGCTCTTAGGCAGTTGCTTTGTGCCTTCGATTGCGTTTCTGATCTTGGTTGAAATGACGGCTGCCCAGGTCGACGTGATCGGTAAAACTCCACGTAGGCGCGGTTGGCTCGAACCGTGGTTGCTTCGAATGAGGCTTGGTGAGCTGGTCGGGTTGCTAACCTGTTTGTTGCCCGTGTTGTTGCTTTCGGGCGCTTCCGATTGTGGGCTTTGGATCGAGCAACGATTTGCGATCGCTCAAGGCTGGATCAAATTTCCGGCCATGGCGTTGCTAGTTCTAGCGTTTGTCGCGGTCGTCCCAATGATCATGACGCGATGGTCAGCCGGTCAACCGTTACCCGATGCCCTTAGAGAACGAATTGATGCGGTCCAGTCAAAGCTTGGCATGCGAGGAATCCGTTGCGTATTGATCCCAAGTCACGAACGGTGGTGCGGCGCTGCCGTTGTCGGTTGGCTTCCGGGCTACCGTCAATTGTGGTTGGGCGACGCGACGGTTGCAGTCCTCAACCCGCGCCAGCTCGACATGGTCGTCCTGCATGAATTGGCCCATGTTTCACGAATGCATTGGTTTTGGCGGATCGTTCCGATCTTAGTTGCCATGTTGACCGGCGCTAGTCTATGGGGCATCTCCGCCGAGCTGGGCTTGGCCGAATCGATGGTGTCCAAGCTGGCTGTCGGTTTGGCTTCTGGAGTTGCGCTTGTCGTCGGAATAGGCGTCATGGCTAGGCATTGCGAATTGGACGCGGATCGAGTGGCCTGCGATTTGGCGGTCCGGACGGCTTTCTGGTCCGGAGAACACTCGCCGGCTTCTGAGCTTGCGGGCGCACTATCCACGTTGATCGGAGGTGCAACGAGCGACACGCAAGCAACTTGGCTGCATCCGAGCCTCGATCAGCGGATTGACCAATTGAGTCGCTGGACCGCCAGCCGGCGATCCGCAGTGCTTAATCCTAACGCTTAGCGGCGTTGAGCTACTTACGGCCTTCTCCGCAAAGCCTCTACAAATAGACGAATCTAGGGTTCATTTTGGAACAAAATGGCTTGTTTAGCCTCAATCGCGAGCGCACATCATCAAATCGTAACCGATTTTAAAGCAGGTCGCTTTCTCGCTGAAACAAGCATTCTATCTTCTAGGATACTCAACTGTGGCAACTGCTGTCTTGCACACGGTGCTGAATAATCATCCCATCGGCACGGCGGTCTCGTTTGCACGCGAGGCAAAGCCAAGTCAAACGGTCAGCGATCGTACCAAGGAACCTTCGACGACGGATTCATCCAATGAGTTGATTCGTCGTATCGACCATGCGATTCGCCGGAATCCGCACTTAAGTGGCAAGCAAGTGTTCTGTCAGGAGCAGTCCGGAGTCGTCGTCCTGCATGGGCGAGTTTCGACCTATTTTCAGAAGCAAATGGCTCAGGAAACGCTCAAACGTTTGGAAGGCATCGAAAAGATTGTCAACCAGCTCGAAGTCGAATGGCAGACCTAGCCCACGACAATCAATTCGAGCAATCCCGCCATCGTCGCCTGTGGTAAAATCAGCCAAAGCGAATTGCTACGCTCGGCGTCATTCAACCACAATGGCCGGGCCGTGGAAGGCCCTCAAGACGGTCTAGATCAATAGCGAGTCAACCTCGCAAGGCTTAGCAAGATCTGCCGCAGTGAGCTTCGTGGTTCCGACGACCCATTCGAAAAAGTTTTTGGGATGGCCGGTCATCGGCAAGGCCTGAAAGGAATTGCAAAATTCGAAAAACATGACCATTTTTCTAGAACAACTATGGCTCCGAAGCGGCAGGCTTTGAAGTATTGATTTGATCTTTTGTGGATTCCAATGGTTCGAACTGAACGAAGCTCACAGTTTTTAATCCTGGGCAGCGGCGTGGTGGGGCTATCTCTGGCTTGGGAATTGTCGCGCCGCGGCCAAACGGTAAAGTTGTTGGAGCCTCGCCCAACCGAGAGTCCGCCGTCGTCATGGGCCGGTGCGGGAATCCTTCCGCCAGCCGCCACTCGGGGAGCCGTTGATCCGTATGAGCAACTGCGATCGCTCAGCCACCGGCTGCATGCCGAATGGGCGGAAAAGCTGAGAACCGACACTGGCATCGACACTGGCTTTCGCCGATCAGGTGGCATTTACTTGGCGTCCAGCATTGCGGAGGCCGCGACATTGACGGCTAACGAATATTGGTGGGAACAACACGGCATCGATTTCCATCGACTTAGATGCGAAGAATTGGTTCGACTCGAACCGCAATTGAAGACATTCGCGGACACGCGATTGCGGGGAGCGTGGCTCTTACCGGATGAGTGCCAGGTTCGCAGCCCGCGACACCTCAAAGCACTTCGCGCGGCCTGCCTTGATTTGGGAGTCGAGTTTGAACAAGCCTCAATCGAGCGATTGGAGATCGGCCCGAAAGGCAATGCCATCTTGGTGTCCGACAATCAGGTTGCCTATTCCGCAGATCGAATTTGCGTTTGTAGCGGCGCATGGACGCGTTTGTTGCTCGATGGATTGGGTGTTCCTAGTGGTATCATGCCAGTCCGAGGTCAGATCATTCTCTATCAGCGAGATCGTCCTTTGTTGAACCACATTATCAACGAAGGAAACCGATATCTGGTGCCGCGCGACGATGGGTTGGTACTGGCCGGCAGCGTCGAAGAGGAGGTCGGGTTTGTGATTGAGACCACGAAAGAAGCCACAGAGTACTTGGCCCAATGGTCGCAGACCATAGACCCTGATCTTCGACCTGCCATGATCAGGAACAGTTGGGCTGGGCTTCGCCCCGGCTCCTTCGACGGATTACCATACCTCGGTGCAGTGCCTGGCCCCAACAACCTATGGGTTGCCGCCGGACACTTTCGCAGTGGAATGCACTTGTCGTGCGCTACAGCCGTAGTCATGGCCAATGTAATGCTCGATGTGCCCAATGAAATTGACTTGAAGCCATTCCGAATTCCACGAGGTTGATCGTGCAACCATGAGTTTCCATAACACTGCGGGGGCGGATAAACAAATTCTAGAATGGATTGATTTGCTTTTTATGACGCAACCAAAACGATTTTTGTATTCGGTACTTCAAACGGTTGTGTGGCTCGGTGGGCTATTCGGCAGTTCAACGATTCTGAATACTGCAGCCCAGCCCGATCAACAATCACCCATACGCATTTCAGTTCGGAAGATCGCCGACTTGCCGAATGCACTTGGAGTTGCTGGTCCGTTTTGTGGGTTGATCGACAATTGTCTGGTGGTAGCTGGTGGTGCGAATTTTCCCGACCGACCGCCTTGGGAAGGCGGAACTAAAGTTTGGCAACGTGACGTTTATCTCCTCGACTCGCCCTCTGGAACCTGGAAGCGAGCCGGGGAGCTTCCGCGCCCTTTGGGATACGGAGTTTCTATTTCAGTATCCGACGGATTGATGTGCATTGGTGGATCAGATCGTCAGCAACACTATGCAGACGTCTCTCTGCTGCAACTCGATGGCGGAACGATTCGTGTCGTCGAGCTGACACCTTTGCCCATTCCGTTGGCCAACATGGCCGGTGCGCTCGTCGGATCGACTGCGATCGTAGGCGGAGGAAACTTTGAACCAGGTGAGAAGTCGGCTTCAGCCAGATATTTTGCGCTCGATGTGGGAATCGAGCCTATTCACTCGAAACGTAACCAGTGGCGGGAGATAGAAAGATTCCCGGGTGAAGCCAGAATTCTGGCGCAGGCTGCGTCCTTGCAAAATGCGTTTTATGTTTTTGGTGGCATAGCCCTTGTGCAACCCGACGACGTAGACTCCACACCTGCGCCGCGACGGAAATATCTCAAAGACGGCTGGCGCTGGAATGCGAAGATCGGTTGGACGCGGATTGCAGACTTACCGACGCCACTAGCCGCAAGCCCAACACCTTGTCCATCGGTAGCCGTCGATTGCTTTTTGGTGGCCGGCGGAGACGACGGAAGTCGGCTCGATTTTCAACCAGTTTCAGAACATCCCGGTTTCTCGAATCAGATTCTCGTATACCATGCTAGTACCGATCGATGGGTTGAAGCAGGAGCGATCGATACGCCGCGAGTAACAACGGGATTCGTTCCATGGAATGGAAAATTCGTAATTCCGAGCGGTGAAGTTCGACCGGGAGTTCGTTCGCCTGAAGTCTGCGAAATTGAGATTTTTCCGCATCAGTCGAAAACGAGCTGTTTGGGAAATTGAAGGCAAGGGCAGGGCCGCTTAAAAATCGCTGGTCCATTCGCACTCAATCGGATTCAACTTTTTACGTCATTAGTTTGCTACCAAGGCGATTTTGAAAAATGCAAGAACGTTCTAACGCTCCGGCTCTGGACTATGAGACGCGTCTAGGAATTGCGGGTTTGATTGCGGCGGTCCATTCGCCTTTTGATGCCCATGGCGACCTTTACCTTGAGGCGATTGAAAAACAAGCTTCGCATTTAATCCATCAGGGTATTTATGTCGCGTTTATATGCGGCAGCACCGGAGAAAGTCATTCGTTGAGCCTGATCGAACGAAAATTGATTTCCGAAAGGTGGTTTGAAGTAACTCGTGGGACGTCGCTGCAAGTCATCGTGCATGTTGGCGGCAATTGCTTGAGGGATGCCCACGAGTTGGCATATCATGCCGCGAAAGGCGGCGCGATGGCCATCGCGGCTTTATCACCAAGCTATTTCAAGCCCGCCAGCGTTTCGGACTTGGTTGAATCGATGTCCGGGATTGCCGCGAAGGCCCCTGAGACGCCATTCTATTTTTACGATATTCCAGTTCTGACTGGCGTTAAGTTTTCGATGCCCGAGTTTTTGGGGCTAGCCAAAGACAGAATCCCGAGTCTGGCGGGAATCAAATTCACCAACGATGATCTCGAATCGTTGCGGCAGTGCTTGCAAGCTGACGATGGACGATGGGACATCTTGTGGGGAATCGACGAGAAGTTGCTCGAAGCCATGAATCGAGGTGCCCGAGGTGCAGTTGGCAGCAGTTACAATTTCGCAGCCGCAATCTACTATCGATTGATGCGTGCCAAAGAGCAGGGCGATATGAGAACGGCGGCTCTCCAGCAGCAGCGGGCCGTGGATGCCATTTCACTTTTGGCAGGCTTCGGCTACCTGCCAGCCGCCAAGTTTGTGATGGAATTGTTGGGTGTTCCAGTTGGTCCCGCGCGGCTCCCGTTGAAGTATTTGACCACTGATGACAAGCAGCGACTGCAGGTAGGACTGGATCGGTTGGGGTTTTTTGACTGGATCGGCCAATGAACTTACGGAGTCGATCCGGACAACTTGAATTGAGAGAGTTCTATCGAACAACGCTGCTCGAGAACGTCGTTCCCTTCTGGTTCCCCCGATCTATCGATGACCAGTACGGCGGATTTCTGCATTGTTTCGACGCTGACGGAACGTTGATCGATTCCGACAAATCGGTTTGGGCGCAGGGTCGCATGGCGTGGATGTTGCTAACGCTGTTCAATACGTTGGAACGTCGACCCGACTGGCTTGCATGGGGACGAAGTGGCGTTGAGTTTTTGTTTCAACATGCGTTTGATGTCGACGGACGGATGTTCTTTCACTTGACGCGAGCAGGCGAGCCGATCCGAAAGCGTCGCTATGCGTTCAGCGAGTCGTTTGCGGCGATTGCCTGTGCCGGGCTAGCGCGTGCTACCGATGAATCCATTTGGGCTCAGCGAGCTATAGAACTCTTTAACCAGTTCGTGACCTGGAACTTCACGCTAGGTCGCATGCCCCCCAAGTTTACACAGCAGCGGCCGATGATCGGGCTCGGACCAAGGATGATCGCGATCGCAACAGCCCAAGCCATCCGAGCGGACATCGGCGATGACCCGACGTTCAATCTGTGGATCGATCGCTGTCTTGAGGAAATCGAAAAATGGTTCGTCCGCGATGATTTGCAAGTGGTCATGGAGAACGTCGGCCCAAATGGCGAGATTTTGGACCATTTTGATGGCAGGACGATCAACCCCGGCCACGCGATAGAAGCGGCCTGGTTTGTTTTGGAAGAAGCCGATTACCGAAAGGATTCACGCTTGATCGATTTGGGATGCAAGATGTTGACCTACAGTTGGAAGCGCGGATGGGATCAAGAATTCGGCGGTCTGTATTATTTTCGAGATGTGCATGGCTATCCCGTGCAAGAGTATTGGCACGATATGAAATTCTGGTGGCCTCACAATGAAGCGATCATCGCGACGCTGATGGCCTATCAGCTAACTCAGCGCGAAGAGTTTGCGTTGTGGCATGAGTTGGTCCACGAGTGGAGTTTCCGCCATTTCTCTGACAAGGTGCATGGCGAATGGTTCGGATACCTGCATCGAGACGGACGAATTTCGACGCCCTTGAAGGGCAATCTCTGGAAGAGTTTTTTTCACCATCCCCGCATGTTGTGGAAATGTTGTCAGTGGCTTGGGTAGCACCAACGAGCCTCGCGCGCAGTAGGAGCACGTTGACATGGCACGCAGTAAACGAACCGGGTCGATCCGTCCCGGCGTTCAATCTGGTGAAGCCTTAAGCCGGCGATTATTTTCGGGAATTTGAAAATTTTCGCGAACCAATGATTGAGAAGAGCGTCTATATCTGCATCAAGTGACCAAGATGGTCGCGGGACAAGACATCTGAAGGCAATCAATTACAGAATACAAGGTCATGATTTCTATACGGCCCAGTTACCAAAGGTCAACGCTGACCGAACGTTTTCGTGGATCGAAGGGTTGCATCGTGTCGCAAGACGCCAGTAGGCTCCCCTGTGTCCATTGGAATGGGCGACCCTATCGGAGGTGACTCTCGGACGTAGTAACGAAGCAACGTTGGCCGGCCCGGTGTTACCCCAAGTGACACCGGGTTTTTTCGTGGCTTGAGGGCAGGAGTCCGGTTTTAGGAGTCAGGTTTCAGTAAAGAAATTTGAGGTATTTACTGGATCCTGAAGGCTGACACCTGAAGCCTGTTCACGGACTGGTAGCTGAGACGGCATAGCGGCGGTCTGAAGAACCGCAGAGGAGGGTTCGAGCACCTCCCAGTCCGCATCAGCGTTCAGGTAGCAGACTTCAGGTTTCAGGAAAGAGTGAGTCCCGAAGTCTGAAGCCTGGCTCCTGAAGTCTGACCATGGCTCGTTCGACTTCTGGTGAGGTCACTGGTCTTTCAAGCCAGCGAGGTCGGGTTCAAATCCCACACGAGTCACTAAGCAGGAATCAGGTTTCAGGCGTCAGGTTTCAGGTAGTTCACCGAAGCCTGTAGTTTGACTCCTGAAGTCTGACTCCCGAAGTCTGACTCCCGAAGTCTGATCATGGGCTTGCCGACGGGTCGGCGCTTTGACTTGCAATCAAGGCTACAGGGTTCAACTCCCTGCAGGTCCATTCCTCAGGTTTCAGGTTTCAGGTCTCAGGTTTCAGTTAATAGGTTTGAGGTATTGCCTGACTCCTGAAGTCTGAATATCGGGCAGAGGTGCAGATGGGAGCACGCCTGCTTTGGGAGCAGGAGGATCTCGGTTCGACCCCGAGGTGCCCGACTTAAATGAATGGTAGTCGAGGGCTGGAGCCCCCGCGTTCGCCAACAGAAAAAACCGGCGTCTGATAAGCGGATCGCGCTGAGTTCAATTCTTAGGGCTACCACTAAAGAGCAAACAAAACATAGGAGAAAACGATGCAATTACTTAGTCGCTTGAAACGCATAGCCATAACCATTCATGAGGTTGTGGTGTAGCGGCAGCACAGCGGACTTTTAATCCGCAAAGCGTGGGTTCGAATCCCACCGGCCTCACTCATCACGGCGTGTAGCTCAGTGGTGAGAGCGGCGTCCTTATAAGACGTGAGTCGAAGGTTCGATTCCTTCCACGCCGACTTGGAACACAAACACAAATGGGATTGTGGCAGACAGGGTAATGCACCGGTCTCTTAAACCGGCCGATGTGGGTTCGATGCCCACCGATCCCACTGAAAACAGGCGTCAGGTTTCAGGAGTCAGGTTTCAGGAGTCAGGATTTCCTGAAGTCTGGAGTCTGAAGCCTGAAGCCTGAAGTCTGATCCGATCTTTGACAATTTGGTTGAGCCAACAAAAGGCGTCCATGGTGTAGTGGTAACCCATCTCCTTGCCAAGGAGAAATTGCGAGTTCGATTCTCGCTGGACGCTTTGGTCAGGTTTCAGACTTCGGGTTTCAGGAATCAGACGTCAAGGAGCGAAGCAATCCGTTGAGTACACGTCCAGTTTCACTGGCAAGCGAGGTGATGTTGCCCGACTGTGCGTCGAGATACCCTAGGCGTTCGGCAAGCGAAAGCTGATATTCGACCTCGCACACAGAACCGTACGCAATTTCAAGAAACCGTATGTAATCAGCTTGCGAAGATTTGGCACAGCCTTCGACAATGTTGGATGGGCCTGAGACTGCCGCGCGTCTTATTTGGGACGTCAACCCAAACATCTCTTCTTTTGGAAAGGATTTTGTGCATTTGTAAATCGCCAGTGCAAGTTGATCTGCCAATTCAAACGCGCGAAGCTTGTGATAGTCTCGCATCATGTTCTCCTGTAATCTGAAGTCTGAAGTCTGAAGTCTAATTTTATTCCGGTGGGTCCTGTGTTGGTACGGGAAGGCGACTGTTAATCGCCCAGACGCAGGTTCGATTCCTGCTGCCGGAGCTATTGTCCGACTTCAGGTCTCAGGTTTCAGGCTTCAGCAAAAATCCTGAAGTCTGATACCTGATGCCTGAGGTCTGAAGCCTACTCTCGGGTGTTGACTAATGGTAAGTCAGCTGTCTTTGAAGCAGCTCTATGGAGGTTCGACTCCTCCCGCCCGCGCTGAAAGAACAAATCTATACTCCGGAGTAGCAACTGTTGGGCGCCTGCGTCTGGCTCTGAACCAGAAGCTCGCAGGTTCGATTCCTGCCTCCGGTGCTGTGGCCGTCCTGTATTGGTTCAGGAACTTGGCTGTGAACCAAGTCTATGTCGGTTCAATTCCGATCGGTCACCCTTTACCAGGCTTCAGGCTTCAGGCTTCAGGCTTCAGGCTTCAGGCTTCAGGAAATCCTGAGAACTGAAACCTGACTCCTGAAACCTGACTCCTGACTCCTGACTCCTGACTCCTGATAAGGAAGACATCCGGCCGGATGAGGGCGCTGTCTTGAAAACAGCTGGCGTTAACACGCTTCGGGGTTCGAGTCCCTGGTCTTCCGCTTTATTTGAAATTCATAGTCCTGTGGCCCAGCGGCGAAGGCACCTGCCCGGTCTACTGAAAACACTCGCACCCAGTCGATCGACGGTTCGAGTCCGTCCAGGACTACTTGTTATAGACGGCGCTAATCCGCTTGGTGCGGGACATGTCTGCAAAACATGTTGGGTTGAGTTCGAATCTCAATAGCGTCTCTGGAATAACGGTGTGGTACGCCAGCGGCTGAGCGGCTTGTTTTAGAAGCAAGTGTTTGTGGGTTCGAATCCCACCTGCACCACTAGTCAGGCTTCAGGTATCAGGCTCCAGGCGCCATGCTTCAGATTATGTCCTTGAGGTGTAAGGGAACTGCATTCAACTTTGCGAAGGTTGCGGACCAGGTTCGACTCCTGGCAAGGATACTTTCTTCTTCCTGAAGCCTGACGTCTGATACCTGAAGCCTGATACCTGTTGCTACGGCTTGCGAGTGTGATGGATTCGCACGACAGTCTTCGAAACTGTTAGACAAGGTTCGATTCCTTGGCGAGCTACTTTCGGCAAATGGTGCGGTGCGCTAATTGGCATAGCGGCTGAGCTCAAACCTCAGTGTTTGTGGGTTCGAGTCCCACCCTCACCACTTGCGTTTGACGTGGTACGCGAACTGGTACAGCGGCGAAGCTTAAACCTTCGTGATTGCGGGTTCGAATCCCGCCTGCGTCACTCGATAGCTAGTTGGGTCGATTGGACTTGGGAGTCCAAGCTGTCTGTAAAACAGTCGCTCCTCGATGAGCAATGTAGGTTCGATTCCTTCTCGGCCCACTAATGTGAACTTGGCTCGGTGCGATGTTGGTGTTTGCAGTCAGCCCCTCAAGCTGGCGCTCGCCGGTTCGATTCCGGTCCGAGTCACTACTTAATCACGATGTGGTGGAATTGGTAGACACTCTGGTACTCAGAACGTCGTGCCATCAAGGCGTAGGAGTTCGACTCTCCTCTTCGTGACTCTCATTGCAGGCTAGTTGGTACTGAGCTGACTTTCATAAGGTCGGTAACCCGGTTCGATTCCGGGGCTTGCAACTTGCGGGTGGGCTAGTGCTCATCTGAGCCTCATAAGCTCGGACGGCCAGGTGCGACTCCTGGACCCGCCATTTATTCCATTGGTTGAGTACGCAAACCGGAAAAGCGGCTTGGTCGAGAGCCAAGTGATTCTGCAGGTTCAACTCCTGTCTCGACCACATGTTCGATGATCGTATGGTCCAGCGGCTAAGACGCCTGCATGACACGCAGGAAATCGAAGGTTCGATTCCTTCTACGATCACTGATATTAATGGTTTGTAGGTGTTCCGGGAGCACGCGTTCTTGGTAAGAACGAAGATCGAGTTCGATTCTCGAACGAACCTCTGTATGAAATGGGGTCATGGTCCAGCGGGAGGACATTGCCATGGCATGGCAAGCAGTGTTCACCCTGCGGGAGCGACTCGTTCGAATCTCGGTGACTCCACTTTGTTAATTCGGAAGGTAGCCGGATAGGGTTTGCCGGGCCTGTTTGCTAAACAGTGCAACTTCAAAAGTTGTGAGGGTTCGACTCCCTTGACTTCCGCTCCGTTGGCTCAACCAATTGTCGAAGACGACATGGCTCGATGGTGAAGCGGACATCATCTCTCGCTTCTAACGAGAAGTTCCAGGTTCGATTCCTGGTCGAGCTATTGAGACACAAAACGGAAGGGCAAACCGAATGGCGATGGGAAAAAGTTGGAAGCTGGCCGAGCTTGCATGACAATGCCTTGAAGGTTTGACTCCCTCTCCTTCCGCCGCGATAGAAACAATTGGAGATAACGATCGACTGCCGAGTTGGAGTACATGCTTCAGGAGCCGGATGTCGTGGGTTCGAATCCCACCGGCGCGACTTTGATGTAAATCATTGCGCCGTAGCTCAGCCTGGATAGAGCGCCGTAAATCCTCTGACACATAACTTCGTCGATCGTTTTTTTTGTACATCACTTGACTGCCGGTCCGGAGTACATGGCTTAGCGGGTTCAAATCCCGCCCGGCCCGGTCGTATCGATCAAGACACGGGCCGGATCTCTGGCCACAACCTCGTCAGGTGGCTTTTACAAAACACTGAAGTGCGGCGAACGTCGTCGCCGATGTGACTGTCGTTTCATCAATCAAAGGACCACCTTTTCAAATTCTCGAAGTCCAGCGGAATGGATTAAGCATGAGCACTATCGCAGCAACCCTCGACAACTACAGCACGCCTATTGGCCTGAGCCCCACGCTTCAGCGTCCAACGTTGGTTCTGAACCGTAACTGGCAGCCGATCAACGTGGCGACGGTTGCGCGTGCTCTGATCATGCTTTGGAACGACTCGGCCAAGATCGTCGACCCGGCGGATTACCAGATGTATGATTGGAGTGATTGGAGCCGACTTGTACCGGATCGCGACGAGCCGTTCATCCAGTCGGTACGCCAGCGCATTCGTATCCCGGAGGTCATTGCATTGACGAAGTTTGACGCGATGCCAGCCCAGACCGTTACCTTCAGCCGACGCAACGTTTTCAAGCGTGACAAGATGACCTGCCAGTACTGTGGCAAGCAGCCTGGCAGCCAAGAGCTCACGATTGACCACGTTGTCCCGCGTGCTCAAGGTGGACAGTCGACTTGGACGAACTGCGTATTGGCTTGCATCGACTGCAATTCGCGAAAGGCCAACCGGACTCCGGCTCAGGCACGCATGAAGCTTCGCAAGGAGCCAGTGCGCCCAGCCTGGAAACCGATCTACGCCGATCGAATGAATCGCGTGAAGAGCTGGTCCAAGTTCATTAGCGAAGCCTACTGGATTGTAGAGCTCGAAGATTAACAACCGCAGAAGCGCAGTTCGCTGGGCATCTGCCATACAGGAATGTTCGCCTGGGAGCGGACTCGGCCTCCAAAACCGATGGACAGTGTTCGAATCACTGCGTTCCTGCTCAGTAAGGCGTGAGACATGAGCGTTGAGAATTGAGGAAACACCGGTGAACCTTTTTTTTGACATTAGCGTCTCTATCTTCAGAACGTAACTATCTCACAACTCAAAACTCACTCCTCACCTCATATTACGCCGATGTGGCTCGACTGAGAAAGGCACCAGTCTTGACTGTGTTGTCGCTTCTTGGGGGAGGTCCATGCTGGTGCAAATCCAGTCATCGGCTCTGGCAACTGAACTGCCTGTTCGGATTACATCACAATAGATTGGAAAGAATCTGAACAATCCTCTTCGTTCGGTTGCCTATTTCAAAATCGATAGACACGGAGATACTTTTCACTTTGAGTTTATCCAAAAATTTTGTTTGAGGAGAACAACGCGACTGCCGGAGTGGACTACAGGGTGAGAGCGCGTCGGAAGACGAGGTCACGGGTTCGATACCCGTCCGCAGCCCGCAAGGGTTGTTGGTAGCTCAGAGAATTTGTCTGCCCCATAACTTCGTCGCACCAAAACACGAATCGACTGCCTTGGTTGGAGTACATCTGTCGTGAGTTCGAGTCTCACCGGAGTCGAAAGACACCGTAGCTCAGTGGATAGAGTAATGTCTCGAAAGCTCTGATCTAACCTTCGTCGATTCACTTTTGCACAATCACCGACTGCCGGTTGGAATACATCTGGAGCGCATCATTTTGCTCGCCGAGCTTGGGGCTCGGAGGACGTTTCATTGGAAGCGATGTCAAGTCTAGCCAAAATTTTCGTCGATGAATTTTCTGCGAACCTTGATGATCGATTTGGGTCCTTAGTCATAACTAACAAACATGCACAACAAAGGGGAAGCTGTGTGAGCATCGTGCTCGTTCGGCTTAGCGATTCTCGTTCGACTGCCAGTTGGGATTACATCGTCTGCTAAACGATGGCACAGAGTCAATGACTACTGGCCATATTCTCAGCTACCCTTCGTCGAACAGTTTTAATGAGCGACAAGGCGCTAGCCGTCGGTGGATCAGGCGACAAGGCGCTAGCCGTCGGTTCTGTATCATTACCGGCTGCTAGCGCATTGCCGCTCACAGAGGAGTTCTAACATGGCCAACAAGTCTCTTTTCGGTAGTCTTACAAGCCGATTGCCGCGAGCCAGCGCTGTCAACGAAGCGGGTGGCTGCGCGTACAAGCTCGAACCGAAGCACTCGCTAGCTCAAATTGCCGCTACGGGCGCGTTCGGTAACACGTTCTACAGCACAGCAGAAAAGCAGCTCGACGAAGTCCTAAAGTTGATCGACGAAGTCGACGACAACCAGTACTTGGCGAAGCTGGCTCTGTACGCTCGTGAGAAGGCGTTCATGAAAGACATGCCGGCCGCATTGCTGGTCGCACTGTCGGTTCGCGATACGGAGCTGATGCACCGAGTGTTCGATCGCGTGGTCGACAACGGCCGCGTTCTGCGGACTGTGTTCCAGATGATTCGATCGGGCCAGTTCAAGAACAAGGCCGGCAAGAGCCGCGTTGGTCTCTCGAGCTCTGTGCAGCGAGCGTTCCAGCGATGGCTGAACACAGCCTCGGTCGGCAAGCTGCTGAGCGCATCGATTGGTCACGATCCGAGCTTGCGAGACATCCTGCGTATGGCTCGACCGACACCAAAGGACAACGCGCGCCGAGCCATGTTCGGTTGGCTGACTGAAAAGGAAGTCGACAAGTGGACGCCGGCTTCGGAAGCCGACTTGCCGGTTGAAATTCAGTCGCTGATCGCCTACCGCAACTCGGAAAGCGAAGAAGCACAAGCATTGATCGCTGGCGGACTCGACAACGTCCGATGGGACTTATTGTCCGATGCCGCCAAGGGACCGAAGGTTTGGGCTGCATTGGCTCACAAGATGGGTCCGCAGGCCCTGCGTATGAATTTGAACACTTTGCTGCGACACGATGTACTCGCGACAAGTGCGATGGTTGATTACGTTGCGGACCGGATCGCTGACGAGTCGGAGATTCGGGCGTCGAAGCAGTTCCCGTACCAGTACTTTGCTGCCTACTTGAACGCCGATGACAACGTGCCGCAGAAGATTAAGACTGCACTGCATAAGGCAGCCGAGATCGCCTGTGGAAACGTACCGGAGCTAGCCGGACCGGTGGTGATTGGTCTGGATACGTCTGGATCGATGAGCAGTGCGGTCACAGGTAACCGCGGACGAGGTGCGGCTTCGAAGATGCAATGTATCGACGTGGCAGCACTGTTTGCAGCAGCGATCCTCAGACGCAATCCGGACAGCGTGGTCATTCCGTTCGATACGTCGGCTTACGATTGCGACATCGACCCGAACGATTCAATCTTGAGCATTGCCGAGCGATTGGCAAGGTACGGCGGCGGCGGAACCGATTGTTCGCTGCCGCTGGTAGCTGCTAACCAGAAGTACGCGAATCGCAAGTTCGCCGGCATCGTTCTCGTTAGCGATAACGAGAGCTGGGTCGGAACAGGACGGCACGGTTCGACCGGTGTAATGACGGCTTGGGAAACTTTCGTCAACAACCAGCGAAAGCTCAACGTGAGCGGCAAGGCGCTAGCCGCCGGTCACTCACCGAGTTCGCTAGCCGCCAGCCACTCACCGAAGCTAATCTGCATCGACCTGCAACCGTACCAGACGGTCCAGGCTTGCGAGCGAGCTGACATCATGAACATCGGTGGCTTCAGTGACTCCGTGTTCACTTGTGTCAGTGCGTTCCTGGCCGACAACAACCAGCGATTCGTCGCTGAGGTTGAAGCGATCGAACTGTAACGCGCGTTTGGGCTACGGTCCAAGTGCTGATTACTTGAAACTCGAACACCTGCGAGCCGCATTTCTGGCTCGCGGGTGTTTTGCATTGAACGAGTTAATGGGTAGGGTGTATGAGGACACCTACAGGTTTGGTGGTTCGAGCTAGGGAACGTCCGGAATTAAATTCCCGATCTCTGATAAGAAATGAAGGGTCGGTGGTATACCCACTGACTTCAGAGAAGTCAGCGACAATTGTGGCGGATTTCTCCGAAATCCGTGCCGCCCGGACATTGGCCGGAGATAACAGAAAACCGGAAACTATTTCAGGACAATGCCTCAACATCCAACCCTAGCAATTCCAGGTTTTGTCAGACTATGGGACGCTAGTCCGAACTTCGAGAACACTCTTGGCGACTTCGCCGGAGTGCATGCTTTCAAAGGCGGTGTGCCAATCCTTAAGCGGCCAGGAGCCGCCGACGATTCGATCGGCCTTCAGAGCACCGCTGGCCAACAGATGGAGCACGCGTTCCCAAGTGGCCCAGGTGTGTGAGAAGCTGCCTTGGAGTTGCACATTCTTTTGCACGAGTGGATCGAGCGAAAAACCGACGGGATCGCGCCCCCAGCCCACTTTGCTAATCCAGCCGTCCGGGCGGACTAGATCGATAGCCACCTTCAGCGTCGCGGAAACACCAGCCGCATCTACAATTCCGTCGCAGCCCAGCCCGTCGCGCTGCCGCGCCCAATCGGCGGCTTGGTCACTCATCAGGGCAGTGCAGTCGAATTGTTCGGCCAGTTGCAGCCGGTGCGAATCTCGCGGTAGTCCCACAACGCCGACTTCCGCTCCACGCAGGCGAGCGATCGCGGCACACAGCAATCCAATGGGACCAGGGCCGAGCACTAAAATGCGGTCGCCGGGTGCGATGGTGATATTCGCAACGACCGCGCTGTAAGCCACGCAGCAAGGTTCAGTCAGCGCGGCTAGCTTGAGAGGCAGGGACGACGGCACGTGGTGCAAGCATCGGCTGGGAACGCGAACGAACTGAGTCATCGCTCCGTTGACGCCGTAGCCGAATCCCTTGCGCGAAGGATCGAGGTTGTAACGCCCGACGCGGGTCAGCGGACTATCAGGATCGATGACGGCGGCCGTTTCGCTGCACACGCGGTCGCCTTCGTTAAATGTCTTTACGTTAGAGCCACGCTGAGCCACAGTGCCAGCGAACTCGTGCCCAAGCGTTACAGGATAGTTGACCGGCCAGCTATGCTCGCTGGTCCACTGATGCAGGTCGCTTCCGCAAACACCCACGGCGGCGACCTCAAGCAAAACGTCATCTGGACCGATGGTCGGCACTTCGATTTCGCGAAGCTCGACGCTGTACGGCTCGCGAGAAAAATTCACAACAGCAGGTTGAAAGCTCGGCATCGGGATTTACTATTCTTGGAGAGTCAACTTAAATTTCTGAAGCAATTGATTTAGCCGCGTTCACGGATCATTCCCGTTCACCAACTGTTAACCTGAGCCAATTGAATTCCGTTCACTTAGCTAACCAGATTTCGCTCGAGTGCGGCGTCTGAGTACATTGGATTGAGTTCAATCAAGACTGCGTGACGCTTCAGGTCGTTGGCCACGATGCCGGTGGTCCCGGAGCCGCCGAAGGGGTCCAGCACGACATCGCCTTCTTGAGATCCCAACAGAATGCAACGGCGCGCAAGCTCGCGCGGGAAGGCTGCAGGATGACCGTAATTGTTTGGATCCGGTCCAAGGATCCAGTAATTGCGTAGGTTCGCGCCACTCTCCTGACGAACGGCATTCGAGTCGTAATAATACTTCGGCGATTTAGCGAACAAGAAAATTTCTTCCGTTGAATTGGTCGGTCGATTTTTGACACTCTCCGGCATGGCGGTTTTCTTGACCCACACGATCCGGCTGCGCAAGATCCAACCATCCTGTTGCAATGCGAATGCAACTCGCCACGGCATACCCAACAGGTCGCGGTCCTTTAAGCCCCAAACATCGGGAACTTTGCAGTTTCGTTTTTGAATCAGTTTTTTGGTGTTGCCCACGATTGCGTTGGGCCCGCATCGGCCGGTTCCGCCGTTTCGTGCGTATCCATCGCCGACGTTCAGCCAGAGTGTGCCATCGCTAGTGAGCTTGTTTCGAACTAGGTGGAAGACGTCGACCAAATTCTGCACATACTGTTCGGGCGACTGTTCAGCACCGATCTGGTCCGTATGATCGTAATCTCGCAGTCCCCAATAAGGCGGCGATGTGACACAACAGCGAACCGTTTCATTTTGAACGCTATTGAGCAGCTTCTTACGGTCGCCGGTAAGGACGGTGTATTGGCAGGTTTGACCAAGTTTCAATTTGAGTTGTGCCACGGGTGAGTTCGCCTTCCGCAATTCGGTTAACCCACCGATTGTAGCGTCATCGATTGCGATTGATGAGGCCGCCAATCGACCAGGTGGATTTCAACCTTTCGGAAGCCGCGATATTCGTTGATCACCGGTCGGAAGGCCAAGTCGATCGGACGTTCGGCGTGCTCTTGAAGTCCCGGCATCCACTCTTCGGCTTGTCCAAAGGCCACCGCCCGCATTGATGAGCCGTGTTGGATAAGTTGCACGGCCAGATGTTTACCACTGTCGCCTAGAAGTGAAGGGGCGGAAGTCATTCGAACACCGAGCGCGCAAAATAGAGGACGAACGTTTTGTGCACCGAATGGAGCGAGCTGTTCGATTTGTTGCATCGTTGCTAGGTCCAATTGCCCGAGAACGGCTTCCGCGTCGAAAATCAATTCCGACGAGGTTGCCGTGCCACCCAATTGTTCCGCAACAGCTTCCATGAATGCCGATCGAAACGCGGCCAACTTGGATTCTTCGATTCGCAATCCGGCCGCAGCTCTGTGTCCTCCTCCGCCGACCAGCAAGTCGCGGCATTGTTGGATGGCAACATGCAGGTCAACACCCTCTGGACCACGTGCCGAACCGGTAGCGTGTTTGACGCCAAGTCGATCTTGGGCGATCATCACGACCGGCCGGTGGTATTTCTCAGCCAGTTTACCGGCCACGATCCCAATGACACCGGGATGCCAAGCTGGAGAATGAAGCACAAACGCGGGATCGTCCTCGATCGAATGAACTGCCTTGAGTTGTTTCGTGGCTGACAAATGAATACTGCGTTCAAGCTTATTGCGGTTGTCGTTCAGTTCTTGAATGTAGCGAGCCAGCGAGTCGGCCCGCTCGGCATCTTCCGTCACCAGCAGCTCGACTCCCAACTGGGCTTGGCCCAACCGACCCGCCGCGTTGAGCCGCGGCGCGAGCGTGAAGGCGATGTCCTCGGCGGTCAGCGCAAGCCGCTGGTTGAGCTTCGTTACTTCTTTCAGTTTTTGCAGTCCGATCGGTGGGTTGCCAGACAGCATCTTCAGCCCGTTGCGTACGATTGCACGATTCTCATCGACCAATGGAACGACATCTGCAACCGTGCCGATGGCGGCTATTCCGACTGCTTGAAGCAAGAAGGCCCTTAAGTGTTCAGCCATTTTTTGAGTCGATGATTGATACTGCGCCAAGGCCCAGGAAAGTTTGAAAGCCACCCCCGCGCCGCACAAGCCAACGAAAGGGTAGCTTGTCCCAGGCAGAGCGGGATGAACGATCGCGTCGGCTTGCGGCAGCTCGTCACCAAATCGATGGTGATCGGTTATGACTAGCGCCAGGCCGAGCTGTTTGGCTCGACTAGCCGCTTCCAGGCTGGCTACGCCGCAATCGACGGTAATGATCATTTTCCGCCCGGTTGCAGCGAAACGCTCGACAGTTTCGACCTGCAACCCGTATCCGTTTTCCAAGCGGTTGGGCAGGAAGTAAGAGACTTTGGCTCCAAGCAGCTTCAAACAGCGGTAAAGAATGGCCGTACCGGTCATTCCATCTGCGTCGTAATCCCCATGAACCACAATGTCGTCGCCACGGGCAATATAATCCGTGATCTTTGCAGTGGCCTGAACTACGCCGGGCAGTTCTTCCGGCGGTCGAAGCGACGTCAATTTGGCGTCGAGGAATTCGCGAGCCGCGTCGGGATCAGTCAAACCTCGCCGCCAAAGCAACTGCGCGATGACGGGTGAAATCGCGGCGCGGCGTGACAATTCCTCTACAGCTCCGCTGTCGTGCGGAACGAATTTCCATTTCTTGCCTGTCATCCGGACAGAAACTCCTGGGGAACGATTCGAATAGGACTGCACTTGAACGACAGTATACCCGGGTCTCTAGCACCCGATCAGGGCGAACCAGATTTTTTCCAGGTTCGTAGTGAAGGACAAGTCCCATATCCCCCCACGGCGATTTCGCACTTCCGATATGAGCCGATGTTTTTCAGAATTTGCTTGAGGAGAGTTAATTCTTGGGTTCAGCGACTTTAGAGCAGTCGGTGGTTTGGGGACGCGGTTGAGGCACTCCCCCGCAGGATATGCCGGCAAGTTTTTTCAACGGAATGCTATATTCATGTTGCTACCGGGCTGCCAACTCCGTACTATTGGAAAGCTGGGGAAAATATCCTAGCGGTATTGTCCGTGAATCGTGCTAGCCTTTTTCGAAAGTGAGCAAATGCGAAAGAGATTTTGTTTGACGTTAGCGTTGACCCTCGGTTTTTCGCTGTCCAGCGGGCTGCCGATCCTTGCTGAAGGGCCTGCAGTTTCCGAGATGAATGGCGCGAGGTCGATGGATGCACACATCGTCAAGACCATTGCGGCTTTAATGTCGCGTATCCATTTCGCAGGGCATCCGCTGGACAACGAAATTTCCGAGCGAGCCTTTGACAGCATTTTGAAGAGCCTCGATCCGCTGAAGGTCTATTTTCTCAAGAGCGATATCGACGAATTCACCAAGAGCCGCGACAAGCTGGATGAATTTGCACAGGGCGGCAAGTTGGATTTTGTGATCAATGTGTACAAGGTCTTCTTGACCCGCCTGGATGAGCGAATCGCGGCCGCACATCAGTTTGTTGACTCAGAGCAGGATTTTACGATCGACGAATCCGTCGTCCGCGATCCCAAGACCATCGACTACCCAGCCGACACGGCGGAAGCCAACGACCGAATGCGAAAGCAAGTCAAGCTGCGGCTACTGAGTTTAGAAAGCGATCGGATTCGCGCCGAACACGATAAGGCGGTGGGCCGAGAACAGTCCGAGCTTGAACGTGTGCTTGTTGGAGACCCGAACGAAGATCCCCGAGAACGGCTGCATCGCAGCTACCGGACCGTGCAAAAGCGCTGGCACCAGTTCGATGCGGACGAGCTACTTGAGCTATTCGTATCTTCGATGACAACGAGCTTCGATCCGCACACGTCCTACATGTCTCCTGGGACCCACAAGAATTTCTTAATAGCTATGGGTCTGAATCTGGATGGCATCGGAGCACAATTGACGAGCGAAGATGGTTACACCAAGCTGACGACTATCGTTCCAGGCGGTGCAGCCGATAAAGATGGACGGCTAAAGCCGGGCGATCGTATTCTGGCGGTCGGTCAAGGCGAGGATGGCCCGATGGAGGACGTTATCGATATGAAACTTGATGAAGTCGTCAAGCGAATTCGCGGTACGGCCGGAACAGTGGTTCGGCTGTCGGTATCTCCCTACAGCGGTGGTGAAACCAAGGTCTACAACATCACTCGCCAACGAATTACGCTCGAAGATAGTGCTGCTCGCAGCCAAGTCGTGGAGCGAGGCGTCAAGGCCAACGGAGCGCCCTTCAAAGTCGGATACATCGATTTACCCAGTTTTTACATGGATATGGAAGCCGCTCGCAGCAATTCAAATGGCTTCCGAAGCACAACGCGCGACGTGCGTAGAATTTTGGCGGAGTTCAAGGATGCTTCGGTCGACGCAGTCGTTCTCGACTTGAGTCGCAATGGAGGTGGGAGTTTAACAGAAGCCGTCAATTTAACTGGACTGTTCATCGATCAAGGTCCTGTCGTTCAGGTCAAGACCACGACAGGTCAGGTTCAAGTCCTGGACGATGAAGAAGCGGGAGTTGCGTGGAGCGGTCCATTGGTGGTGCTGACGAGCAAAGAGAGTGCATCGGCCAGCGAGATTCTGGCTGGAGCCATCCAAGATTACGGGCGGGGGATCATCGTCGGCGATCCGACGACCCACGGCAAAGGTACCGTTCAAAGCCTGTACGATCTTGGCCAACAATTGTTCGGCGGAGCCGCTCAAATGGGCGCCTTGAAAGTGACAATTCAGCAATTTTACTTGCCGGACGGCAAAAGCACACAGCAACTGGGCGTGATGTCTGATGTCGTCCTACCTCAGATCACAGCGGAGTTCGAGGATGCAGAAGCGGATTTGGATTACTCGCTACCGCACGACACGATCGCGGCTACGCGCTTCTCAAAATACAATATGGTCAACAGCAATATCCTGGCTACACTGCGCGAAAAGAGTAAGAATCGAGTGCACGAAAATGCAGGTTTCGACCGCATCTTGCGGCGAATTGATCTTTATCGCCAGCAGCGTGAAGAGGCCTCCATTACGCTGAATCGTGAAGCCTACTTGCGACGGCGAGCCGAAGTCGACGCTCAGCGCGAAGAAGAGGAACAGTTCCTCAATTCGCAAGTTCCCAAGAAGGAAGCCTTCCTGGACGACGACTACAATCGTGAAGTGCTGGACATCGCACACGATTATTTCGATGCGTTGAATGAATTGAGTTTAGTCAAGGCTGGCTGATTAGTCTGCCTTTGGTTGTGGCTAAGGTGGAGTTGAAGTACAATTCCGATTTGCGAACAGCCACCAACCAACGGCCACCAATCAATGCCTTCGCCTCGAGTTCTCATCCTGCGAGCGCCGGGAACCAACTGCGACGTAGAAACCGCTTTTGCTTTTGAAAAGGCAGGAGCGGTTGTTCATTCAGTGCATGTCCAGGCATTGATCGACGAATCGAAATCCGGCAGCGGATATCAAATCGTGTGCTTTCCGGGTGGCTTCAGCTACGGAGACGACATCGCCGCTGGACGAATTCTTGCTCAGCGACTCTTGGTTCACTTGCCCCATTGGATCGATGAGTTCCAATCCGCCGATAAGCTAATTCTTGGAATTTGCAACGGGTTTCAGATTCTCATGCGGCTGGGAGTATTCTTTCCAGGTGCCGCCCAGGTTCCGGCCACGCTTGCTCTCAACTCGCAGGCACGCTTCGAAGCTCGTTGGGTACATTTGGCGACCGCCAACACGAACTGCGTTTTCTTGCGGGGAATCCAATCGCTGTTTCTGCCAATCGCGCACGCCGAAGGTCGATTCGTATTTCGCGATCCAGGCGCAAAAGCCAAGTTGGCCGCAAGCTCACAGCTTGGCCTTCGTTACTCCGACTCAAGCGGAGTCGTCTCGGACCAGTGCCTGCATTTTCCGGTGAATCCCAACGGCGCGGAATTGAATGTAGCCGGCATCACCGACCCGACAGGTCGAATTTTTGGGTTGATGCCGCATCCCGAACGACACATCGATCCGACGCATCATCCATCTTGGACTCGCCGTCAGCAGCAACCTGAATTCGGCGATGGGATGTCGATTTTCACCAACGCCGTCCAGTACTTTGCCTAATAGAAGATGGAATGGGAGTCTGTCGATCACCAATAGCCTATCGTTTCGGATCGTTCGACGTATCGACGATGCGAGCCGTGCTGCTTTGGCTATCGTTTGACAACTGAGGCTCGTCGCCGGTGGCAGCACTGCCCAGGAGCAATCCCCCGAATTCCCATCCGTTAGCCGTGGCCAACAATTTGAAACCGCTTGGATTCAAAAAGGATGCAATTTTTTCGAACGGCGGTAGGTTTTCACCCGAAATCTTTTTCTCTGGCTGCGGAGAAGATTCGTCGGCCGGCGGATCCTTAACACGGTTCAACAAAGTCGCCAACATGCTTTCCGATTCTCTGAGCTTCCCTTGACGAAAAAGCTCGTACTGAACCTTCAAGCTCAAGTGGTTTCGCGTAATGTTCCAGGCGCACGGCTTTTCGGAGTTCATCAACTGGGCGACAGATGCTTGGATTCTCTGATAATCTGCTTCGCTGGCTAGGCCGTCCGTGCCAGATTTGGCTTGGGTAATTGCGTCTTCAAGCATTTCAGCGTGGGATGCGAACAGGAAGTAACCTTCTTTACTACCTTCAGCCGATGGCAAAACGCCAATCGCCCAATGGTTAAGCCAGGGTTCTTCAGGTTCCTCTTCGTCGGTTGCACCTTCGACTTCGCTAAAATCGCCGAATTCGGCGAATTCTTCGGAAGTGTCGAGGTCTTGCTGCTCATTGGAGACATTCCAAATCGTAATTCCTTCGAACGTGGACTCCTCCGCGTTGGCTTCAGCTTTCATGACGCGATCAAGAATTTTGGCAGCCTTTTCCGCGTCGTTGACTTTAATTCCGATCAAGTTGCGCCGAGAACCAACGCTGATTTCACCGTCCTGGTTGTCCGTTACCGAGACGATATCATTGGTCAGCAGTGGCATCAATTCCGTCCGGATATCGACTTGAGGACCATTGATATCCGTCTTAATTCCGTGAATCACTTCGTCGAACACACCTTCATTTCCAACGAGGTCGTCCACTAGGCCGCGAACCTTCCAAAAGGCGGTTTGCGCGTTCCAGGAGATGGTAAAAAAGGATGCAGCTCGCTTGGTTACAAAATTTGGCACATCGTTCATAGCTTCGTTGGGAAAGTCGAGAACGGCCGCCGAATTGGCTAGCGGGAACTCGGCCAAGATGAAACCCCGGTGGGCAATGTCGCTGCCGCCAGCAGCTACCCAAACTTCGCCCGCTAGGCTTTTGACTGAAGTGAAACCTTGTTTCTTCAGAACTTCAAGAATGTCCGCGTTGCTCTTGGATTTGCTTCCGCTGATCGCTCGGACGATGCGCGCAATACCAAGCGGTCGAATGAAGTACTCGATTTGTGCATTGCCCGATAGTTTTAGGTGTTGACGGTTGGCAATGAAGTCTTCGTTCTTTGAAAGCGGTTTGTCTTCGGTTTGCTTGCCTTGCAATTTCGCGATCAGTCCTTGCACCAGCTCCAGATCATCCGAAGCAAACAGCTTGCCCGACACCGTTGCAATGAAGGTGCTTTCTTCGAGCAATTGCCCAGCCGGTCGTGGCAATGTGAATTGGACGATCGTTTGATCGAGATAAGTGTGCTCCTTTTTTCCGGCTTCTTGGTGAGCTAGCGCACGCTCGATATCGGAGAACATTTGCTTGGTCGTTTCTACATCGTCGTCAACGTCGGCAACTAGCGCGATCGCATAGGGCTTTCGTTGATCTGCCTTTTCCAACCATGCCACCGCAACTTGACCCTGAAAATATTGGGTCAGTTCTTCGGGCTTCACACCCAAACGCCAGCCGGCTTCGGTCAGTTGGTTGCGCAGAGATTCGTGCTGCTCTTCGAAAAACGGACGGATGGCCGGATCTTGAGACAGCTTATGAATTGCCGTTCTGTGCCAACGATTGACCAGGTCAGTACCGTCGGCAATCCAAACGACAGCTTGCACCGATTCGGGCAGCAAATCGTAGGCGACTTGCGGCTGTGCCTGAGCCAACCCATAAGAAAATGCGATTAAAATCAGCGAATAGAAAAGGCTAAGTCGTGATTGGCCCATTGATGCAATGTCTCCTGGACTAGATTTTCATCCGTGAAAGTCGGGATTCGCCAAATCGTCCGGTTGGTGTAAAGCGAATATCTTACCTAAAGCTCAAGCGGCGCATATAGTCAGGTTGCGAACTTCCTTGGTTGAACCCGACAATTGTGATATGATTTCGACTCGAAATGACCGCCGACCCAATAAGAAATGGGCGAAAGCCAAAGAAAAAAGTCGCCCAGCACATAGAACGCGCTCGATCAGCCAATCTCCTACCACTGGCTCAGATTAACTCGCCTACCCAAGCCTTTTATAAGAAACTCGCGATTTCGGGGTGAAATGGACCTGACTGAACTTTCCGCAATCTCACCGCTGGATGGGCGGTACGCTGATAAGACGCATGCACTTAGAGCCATTTTTAGCGAATTCGGTTTGATTCGTTACCGTTTGCTTGTCGAAATTCGCTGGTTCGAGTTTCTAGCAGCTCAAAAGGAAATCCACGAGTTACCCGAGCTACCCAGGTCGGCCGCAAAACGCCTGCACGATATCTTGGAAAATTTCGGCACGTCGGATGCAAGCGAAATCAAAGGCATCGAACGGACTACCAATCACGACGTCAAAGCAGTCGAATATTTCCTTCGCGGCCGCTTCCAAGGCGAAAGTGAATTGGCGTCATTGGCCGAGTTTATTCACTTTGGCTGCACCTCCGAGGACATCAACAACATCGCTCACGCATTGATGCTTCGTTCTGGCCGAGACGACATCCTAATGCCTGCCGTCTCGGCGGTCGTGTCAGTGTTGGCATCGATGGCCGAGCAGTATGCCGATGTGTCGATGCTTTCACGGACCCACGGACAAACGGCCTCACCCACGACCGTCGGAAAAGAGCTCGCCAATTTTGCTTTTCGGGCCGAGCGACAGCTTCGACGCATCGCTCGAGTCGAATTGCTCGGAAAATTCAACGGGGCCGTCGGCAATTACAACGCTCACCTAGCGGCTTATCCAAACGTCGATTGGGAAGACCTAGCTCGCCGATTCGTAAAGTCACTGGGTCTGACTTGGAATCCTTATACGACTCAGATTGAGCCACACGACTTTATAGGAGAATTGTTCGACGCGATCGTTCGATTGAATCTGATCTTGATCGATTTTGCTCGCGACATGTGGGGCTACATTTCGCTCGGTTATTTTCGTCAAAAGGCCATTGCGGGCGAGGTTGGTTCGTCGACCATGCCGCACAAAGTCAATCCGATCGACTTCGAGAACGCCGAAGGCAATCTCGGAATGGCCGGGGCGGTGCTGACTCATCTTTCGCAGAAGTTGCCGATCTCGCGCTGGCAGCGAGACCTGACCGACTCGACCGTACTTCGCAATATGGGCGTCGGCTTTGCCTACAGCAAGATTGCCTACGACTCATTGCTTAAAGGTCTTTCGAAGTTGGAGTTGGCTCCCGGTCGATTGCAAACTGACCTAGACGCCGCCTGGGAAGTTCTGGCCGAACCCATTCAAACTGTCATGCGACGCTACGCAATTCCGCAGTCCTACGAGAAGCTCAAGGAGTTCACTCGCGGGCAATCGATCACCCCATCTGCTCTGCGGCAATTCATCGCCAGTCTCGAAATACCCGAAGAAGCCAAGATGCGATTGCTGGAGCTGACGCCCGCCACCTACACCGGCAACGCTGCCCATCAAGCTCACCAAGTTCTTCTCAGGTTGAAAGAGATTGGCGGCAGGTAAACATTCCTCGCGGACGGGGCTACGCGGCAAGGTTCGCTGTTGGTTAAAACGCGTTGTTCTCTGTGAACTCAGGGTCTTTGCGCAACAAGGGCCGCCGTTGCACCGAAATAGTGGGCGACTATGTTGTGATTGGGAATTGTTTTTTGGTAAATTGAGAAACGCAATTGAATGAAATACAATTTTCGATGTTGCTCAATTCCTTCGATATTCGAAGTCACCCAATGAATCTGCCGATTGAATTTCCAACCGACGCTGACGTTATCGCGGAAGAATCTGCTCGATTTCGTAGGCTAGCTCCAGATGTTCAGGCCCGTGAGGTCTGTGAAATGGTCCGCGTCTATTATTTTCTGCTTGATCGTTCACCAATTCGCGAGAAAATCGTACAAATTGCCGAAGAGGAGGAGAATCGTGGACGCCGAGCCATCGAGCAATTTGCCGCCCGGCATGGGTAACCGCCTGATTCGTCAACAATGGTCTACGGTCTCCCTGGGAGAAGAAGATCGCACGGCTTGGTTTGAAAATGCGGTTGCCCGACTCAAGTCAACACAGCTATGATTCGGACGAATTGGCTCCTTTCAATTCCCACCGAGAATTTAGCGCAGTTCGGCAATTACATCCTTTTATCATCATAGAGAATTCTCATGTTGCAGTTGTCGAGAATCTTGATCGCGTGGCTCGTCGTCGTAGGGTACACAGCAAACCTGTTTTCAGACGACCAAACTGACAAGGCTGCTCTCCATACGGGAGAGAGTAATCGATGGCACATTGGAGTGGGTCGTGCAAAGATTACTCCGCAAGAACCGATGTGGATGGCTGGCTATGCAAGCCGCAACGAACCTTCAAAAGACGTTCTGACCGATCTATGGGCCAAATCGCTGCTCATCGAAGACGATTCTGGAAACCGAATCCTGTTGGTGACGTTGGATCTGGTGGGAATTGAGCGAACGTTGTCCCAAGAGATCTGCAAGGAACTACACAGTCGTTTTTCCATGGAGCGAAACCAGATCTCGCTGGCCACATCTCACACCCACTCCGGCCCGGTCGTCGGAAAGAATCTTCACCCGATGCATGTTTATCAGTTGAGTGAAGAACACCAAGCCAAGGTAGCCCAATATGCGGAATGGCTTAAGAATCAGATCGTGCTTTCTGTGGGAATGGCCATGGAGTCTCGGCAGCCCGCTTCATTGCATTATGGAACTGGACTCGCCACGTTTGCAACAAACCGTCGCAACAATCCGGAAACTGAAGCTACTAGCCGGCGAACTGCTGGCGGTCTCGTTGGACCTGTCGATCACAGCGTTCCAGTATTGGTTGCAAAAAATTCGGATGACCGAGCCATTGCAATTGTGTTTGGTTATGCCTGCCACGCCACGGTTTTGTCGGGCTATCGGATTTGTGGAGATTACCCAGGCTTTGCTCAGATTGAAATTGAAAGTCGCTTCCCAGGGTGCACCGCAATGTTCTGGGCTGGATGCGGTGCGGATCAGAATCCATTGCCCAGACGCACCGAGGAGTTGGCCGAACACTATGGACGCACTCTTGGACAAGCCGTCGAATCGGTCGTGAGAACTCACGAGTTGCTGCCAATAACCGGTGAGCTATCGAGTCAATACAATGAGATTCCCCTGGCATTTGCCGAGTCACTTGACAGGGAGACTTGGTTGAAACGGACCGAGTCCGCCGACAAATACGAAGCCATGCGAGCGAAGCGGCTCGTCAGCGAATTCGATGCCACCGGCAGCATCTCCACGACTTATCCCTATCCCGTTCAGACGTGGCGATTAGGCAAAGAGATTGAATGGATCCATTTGGGTGGCGAAGTAGTCGTTGATTTCGCAGCCCGATTGAAGTCGGAGCGGCACGGCGAGCGGACCTGGGTCACCGGCTATGCCAACGATGTGATGGCCTATATTCCATCTCGGCGTGTTCTGAGAGAGGGAGGCTATGAGGGTGGCAGCGCGATGGTCTACTACGGACTGCCATCGCCTTGGGCAGATACGATTGAAGAAGATATTGTCGCCGAAGTCGGCAAACAGTTGAAATGAGGTTCGGGGCAAGTTCTTCCCCTGGATCGCCTACCAATGCTCATTTGCACGCCCATCGCTGACACAAGTTATGGATCTTTTGAAGTTTCTGTATCCATTTCCACTGAGTCTCATTTGCACGCCCATCGCTGACGCTCTGGGCGTGCCTCTCGGTCGCTGGTTTCTTGACGCCGATTTGCGTTCTTCTACTCGACAGTCACTGTCGCATCGGGAAAAAGTTGGCGCGCGCGATCTTCGATCAGTTTTGGCATCGTACACTGCGCGAATTGGATGACCGAGAGTGGGGCACCAGAGAGCGACAAGATCAAGGATTCTGCGACCGCCATGTTGCTGAATAAAATTCGTTCAAGCTTTGATCGATCGAAGGTAAATCGCGCCGGCATTTCGGTCATGTACCCAAAGAGAATCGACGATGGATGAAGAACGGATGCTTCCACTTCCCCAAGCCATTTTGCAGACGTAACTTGAAAATTGAACATGGGAATCTTGGAAAAAAACGTAGGTTCGTGTCGG
>WPCK01119506.1_pt1 | contig 31841 bp, 29 predicted proteins | sample 5399851 | NCBI WGS metagenome assembly WPCK01 (sample SAMN12869471, study PRJNA574797) | sludge metagenome | isolation source: wastewater treatment of pH11 | place: China:Beijing | collected 2019-05-20 | reverse complement strand
GAACGTTGGTTCGCAGGAGATAGCATCCATTGGCCAAGGCCTGCCATTCCTGGAGGGAGGAGTTTTTCTTCCAGTCCAGGCGAGCCGCTCCCGAATCGGTACTGGACACCGTCACGTCAAAGAGCCTCGCGGCCCGCGTGTTCTGGCCCAAGAGTCGGCCCACCTCGCGTTCCACCTTCATGGGGTCGCGATGCTGCTTTTCGCAACGTTCACGCATGGCCTTGAGTCGTGTTTCGATCTTCGTCTCAAAGCGACGGACGATCTGGGCGTCTTGGTCCGCCCGCGCTCGACTGCGGCAGAGGACGAACGTCTCTTGCTGGCCCGTGTCCGGTTCCACCGACTCTTCGTCTCGGGGTGGATGACAGAGTTTGACTTCCAGCCCCTCTCGGATTTGGTGCCATCCGGCCTTCAGAATCTCCTGTTCAAACTTCTTGAGCATCGACTTGGGGGTGCCCACGATATAGCGTCGTCCCTCTTGCCGCAAAAACGCGAGATTGCTTTCCGAAACCATTCCCCGGTCCATGACCCAGATCCGATTGGATTTCCCATAGCGGCGTTCCATGGTCTCCACGATTGCCTCGACGGTGGTGACATCCGCGGTGTTTCCCGCGAAAACTTCGTAGCCCAGGGGCATCCCACAGCGTGAGACCACGAGGCCGATGCAGACCTGCTTGCACTCGGGACGTTTGTCTCGGGAATAGCCTCGTTGGGCTTGGGGATTGGAATGGGCCTGGCCCTCGAAGTAGGTGCTCGTGACATCATAGAGCAGGAGGTCGTACTCCAGTTGGAACAGTTCCCCTAGGCGATTCTTCAGGTGAACTTCCAACTTCTCCTTATGCGGGAGCAGAGTATCCAGGCCGCGATACAGACGATTGTCATCCACGCTATCGGCGGGGACTCCAAGCAACTCTGGGAGCGTGGTTTTGGAATACCATTGCTCCGCGATATGCAGTTCACTCGAAGGATCGAGCAGGCGGGCAATGACCAAGATCATGGCGGTCAACGACCACGGAACGCGTTCCCGTCCCTCGGGCAGATGCCTGGCCAGAAAGTCGTCCAGCCGCAGTCGCTCGATCAATTGCAACGCCAGCCAGGGACCACCAAACTCACGGCACTTCTCCACCCGCACGCCCGCCACGTCGACTTCCACCCAGCAGGGGGGCGTTCGCTGGTCCTCATACTCGAAGAGCGGCAGTTGACGTTCCGTGGCCGAGGATGTCAAACCCGAGTTGGCCCTCGCGGCTTGCGCCACACCCAGCCGCCCGGCTTCGTCGAGCTGTCCCAGCCACGAGACAATTCTCTGGCGTGGTCCCCGCGCTCCACGGTACGACTCGACCAAGGCCCAGTAAGCTTGCCTTTGTCCGTTGACCTTCCGGAAGTACTGTCGCACGTACATGCCCAGATACTATCGATCGACATCTGAACATCTACCCCCTGGCGTTCTCACTACATCGCATCTCGGAATTCCAGCACCAACGTCCGTCAATAATTCACGGACTTGCGGGACCCGCCTACCAGAAATCACCCCCAAAAAAAATCTTTCGCCCACTCTATTGGGGAACTTCGGTTAGCGCGATTCCTGCTGGGACCAGAACTGGTCGAGCTGCGCGAGCAGCGGGTCGATGGTGGCACGCTGGATACAGTGCGGCGGATGCCATGGCCGCCATTCGAAGCCTTGGTGCTCCGTCGTATGGATGGGGGCCTCGCGCAGCAAGTATCCGAGGAAGATCACCGTCGTTTTCAGAAATGGCCGATAGTCAAACCGCTTGGGCCGCACCGGGTAGGACGTTTCGAAGCGAAACTCGGGATCCAGGCGAACCCATTGTGGCCGTATCCCCGTCTCTTCTTCCATTTCTCGCAGGGCGCATTCCGTTTCCGTTTCCCCAGATTCTACATGCCCCTTAGGGAGGTCATATCGATCGCGGTGCACCATCAACAGAAACTCCGTGGGGGGGAGGCCTCGCACCAGCAACACGCCGCAAGACTTGATCTGATCGGCCATCACGGTTTCCGAAAACAGCGGTCGACGCCAGCCTCTGCCACGGAGGACGTGTCCGACCTCGCTGACAGTGAGTGCGGTGAATCCCCGACCCGAAAACCGGGTTCCCCGGCTGGAGCGGTACCCGGGCGGCAAGCGATAATGAGGCGATGCGCATTTATACCAAGACGGGGGACACGGGAGAAACGGGGCTGTTCGCCGGTCCCCGAGTACCCAAGGACCATCCGCGAATTGAGGCGTGCGGCGCGGTCGATGAGCTGAACGCCATTTTGGGCCTCGCCCGCACCGAACCACTGCCCAGCGATCTGGATGGCCTTCTGTCGGAGGTACAGCATGCCCTCTTTGCCGTGGGCGCGGAGCTGGCAACGCCGGATCCCGCCGCACAGGGCACCCGCTGGATCGGCTCGGACCAGATTCGGACGATGGAGCAGGCCATCGACCGACACGAGCAGGAATTGGTGCCGCTGCGTGAGTTCATACTGCCCAGTGGAAACCGAAGTGCCACCCTGCTGCACCTGGGCCGGGCCGTTTGCCGGCGGGCCGAGCGCCGGCTGGTTACCTTGGCAAGGGCGCCCGGAGTTGCCATCTCCCCTGACCTGATGGTGTACCTGAACCGACTCGGCGACCTCCTTTTCGTCCTGGGCCGCGTGGCGAACGTTCGGGCAGGCCAGCACGAAGCGCCCTGGCGAAAACCCACACAACGCGATTGATCGGCGGTACCTCCGTTACAAAGTGGGCCGGCGGAGGTACATTACGGGGAGCTGACAGGAACCCGGAAGTCGAGGTCGTAGCATGAAAAAGGTCGAAGCGGTCATTCGTCACTTTAAGCTGGAGGAAGTCAAGAACGCCCTCACGGAAAACAACGTGGTGGGGATGACCGTCATCGAGGTCCGCGGATTCGGCCGTCAAAAGGGGCATTCCGAAATGTATCGTGGCTCGGAGTACGCCATTGACTTTGTTCCCAAAGTCAAAGTCGAAGTGGTCTGTTCCGACGAACAGTTGAAGTCTGTCGTGGACGTGATTCTGAAGTCCGCTCAGACCGGCTCCATTGGCGATGGCAAGATTTTTGTCAGTGAGCTACAAAACGTCATCCGTATTCGCACGGGCGAAGTGGGAGGCGACGCCCTGTAGCCGAGGGCAAGGGGGACGGGACTGGGCGGTTGCGCAGGCTCCCCTGGGACATGGCCAAATCGCCAGGAGGTGTGACGGTTCTCAAGGACTCGGTCGTCAAGGCGAAACGACAACTCAGCGACGTCCGCGCCGCGCTGAAGGCTCGGCACGACGCGGGTGCTTCAGGCCACGACATCTGCCGTACGTGGACCGCCTGCGTTGAAGAGGTTGTGCTGGAGCTGTACGAGGCGGCTCTCAATGACCTGGAAGGTCCGCCATCGCAAACCGCGCGTTCCCAGATTGTCCTCGTTGGCCTGGGTGGCTTTGGACGCCGCGACCTGGCCCCCTATTCGGATGTCGACCTGCTGCTGCTGCACCGACCGGCCGTCCTTCAGGAAGTGGCTGCGGTCAATCGCGCACTGCTGACCGACCTGACCGACGTGGGACTCGTACCCGCCCTGGCCGTTCGATCGGCCAAGGAGGCCTGCCAATTGGCCTGGCGGGACGTCTTCGTCTTCAGCGCGGAAGTGGAGGCCCGCTACCTGGGGGGAAGTATCAGCCTCTTTCGGGCCTTTGTCGAAGAGTTCCGGCGTGGTACGGAACGGCGACGCGCGGCACTGATCACGCGACTAAGGAAGGCACGCGAGGAAGAACGCCGCCAGTTTGGAGAAACCGTCTTTCTGTTGGAACCCAACATCAAGCGATCGCGCGGTGGACTGCGCGATTATCACCTGCTGCGATGGGTGGGTTATGCACAATTCCTGCAAACCCATCCCGCCGCGCTGGAAAAGCAAGATGCGTTGAGCCGCGAGGATGCCCGCGCCATCCGTCAGGGTCACGAATTCCTGCTACGACTCCGCAATGAGCTGCACTTTCAGGAACAGCGACCCCAGGATGTCCTCCGACGTTCCGAACAAGCCCGTATCGGGCAACAATGGAACTATCCCGGCGTGGCAGGCCAGCTTCCCGTGGAACAGTTCATGAGGGACTACTATGCGGCGACTCACGCCCTGCACCATGCCGTCAGCCATTTTGCCGCCAACACGCAGGTCCCCACACTGGTGCAGTCCGTGGTCTCGCAGTTCAGCACACAGCGGCGCGACCGGTACTTCCTGGTCAACCCCTATCAAATCAGCGTGACACGTCAGGGGTTAGCCGAACTTTCGGGCAACCTGGAAGGGATTCTGCGACTGATGGAACTGGCCAGCGGTTCCAAGAAACGAATCGCGCAGTCGACCTGGTACGCGATTCGAGATGACATGACGCGCCGGGCCGACATCGAAGTCACCCCGGCGGCCGCGCAGCGGTTTCTGTCGCTGCTCGACCACACCAATCGTCTCGGTCCCCTCCTGCGAATGCTGCACGAAGTCCGCGTACTGGAAAAGCTGGTCGTAGGGCTCGATCACGCCAGACACCTCGTGCAGTTCAATGAATACCACAAGTACACCGTGGATGAACATTGCATCCTTGCCGTGGAGAAGGCGACCGAGTTCCAACATGGCTCCGGGGCCCTGAGCTATGCTTATCAGAACTTTCCCGAGAGAGCCGTGTTGCACCTGGCCCTCCTGATCCACGACGTGGGCAAGGGGTTCACCGAGGATCATAGCGACAAAGGGAGGGAATTCGCCCTGCAGACGGCCGCGCGACTGAATCTCGAGCCCTCGGATACGGCCTTGCTGGAATTCCTGGTGCAGAACCATCTGATCATGGCGCATCTGGCGTTTCGACGGGACTTGAGTGATCCGGCCACCATTGCGCACTTTGCCGCCGACGTGGGCTCCCTGACCAATCTCAAGGCGCTGTTCCTGTTAACGGCGGCCGATCTTGCGGCGGTCGGGCCAGGGGTCTTGAACCCGTGGAAACTGGAAGTCTTGACGGAACTCTATTTCCGCACGGAGATGTGCCTCACGGGATCGCATGATTTCTCCACGGAGCGGGCGTCGGAACTGAGGGAGGAATTGTTGCCGATGTGGACGGGTGAGGACCGGGACTGGTTTGAAACCCAGGTCCGTTCGCTGCCCGACGCCTATGTCCTGGAGAACCAAACGGCCGACGTCATGGGCGACTTGCAACAATTGCATCACACGATCGAGCGTCCGGCCGTCACCTGGGGCCGATTTGCGCCAGAGCGTGGGGTAGCCGTTTACAGTTTGGGATTCCGACCCGGTCGGGCCCGCGGCACGTTTCACCGGATTGCCGCCGCCTTCAGCAGCCAAGGGATGAACATCCTGGCGGCCTCGGTTTACACTCTGGCGAATCAATCGGTCTTGGCTCGCATCTATGCAGAGGACCCCGATCATCCGGGAGAGCCGCCCGCGCCACGCTTCCGAGAAGTTGAACAGTCGTTGATCGAAGCCATCGAAGCACCTACGCCGCAACCACCCGCCTTCCGGGCCCGGTGGCAAGATGTCTGGCGGGAACGCCGCAAACAGCTCGAGGTCCTGCCCACGCGTGTCGTCATCGATCCCTGGACTCGACCCGACGTCACCATCATCGATATCTTTGCCCATGACCGCGTGGGACTGCTCTATACGATTGCGCGGACCCTTTTTGACCTCGACTTGCTGGTCCATTTTGCGAAAATCAGTACGAATCTGGACCAGGTCGTCTCGGTTTTTTACGTCACCGACAGCAGCCGCCGAAAGATTGTGGACGACGCCCGCTGGGACCAGATCCGCAGTGTGCTGCTGCAGCGGATTGAACAGGAATGGTCCTGAAATGGTCACGAAACTGGAACTTGCCAAAGACTGGCTGCCACGCTACACGGGGATGCCCGTGGACCTCTTTGGCGATTACATCCTCTTGACCAATTTCGACAATTACTTCGATGCCTTCGCGGCCCAGTTCCAGAGCGAAGTATACGGTCTGGGCCGTCCGATGACGGCCACGACGAATTCTGCCGGGCTGACCATGGTCAATTTCGGCATGGGTTCTGCTAACGCCGCCACCATCATGGACCTGCTGACCGCCCGGCGTCCGAAGGGGGTCCTCTTTCTGGGCAAATGTGGCGGTCTGAAAGCATCCACCGAGATTGGCCACTTCATTCTGCCCATCGCCGCGATTCGCGGAGAGGGCACTTCGAATGACTACTTGCACCCCATGGTGCCGGCCTTGCCCTCCTTCAAACTGCACAAGTTCGTGTCCGAAAAGCTGGTCGAGCTGGGGCAGGACTATCGTACGGGAGTCGTCTACACCACCAATCGGCGTGTCTGGGAGCACGATGAGCAGTTCAAGAAACTGTTGCGAGAGGTGACCGCCATTGCCATCGACATGGAAACGGCAACGATCTTTGTGGTGGGGCATGCCAATCAGATTGCCCGTGGCGCATTGCTGCTGGTCTCGGACCTGCCGATGACTCCCGAGGGGGTCAAGACGGGGGAACGTGACGTGCAAGTGACTCAGCAATGGGCCAACCTGCATTTGCAGATCGGAATCGATTCCCTTTCGGAGATTGGCTACAAGGGGGAAACCATCAAGCACTATCGCTATTGAGCCGTTCCCCATGGAGTTCGGATGGGACGATGGGCCTCCAGGCCGATCGGTCCATGTCGAAACCGACGTGACACCGTAGCCTGCTGGGCCATTTTCGCAGTTACGATACAATCCGGCATGGCCTCGTATTCTGCTACGCTCCACCAGCGCACGTATCATTTTCCCAGCCTGCGGGAACTGATGGCCAAGGCGTCGCCGCTGCGGAGCGGCGACGAACTGGCAGGGATTGCGGCCGCCTCGCACGAGGAAGGGGTCGCGGCGCGCCTGGCACTGGCCGACGTCCCCCTGGCCGAGTTCCTGGCTCAGCCCCTGATCCCGCCGGACGAGGACGAGGTCTCCCGGCTGATCCTGGACCAGCACGATCCGGCCTGCTGGGCACCCCTTCGCAGCCACACCGTGGGTGCGTTCCGCGAATGGCTGCTGGCCTTCGAGACCACGACTGACATACTTTCGTCAGTTGGCCCTGGCTTGACGCCGGAGATGGTAGCCGCCGTCAGTAAGCTGATGCGGAATCAGGACTTGATCCTGGTGGCCGCCAAGTGCCGTGTGGTGACCCGCTTTCGCAATACACTGGGTCTGCCCGGCCGCCTGGCCATTCGTCTGCAACCCAATCATCCCACGGACGAACCGGCCGGCATCGCCGCGGCCATCGTGGATGGCCTGGCCTACGGATGTGGCGACGCGGTGATCGGGATCAACCCTGCCACCGACAGTCCTCAGGTCGTGGTGCAGTTACTGCACTTGTTGGCGGATCTCATGGATCGGTACGAGATCCCCACCCAGGCATGCGTCCTGGCACACGTCACCACGCAGCTGGAGGCGATCCGGCAGCACGCGCCGGTGGACCTCGTTTTTCAATCGATTGCCGGTACCGAACGCGCGAACCGCGCCTTTGGAGTGAATCTGGCCCTATTGGACGAGGCCTGCCAGGCGGTTCGCTCACTGCAGCGCGGCACGCTTGGCGATCACGTCATGTACTTCGAGACCGGGCAGGGTTCGTGCCTTTCCGCCGATGCACACCATGGCGTTGACCAGCAGACGCTTGAGGCGCGGGCCTATGCCGTGGCCCGCAGGTTCCAGCCGCTGCTCGTCAATAGCGTGGTGGGATTCATCGGCCCCGAGTACCTCTACGACGGCAAGCAGATCATCCGCGCGGGACTCGAAGATCATTTCTGCGGGAAGCTCCTGGGGCTGCCCATGGGCTGCGATGTGTGTTACACGAACCACGCCGAAGCAGACCAGGATGACATGGATAATCTGCTGACGCTGCTGGCCGCTGCGGGCTGTACCTACTTCATGGGGGTCCCCGGCGCAGACGACATCATGCTGAACTACCAGTCGACGTCATATCACGACAGTCGCTACCTGCGCGAGCTCTTCGGACTTCGCCCGGCCCCTGAATTCGAGGCCTGGCTGGAGCGAATGGGGATTACCGACGCGGGGAATCGGTTGCTCCCCTTATCTCCTCGCCACCAACTGATCGGCTGGTCGCCTCCACGGAACCCAACCACAGTCTGCTCCAAGACGTCCTCCGGCCCTGCCCGGGACGCTGGCTGAATCCATTGTCCACACCTTCCCCCGATCCTAGGGCTCCGCAGTCGCCGACGTCGAACCGGTCGGTGGTGACGGCGGATCCCTACCGGTCGCTGCGTCAGGTGACCTCCGCCCGCATTGCGTTGGGTCGCGCGGGTTGCAGCCTACCGACGCAAGCCTGGCTGGACTTCCAATCGGCCCACGCCGCGGCCCGAGACGCCGTCCACCAGCCCTTTGACTCCGAGAGTTTGCTTGCCAGGCTGGAAGCATCGGGCACGTCGGCCATGTGTCTGGCCAGTCGCGCCGCCGATCGCTCTACCTATTTGAAACGGCCTGACCTGGGTCGGCGTCTGTCCCAACCCGCCCGGGAAACGCTCGAAAAGTCCGCGTCGCCTGGCGGTTGCGACCTTGTCGTGGTCGTCAGCGACGGACTGTCAGCTCAGGCGGCAGTCGAGCAGGCACCGCCCCTGCTAGGGCACCTGATTCCCAGGCTGCAGGGCTGGTCGCTGGCTCCGCTCGTGATCATCCCCTTTGGCCGCGTCGCGATCCAGGACGAAATCGGGCAACTCTTGGGCGCCCGGATGGCCCTGATGCTCTTGGGCGAGCGTCCCGGGTTGGGCTCGGCGAATAGCTTGGGCGCCTATTTGACCTTTGGTCCGCGACTGGGGCGGACGGATGCAGAAAGGAATTGCGTTTCGAACATCCGGTCCCAGGGGCAGGCGGCCGACCGCGCGGCCGACACCATCGTGTATCTGTTGGCCAGCGCAAGAACGCTGGGGCTCAGTGGCGTGGGCCTGAAGGACAATCGGCTGGCAAGCCCTTACTCTGCCGGTCCGCTCGAACGAAGCTGACGGCCGCACCAGGTGCCTTCCTGGAGGGCGCCCCATGCCCGCCTCAATCGGCCGATTGAGCCGCGTATGACCAGTACCCACGCCGCGGCCGGGTGCCATCTATTCAGGGGCTTGCCATTTGTACTTGGCGCGATGACCCGACGACGGATCGTCCCAGTCGCGACAATCGACACGGTCGACTCGTTGCGAGCGCGTTATCTGCTAGAGGCGTTGAGGTCGAGGGACTACCGGCTTTGCCGGTTGGCACGCGGACCTGGTCTCGGTTCCAGCCATGCGGCCATATCGGCCGATGCAAGCGTGGGTAGCGGCAAACCGGTCGTCTCGTGCACGGGAGGCAGTTTATGACCAGGACGTGTCCGGGTTCCCTTCGAATCAGCCTCGATCTCAGCCTCGGTCAGGGACGCGAACGGGCCATCCCTCGAGGGACCCTTCGCAGGCTGGTAACCCCACTGAACGACCGTCAGATCCCCTGGTCGATCGCTGCGTCCGATCCGGAACTCCTTTCCGGCTTGGAGGTTGCCGGCGACCTGGACATCACGCTGGTGGCGGAAGGAGGCCGCAGCGCGGACGCCTGCATGGAGTCCATACGGCAGGTCTCGGAGCGATTCGCGGCCTGTGGGTTCACGGCCCACTCGGTGCGATTTGCCAGCTCTCCTGTCGAGATCTCCTGCGAAGAGTTGCGCCACTGGAACATCACCGTCGTGCGTGGGACACCGGGCATCCCCTTGGCCAGGTACCAGCCGGAACGCGCGGCCATGTTGCGGCACGGCGTGTATTACTTACCCGCGACGGCTGCCGTTCCCGGGTACGGCAGGTTCCTGGGTTGCCTGGATATGGTCTTCCGGGCGAAGCAGGCCTTGCATCGCTCGTGGTTCCGTCAGACGAGCGAACAGATCGTGGTGGACGCCACCCGCATGGGACCGCGCACCGAGAAGGCCTGGGTATCGCTGCTGACCACGGTGGCGAAGGCTCGCGACCTGGGCCGCATGGCGTGCGAATCCTTGACACAGGCCTATGCGCGGCGAACCCCCGTACGGAGTCTGTCCTCCCAACAGTCCATCCTGCGTCGGGCCGCCTGACTCGCCTCGGTGCCATCCCCTGTGGCCGACGGCCCCGGGACCCTCGGTGTCACCGGATTTCTCGATAGGCGTTCCAGCTGACCAGTCCCAGGAGCAGGGCGCAGATCACGAAGACGATGTCCATCAGCAGCGATGCCCGGCGAAAGGGAAACTTGAAAAAGAGGTCCAGGGCGAACAAGAGAAACAACAGTATGGCGATCACGATCGACATGATCGACAGACCTTTCGCCATTCGTATGCACCTTGTCCCCGAGGCGGGCCTTGCCCGCGTGAAATGAGCCTTGGCAGACGCCAAAAGCTACCCGACGCAGCCGATCAGATCCAGTATAATTCCAGCGAGTTTCGCTTCAACGTGGCCGGAAGGACGCCGCAATCGATATGAACGAGCCGCGAGCCAGACGTTTGGCAGTCTATACCGGGTCCTTCGATCCCATCACGCTGGGGCACGTGAATGTGATTGAGCGAGCCAGCCGATTGACGGACCGCTTGATCGTTGGCATTGGGATCAACATTGACAAGCAGTCCTTATTCTCCCCGGCGGACCGGCTGGAACTCGTGCGCGAAGTCACACGCCCGATTGCCAACGTGGAAGTGGTCCCGTTCGAAGGCCTGGCCGTTCATTTTGTGCGGGAGTGCGGCGCGCACGTGATGGTGCGGGGTATTCGCCCCTTGACCGACGTGGCAGCCGAGTTCACGATGCTGCTCGCCAACCGGGAGCTCGACCCGGGAGTCGAAACCGTCTTCTTGATGGCCGACCAGGAATTTGCCCATGTCTCGAGTTCCCTGTTAAAACAGATTGCGCCGCTGGCGACGGATGAAATGCTTTCGCGATTCGTTCCGCCGGCGGTGATCACTCGACTGAGGGAGCGATTGGCCGAGGGGGAGCGACAACCATGAAACTACCTGGGGTCCTGGGTCTGATCATGGGGCTCTTGATCGCCGCCTCGTCGGCGGCCCATGCCTTCTTGGGTTGGCCAGCACAGGCGGGCGCACTGGCCAAGATCGATGCCCCGTCCGACCTGAGGCATACGTTGCAGGCGGGCTGGCATTTTGGTTCCCTGGCGATGCTCGCCTGTGGCCTGATCGTGGCCGGATCGGCCTGGCAGACGTTGCGGAATCGCCCTTGGTCGCGGATCCCTGTCGCCGCCGTGGCCGCCTTGTACGTGGCCTTTGGGGTGTACGGCCTGACCCTGGGCGGGTGGTCCCCTCATTTTTGCGGCTTCATCGTGGTGGGCCTGCTGGCAAGCGTGCTACTTTGGGCCCGTTCTCCGGCAAATTCCACTTGAGACCGGTGGCCGGCGTCCGGACCCCAATGTCCCCTTCCGCTGCTAGGTCGACAAAGTTACACTAGTAGGTCGTATACGGCCCTTTGCAGACCTACGACCCTTCGCAGACGAGGGAACCAACCCGTGGCATGGGCTTCCAGCCTGTGTCGTTGCTTCCAACCATTTCAGGCTGGAAGCCTGTGCCACACGTTCCTCCGACCCAGGGATCCCATGGCGAGCGGCTTTTTCGCACGACAACCGAGCACTTTTTCAGGAGAAGACCATGGCACGCAAGGCAATCGGGTCCGGTGCAACGGCCGAAAAACCCAATGGCAAGGCGGCGGCTCACGCAACGACACGATCCAAGGTCGAATCGATCCTCGATCAGCATGCGGGGCTGAAGGCCACGCTGCAGCAGATTGAAAAGCAATTTGGCGAAGGGGCCATCATGCCGCTGGGCAGTCGCCCCGAAATGGTGGTCGAGGGCATTTCGACGGGCAGTCTGTCGCTCGACATCGCGTTGGGCGGCTTTGGCCTGCCGCGAGGCCGCATCGCAGAGATCTTTGGACCCGAGGCGAGCGGCAAAACGACGCTGGCCCTGCACGCAGTGGCCGAGGCGCAGCGGGATGGTGGCATCGCGGCCTTTATCGATGCGGAACATGCCCTGGACCCCGCCTGGGCCAAGAAACTCGGGGTGCAACTGGAAACCCTCCTCGTCAGTCAACCGAACAGCGGCGAAGAGGCGATGCACATCGCCGAGATGCTGATCAAGAGCAATGCCGTCGACATCATTGTCATCGACTCGGTGGCGGCGCTCATTCCGCGGCAAGAACTCGAGGGGGACATCGGCGACTCCCACGTCGGGCTGCAGGCGCGGCTCATGAGCCAAACCATGCGAAAGCTCACCGGTGCCATCGCCAAGAGCAAGGCCACCGTGATCTTCATCAATCAGATCCGGGAGAAGATCGGCGTGATGTTTGGCAGTCCCGAAACGACGCCCGGCGGCCGCGCCCTGAAGTTCTATTCGTCGGTCCGTATCGATGTCCGACGGATCGGGCAACTGAAGGATGGCGAGGAGGTTGTGGGGCAGCGGGTTCGCGCCAAGGTCGTCAAGAACAAGGTAGCCCCCCCCTTCCGCGCGGCCGAATTCGACATGATGCACACGCACGGCATCAGCTTTGAAGGAGACGTTCTCGATCTGGGCACCGAACAACGGGTCGTGGTCAAAAGCGGCTCCTGGTTCAAGTACGGTGACGTCCATCTGGGCCAAGGGAAGGAAAAAGCCCGCGCCTTCCTCGTGGAGAATCCAGACGTCACGCGGGAGATCAAGGCCAAGGTCCTGGCCAGCACAGGGTCCTACCTACCCCTGGCGGCGCATGCCGATGAAGTCCCATCGGACGATAGGGATGCGGACGAATGATCGGCACGGGGACCCTGAGGCCTCCACCGGATCGGATGTCCCAGCACTCGAGCACGCCTCACACAACCGTAGCGGTTTTTCCGCCATTTGCGTCTGGAAAACACGACGTAGCACACGCTCCACGTGTGTGCGACTCGCACCAAAGGACCGTGCGCGATTCGTCAACGGCGGTTAGCCGCGACAACTCGGTCCTGGAGTGCTCCGTGGGTTGATGTCACGGTCGCCACGGATTGTACCCCTCTGGGAGGGTCGGACGCGCGGCACGAGCGGCCGGGGAGGGCGACAGCTTTCTCAGTTCCCCCTCCCCTCGCTGCGCTCGACCCTCCCGAAGGGTGAAGATATCGTCCACGAGTCGCGCACGGTCATTTAGCCGCGGAGTGCGCGTTGCAGCGCCTGGCGATAGTACTGGCGGCACGAATCGAAGAACTGGTGGTAATCGGCCCGACGATAGTCGGGGTAGGTCCATTCCCAGGCCTGCCAGCCCGGCCGCTGATAGCGCAGCGTGATCTCCGCGAAGATACCTTGTCCCAGATAGATCCGGTGCGCATGGTCCTTGGTGGAGGCCAGTACCAGTTTGCTTTCGGTCAAATAGCCCGGGTCCAGATTGATGGGGCGCGCCACGTCATATCGGCGTGTGGCGGCAAGTTGCGCTTCCGCGGCATTCGTTTCGAGTTTCCGCGCCGCCAGCCGGTCGGCGACGGCCAGGTCCGCCAGGGCAAAGAACTGTTTTTTCAACCCGGTCCCCATCGTGGAGGTGTAATAGGCGGTCTCGTCAAAGGAGTAGCGGCGGCTCGTCAGGGCAATCGTCCCCAGGTTCCGCTCCGTCCATTCGCGTGCCCAGTCGAGCGCCTCGTCGAACTGACTGAAGGCCGCCACGAAGTGGAGCACGGGCGGGTTGGAGCGGGGGAGACCCATGGGGGGCATGCGATGCGCCGTAGGCAGGGGGACGACGTCAGTATGCCTTGGCAAAGAGGGCTCGGCCAGTGCTGGGCCCCCCCGTGAACAGACATTTGCCCGGCGTGGCGCTGCCATCGGGTCCGACCCCCTCGAGTGGAATGCAGCGGATGGTGACTTTCAAGTCCGCCATGGCCTGTTCCACCGCTGGATGTTCGGACCAATGGCACCAGGCAAAGCCACCGTGGATCTCCGGTGCGTCTGCATTGCGCGGAGTGAAGAACTCACGAAACTCCTCGATCCGGTCGATGGTGCGCGTATTTTGATCGCGAAGTGCCAGGGCGCGGTCCAGCAGGGCTTGTTGCATGGCTTCCAGCAGCCCTGGCAGGCGGGTCAGGAATTCGTCTCGGGGCATGGTCCGCTTTTCGGACAGCAGATCCCTTCGCACGAAGAAGACGGCGTTGGCAGCCACATCGCGAGGTCCGATTTCGGCCCGGATGGGGACACCTCGCTTCACGTGGTACCACGATTTTTCACCTCCCCGCAGGTCTCGTTCGTCCAGCAGGACGCGCACAGGAGCTCCGTCGTACACGACCCGTTCCAAATCGCGTTTCAGATGACGGCAGTATTCCATGACAGATTGCCGTTCCTCGTCATTGCGATAGATGGGCAGGAGCACGACGTGCTTGGGAGCCAGACGGGGAGGGAGCATCAGGCCATCGTCGTCCCCATGGGTCATGATCAGCGCGCCGACGAGCCGCGTCGAAACGCCCCAGGACGTCGTCCAGGCGTGGACTTCATTTCCCTGCGGATCCTGGAACTTGATGTTCTGTGCCTTGGAAAAATTCTGACCCAGGAAATGGGACGTACCCGCCTGCAGGGCCTTGAAGTCTTGCATCATGGCCTCAATGCAGAAGGTCGACACGGCACCGGGAAACCGCTCCTGCGCTGTTTTCTCGCCGCGGATGACCGGCATGGCCATGTAGTCTTCCGCGAAGCGCGCGTAGACATCCAGCATGCGCCGGGTCTCGACCATGGCTTCTTCCGACGTCGCATGCGCCGTATGTCCCTCCTGCCATAGGAACTCCGCGGTCCGCAGAAAGAGCCGGGTCCTCAGTTCCCAGCGGACGACGTTGGCCCACTGATTGATCAAGAGGGGAAGATCCCGATAGGACTCAATCCACTTCGCGAACATCGCCCCGATGATCGTCTCGCTCGTGGGGCGGACGATCAGCGGTTCTTCCAGGGGCCCGGCCGGTACCAGACCTCCTTCGGGGCCCGGTTCCAGTCGATGATGCGTCACGACCGCGCATTCCTTGGCAAAACCTTCTACGTGTTGGGCTTCCTTTTCCAGGAAGCTCATGGGAATGAAGAGTGGGAAGTAGGCATTCTCGTGCCCGGTTTCCTTGAACATGCGGTCGAGTGCCGCTTGCATGTTCTCCCACAACGCATAGCCCCACGGCTTAATCACCATGCACCCACGGACGGGCGAGGCCTCCGCCAGATCGGCCGCCTTGATCACCTCTTGATACCACTGGGGGTAATCTTCTTGTCGCGTGGGGGAAATCGCCGTTCTTGCTGCTTTTGCCATGAACTGGGGGCTCCTCGTCGGCCGCTGGGCACAAGTCTGCGGTGGCCCAAACGCCATAGTACAACGGCCAGGACCCAGGGGCGTCAAGTCAGCTTCCAGGCGGTTTCGCAGCGCCTCGGGCGTATCGTCACGACTCAAGCGCCCCTGCATCCTCCGGTGCGTGCAAACCATGCCATCGGGCGGTGCTCCACTCCCGAACGTGCTCCGGCGGTCGTCGGCGACGTGTTTGTCCGATAGACTACGAAGGCAACGGGAGTCCCACGCACATCCCACGAAAGTCACGTCAGGCCCTTCTTCCATGACACGGCGATTCATCAGCCAGTTCGGTGAAAACGAAAAAATCACCACCACGTTCCTACTGGCGGACAAGCAGCTTCGCCAGAACCGGAACGGCAATCTCTATCTGCAACTGCGACTCTCCGATCGAAGCGGCAGCGTGAATGCCATGATGTGGAATGCCTCGGAACGCACCGGCCAGGATCTGCAGGCGGGGGATTACGTCCGAGTGGAGGGTGCAACCCAGATCTTCAATGGAACCATGCAGATGATTGCGACGCGAATTGACCGCGTCGCCGACGACGAGGTGGATGAAAGCGAATTCGTTCGCGTCAGCGGCGAGGATACGGACAAACTGCGCTCCGAGCTATTCCAGATGCTGCAGTCCATCCGCAAACCAATGCTTCGCGAACTGGCCGAGTGTTTCCAGATGGATCAGGCCCTTATGGAACGATACTTTCGGGCCCCGGCGGCCATCAAGTTCCATCACGCCTATGTGGGTGGCCTGCTGGAGCATGTCGTCAGCCTGATGCAACTGAGCGATCTGCTGGCCCGGCATTACCCACAGCTCGACCGCGACGTGCTGATGATCGGGGCGTTCCTGCACGACATTGGCAAGATCGAAGAGTTGACGTTCGACCGGGAACTTGCCTACACCGACGAAGGTCAGCTGATCGGCCATGTCGTGCTGGGCGTGCGGATCTTGGAAAAGAAGATCCTGGAGGCCGAGCGCCTGGCGGGAAGTGAATTCCCGCAGGAGCTGGCGATGCATTTGAAGCATCTGATCGTTTCCCACCATGGAAGCTATGAGTTTGGCAGCCCCAAGTTGCCCATGACTCTCGAAGCCCTGGCACTGCATTGCATCGATGATCTGGACGCGAAACTACACTCCTGGGGTCAACTGCTGGACTCCGATGCGAATGCGGACAGTATGTGGACGCCATTCCACGCGCACCTCGGTCGAAAACTATTCAAGCGAACCGTGACGGAACCACCTCGGGGGTAGGGCGCAAGGGCGGTTTGCCACCTGGCACAAGGCCCCCATCGACGCTTTTATTGAGTCAGGCAACCAGCCATGAGAGATGAAGTTCTGGAACAGCGCGTGGTGGCGCTGGTCAGCGATGCGAACTATCGCCCGGTCAAGCCGCGCACCATCGCGCGCCAGCTGGGGGTCGATCCGCACGACATGCCCGATTTCCGGCAAACGATCAAACGGTTGATTCGTGCGGGAAAGCTCCGTTTCGGACCGAAACACCTGGTGCAACCGGGCGGACAGACGAACCGGGACGAGCGCCTGGGTCGGTTCTTTCGCGCGGCGGGTGGCTTTGGCTTTGTGCGGCCGCGAGGAAATCGCGCTCAGGCAAGCCGCGAGGAGGATATTTACATACCCGCCTCCAAGGCGCGGGACGCGGCCCAGGGAGACCTGGTCCTCGTCCGCGTCAGTCAAAAGCGGCATGGCCCCGAGATGCGGACCGCGGGTGAGATTGTCGAAATCGTCGCCCGGCGCTCCCACCAGTTTGTCGGGACCTATTTCGAACAGTTGGGGGCCGGTTTCGTCCGCATCGACGGGACCTCATTCCCCGATCCCATCGCCGTGGGGGACCCCGGCGCCAAAGGAGTCCGCCAGAACGATCGCGTCGTGATCGAGATGGTGCAATTCCCATCCCCGCACCGTGAGGGGCAGGGGGTCATTACCGAAGTGCTGGGGGACCGCAATCGGCCGGGTGTCGATACGCGGACGATTTTTCGTGAGTTCGATCTGCCGGAGTCGTTCCCCCCAGCGGCCATGGAAGAAGCACGCCAGGTGGCAGATCGCTATCGCGAAGAGATCGCTCCGGACCGCCGGGACTTGACCGGCGCGACCGTCATCACCATTGATCCGGAAGACGCACGCGATTTCGACGACGCGATTTCTCTGTCTCGCACGGAGCAGGGCAACTGGCTTCTGGGCGTACATATCGCCGATGTCAGCCACTTTGTCCGCGAAGGACACGACCTGGATGCCGAAGCGCGTCAACGGGCAACCAGCGTGTACTTGCCCGGTGTGGTAATCCCCATGTTGCCGGAGCAGATCTCGAACCATCTGGCGAGCCTGCAGCCGGACCGGCTGCGACTCGCACGGACGGCGTTCCTGGAGTTCCAACCCGAAGGCCGCCGCGTACGTGTCGAGATCTGCCGCAGCGCGATTCGCAGTTGTCGTCGATTCAACTACGAGGAAGTCGACGACTATCTCGTCTCGCCCGAGCCGTGGCGGGAGAAGCTGACTCCCGAGGTCTGGGAACTGCTCCACAACATGAATCAGCTGGCCATGACGTTGCGCCGCCGCCGCCTAAAGCGTGGGGCACTGGAACTGAATATGCCGGAGGTCAAGCTGGAGCTGGATGATCCGGGCAACGTCAAATCCGCCCGCCGAGAGATCCAGACGGTCAGCCACCAGATCATCGAAGAATTCATGCTGGCCGCGAACTTCGCCGTGGCCGAACGCCTCCGCGATGCCGGATTGGCGTTCCTGCGACGTGTTCATGACGAGCCTCACCCCAAAAAGCTGCACGTCCTGGAGAAGTTCGTGCACTCGCTGAGCCTCCACCGCGGCAGCTTGCAAGATCGATTCAAGCTCAAAGAGCTGCTGGCGGAAGTGTCGGGCTCGCCGCTGGAACAGGCCGTCAACCTGGCCGTGTTGAAAAGCCTCCCCAAGGCCGTGTACAGCCCCAGTCCGGTGGGTCACTATGCCCTGGCCAGTGATTGCTATTGCCATTTCACCTCTCCCATCCGTCGCTATCCTGATTTGACGGTTCATCGCCTGCTGGATCAGCTCGATCAACCCGATTCCTCGAACTCGTCACTGGGGGACCTGGTGGGATTGGGAGACCATTGTTCCGATCGCGAACAGCGGGCCGAGCAGGCGGAACGCGAACTGGTCAAGCTCAAACTGCTGAGGTACTTCGAAGGGCAACTGGGTAAGTCGTTTCCCGCCATCGTCATGGGCGTGGAATCGTACGGCGTCTTCGTCCAGTGCACCGGTATCCCTGGCGAGGGGCTGGTGGCTCGGGACCACTTGACCGACGACGACTATGAATACGACCGCGGCCATCTCAAGCTGCAGGGTCGCCGCAGCGGCAACACCTTTCGCCTGGGCGACACGATCGAGGTGCAAGTCGCCCGCGTTGACCTGGTTCGTCGGGAAATTGACTTCACGTATGTCCGCCATTTGCGATCACCGCACCGAGCGGACAAAGCCGACGGCAAGCGTCTCTCAGGCAAGACGCGTCGCCGTGAAAAACCTCGTGGACAAGGCCTGGACGCCAACGGAAAGCCGAAGAAGTCCCAGGGAAAGCGCAAGAAGTCTCACGGAAAGCGCAAGAAGCACTGATCCGCGTGGCCCCTCACCCAGGTTGGGGCGACCGCCTGGCCGGCGCAGGAAGCCCCGCCGGACGCGATATTTCAGGACGCGTCACGCGCGGGCGGCTTCCGGTCATCGGGAAATTCCGCACTCCATGTCCGAAAATGGCGAGACGTGACACGGCTCGAATCGGTACGATTCGCTCATGGACATAGAGCCTATCCGAGTATCCAAAGACCCCCTCACCCGGCCCTCTCCCCCGAAGACGGGGGAGAGGGTACGCACTGGGTTTGCGGATAAGCTCTTAGATGACGATGCCCGCTATCGAGCCCTTCTTGCCAGGGATCCGCGATTCGACGGCCTTTTTTTCGTAGGGGTCACGACCACGGGGATCTACTGCCGTCCGGTCTGCACCGCGCGGACGCCAGGACGTCGTCGCGTTCGTTTTTTTTCCCATGCGGCATCGGCCGAGCGTGCGGGTTTCCGACCGTGCCTTCGCTGCCGTCCGGAAAGGGCGCCTGGCCAGGCACCGCTGGAATCCGTGAGTCAGGTCGCACAACGGGCCATCGCGCGCATCGAGTCGGGTGCCCTGCGGCATGGTGGATCGCTGGAGACCCTGGCGCGGGAACTCGGCTTCAGTTCCCGGCAGCTCCGACGGGCCGTCCGCCGGGAATTCGGCGTCTCACCCATTCAATGGGCACAGACCTGTCGGATGCTTCTGGCCAAGCAGCTGCTGGCGGAGTCGCAGCTTCCCATGATCCAGGTAGCCCAGGCCAGCGGCTTTCACAGTGTGCGCCGGTTCAACGACCAGTTCCAGCGGCACTATGGCCTCACCCCGTCCCACCTCAGGCGGCAACACACGGCTGCCTTGGCTCGCGACTACGTGCGATTGACGCTCGACTACCGCCCGCCAATGGCTTGGAAGGAACTCCTCCGCTTTCTGGCGGCCCGGGCGACGCGCGGCGTCGAGCATGTTGCCGACGGAGCTTATTTGCGGACGGCTTCGGCAGGGGAATGTCGGGGCTGGTTTCGGGTACAGCCCATGGCGGGGCAGCATTCCCTGCGGGTGGATGTGGCGACCTCGCTGGTTCCGGAATTGCCCCAGGTTCTGGCACGAATCCGTCATCTCTTCGATCTGTCGGCTCGACCTGATGTGATTTCCGACGTGCTTCGGTCGGATCGCCTACTGGCCGCCGTGGTGCGGCGCATCCCGGGGCTCCGCGTACCGGGCAGTTACGATGGTCTCGAGCTGGCGATCCGGGCCATCCTGGGTCAGCAGATCACGGTCGCTGCGGCCACGACCTTGGCGAGTCGTTTGGCGCAGTCGTTGGGTGAGCCCATTTCTACACCGTTTCCGCAACTGATACGGGTCGCCCCGCGAGCGGAGCGCCTGGCCCGGGTGCGCACCGCCACGCTGCGGGGGCTCGGGATCCGCCAGGCGATCGCCCGCAGTTGTCGCGATCTGGCAAGCGAGCATCTCAACCATCCGCTCTGCCTGGAACCAGGTGGCGCCGCCCAGGCCACGATTGCGACACTCGTGAGCCGGCCGGGCATCGGACCCTGGACGGCCCACTACATCGCCATGCGGGCGCTCCGGTGGCCGGATGCCTTTCCCCACGGCGATCTGGGACTCCTGCAGGCGACCGGTCTCACCTCGCCGCACGCCCTTCACGAAATGGCGGACGCCTGGCGACCTTGGCGTGCCTACGCCGCCATGTACCTTTGGGAGTCACTGGCGACGCATCGCCATCGTCGCCGCGTCAGTCCGCAGCGTACCCTGTCGTCATCCGGAGGCAACCCATGTCGGACGTGATCTATTCATACTTCGCCAGTCCCGTGGGAAAACTCCTGCTGACCTCGAATGGTTCCCAATTGACGGGCGTGCATTTTCCCAACGAGCAAGGACCTTGCCCGCAGCAAGCGTCCTGGTACCTCGACGAGGACCACTTTTGGAATGCTCGATCCCAGCTGAGCGAGTACTTTGCTGGCGTGCGTCGCGCATTCGATCTATCCTTTGCCGCCGTGGGGACTCCGTTCGAACAGTGTGTCTGGCGGGAGCTGACGGAAATCCCCTATGGCGTTACCGTATCGTACCGCGACATGGCGCGGCGGATTGGCCGGCCCACCGCCTTCCGCGCGGTCGGTCTGGCCAACGGCCGCAATCCGATCCCCATCATCGTGCCATGTCACCGGGTTATCGGAGCCAACGGCAGTTTGACGGGATATGGCGGCGGCCTGGAGCGGAAGCGGTGGCTACTCGAATTGGAAGGAGTCGTGCCCGTCCGGCCCACACTGGCGAAGCAGCGCGCGTCGTCTACAATGTGACGACCATGAGTACTTCGCTGAAAGCGACCCCTTTGCACGATTGGCATGCTGCGCACGGCGGCCGCATGGTCGACTTTGCCGGTTGGTCGATGCCGGTGCACTATGAATCGATCGTGGCCGAACACTTGGCCACGCGTCAGGCGCTGGGACTTTTTGATGTTTCCCATATGGGGCGCATTTTTTTTCAGGGGGCGCAGGCAGCGACGTTCCTGGACGCTCTCGTGACGCGCAGGGTAACCGACCTAAGAGAAGGGCAGATCCGATACGCCTTGATTTGCAACGAGTCCGGCGGTGTCCTGGACGATGTGCTCGTCTATCGCCTGCCCAACGGCAATTCTGCGGACACGCATTTGATGGTGGTGAACGCCAGCAATCGGGAGAAAATCTTGTCGTGGATGGCTGGGCTGCGAAGGACCTTCGACGTGGCATGGGAAGACCGTACGGAAGCGACCGCCATGATCGCGGTGCAGGGGCCGCGGGTCATCGGCTCCGTGGCCCGGCATGTCGATTTCCCTCTTGTGGAGTTGCCGTACTATCATGGCCGACGGGGAACGTTTGCTGGCTGTCCGGCCATCATCAGCCGAACGGGATACACGGGCGAAGATGGCTGTGAAGTGATCGTGGATGCCGGCGACGCGTTGCGGGTCTGGACCACGTGTCTGTCGGCGACGGAGCAGGCGTCCCCGGCCGGACTCGGCGCGCGGGACACACTGAGGCTGGAGGCCGGAATGCCGCTGTATGGTCACGAACTGAGTGAGTCGATTGACCCATATCAGGCCGACCTGGCTTTCGCGGTCCAATGGAAGGACCGCGAATTTGTGGGGCGGGTGGCACTGCAGGAGCTCTCCCAGGTCCCCCTCAAATGCCGCCGCGTGGGGCTGCGAATGCCCGGCAAGCGCGCGGCCCGGGAACACTATGCTGTTTTTCACGGCCAGCAGAACGTTGGGGAGGTCACCAGCGGCGCCCTGTCACCCACGCTGGGTTTTCCCATTGCCATGGCCTATGTACATTCGCAATATGCTGCGGAGGGCAGCACATTGGAAATCGATCTGCGGGGGACGCGAACACCAGCGATGGTGACTCCGTATCCCTTTTACCGGCGCGCCAAGACCTAGTACGTGTCGCGGATGGGCCGGCCCGGACCGCTCCCTTGGATGCCAAAGGAATTTCCCTTGAAACCAGAAGAACTGCTCTTCGCGGAAACTCACGAGTGGGCCAGTGTGACGCAAGCGGGTGGCGGCCCGATCGCCACCGTCGGCATTTCCAAGTTCGCCGTGGATCAAATGACTGACCTGGTCTTCCTGGAACTGCCGGCGGTCGGACGCCAGATCAAGGCTGGCGAGACACTCGGCGAAGTGGAATCGGTCAAAGCGGTCAGCGACCTCTTCAGTCCCGTGACGGGCGAGATCCTGGAGGTGAATGTCGCACTGCCGGATTCGCTGGAGACGTTAAGCTCGGATCCCTACGGAGACGGGTGGATCGCTCGGATCCGCGTTACGGACGAGTCTTCGCTTTCCAAGCTGATGAACTATAGCGCGTATCAGGCCCAGTGTGCGGCCGAGGGATAACAGGCTTCATGGCGTATTTTTTCAACACGCCCGACGACGTCCGCGGAATGCTGCGGGCCATCGGCGCACCATCGGTGGAATCGCTGTTTGATCAGGTACCGGCGGACCTTCGTCTCGCGCGGCCGCTCGAGTTGCCCGCCGCCCTGGGTGAACTGGAACTCACGCAACATTTTGCGGAGCTGGCCGCCAGGAACTCACACGCCGAATCGGCCGTCTGCTTCCTGGGTGGCGGCTCTTACGATCACTTCATTCCGGCCGTCGTGGATGCGATCGCGGGACGAGGCGAGTTCTATACCTCCTACACTCCCTATCAGCCCGAGGTAAGTCAGGGGAATCTGCAAGCCACGTTTGAATACCAGTCGCTGATCTGCCAGCTCACGGGCATGGACGTCTCCAATGCCAGCCTCTACGACGGTGGTAGCGCCGTGGCGGAGGCCGCGCTGATGTGTCTGGGCGTTACCAAGCGGTTCGGCAACGTCGTCGTGGCCGAGACCATGCACCCCGAGTATCGCGCCATCCTCAACACGTACCTGAACGGCTTGGATACGGAAATTCGGTTGCTCAAGGCACGGGATGGGGTCTTGGACATGGATGGCCTGCGATCCATGACCGATGGTCAGACCGCTTGCGTTATCGTGCAACATCCAAACTTTCTTGGTCGACTGGAGGACGTGGCCGCCGTGGCGACCGTGGCCCACGACGCGGGGGCACGGCTGGTCCAGTCCTGCGATCCGATCAGCCTGGGAATCCTCAAACGCCCGGGTGATCTGGGTGCCGATGTGGTGGTCGCCGAAGGCCAGGGCCTCGGATCTCCCATGTCCTTCGGCGGCCCCTACTTGGGGATCCTGGCTTGCCGCGAGGAGTTCTTGCGCCGTATGCCAGGTCGATTAGCCGGCCAGACCGTCGATCGACGCGGGCGAACCTGCTGGGTCCTCACGCTGCAGACACGCGAACAGCACATCCGGCGGGACAAGGCCACCAGTAACATCTGCACGAACCAAGGACTGTTCGCCCTGCGGGCTTCGGTCTATCTGGCACTCCAAGGGCCGCATGGCCTGCGGGAAGTAGCCGAGCTCTGTGCCCAGAAGGCCCACTACGCGGCCGATGCCATTCGGCGACTCGATCGCTTCGAGCTCGCCTTTCACGGCCCCTTCTTCCAAGAGTTCGTGGTTCGCGATCGGCAGGACCAGGTGGACAAATTGCTGACACAGGCTCGAGCCAAGGGATTCCTGGCGGGGATTCCCCTGAATCGCTGGTACCCTGAACTGAGCGACTGTTTTCTCGTTGCCGTTACGGAGAAGCGCACGAAAGCCGAAATCGACCGACTGGTGAGTTTCTTGTCCGGACTCGGTGCCCCGATCCCTCAGTCCTGTGGGAGAGATGGCGAGTAGGGTTCGTCGTGAGGGCCAGCGGGTTGGCCGCCCTCTGCGTCCGCGCCTTCTCCCCCCGCAGGCGGGGAAGTAGAGAAACGAACGATGTACATGCCGCCGCTCGAGTTCGGGACGGACCAGTCATGGGATGGGATCGTTGTGATACAAGGAATGCTCGATGCGAAATCTGCAAACCACGCGACTGATCTTTGATCGTTCTCGTCCTGGGCGGCGAGCATCTCGGAATCCGTCCAGCGACGTGCCGGCGCGTCCGCTCGCGGAAATCATCCCAGCCGACCAACTGGCCGCGGAACCACCGCCACTGCCGGAACTCAGTGAGCCCGACATCGTTCGCCACTTCACTAACCTCTCCACCCTGAACATGTCGGTCGATACACACTTTTATCCCCTCGGCTCGTGCACTATGAAGCACAATGCCAAGCGGAACGAACGGCTGGCGAGCCTGGCGGGCTTGCTGCATGTCCATCCGTACCAGCCCGATGCGTCGATTCAGGGCTTGCTGCAGCTTCTGTTGGAACTGCAGGAGATGCTGGCCGAAATCTCCGGCCTGCCGGCAGTCTCCCTGCATCCGGCGGCGGGCGCGCAAGGGGAGCTGGCGGCCCTCATGATCGCGGCCGCCTGGTTCCGCTCGCGGAATGAGAAACGCACTCGAGTCCTGACACCTGACAGCGCGCACGGGACCAACCCGGCCAGCGCCCGTATGGTCGGTTTCGAGACGGTAACCGTCCGCAGCAACAGCCGGGGGCTGGTCGACCTCGAAGACCTGGCCGCAAAGCTCTCTGCCGAAACTGCCGTCTTCATGATCACCAACCCCAATACCCTGGGGCTCTTCGACGGCCAGGTCCGACAGATCGCCCAGATGGTACATCAGCTGGGTGGTCTGATCTATCTCGACGGCGCAAACATGAACGCCATCATGGGGATCACCCGGCCCGGCGACTTTGGCGCCGACATGATGCACTTCAACCCGCATAAGACGTTCAGCGGTCCACACGGCGGCGGCGGCCCCGGTGCGGGACCGATCTGCGTCACGGAGCAACTCGGACCGTTCCTGCCAATACCCATCGTGGCCCGCCGCGGCGACGCGTTCCATCTCGAACTCGATCGACCCCAGTCGATCGGACGCGTTCGAAGCTTTTTCGGCAATGTCGGTGTGCTCGTACGGGCCTACGCCTACATCCGCACGCATGGCCCGGATGGGTTGCGAGCCGTCTCCGAAAACGCGGTGCTGAATGCCAACTATCTGCTGAGTCGCGTGAAACACATTTTGCCAGTGCCGCACGGCGACCGATGTATGCACGAGTTCGTGGCCTCGGCCTCGACGATGAAATCGGAAAAGGGAATCACCGCCATGGACCTGGCCAAGCGATTGCTCGACTATGGCTTTCATGCCCCCACCGTTTACTTCCCGCTGACGGTTTCAGAGGCCATGATGGTGGAACCGACCGAGACCGAGAGCCGTGAGACGATGGATTCCTTCGCCGAGCATCTCTTCCGAATTACCGAAGAGTCGGCCGATCTGCTGCATGACGCGCCGCACACCACGCTGGTTAGTCGACCCAACGAAGTGCAGGCCGCACGAGAACCCATCCTCAAATGGCAGTCGGGCCGGACATGCGGCGAGAATCGGGTGGCAGGTGAGCCGTGACGGAGGCCCGCGCTCGCCTTCCCTGCCGCCTCATCCTGGATGATCCCGGCGACGGACCTGGGAATATGGCGGTCGACGAGCTCCTGCTGCAGGAGACTGCCAGCCAGGGGACTGCTTCGCTGAGGATCTATGCCTGGAAAGTACCGACTCTTTCGCTGGGGTACTTTCAACCGATCGCCGCCCGCGCCGGCCATCTCGCCAGTCTTGCCTGCCCGATCGTTCGACGCAGATCGGGTGGCGGCGCCCTGGTCCACGATCGCGAAATCACGTATTGCCTGACGCTGCCGGCCCACCACGTGACAGCGCTCCCGGCCGAATTGGACGGCCGGGTGCCAACTGGGCCGACATGCCAGGCCACGAATCCCTCCTGGGTGAAACTCTATCAGCGAGTCCATGGCGCCTGGATCGATGCCATCCAGCAAGTCGCTCCCTGCAACCTGCGCCTGTTTGGTACGTCCGGACCAGCAAGGTCGTCACCGTTTTTGTGCTTCGAGCGGCGATCGTGTTCCGATGTCGTGTTGGACCATGCCAAGGTGCTGGGAAGCGCCCAGCGCCGGCAGGGGTTGGCCCTGCTGCAGCATGGCAGCCTGCTCCTGGCCCGGTCGACCTGCGCACCGGAACTGCCGGGGCTGGAGAACTTGCTGAACGCGAGCATCTCGCAACCAGATCTGATCGAGGCCTGGAAATGCGAGCTGGCGCGAACCCTCCGTCTGGAACTCGCTCCGTCGCGGCTTGCGGAACGAGAACTGGCGCGGATAGATTACTTGCGAAGCGAGATCTTCGCCGCAGGACACTTCACCCATCGGAGATAATCGCGGGTTTTTGACGTACGACTCTCCTGGGGGTAGGCTAAGGGAAGGATTGCGACGGAAACTCGGTTCCAAGGAAGATGTCGGTTTAAGGATATCACAGGCATGCGCGCGAAGCTGAAAATCAAACAGGGATCCAATTCAGGAAGAATCTTCGAAGTCACGGTGCCGCAATTTGTGATTGGACGCGCGCCTGGCTGCAATCTCCGTCCTCAAAGTGACGCCATCAGCCGACAACACTGCGCGATCCTCCTGCATGATCAGCGAGTCACAGTTCGTGACTTGAAGAGTCGTAACGGGACGTTTCTCAATGGAGAAGCTTTGACGTCCGAGGAGGTCCTGGATACGGGAGACGAGCTACAGGTCGGACCTCTCATCTTCGAAGTGGTGATCACGAAAGACGATGGCACGGTTCACTTCCAGAAAGGACCCGACCCCGCGGAGCGACAGGTAGGTGGCCTGCCGAGCGACAGCGGCATGATCAGCGACTGGTTGATGGAAGAAGATCACGAAGCACAAGTTGGAAAGACCGCCGTCGACAAAGAGACGCGGCAGTTTCAGATTGATGAGTCAACCTTCATAACGGCGGAATCCGTGGCCAAGGAGACGGCTGCCGACAAAAAGAAGAAGAAAGCCAAGGAGGACGATTCCAAGTTCGGAAAACTACCGAAGCTCGAGCAGAATAACTCGGCCTCCTCCAAAGAAGCAGCCGCCGATACGCTCCGCAAGATGTTCAACCGAAACTCCTGACGCATCCGAAGTCACCTGCCGAAATGTTCGGCTCGGAAGTGGGCAACGCAAAGGAGTTGAAAACGCAGAGAACGCAGTTGGATTCGTGAACTCTCCGCGCATTCTGCGATTTCTGCGTTTCCATCTCCCGCATCCCTCCAACCGGACGATTTCTCCGTCCGCCGCCTGACATGTCAGGTAGAAATCGCATAACCGTTACGGTTCCTACCCAGCCTTGGTGAAACCGCCAACTTTGCGCCAACCCTACAGGCCCGTTTACGCGATCCGATTCGCAGAATGCTACATTTTTCCCAGGCGCTCAGATTTCCCTGACCGCTACACCGATGTTCGCGTTATCGACAGTGTACGAGCGCAGGACTTCAACCTGGGGAGCAAAGATCGTGGCCAAGATCCAAAAAGGGAAGAACCGAAGCACCAAGCCCATAACCCTGGACCGCCGCAGTGATCCCGATCGGCGGCAAGTCGGTGATCGTCGCCGCAGCCAGGCGGCGGTGGCCGTAGAGCGTCGCGGCAGCAGCGACCGCCGTAAGATCAGCCGTCGTCGTCAGATCGATCCGACCACCTGCGAGCGGGACTACAGCCAGGACGAGTTGGATTTCATGCGCGCCATGGACGAATACAAACGAGCCAACGGACGAATGTTCCCTACCTGCAGCGAGATCCTGGAAGTCGTGCGAACCTTGGGCTATGAAAAGCGGCCCACCGTCCCTGCCGATGGCACCTGCATGAGCCCGAGCCATTGCGAGACTCCCGATCGCACGGGGTTGGAGGGCTCGGATAACTGAGCGGAGGCAACCGCTGACTGACGCGGCGACCGGAGAATCGACCCGTGCGTCATCCCTCTCGAAGCGCGCGTGGCGTGCGGACCGGGTACGTCAAGTGCATTCTCACAGAAAATCCAGAGGCTCGTGCGGCAACTGGGCGTAGCCCCTGAGTTGACTGCCGTTTAAGATTGCGGCGTCCGCTCGACTGGCTTCCCCGGCGTCCCCATGGCCTTGGATAGTCTCCGTATGCCCGAGACGTTTGAGTTTGTCGTTCGTACCCGACTTCTGGCCGGCCCCGGGCAGGCGGATCGCGTGGGAGAAGTCGTTGCCGACTTTGGCGTTGGCCGGGTCATGCTGGTGACCGACCCTGGCTTGGTGGGGGCGGGCCACGCCGCGAAGTGCGCCGATGCGTTGCGGAAGTCATCGCTGGAGCTCTTGGTATTTGACCAGGCCCGCGAGAACCCATCGACCGAAACCGTCGCCGCCGGCTTGGCTGCTGCACGAGACTTTCAGCCAGAACTGCTGGTGAGCCTCGGCGGTGGAAGCGCGATGGACACGGCGAAGGGCGTTAATTTCCTCCTTACAAACGGAGGAAGGATGGAGGACTACTGGGGGACGGGCAAAGCGACACGCCCCATGCTGCCATCCGTGGCCATACCGACCACGGCGGGGACAGGCAGCGAAATGCAGTCGTACGCACTCATCGCCCGATCGGCAGACGGCACGAAGATGGCCTGCGGCGATCCGAAGGCGGCATTTCGGGTTGCCCTGTTGGATCCGCTGCTCGTGACCACCTGTCCGGCCCAGGTGGCCGCCTTGGCAGGCATCGATGCCTTGAGCCACGCCATCGAGACCTATGTGACACGGAAAAGGAACCCGGTCTCCATCCTCTTGGCGGCACAGGCGTTTCAGCGAATCGCCGCGCACCTGCCTGCCATTGGAACGGCCGACGTTTCCTTGGAAGCGTGGTCGGACTTGCAACTGGGTGCCTGCCTGGCCGGTCTGGCCATTGAGAATTCCATGCTGGGCGCGGCACATGCCCTCGCCAATCCCCTGACCGCGCGATTCAAGGTCCCGCATGGTCAGGCGGTGGGAGTCGTCTTGCCGCATGTGATCCGCTACAATGGCGGGGACTGCGAACCGTGGTATGCCGAGCTGTTGGCAACGGCCGGTATGGCCGTCGGTTCGTCAGGTGCCGCGACCGATCGGTTGGCTCGGTTCGTGAGCGACATGCTCGAACGCTTGCACATGAAATCCACGCTTGGCGCATTGCACGTGCCAGAATCCGCGGTCCCTGACCTGGCACGTGACGCCGCGATCCAGTGGACCGGATCCTTTAATCCGCGCCCCTTGGCGGCCGCGGATGCGGTCTCAATCTATCGGGAAGCGCTGTAGGGACGGCAAGGGGGCAAACATGGGAAAGTACTCGCGATCCAAAGCCAACCGGCTCCTTGGTCTGACGTTGATCTTGCTGGCGTGTGCCTGCGCACCCGCAACCAAGGAGGAGCCGAGTAAGCCCAAGCTGAGCTATGTCGAGGCGCTCGCGATTCACAACCAGGAATTGGCCGCGCTCGACCGATTGAAGGCTCAACGCCAGGGACTTCAGCAGCAGCTCAGTGCGCCGAGTTTGGAGGGCGTGGCAGGCATTTTGGACTCGGCCCAGCAGCTGCAAGGTGAGTTGCATTCGACTCTGGACGAATTGAACCTCTCGCAGGCGCCGAGCGACGATCCGTCCAAAGGGGCGGGGGCCGAGGGTGCCAATCGCCCCGCGGAGGAGGCCGCCGATCCGCTCGAGCAACTGAGGACCAATCTGCAGACTGCCAAAGAACAGCAGGCCAATCAGAAGGACGAGATCGAAAAGCAGATTGCCGACCTGGACCGCCAGATCGCGGAACAGCAGATTCGCGTCGATCGAGCGGACGCGGACCGAAAGGTTGTGGAGGCGTCCCGATAACGAGTTCTCGCCGGCCTCGCACCAGGAACTGTCCAACGGGGAGTTGCCAGAAATGCCGGGTTATCTTCGCCTCGGGTCGGTACCACCCAAGCGGCACATTCAGCACACGCGGCCGGTGGAATCCAGCTACGCCGGGGAAGGGATCTACTACGAGCATGTCCTTACCATGGACGGGTTCTCCCGCGCCTACTCGATCGTGTATCACCTGCGCCCGCCGACCCGTGTCCGCAGAGTGGAGTTCGCAAGCGGTTTTGAGCTATCGGCCGCGACGTCTCAGCCCCTTCGTCACCACCACCTTCGCACCGCCAGTCTGCCGCGCGGCGGCGATGCCATCACGGGCCGGATCCCCCTGATGTTCAACCAGGACGTGGTCTGCTACCGCTGCCGACCCCAGGAGCCGCAGGCGGACCTCTTTCGCAACGGTGCTGCTGACGAGGTCATCTTCGTCCAGGCGGGGCAAGGGCATGTGGAAACCACGTTTGGTCGGTTACCTTATCGCCGAGGCGACTACATCGTCATGCCTCGCACGACCGTCTATCAGTTCTTCCCGGACAACCTGGCGGAGGAAGACTATTTGATCTTGGAATCGTTCGGAGCCGTTCGCCTGCCCGAACGCTATTTCAATCCAGATGGACAGCTGATGCTGGGCGCTCCTTTCTACGAACGCGACTTCCACGGGCCAACCGAGATGACACCTGTCGACAGGGAAGCCGATACGCCGATCTTGATGAAGGACGGAAATCGCCTGACACGGGTTGTGATGTGCCAGCATCCTCTCGATGTCGTGGGCTGGGACGGATTCCTCTATCCTTACACCTTCAATGCCTGGGACTTTGAACCCCTGACGGGAACCGTGCACCTGCCACCACCCTATCAGCAGACCTTTGACTGTGGAGGGTTCGTGATCTGCACGTTTGCTCCGCGGTATCTCGACCATCATCCCCAGGCAGTCAAGGTGCCCTACGCGCACTCCAATACGCAGGCCGACGAGGTGCTGTTCTATGTGGACGGGAACTTCGCATCGCGACGTGGAGTGGAAGTGGGTTCCTTCACCTTGCACCCGGGTGGCATTCCCCATGGCCCGCATCCGGGGACGATCCAAGCCAGCATGAAGGTAGCCCGCACGAATGAAATGGCAGTCATGTTTGATACACTTCGGCCCTTGCAGCTTACCCGGCAGGCCTTGGACTTCGACGATCCCAGCTATCCCCTGACCTGGATTGAATAGTGGGCCGAGGCTCGCCCCTGCGAGGACCTACGTCAGGAAACTCTCATGAAGCGAATCGACTGGAGCTATCATCGGCCCGGCTGAAAGACCTGCGCTCGCGCGCAGGAGTTTCTTGCGCACCACAAGGTCGAGACAAAAGAGCAGATCGATGCCAGGAAGTCCAAACTTGGTGCCGAAGAGGCTTTGTCCCTGGCTCGTCAGGCGGACCACATCCTGGCAACCAAGGGTCAGCGCACGGTCCGCCTGGATCTGAAAGATGAGCGCGTCCCGGATGAACAGCTACGGCCGCTGCTCCTGGGGCCCACGGGTAACCTGCGGGCCCCCGCCGTGTTCGTCGGTCGCACCCTGCTGATCGGGTTCGACGACGAGCAATGGCGTGACACGATTCGGACTGGATGAACGCCCGGTCCCGGCGTGACGTGGCGACGCGCCGGTCCGAAAGCCCTCGGGGAAACGGGCGGAGTCAGGGGGAACGCCGTGACCGTTTTGTTATTGCCGCGAATATCGAAGTCCTGCCCCTCTCCCCCGTCCCAGTCCGCTGGGATGGGGGAGAG
>WPCK01319202.1_pt1 | contig 31862 bp, 21 predicted proteins | sample 5399851 | NCBI WGS metagenome assembly WPCK01 (sample SAMN12869471, study PRJNA574797) | sludge metagenome | isolation source: wastewater treatment of pH11 | place: China:Beijing | collected 2019-05-20 | reverse complement strand
TCCTGCAGCACTTCCTTGACGAAGCCGTTGACGATCAGCGCGATCGCCTCCTCCTGCGGGACACCGCGCTGCATCACGTAGAACAGCTGGTCCTCGGAAATCTTCGAGGTCGTCGCCTCGTGCTCGAGCTTGGCTGAAGCGTTCTTCGCCTCGATGTAGGGCACGGTGTGGGCGCCGCAGTCGTTGCCGATGAGCAGCGAATCGCAATTGGTGAAGTTGCGCGCGCCGGCAGCCCTGCGATGCACGCTCACCTGGCCGCGATAGGTGTTGTTGGAACGGCCGGCCGAGATGCCCTTGGAAATGATCCGGCTGACCGTGTTCTTGCCGAGATGGATCATCTTGGTGCCGCTGTCGACCTGCTGGCGGCCGTTCGAAACCGCGATCGAATAGAACTCGCCCTTCGAGCCGTCGCCGCGCAGGATGCAGGAGGGATATTTCCAGGTGATCGCCGAGCCGGTCTCCACCTGCGTCCACGAGATCTTGGAATTTCGGCCGCGGCAGTCGCCGCGCTTGGTGACGAAATTGTAGATGCCGCCCTTGCCGTCCTTGTCGCCCGGATACCAGTTCTGGACCGTGGAATACTTGATCTCGGCGTCGTCGAGCGCGATCAGCTCGACCACGGCGGCATGCAACTGGTTCTCGTCGCGCTGCGGCGCGGTGCAGCCCTCGAGGTAGGAGACATAGGCCCCCTCCTCGGCAATGATCAGCGTGCGCTCGAACTGACCGGTGTTCTTCTCATTGATGCGGAAATAGGTCGACAGCTCCATCGGGCAGCGCACGCCCCTGGGCACGAACACGAACGAACCGTCGGTGAAGACGGCGGTGTTGAGCGTGGCATAGTAATTGTCGGTCGGCGGAACGACCGAGCCGAGATATTTCCGCACCAGATCGGGATGCTCGCGGATGGCTTCGGAGATCGAGCAGAAGATCACGCCCGCCTTCTTCAGCTCCTCCTTGAAGGTGGTGACCACCGACACGCTGTCGAACACGGCATCAACCGCCACGCGCCCGGACTTGTAGACATTGTCGAGGGCCTCACCATCGGACGGCGAAGGCTCGCCGGCCTTGCGCACGCCGGCAAGGATTTCCTGTTCCTTCAGCGGAATGCCCAGCTTCTCGTAGGTGCGCAGCAACTCCGGATCGACTTCGGCCAGCGACTTCGGCCCGGTCTGGCCCTTCGGCGCCGCGTAGTAGCTGATCGCCTGGAAATCGATCTCGGGATAGTCGACGCGCGCCCAGGTGGGCTCCTCCATGGTCAGCCAGCGGCGATAGGCCTCCAGCCGCCACTCGAGCATCCAGTCCGGCTCGCTCTTCTTGTGGCTGATGAAACGGATGATGTCCTCCGACAGGCCGGGAGGGGCCTTGTCGGATTCGATGAGCGTCTCGAAACCGTACTTGTACTGGTCCACGTCAAGTTCGCGGACCTGCTCGATCGTCCTGTCGACGGCAGGCATAGGCGTACTCCATCCACGCCGGGGTCAAGGCCCGGCAGTTGCAGTCGTCTGGCCGAAACCCATAGACGGGTTTCAGCCCAAGCGATAGTCCGGCCTCAAGCGGCGCGACGGCGCGCCGCAAGGCCCGCCAGCGCCCGATCAAAGGCCTTGAGTTCCGCCTCGCCGGTCGCGGGACCGATGGAGACGCGCACCGCGCCGAGTTCGCCATCGAACCCCATCGCATCGGCAACGTGGCTGCGTGCGGTCTTGCCCGACGAACAGGCCGCGCCGGCAGAGACCGAGACGCCGGCGAGATCAAAGGCGATCTGCACGGTCTCGGCCTTCACGCCGGGGAGCTGGAAAGCCAGCGTATTGCACAGACGCGGTGCTGAATGCCCGAGGATCAGCGCATCCGGCAGGCGGTCGCGCAGGGTCCCGGCAAACCGGTCGCGCAACGCCGAAATCCGCGTTGCTTCGGCCAGATCACCGGCCGCCACGCCTGCCGCCGCACCAAATCCGGCAATGGCCGGCACGTTCTCGGTGCCGGCGCGCCGGCCCTTTTCCTGCCCGCCGCCTCCGATCAGCGCCACCGGCACCAGCAGGTCGGATGCGGCGACGATGGCGCCCGCGCCCTTCGGCCCGCCGATCTTGTGCGAAGACAGGATGAGAAAATCCGCGCCAAGCGTTGAAATATCGAGTGAAAGGCGACCGCCGCCTTGCGCTGCGTCGACAATCAGCCGTCCGCCGGCGCCCTGCACGATTGCCGCGATCGCGGCGATCGGCTGGATGACCCCGGTTTCATTGTTGGCAAGGTGAACGGCAACCAGCGGCAACCCGTCATCGCGGTCATGCGCGGCCAGTGCCGCCTCCAGCGCCGGCAGAACAAGCAGCCCGTCGCCATCAACGCCAATGCGGGTGACCGTGTCGGGCGCGAACCGACCGCCCGACAGCACTGCCGGATGTTCCGTCGCGCTCATGTAGAGGCGTGAAAACCGCAGCCGCGACCGGGCAAACCGCCATTCGGGAGAAAGAAGCGTGGCGGCGGCTTCCGAGGCGCCGGACACGAACGTCACGTTCGCGGGTACGGCCGCGCACAAGGCCGCCACCTCGCCGCGTGCGCGCTCGACAGCAGCGCGGGCTGCGCGTCCTTCCGCATGCACCGAGGATGGATTGGCCAGCCCCGCCGCGCCGACGAACGCCGACCGCGCCGCTTCATTGAGCGGCGCCGATGCATTCCAGTCGAGATAGGCGCGCGTGGCATGCATGCCCGGATTGATTCCCTCTGTTGCAGCCTGGCCCTGTCGCATTTTCCTTGAAAATCGCGGAGGCCTTATCCTATTTAGCCGCTCGCGGACATCTCTGCCGCTTTTTTAGAACGGTTCTAAACCTAAGGTGCGCCCCGGCGCTGGTCAAGGCTGGCACGGCAGGAACGAGGATCACGATGCCCGAAGTCATATTCAACGGCCCGGCCGGTCGGCTCGAGGGGCGCTACCAGCCCTCGGCCAACAAGAGCGCGCCGATCGCCATCGTGCTGCATCCGCACCCGCAGTTCGGCGGCACCATGAACAACCGCATCGTCTATGACCTGTTCTACATGTTCCAGAAGCGCGGCTTCACCACGCTGCGCTTCAACTTCCGCGGAATCGGCCGCAGCCAGGGCGAATTCGATCACGGCATGGGCGAATTGTCCGATGCGGCCTCGGCGCTCGACTGGGTGCAGTCGCTGCATCCCGATTCCAAGACCTGCTGGGTGGCCGGCTACTCCTTCGGGGCGTGGATCGGCATGCAGTTGCTGATGCGCCGCCCGGAAATCGAGGGGTTCATTTCGGTGGCGCCGCAGCCCAACATCTATGATTTCTCGTTCCTGGCGCCCTGCCCGTCGTCCGGCCTGATCGTGCACGGCGATGCCGACAAGGTGGCGCCGCCGAAGGATGTCATGGGCCTGGTCGACAAGCTGCATCACCAGAAGGGCATCGTCATCACCCAGAAGACGATTCCGGGCGCCAACCACTTCTTTCCCGACCACATGGACGAGCTGATCGGCACCTGCTCCGACTACATCGACCGGCGCCTGAACGGCGAGCTCACCGAGGCCAAGCCCAAGCGCATTCGCTAAACATTTCCGGCGGAGGTTGCAGCCGTCTGGCGGGGTTGGATCGTCGGGAACACCCTATGGCCGCGCCACCACGCCCCCGGTCACGGAAGCCCGGCAGCCGGTGGTCGACGGAAAGGTCAGCGCCAGGCCGTTGAGCGAACGCACCGCCAGATAAGCCCAGGCTTCCGCTTCCATCGCATCGCCATCGAAGCCGGCGGCTTCCGCCGCGACGGCCTCGCCTCCGGCGGCCTCGGCGCTGGCGGCAAGTTCGTCCATGATCGCGGCATTGTGCCGGCCGCCGCCGCAGATGATCCAGGTTTTCGGTCTTGCCGGAAGGATGGCGACTGCCATCAGGATGGCGCGGGCGGAGACGGCGGCAAGCGTGCGCGCGCCATCATGCAGTTCAAGCCCTTGCGCTTCGGCCAGGGTGAAATCGCCGCGATCGAGCGATTTGGGCCCCGGACGCGCAAAGAACGGTTTTTCGAGGTAGGCCCCGGCGACAGCCTCGTCGACCGCTCCCTCCCGGGCGATGCGGCCACCGGCATCGTAGGGAATGCCTGCCCGCGCCTGCACCCACTGGTCGATCAGCGCGTTGCCGGGACCGCTGTCGAACGCGACCGGATCGCCGGTGCGGGCGATGAAGGTGATGTTGGAAATGCCGCCGATGTTGACGAAGGCAACGGGGAAGCGGCCGGCATCAAGCCCGCGTGCAAGCGCGGCATGATAGGCCGGCACCAGCGGAGCCCCCTGCCCGCCATGTGCCATGTCGTTGGCGCGCATGTCGGAAACGACGGGAATGCCGGTCTCGCGTGCCAAAAGCGCCCCATCGCCGAGTTGTACCGTCAGCCCGATTTCGGGACGGTGCAGCACCGTCTGGCCATGAAAGCCGATCACCGCCGGCGGCGGCAGGTCGCGCCCGGGACCGGCAAGGAAGGCGCGCACGGCTTCGGCGTGGCGCAGCGTGATGTCCCGTTCGAGCGCGGCAAGCTCGCCGGGCCGCTCGTCGCGGCGCGTGATGGCGCGCGCGGCATTGAGCCCTGCCTCGATCCGCCGGCGGAACCCCGCCTCGTAGGGCACCGACAGGAATGGCCCGCGCCGCACCGTGTCACGACCGTCGGTCGCGACCGCGGCAACGTCGATGCCGTCCATCGAGGTGCCGCTCATCAGGCCGAGTGCATGCGTGAGCGCCATGACGCCCTTCCCTTGTGATTCCTCGGCCCGCGATGCTAAAGCGCGCCCGGCGCCTCCGCCATCCTCCGATCCGGGCCCGAACATGACCAGCTTCCGTTCCGACTTCCTGCACACGCTCGCCAGCCGTGGCTTCATCCACCAGACCTCGGATGATGCCGGCCTCGACGATTTGTTCCGGACGGAGAAGGTGACGGCCTATATCGGTTTCGACGCCACCGCGCCAAGCCTTCATGCCGGATCGCTGATCCAGATCATGATGCTGCACTGGATGCAGAAGACTGGCCATCGCCCGATCGCGCTGATGGGGGGCGGCACCACGATGATCGGCGATCCCTCGTTCAAGGACGAGGCGCGCAAGCTGCTGAGCGCGGAGGCCATCGAGGACAATCTCAAGGGCATCCGCAAGTCATTCTCCCGCTACATCGATTTCGACGCCGGCGCGGTGATGGTCAACAATGCCGAATGGCTGCTTGGGCTCAACTATGTCGAGTTCCTGCGCGACGTCGGACGGCACTTCTCGGTCAACCGGATGCTGTCGTTCGATTCCGTCCGGCTTCGCCTCGATCGCGAGCAATCGCTGTCGTTCCTGGAATTCAACTACATGATCCTGCAGGCCTATGATTTCGTCGAGCTGTGGAAGCGCGAGGGCTGCCGCCTGCAGATGGGTGGCTCCGACCAGTGGGGCAACATCGTCAACGGCATCGAGCTCGGCCATAAGATGGCCGGGGCTTCGCTGTTCGCGCTGACTTCGCCGCTCCTGACCACCTCGTCCGGCGCCAAGATGGGCAAGACCGCGTCCGGTGCCGTCTGGCTCGACGAGGCCATGTTGAGCCCGTACGAATTCTGGCAGTACTGGCGCAACACCGAGGATGCCGACGTCGCCCGGTTCCTCAAGCTCTACACCACCATGCCGCTGGACGAGGTGGAACGGCTCGCCGCGCTGGGCGGAGCCGAGATCAACGAGGCCAAGAAGATCCTCGCCACCGAGATCACGGCGCTGCTGCATGGCCGCGACAAGGCGGAGGCGGCGGCCGAGACCGCGCGCAAGACCTTCGAGGAAGGGGCGCTGGCGGAAGATTTGCCGACGGTTGCCATTCCGCGCGCCGATATCGAGGCTGGCATCGGCGTACTGGCGCTGTTCGTGCGCGCCGGCCTTGCCGCCTCGAATGGCGAGGCCCGTCGCCATGTCCAGGGTTCCGCGCTGCGTCTCAATGACGAAGTGGTGGGCGACGAGAAGCGCGTCGTCACCGGCGCCGATGTCCGCGACGGCGTCATCAAGCTTTCGCTGGGCAAGAAGAAGCACGTCCTGGTGCGCCCGGCCTGAGCCGCCGCTCAGCGATATTCGAAGATCGAACGGAAAATCCCCGGCGCGATCACCGAGATCGGGTTGACCTGCAGCTTCGGATCCTTTGACGGACCGGACAGCTTGAAGGTGACGCCGATCAGGCCGCGATCGCGCCCGTTGCCGAGCAGGATGCCGACGATCGGGATTTCCCCAAAGATGCGGTTCAGTCCGTAGGCCGGCATCATCGTCCCGGTCAGCGCCATGTTGGACTCCTTGTCGTAGAGCTTTCCCTGGAAGGAGAACCCGAGCAGCGGCCCGCGCAGGATGCCGTCGGCCAGGTTCAGATAACCCTTGCCCTTTTCGATCCGGGTGAACCCGCGCTCGAACTTCACCACCGTGGTGTCGATGTCCTTGTTCACGGCGTCCGACAGGCTCTGCTCCTCGCCGGGCGGATGCGAGGCGACGAGCGAACGCAGACGCGGCTCGTCGACGATGGAGAAGTCGCGTGCATCGACCTCGCCCGACAGCGGGCCGCCGCCCCTAGCCGAAAGCGAAAGGTCGATCGATCCGCCATTCATCCGGTCATAAATATCGAGGAAACGCAGGATCGCGCCGGCGTCGTCGGAAGTCATCGTCACCGTGCGCTTGCCGCCGTCGGTGCCATCGTCGATGCGGACCGAACCGCCGGATTTGGTGACCGCGTCAATGGACATGCCGCCGAACTTGCCCTTGTTCGTGGCGAATTCCAGCCGGAAATCCCGCATCACCTCGCCGGAAAAGCCGGTGACCGCGGCGACGTTGGCCTTGACCTTCACCGTCACCTCGTCGAGCCCGCTCTTGATGTCGTCATTGTCGGACGTCGCCCGCTTGATCATCGAACGCCCGTCGATCGACGGCCCGGATACCTTGACCACATAGGTCTTGCCGTCGCGCGCGATGGCAACCTTCGCCGCGTCGTCCGGGTTGAGGCGCACACGCGTGAAGTCGGCCGAAACCAGCCCGGCCTCGCTCAGCACCAGCCGGCCCTCGGCCGCAAACGACTTTCCAGACAGGCGGAAGTCGTCGAGCCGGTACTGTTCGCCGGCCTTGGCCATCGTGAAGCTCGCCTCCGCCGCGATGCCCGCGCCCTTGCTCCAGCCGATCCAGGGGATGTTGAGTTTCGCCTTGTCGAGGTTGGCTTTGACCGTCTGCACGCCGGCACCATCCCGCGACCAGCGGACGCTGATCGGCCCCGACAGCAGGCTGGCCAGGCCCGGCGCGGCCTGATTGCGGCTCTTGTCGTCATAGGCGAGCGTCACGACCTGCTTGCGCGCCGTCTTCGATTCACCGATCGGCTCGACGAACTCGAACACGGCCGGCACGCCGTTGAGCCGGCCCTTGGCATTCACGATTGCCTTCTGCCGGTCGATTTCCACTGTCCCGTCGGCTTCGCTGGCCTGCTGGTTGCCGAACTTGCGCGCGATGGCGACCTTGGAGATGGCAAGCGACACCTTGTAGTCGAGTTCGGTCCTCGCCCGCTCACCGGAAAACGGAATGTCGGCGACGACACGGGCCTGCATCGTTCCGCTCAGATCGTCGTCCGAAAACGGCAGGAAGCGCATCGCGTCGATCGGCTGGTAGGCGGCATACTCGGCTGCCGCCGCGGCATCGCCGCGTACCTTGACGTCCAGTTGTCCGCCGAGTTTGCCCGGTTCGGCCCGAGGGATGAGCATCGTCCCGTCCGACGCATCGAGCGTGCGGCCACTGGGCAGGTAGATCCGGGCCGACGACACGCGAATGTCGACGTCGGCGCCGCCGAAAGCGATCACGCCGACTGTATCGCGCAACGGCGGCAATTCACCCGCGATGTTGACGCGCGCATTCTCCACCGCGAACCGGCCCGACACGTCCTGCGCGTCGAACGGTTCCGGCTTGACCAGCGCCTCCGGCGTCAGGTGCACGTCGATGCGCCCTTCCCGCACCACGCCGCCGAACAGATTGTCGAGTGTCCAGTCGCGCGCCGAGCGCGCCAGGTAGGTCGGCCAGATCTGCTTGGCGTGGCCGACAGGCAGGTCGCTGACATGCACTTCGAGGAAAATGCCTGGGCCCTTTTGCGACAGCGTCACGGAGCCCGCCCCGAATACCTCCCCGTCCCGCGTGCGGATGTGCAGCGTGTCGATGCCGATCCGCCCGCCGCCGGGTGACCATACCCCGGCCAGCTTGCTGGCGATCGGCAGCGCCGGTTCGGAGGAATCGGCCGGAGCGATCACGGAATCGTCGGAAACGAACTCGTAACGCCATTGCGCCGACTGGCCCTTGTCGCCATCGACCGGCTTCGCCGCCCCCTGGAATTTCAGCGCGGTGGCGCCGCTGACGAGATTGAAGCGGTCGAACTCGATTTTCCCCGACCCGGTGGCGATTTCACCGGCCACGTCGATCGCCGTGTCATAGGCGCGCCCGTCCTGATAGCTGACGGTCACCCGTTCGGCCGCCGCCGTGAACGCGATCCGGCTGGCGCTGCCTTCCGTGCCGCTCAGCGTCAGCCGGACCGGCGACACCGCCAGTCCGGGAAAAGCGCTGCTGGCCGCCGCGATGGTGCGCCCGTCGGTCTCCACCGCCATGTCGACCTGCGCGACCGTGCGCCCGTCCGGGCCGAGCCGGGCGGCGCCGGTCACCTTGTGCGACCACGGCGCGGTCTCGACCTGGGCCTCGAGCAGGAGTTCTTCCTCGCCCGAGCGCGAAAGCAGCAGGTGCCCGATCCGGTGCAGGCGTTCGCCGTCGCGCAGGTCCAGCCGGTCGAAGTCGATGCGCCTCGTGCCCGAGCGGGAAAGCCCTTCGAAAACAGCGCGAACCGCAGCGAATGTGGCCACCGCCATGGCGTCGGGCGTCAGTGCGGTCGTGTCGGTGGGCGCGCCCGCCGGCGCAAGCGCTGAAATGTCGATTGCAGCATCGCTGCCGGCAATGCCCGTCAGCGCGATGCGCCCCACCGCCAGCGACGGCAGATCGACCGAAAACCGCAGCGTCCCGGCATTGGCCAGCAATGCCCCGCTGGCGCGGTCCGTCAGTTCGATGCCGGGCACCGCGATGGCAACGAAGCGCCAGCCGTCGAAGGTGACATCGGGCGGCGACATCCGCGCCGCGACCGGGCGACCGAGCATGGCTCCAAGCTGCGATTCCATGGCACCGGCCAGTCGGGCCTCGGTAATGCCGTAGCGCAGGAACGCCACGGCGCCGCCGAACGCCAGCGCCAGAAGGACCGCGAAGGTGATCGAGCCGAAGGCAAGCATGCGAAACACCCGGCGCAGGCGCATCCTGCGCGTCTTTTCGTAGAACACGGAAGACGGCAGCTTGACCAGCGGGGCGTGATCGCGCCGCCGGAACCTGACCTTTTCGTGTCTGGCGCGTGGTTCGTGCAAGTCCCCGGTTTTTCCCTTTGTCCGCCGTTGGACCATGTGGCCCGTGGTGACTATATGGTTTGTCGCGGCCCAATGTCACCGCGCGCAGACGCCAAGATCATCAAACAAGGGCATCCGTATGACCGATCAGCTGGACCGGGGCGACCTCGCTCCCGATTTCGACCTTCCCGCAGCCGGCGGAGGAACTCTCCGCCTCTCCGCCCTGAAGGGCCGCAAGGTGGTGCTCTATTTCTATCCGAAGGACGACACCAGCGGCTGCACCCGCGAGGCACTCGATTTCGAATCCCTGCGCGAGCAATTCGCCGCCGCCGGCGCCGTCATTGTCGGCCTCTCCCCCGACAGCGTGAAGAGCCACGACAAGTTCCGCGCCAAGCATGGGCTCGGTTTCGATCTCGCCGCCGACGAGACCAGGGACACGCTGGCCGCCTATGGCGTGTGGGTGGAGAAGAGCATGTATGGCCGCAAGTACATGGGGGTCGAGCGATCGACATTCCTCATCGATGCCGACGGCCGCATTGCCCGCGTCTGGCGCAAGGTATCGGTGCCCGATCATGCCGCCGTGGTGCTGGAGGCGGCGCGACAGCCGGGCTGATCCCGGCGTTGGTGCTCGCGGCGAAACACGCAAGCGTTCGTTAACCTTAATGATGTGTAATTCCGGCTTGTCGTCGTCCGTGTTTCCGGTCGCCGTTCACGCAGGAAGATCCGTATGGTCAGCGCGTCCCGTTCCTCCGCAGTTTTCGGAAAACGCAAGGAGCCCCACACCGTCATCATCGCCCGCGGCAACGAAATCCGCCATTTCACCGTCAGGCCCTGGTTGTCGGCTCTCGTCGGTTCGGCGTTCGCGGCAGCGGCGATCGGCTACCTGCTGGCAACCACCTACCTGGTCATGCGCGATGACCTGCTGAGTGCCTCGGTCGCCCACAGCGCCCGCCTGCAGCAGGCCTACGAGGATCGCATTTCCGCGCTGCGCACCCAGGTCGACCGCATCACCTCACGGCAATTGCTTGACCAGCAACTGATGGAGCGCAAGGTCGCCGAATTGCTGGAACGCCACGGCGAACTGGCCGGACGCGCCGGACGACTCGGCGCGGTGCTGGAGCGTGCCGGCGGCGCAGGCCTGCCCGCCGCCGCACCGGTCCCCTCGCCGAAACCCGGCGAAAACCAGGCTGCCGCCGCGTCCGCATTTTCACTTGCCGGGCTCGATCCCGAGCCGACCGGCTCGCTGGCCGAGACCAGCGCGGACCGCGCCGACCGCCTGTTCGTGACACTGAACCGCTCGCTGCGTGACGTCGAAACGAGCCAGCGCGCCGAAATCCAGGTCCTGGCCGAGGATGCCTGGCGCCGTGTCGGCATCATCGGCGAGGCCGTCCGCGCCGCGGGCCTGTCGCTCGATGTCGGCGATGGCAAGACCGGTGTTGGCGGCCCGTTGCTCACCGCCGATCCGACCGCCCGTTTCGACGAGCAGGTCAAGGAGCTCGACGCCGCGCTCGACCAGCTCGAGGCCGCCCGCACCGTCGTCAATCGCTACCCGCTCGGCAATCCGGCACCGGGCGCGGCACTGTCCTCGACCTTCGGCAGCCGCACCGACCCGATCCTCGGCACGCCGGCCTTCCATGCGGGCCTCGACTTCCGCGCCGGCACGGGCGACCCGATCAAGGCCACGGCGGCCGGAACGATCCTCAAGGCCGGCTGGAACGGCGGCTACGGCCAGATGGTGGAGATCGACCACGGCAAGGGCTTCACCACCCGCTATGCCCACATGAGCTACATCGCGGTCGCGCCTGGCCAGAAGGTGGCGGCCGGCACCGTCATCGGCAAGGCGGGCAGCACCGGGCGCTCCACCGGACCGCACCTGCACTACGAGGTGCGGCGCGCCGGCGAAGCGGTTGATCCGCTGGCCTTCCTCAAAGCCGGACGCAGGCTCGCCGAAGCCCTATGAGCGCTGACGGCGCCAGGCGCCTGTCAGTCGAGATCCGCGACATCGACAGCACCGCCATGCACGCGCTGTGACAGCGACGCCTCCATGAACGCGTCGAGATCGCCGTCAAGAACGCCCTGGGGGTTGGTGTTTTCCACCCCGGTCCGCAGATCCTTCACCAGCTGGTAGGGCTGCAGCACGTAGGACCGGATCTGGTGACCCCAGCCAATGTCGGTCTTCGAGGCGGCTTGCGCGTTGGCTTCCGCCTCGCGCTTTTCCAGTTCCAGTTCGTAAAGGCGCGAGCGCAGCATCTCCCACGCCTTGGCGCGGTTCTTGTGCTGCGAACGCTCCGCCTGGCACTGCACCACGATGTTGGTGGGAATGTGAGTGATGCGAACGGCCGAATCGGTGGTGTTGATGTGCTGGCCGCCCGCACCCGAGGCGCGATAGGTATCGACCCGGCAATCGGATTCGTTGACGTCGATTTCGATCGAATCGTCGATGACCGGGAACACCCAGATCGACGCGAACGACGTGTGCCGCCTGGCGTTGGAATCAAACGGCGAAATGCGCACCAGCCGGTGCACGCCCGATTCCGTCTTCATGTAGCCGTAGGCGTTGCGGCCCTTCATGAGAAGCGTGGCCGACTTGATGCCGGCCTCCTCGCCGTCATGGAGTTCAAGCACCTCGACCTTCATCCGGCGGCTTTCGGCCCAGCGCGTGTACATGCGCATCAGCATCAGCGCCCAATCCTGGCTCTCCGTGCCGCCGGCGCCGGCGTGAACCTCGACATAGGTGTCATTGCCGTCGGCTTCTCCCGACAGCAGCGTCTCGAGCTGGCGTTCGGCTGCCTCCGCCTTCAGCGCGCGGATGGCCGCCTCGGCATCGGCGACAATCTGCTGGTCGCCTTCTGCCTCGCCCATCCCGATCAGCTCGATGCTGTCGTCGAGGTCGCGCTCCATGCGCCGGATCGCCGTGATGGCATCATCGAGGCCCTGGCGTTCACGCATGAGCTTCTGGGCTTCCTGCGGATCATTCCACAGGCTCGCCTCTTCCGAGCGCGCGTTCAGATAATCCAGCCGCTTGATCGCCTGGTCCCAGTCAAAGATGCCTCCTCAGCAGGCTGATCGCCTGCTTGATGTCGTCGATGAGGGTCTCGGTCTCGGCACGCATGTCCGGCAACGCTCCGCGGCTTGGCTGATGGCTGCCCGCCGGTCCGGCAAGGCGCGCGGACCATAGGGAGGCAGGCGGGACGTGTAAAGGGCCGGGATGCGCCCGGCGGCTCAGTAAAGGCCGCCGGTTCCCGACGAGACGGCGCGGTTGGCTTCCGGCGAGATTTCGCGTGCCCGCGATTCGGCCGCGATGTCGTCCATGCCGATCACCGAATAGGAATCGGCCGGACCTGTGCCGGGCTTGAACGCCTCCATGATCGTGTCGGGCTCGCCCTTCGATGCGCGCATGCCGGTCTTGCGGTTGATGGCGACCAGCGTCATGCCTTCCGGCACCCGGAAGTCCACGGGCTTGCGATCCTTGAGATACTTGCCCATGAAATCCTTGAAGATCGGCGCGGCAAGTCCGCCGCCGGTCGCCCCGTCGCCGAGCGATTGCGGCTTGTCGTAGCCCATGAACACGCCGACCACGAGTTCCGGCGTGAAGCCGACGAACCAGGCGTCCTTGGCATCGTTGGTGGTTCCGGTCTTGCCGGCGATGGGATGCTTCAGTTCCTTCAGCGTCACCGCCGTGCCGCGCTGGATGACGCCTTCCATCATCGACGTGATCTGGAACGCGGTCATCGGATCAAGCACCTGCTCGGAATTGTCGACCAGTTCGGGTTCATCCTGCTGGCCCCATGACGTGGCGTTGCAGGCCGAACACTCGCGTTCGTCATGCTTGTAGATGGTCTTGCCGAACCGGTCCTGGATGCGGTCGATCATCGACGGCTTCACCTGGCGCCCGCCATTGGCGATGATCGCGTAGGCCGACACCATGCGCATGACCGTCGTCTCGCCGGACCCCAGCGACATCGACAGCACCGGCAGCATCTTGTCGTAGATGCCGAACCGCTCGGCATATTCAGCCACGAGATTCATGCCCATGTCCTTGGCCAGCCGCACCGTCATCAGGTTGCGCGACCGTTCGATGCCGAGGCGCAGCGTCGACGGGCCGGCCGACCCGCCGCCATAGTTCTTCGGCTCCCACATCACGCCACCGGACCGAACCGAGATCGGCGCGTCGAGCACGACGGAGGCAGGCGTGTAGCCATTGTCGAGGGCGGCGGCATAGACGAACGGCTTGAAAGACGATCCCGGCTGCCGCATCGCCTGGGTGGCGCGGTTGAACACCGACTGCGAGAAGGAAAATCCGCCCACCATCGCCAGCACGCGCCCCGTATGCGGGTCCATTGCCACCAGTGCGCCCTGCACTTCCGGCAACTGGCGCAGTCGGTAGGCGCCGTCCGGCTCCTGCTTGGCCTGGACATAGATGATGTCGCCGCGCTTGAGGATTTCGCTGGCCGCCTTGGCCTTCACACGCTTTCCGTCCTTGAGATAGCGCATGCCGAATCCGATGTCCTCGGCGGCGATGGTGCCCTCGATCCGTTCGGCCGAAAGCGCGCCGGAGGGTTCCAGACCCGGTTTAAGGCCGATGCGCACGCCCTTGTCGTCGGACTCGGTGACGATGGCCAACTGCCATTCCGGAACATCGTCCAGCGCCTTGTGCTCGCCGAAGGCCGCACCCCAATCGTCGCCGATCTCGACCTGCGCGACCGGGCCGCGATAGCCACGCAGTGCATCGAACTTCAGCAGGCCCTGCTGCAACGAGGCGCGCGCATCGGCCTGCAGCTTCGGATCGATGGTCGTGCGCACCGACAGGCCGCCGTCATAGAGCGCATTGTCGCCGTATCGCGCGATGATCTCGCGACGCACTTCCTCGGTGAAGAACTCACTGGCAAACAGATAGGAGCCGCCCTTGCGCTGCCTGACGCCCAGATCCTCGGCCTTGGCCTTCTCGCCTTCGTCGCGGCCGACATAGCCGTTGGCGACCATCTGGTCGATGACGTAGTTGCGGCGCTCGATGGCGCGTTCGGTGTTGCGGTAGGGATGGTAGTTCGACGGCCCCTTCGGCAACGCCGCCAGGTAGGCGACTTCCTTCACCGTCAGCTCGTTGACCGACTTGTCGAAATAGGTCAGCGCCGCGCCGGCGATACCGTAGGCGCCGAGCCCGAAGAAGATCTCGTTGAGGTAGAGTTCGAGAATGCGGTCCTTGGTGTAGGCCTGCTCGATGCGGAACGACAGGATCATCTCGCGGATCTTGCGATCGTAGGTCTGGTCCGAGTTGAGCAGGAAATTCTTGGCAACCTGCTGGGTGATGGTCGATGCGCCGACCGGGCGTCGGCCACTCCCGAGATTTTGCAGATTGGTGACCACCGCGCGCCCGAGGCCGGCCACGTCGATGCCGGGGTGCGAATAGAAATTCTTGTCTTCCGCCGAAAGGAATGCCGCCTTGACCCGATCCGGGATCGCCTGGATCGGCAGGTACAGGCGCCGCTCGCGCGCATACTCGGCCATCAGCTGCCCATCCGAGGAGTGGACGCGCGTCATCACCGGCGGCTCGTACTTCGCCAGCACTTCGTAGTCGGGCAGGTCCTTGGTGACGGCGTGCAGGTAGAGCGCGATGACGACAGCCACCGCAAGCGCGAGCGTGACGCCGATTCCGAAGAAATAGCCGATCAGTCGAACCATCGTGTCCCCGAAGCCGGTTGTAGCCGGCCAATCCGCAAGGCCATTACCCGAGGCATTACCGACGTGTCATGCAACGCAACACGTCCCTTGAAGGCGTTGACCGATAATTGCGGCAAAGCCAAGTCACAAATGCTCATGCATCGCGGTTTTTATCAGCCGCCCTTCTCCAGAGCGGCAAAGTAAAGGTTCACCGCGGACGCGATTCCTTCCACCGCGCGCGCCCGCCAAGCCGGATCGCGCAGCAGCTCCTCGTCCCGCGCGTTCGACAGATAGCCGAGCTCCACCAGCACGGACGGCACATCCGGCGCTCTCAGTACCCGGAATCCTGCCGAGCGGATGGGATTGTTGATGAGATCAATGCGACCAGTGAGTTCGCCGACCAGAGACCGGGCAAACACGACGGAGAACCCGTGCGTTTCACGCCGCACCAGATCGACAAGGATGTCGGTGACTTCCGGTGGCGCATCCTCCACCACCACGCCGCCCACCGCATCAGCCTTGTTCTCGTTTTCTGCCAGCGCCGCGGCAAGTTCGTCCGAGGCCTTCTCCGAAATCGTGTACACCGTCGCGCCGCGAATCCCCGGCAACGAGATCGTATCGGCATGGAGCGAAACAAAGAGATCGGCCTGGTGCTCGCGCCCGATCCTGACCCGCTCGTCCAGCGGCAGGAACATGTCCGACTCGCGGGTGTAATGGACCACAAAGCGGCCGCTTGCCGCGAGTGTCTCGCCGAGAGCACGGGCGAATTCGAGCGTGATCTGCTTTTCCCGTGTACCTGATACGCCGATGGCGCCGCTGTCGATGCCGCCATGGCCGGCATCAAGCACCACGACCCGTCGCCCATCCTCGCGCGCTGTCTGCGCGGTCAGCCGGCTGCCCTTTTCGGCCGCCGTCGAGCCGGTGATCGAGGCACGCTCGTCGAGCGCGGTTGCGAACTCCGGCTCGGAAGACGCCGCAAGGTCGATCGTCAGCCGCCCGCCCTCGCCGTCACGAACCATGTCCACCCGCTCGGCAATGAACGGCTTGTCGCTCGTCAGGATCAAACGCGTGCGCCCCGCCGACATCGAGCCGAAGCGGATGGCCGAAACCAGTCCGGCCCTGGCCAGGTTGTCGGAACCGGTTGCCAGCCGCGCATCCGGCAGGTCGACGACGAGACGGTGCGGCTGATCGAGATAGAACCACGTCGCATGCGCCTCGCGGTCGAATTCCATCACCAGGCGGGTCTTGACGCGGTCGCCCGCGGCACGCCAGCCGACAATGGCCAGCGGTGCGTCGCCAGCGGCCGCCGGCAGGACCGGGATGAACGCCGCGAAAACCAGCAACGCCAGAACCGACGCGACCGCCGCCGCGGTCCGTCGGGTCCATGCCGTCGCTGCGTTTGCGCCCGTTCCGTCCACGTCAGCTCCCTCGCGCGCGCGAATCCCGCGGACACGGGTCCGCCGACCGGACCCTAGGTCGACATGGTTAACCAGAACTTGCGAAACAGCCGGTTGCGCCACCAAAACGCCGCTTCAGGGCATTTTCGGTTGCGCCATCGACAATCTGCCCATAAATAACGCAGTGTTGGGTCGCCCGGGCTTGTTTCCGGCGCTGATTCCGCCCGGCAAGTCATTGAGTGCGGGTGGAGACGTGACACACGCCAGGGTTTATCGGCGAGCGCGGCGACCACAAATTTCCCCGCCCGCGTTCGCCAATCGGCGCGGTCGGATCGGGAGCGGAAGCAGAGCCCGCGCCCAGCTCGCAAGAGCGCTATCAACCGGTCTGTTGCACAGGCCTCGATGTAAACGATTAGCAGGTGACGCGATGAACGCGCCGACGGAACAAGGCAGACGGAACGCGGGCGCCGAGCGCCTCGGCTCCGGCATTTCTGCCGCTGTCCGGCTGGCGTTGCCGCCTGCGGTCCCAGAACAGTCCGGGCTCGACCGGTCGGCATCACGGGTGGAAACGGCATTGCCTTCCCCCGGGCCACGATCGGGCATCCGGGGAGAATTTTCCTCATGGCCAACAAGATGCTCATCGACTCCTCCCATCCGGAGGAGACCCGCGTCGTCGTCGTTCGCGGTTCGCGCATAGAAGAATTCGATTTCGAATCCCAGGACAAGAAGCAGCTCAAGGGCAACATCTATCTGGCGCGGGTCACCCGCGTCGAACCCTCGCTTCAGGCTGCGTTCGTGGACTATGGCGGCAATCGCCACGGCTTCCTCGCCTTCAACGAAATCCATCCCGACTATTACCAGATCCCCGTCGCCGACCGTCAGGCGCTGCTGCGTGCCGATGCCGAGGCCGAAGCGGCCGAGGACGACAATGGCGACGCCGAGAAGAAGAGCGAACGCCCGGGCAAGCGCCGGCGCGGCGTGGCGCGTGACAAGCGCGGCGACCGCCAGCGCGGTTCGCGCAAGGCCGAGGCCGGATCGGCCGATGCCGCCCCGACCGCCGATGCCGAGGCGACCGGCCCGGCGTTCGAGGAACCCTCGGTCGACGAAGGCAGCGACGTCGAGGGCGGCCCGGATGTCATGCTTGCCGCCATCGAGAGCGAATCGGTGTCGGAGCGCGCGCCGGATGGCGGCGGCGACGAGGATTCCGGCGTCTATGAAGTGACCGGCGGCGCCGACGAACAGGACGTGGAATCCGTCGGCGCCGAGGATGCGCTCGAGGAGCTTCCCGACCGCCGGCGTTTCATGCGCCGGCAGTACAAGATCCAGGAGGTCATCAAGCGCCGCCAGATCCTGCTCGTGCAGGTCGTCAAGGAAGAGCGCGGCAACAAGGGCGCGGCACTGACCACCTACCTGTCGCTGGCCGGCCGCTATTCCGTGCTGATGCCCAACACGCCACGCGGCGGCGGCATCTCGCGCAAGATCACCAATGCGCAGGACCGCAAGCGCCTCAAGGAAGTCGTGCACGAGCTGGAAGTGCCGCAGGGCATGGGCGTGATCCTGCGCACCGCCGGCGCCAACCGCACCAAGGCGGAAATCAAGCGCGACTACGAATATCTCATGCGGCTCTGGGAAAATGTCCGCACGCTGACGCTCCAGTCGACCGCCCCGGCACTCGTCTATGAGGAGGGGTCGCTGATCAAGCGATCGGTGCGCGACCTCTACAACAAGGACATCGACGAAATCCTGGTTGCCGGCGAGGACGGCTACCGCGAGGCCAAGGATTTCATGCGGATGCTGATGCCGAGCCATGCCAAGGCCGTCCAGCCCTACCGCGATTCCGCGCCGATCTTCGCGCGCAACGGCATCGAAGCGCAGCTCGACAAGATGCTGCAGCCGCAGGTGACGCTGAAATCAGGCGGCTACATCATCATCAACCAGACCGAGGCGCTCGTTTCCATCGACGTCAACTCCGGCCGCTCGACGCGCGAGCATTCCATCGAGGATACCGCGCTGCAGACCAATCTGGAGGCCGCCGAGGAGGTGGCCCGCCAGTTGCGCCTGCGCGATATGGCCGGCCTCATCGTCATCGACTTCATCGACATGGAGGAAAAGCGCAACAACCGTTCGGTCGAGAAGCGTCTCAAGGACCATCTCAAGAACGATCGTGCCCGCATCCAGGTCGGCCGGATCTCGCATTTCGGCCTGCTGGAAATGTCGCGGCAGCGCATCCGGGCGTCGGTCCTGGAAAGCACGATGCAGACCTGTCCGCATTGCGGCGGCACCGGCCATGTGCGCTCCGATTCCTCCACGGCCCTGCATGTGCTGCGCGCCATCGAGGATCACCTTCTGAAGGATCCGCGCCACCATCTGATCGTCCGGACCTCGATGGCGACGGCCCTCTACATGCTCAACCACAAGCGGGCGAGCCTGCTCGACCTGGAACGCCGCTTCGCCTTGACGATCATGATCGAGGCCGATGCGGCGCTTGCCGGTGCCAACTACGCCATCCAGCGCGGCGCGATCGTGGAACGACCGGCCGGCGCCGAGATCCCTGCCCTGACCCAGGTTGCCGCCCTGCCCGAACCGGAGGATGATCCGGAAATCGAGGAAAGCGCCGACGAGGAGGAAAAGCCGGTCAACGGTGCCGCCTCCGCCGCCCAGGCCGAGGATGGCACGCGCAAGCGTCGCCGCAAGCGTCGTCGCCGCGGCGGTCGTGGCCGCGACGGCCAGGATCGCGCCGACGCCGCCTCCGGCGACAGCACCGAGGGCGTCGACGACGCCGACAATGGCCAGGCCGACGAGGACGATGCCGATATTCCGGCGGCGACGGAGGCCGAAGCCGCGCCGTCCGGCGACGGGGAACCGACCGACGACCAGGCCGGGGAAGACGGACAGCCACGTAAGCGCCGTCGCGGCAAACGCGGTGGCGCCAGGCGCAAGCGCGAAGCGGGCGAGGCTTCCGCCGGTGCGGATGCGGACGAGGAACCTGCGTCCGAAACGATCTCCGAACCGGTCGCGGAAACCACGCCCGAGCCGGCAGTTCCGGCCGCCGAAGCCGCGCCGGCGCCTGATGTCCCCGAGGTCGTGGAAGAGGATGCGCCGGCGGCGACCAAGCCGGCGCGCCGCCGTTCCGCACGCACCGTGCCTGCGGCGACAGCTGAACCGGTCGTCACCTCCGCCAAGCCGGAATCCACGGCGGAAGAAGCGCCCCGCAAGGGCGGCTGGTGGCAGCGCAAGAGCTTCTTCTGATCTCTTGAAGCCGAAACAGACAACAAAACCGGGGCCTTGCCCCGGTTTTTTATTGTGCACCCGGCGTCACCCGCGCCGCGCCAGCCAGTCGCCGATTCGGGCCAGTGCCTGCGCCATTTCATCCGACGCGCCAGCATAGGAAAGCCGCGCCGTCCGGTCGCCGTCGACCGGATCGAAATCATGGCCGGGCGTGATCGCCACCCCAGCCTCGACCAGCAGCGCCTGCGCGAAGGCCTTGCTGTCATTGGTCAGTGCCGACACGTCGCACCAGGCGTAGAACGCTCCGTCCATCGGTGCGGCAATGCGAAACCCGAGTTTCGGCAGGCCGTCGAGCAACAGCGCGCGATTCTCGCGGTAGCGGGCCTTGACGCGCTCCAGCTCGTCGGTCGCGCCGAACGCCGCCATGGCGGCGACCTGCGACAGTTCCGGCGCCGAGATGTACAGGCTCTGCTGGATGCGCTCGACCGCGCGGATTGCGGATTCGGGCAACACCATCCAGCCGATCCGCCAGCCGGTCATGCAGTAGTATTTCGAGAACGAATTGATCACCACCACATCATCGCCGAACGCCAGCGCCGAACAATCCGGGCCGGCGTGGTTGAGCCGGTGATAGATCTCGTCGGAAATCACATGCAGGCCGGCATCGCGGCCGAACCGCACCAGCCGCTCAAGCTCCTGCCGCGCGATGCCGGCACCGGTGGGGTTGGCCGGGCTGGCGAAAAGCACGCCCTTGAGCGGCGCCCGCGCATGCGCCTCCCCAAGCAACTCGACCGTCAGATTGCCCTCGCCACGCAGGTCGATCTCGACCGCTTCGACCCCGAGCGCCTTGAGGATGTTGCGGTAAGCCGGATAGCCCGGCCGCGAGATCGCCACGCGGTCACCTGCATCGAACAACGCCAGGAACGCCAGGTTGAACCCGGCCGACGAGCCTGTCGTCACCACGATCCGCTCGGCCGGCACATCGAGCCCGTAATGGTCGCCATAGTGTCGCGCGATCGCCTCGCGCAGGTCGCGCCGGCCAAGCGCATCGGTGTAGCCGATCCGGCCGGCCGAGATCGCGGCGACCGCCGCCGCCCGCACCGCCTGCGGCGCCGGATCGGACGGCTGGCCGACGGCCATGGAAATGACATCGTGCCCCGCCGCCCGCAGCCTGTTGGCCTGGGCCAGGACATCCATCGCGTGGAACGGCTCGACCTGCGAGCGTCGAGACAGGCTGGGCGGCATCCGACCTCCGGGAAATTCGGCGAATTGCGCTGCCACGCGGCGCGGGCCGCACATTTGCCCGATTGCCATGCCCTTCACAAGTTCATGAACGTGGCGGCGATGCCGGTTTCCCGTTCATCCATCCCGCGTTAGGGTCAGACCATGCAGGCCGCACGCCGCCCGATCGCCGCCCTTGTCCTTGCCGCCGCGCTGGTTGCGCCGGGCGCCGGCCGGGCGCAGAACGCCGTGCCGGTCATCCGCGACGCGGAGATCGAGGCGCTTGTGGCCGACTATGCCCGCCCGGTGCTTGCCGCTGCCGGACTGGGCAAGTCGAACGTCTCCATCATCCTCGTCAACGATCCCTCCTTCAACGCGTTCGTCGCCGGGCGGCGGCTGTTCATCAACACCGGCGCGCTCGTCGGCGCCGACACGCCGAACGAGATCATCGGCGTCATCGCCCACGAAGCCGGCCATATCGCCGGCGGCCACCAGGACCGGATGCGCGAGCAACTGGCCCGTGCCAACACGCTGGCCATCCTGTCGGCGGTGATCGGCGTCGGCGCCGTCGCCGTCGGCGGAGCAACGCGCAACAAGGATGTCGCCAATGCCGGGACCGGCATCATGGCCGGCGGTACCGAACTCGCCAGGCGCGGCTTCCTGTCCTACCAGCGCTCGGAGGAATCGGCGGCCGACCGGATGGCGCTGACCTACCTGGAAAAGACCGGCCAGTCGGCACGCGGCATGATCCGCACCTTCAAGCGCTTCGATTCCGCGCTCGGGCTGTCGGGAGCCCGCATCGATCCCTATCTGGTAAGCCACCCGATGCCGCGCGACCGCATCGCCGCGCTGGAGACGCTTGCCGGTAAGAGCGCCCACTACAACAAGCCCGACAGCGCCGCGCTGCAATTGCGCCATGACCTCATGCGCGCCAAGATCGCCGTCCATTCAGACCAGCAGGGCGTGGCGGCGCGCGTCATCGGCAAGTCGTCGTCCGGGCAGCCGGGCGCCTATTACAAGGCGCTGAACGAGTACAAGCGCGGCAACCCGAAGAAGGCGCTTGCCGCCGCCGATGCGCTCATCAAGGCCAATCCCGGTTCGCCCTGGTATCACGAACTGCGCGCCGACATCCTGATGAAGGCGAACAAGCCGGACGCCGCGGCCGACTCCTACCGCAAGGCGTTGAAGCTTGATCCGAACCGCTCCGTCATGCTCGGCGTCGGCCTTGGCCAGGCGCTCATCGCCACCGGCGACGAGGACAAGGTCAGGCAGGCGGCCAAGACATTGCGCGACGTGATTGCACGCGATCGCGAGAACGGCCTTGCCTACATGATGCTGTCGCAGGCCGAAGGCCGGCTCGGCAATGTCGCGGAAGCCGAACTGGCGCTGGCGGATGGCTATTTCTACCAGGCCGACTACAAGCAGGCCCGCAATTTCGCCGCACGCGCTCAACAGAAATTGAAGCGCGGTTCACCCGGTTGGCTGCGCGCTGCCGATATTCTGGCCTATAAGGCATCCACGAAAAAGTGAATCGGGCGGCCACGGCCGCCATCAACGCATTGAAAGGCAGGCACATGAACAGGGATCTGGTCGTCGGCGTCGTGGGTGGCGCCATCGCCGTGGGCGCGCTCGGATTGGGCCTGGTTCTCGGCAGGGCGCCGGCACCGGCGGCCGCTCCCGAGCCGAAGGTCGTGGAGGCCCCGGTCGCGTCGATCGACCGCCAGGCGGTGGAAACCATCGTGCGCGACTACCTGATGGCCAATCCGGAACTGATCGAGGAGATGCAGTTCGCACTTGAGGCGAGGAAGGAAGACGCCGCCCGGGCTGCCGCCAAGTCCGCCATCGAGGGATCCAAGGATGCGATCTTCAACGCTTCCACCGACGGCGTGTTCGGCGCGGCCGACGGCGATGTCACCGTCGTCGAGTTCTTCGATTACAATTGCGGTTTCTGCAAGCGGGCGCTCACCGACATGCAGGAGATGGTCAAGGCCGACCCGAAGGTGAAGTTCGTGCTGAAGGAATTCCCGATCCTCGGACCGGATTCCCACAAGGCCTCGATCGTGTCCATGGCGTTCAAGGCGAAGCATCCGGAGAAATACGGCGAGTTCCACCAGAAGCTTATCGGCGCGGAAGGCCGCGCCACGGAGGACGTGGCCATCCGTATCGCGCTTGAGTTGGGCGCCGACGAAGCGGCCCTGCGCGAGGAAATGAAGAACCCGCTGATCGAAAAGGCCTTCGCGGAGACCTATCAGTTGGCCAACGCGCTCGCCGTCACCGGCACGCCGTCCTACGTGGTCGGCGACGAAGTGGTGTTCGGTGCGCTCGGCCAGGAAGTGTTGAGCGAGAAGGTCGCCAATGTGCGCACCTGCGCCAAGGCCACCTGCTGAGCCGGACGGCTTTTCATTTCCAAAGGGTTGTGGAAAGTAGGCGCCCCTGCCGGGCGCCGCTTTTTTCGCGCGCGCGGTTGGACTAGAAGCAATCATGGGCCTTCGATGGCCCCGCGCGCCGCGCCGGCGAAGAACATCGGGAAAACCCTGTCATGGCGTCCAAGACAACCGGCATCGACCAGAAAACCATCCGCGATCTCGCCGAGATCCTCAACGAGACGCAGTTGACCGAGATCGAGGTCGAGCAGGGCGATCTGCGCATCAGGGTGTCTCGCGCCATGTCGCAGGCCGCCGCCCCGGTTTTTGCCCATGCCGTGCCGGCACCCGCGCCGGCCGCCGCGCCGTCGGTGGCCTCCGCCGCTCCCGCCGTCGACAATGCCCGCAATGCCGTGCCCTCGCCGATGGTCGGCACCGCCTACCTGTCACCGGCGCCCGGCGCCGATCCGTTCATCACAGTCGGCCAGACCGTGCGCGAGGGCCAGACCATCCTCATCATCGAGGCCATGAAGACCATGAACCAGATCCCGGCGCCGCGCGCCGGCACGATCACCGCGATCCTGGTCGAGAACGGCACTCCGGTCGAATTCGGCGAACCGCTTGTCACCCTCGAATAGGACGGGCGCGATGTTCCAGAAGGTCCTGATCGCCAATCGTGGAGAGATCGCGCTGCGCGTGCTGCGCGCCTGCAAGGAGCTCGGCATCGCCACGGTGGCCGTCCATTCGACCGCCGACGCGGATGCCATGCATGTGCGGCTCGCCGACGAAAGCGTCTGCATCGGCCCGCCGCCGGCACGCGAATCCTACCTCAACATCCACCAGATTGTCGCCGCGTGCGAGATCACCGGCGCCGACGCGGTGCATCCGGGATATGGCTTCCTGTCGGAAAATGCCAAGTTTGCCGAGATCCTCGAAGCCCACAAGATCAGCTTCATCGGCCCCTCCTCCGCCCATATCCGCATCATGGGCGACAAGATCGAGGCCAAGCGCACTGCTCAGCGCCTCGGCATACCGGTCGTGCCCGGATCGGCCGGTGCCGTCTCCGACGATCGCGAGGCCCGCCGCGTCGCCGCCAACATCGGCTACCCGGTGATCATCAAGGCATCCGCCGGCGGCGGCGGTCGCGGCATGAAGGTCGCCCGATCCGAGGAGGACCTTGCCGTCGCGCTCGCCACGGCGCGCACCGAAGCCGGCGCCGCTTTCGGCGACGATGCCGTCTACATCGAGAAATACCTGGAAAAGCCGCGCCACATCGAGGTGCAGGTGATCGGCGATGGCGAGGGCGGCGCCGTCCATCTTGGCGAGCGCGACTGCTCGCTGCAACGCCGCCACCAGAAGGTCTGGGAGGAAGCCAACTCGCCCGCTCTCAATGCCGAGGACCGCGAGCGCATCGGCGGCATTGTCGCCAAGGCCATCGGCGATCTCGGCTATGCCGGCGCCGGCACGGTGGAGTTCCTCTACGAGAACGGCGAATTCTATTTCATCGAGATGAACACCCGCCTGCAGGTCGAGCATCCCGTGACCGAGGCCATCACCGGCATCGACCTCGTCAACGAGCAGATCCGCGTCGCCTCCGGCGGCGGCCTGTCGATCCGCCAGTCCGACGTGCGCTTCAACGGCCACGCCATCGAGTGCCGCATCAACGCCGAAAACCCGGTGACCTTCGCCCCCTCGCCAGGCACGATCACCCACTTCCACATGCCCGGCGGCCTCGGCGTGCGCGTCGATTCCGGCGTCTATTCGGGCTACCGGATCCCGCCCTACTACGACAGCCTGATCGGCAAGCTGATCGTGCACGGGCGCAACCGCGTCGAATGCCTCATGCGGCTGCGCCGGGCGCTCGACGAGATCGTCGTGGACGGCGTGAACACGACCCTGCCGCTGTTCCGCGAGCTGATCGGCAATTCCGACATTGCCAACGGCGATTATGACATCCACTGGCTGGAAAAATACCTGGCCGGACGACAGGGCGGGGAATGATCCAAAAGGCCGGATTCGTCATCGATCCGCAGCTTCTGCTCAACGCCTACGCCGCCGGCATCTTTCCGATGGCCGAGAGTGCCGATGACGACACCGTGTTCTGGGTCCGACCGGAACGGCGCGGCATCCTGCCGCTCGACGCCTTCCACATCCCCCGCCGGCTTGCCCGCACCGTTCGGCAGGGCCGGTTCGCCATCACCCATGACAGCGATTTCGCCGCCGTGATCGACGGTTGCGCCATGCCGATGGAAGGGCGCACCTCCACCTGGATCAATGCGCCGATCCGCCAGACCTATGCCAGGCTGTTCGAGCTTGGGCATTGCCACACCGTCGAGGCCTGGCAGGATGGCCGGCTGGTTGGCGGGCTCTATGGCGTGTCACTCGGCCGCGCCTTTTTCGGCGAAAGCATGTTTTCACGCGTTCGCGACGCCTCCAAGGTCTGCCTGGTGGCGCTGGTGGAACGGCTGAAACAGCGCGGATTCGTGCTGCTCGATGCCCAGTTCACCACCGGTCACCTCAAGACCTTCGGCGCCATCGACGTGCCGCGCCGGCGATACGAAAAGCTGCTGGAGGCTGCGCTTGAAGGCGAACCGGCCAGGTTCAACTGAGGCTCAGTTGGCCGCTTCCGGCTTGGGCACGTCCGAGCTCTGCTTGCAGCTTTTCAGCCAGATGTCATAGACGGCGTGCTCGACGGCGTTGAAACCCGGGCTTTCGGCAAACATCCAGCCGGTGAAGATGCGGCGGATCTTGCGATCAAGCGTGATCTCGTCGACCTCGACGAAACTGTCGGTCTTCGGCTCCTCCTCGGACGTGCGCGAATAGCACACGCGCGGGGTGACCTGCAGCGCGCCGAACTGCACCGTCTCGTCGATGTAGACGTCGAAGGAGATGATGCGCCCGGTGATCTTGTCGAGACCCTCGAACTCGGCGACGGGATTGGCAAGCCGTTCTGCCGCGGCCGGGCCGGTCAGGAGCGCGCCGAGCGCAAGGACGGAAAGGAATGCTCTGGTCATGAGGCCCACATGCATCGACCGGCGCGCCCGCGCCGCCTGAAGCCCGTCGCTAGCAGCAGATTGTGGCGACACCAGCGTTCAGTTTCCCGGCGTCCAGGCGTCATAGTCGCCCGTCACCCGAGGCCGTTCGCCCGACTTCAGAATCGAGCCCTGAGGCCGCCAGGCCGACGGCGTTCCCGTGGGGTTGGGCTGGTGCGGTCGCTGCCATTCGCGCGGCGCGTAGGTTTCCTTCGTCGGCGGCGTGTCGGTGCGGTGATGCATCCAGCCATGCCAGCCGGGCGGAATGGCGCTGGCCTCGGCATAGCCATTGAAGATCACCCAGCGCCGCGTCCGGCCTTCCGAGTCCGTGCCGCCCTGGTAGTAGACATTGCCGGCCTCGTCCTCGCCGACCCGCTCGCCCTTGCGCCAGGTATGAAAGCGCGTGCCGAGCGTCTGCCCGTTCCACCAGGTGAAAAACTGCTTGAGGAAATTGAGCATGGCGAGAAGGCCCTTGTCCGTGACGCGCTTATGGCCGCGTTCCGGAGCGAAAGCAAGCGCCGCGCCATCGTCCTCAGACGATCGATAGCACGGCGAAATCGCTGTCATCCAGGTTCGCCACATCCAATCCGGTGACCGTCAGCCACTGCCCGCCGCCGAAGTCAATGCGCAGCCCCAGCGCCGTATCGGAAAGCGTGGCGATCGCCTGCAAGCCGGCGAGCGTATCGATGCCGAACGCTGTCAGGTCGAGGAGATCCTGGCCGTTCGCAAAGTCGGTGACGCGGTCGCGGCCGCCCATCGGTCTGAACACGAAGGTATCGGCATCCGCTCCGCCGGTCAAAGTGTCGTTGAACGCGCCGCCGGCAAGAATCTGCGTTCCGGCGAAGCCGACGGCGACAATCACGCCGCTGTCATAGGTCGTGGTGCGGAGCACCGATGCGCCACCGGAATCGTATTGGCTGACGATCGAGTTCCAGGCGTAGAGATCCCCCTGATCGGCTCGCGATTCCGACACGCGCACGCCACCGGAATAGGCGGTCGAGACTTCGATTCCGTTGTCGTATTGAACGATCTGGCTGACCATCTCGCCGCCGACAAAATCCTTTTCGATACGGTCCCACCCTTGTGTGTTCGCTCCATCAATGCGCACCTCGCGAATGATCTCGCCGGAGGCATAGGTCAACTCGACGATCTGGCCACTGTCCATGGTGGTCTCGCGCGACGACACCACCCCGGAGGCGTTGTAGTTCACAATAATGCTCGTCCAGCCATGCGCGTCCATGTGATCGACAAAGAAACCTGCGTTGATCGTGCCCCCGCTGAACAGCGCCGAGTAGGCGACACCATCGTCATACTGGACCGAAAGTTCCTGCACCACGCCGGATGACGAGTAGCTGGCTGTCCGGACCACCCAGCTTGCTGAGCCCGTGTCGAGCCAGGTCACAAGGAATCCGCCGCTGGATATTCCGGCCGACATGGCCCAACCCGCCGTCGCCGCGCCCGGGCCGTCGCTCCATTTGAGTTTTTCCACCCCGACACCGATCAGGCGCGCGACCTCGGCGATGTCGGTTTCCCAGGCACCCAATTTCAACTCGTCGGCCAAGCCGGAAGCCTGTTTGACCAGAACCGATTGCGAGGCATCGGCGAGCGTCAGCGAAATCCCGGAAAGACCGAGCAGATTGATCGACTCGACCTCGGATAGCGTAACGCCGACAAGCGACGCCGCGCCATCGCCATTGATGTTCAGGACATCATCATCCGCTCCGCCATCGATGATCGCGCCGGCGGCGAGGTGCGAGGCAAGAAGGTCGAACGTGTCCGAGCCGGCATCACCATACAGCCGGTCGGGGCCTGCCGACCCGTTCAGCGTATCATCGCCGTCGCCGCCGTGGAACTCGTCTACGCCCGCCCCGCCGGCAAAGCTGTCGTCGAGACCGCCACCAACCAGCGTGTAGCCGGCTGAACCTGCAGTGGCGCTTTCCGGATCGACATTGCCGACAGTAATGATCAGGTCACGCTCGATGACACCGCCCGCGCCATCGTCCACCCGCACGCGGATCACGTGCGAAGACGACTGTTCGAAATCAAGCAACAGCCCGTCGGCCACCTTGATCGTGTCGCCATCCAGCCAGAACCGCCCGCCGGCATCGTTGAGAAGCGTGAAAGTCGGGGTGCCGCCATCGGGATCGGTCGCCGAAAGCACACCGACGATGGAGTCGTCCGACGCCATCTCATCGACGCTGGACGTGGAAAGCAGGATCGCAGTCGGCGCATCATTCTCCGCGACAATGTTCACCGTCGTCGTTCCGGTGGCAGTCAGCGGGTCGGTCGGGTCGCCGTCCGACAACAGCCAGGTGATTTCGACCGACGATGGCGGCGCATCCGACATGTTGGCATAAGCAATGAGGTGCAGCACATCCTGCACCAGCGAGGTGGTCGCCGGCGTCTCGGCACTGGTGAAACTGATCGTCAAAGTCCCGGAGTAGCCGCTGACGGTCGCGAAGGTCAGCCCGCCAGCCTGCAGATTGTTGCCAGAGCGCGTGAAGGTCGAGGCCAGATGGTCAAGGATGATAAACAGGTCCTGCGCGTCGGCTCCGCCGGTCCGAGCCAATGTCAGCGTCGCGCCCGCATAGTCGCCCGCGCCGCCATTCAGCGCATCGAGCTCGGCATCGTGGACGACAACATCGCTGTCGAGGATTGGCGGGCTCCCGTTCTCGACATAGGTGACCGTACCGCCGAGCGTGTTGACGGTCGGTTTGAACGACCCATCCGGGTTGAGCAGTGCGAGGGCGATGTCGGAGCCAGTCGGAGAATAGCTGGTCCCCGCAACCACGATCGTGCCGTCGGGCTGAAGCGCGATTGCGAATCCCACATCGTCCGCTGTCCCGACCGGAAACGTCACGATTCCATCGCCGCCGCCGAAGGTGGTGTCCAGCGAACCGTCGGCGTTGTAGCGCACCACGGCGAAATCGGGGTTGATGACGTTCGCGTAGCCGGCAACCAGGATCTTGCCATCGGGTTGGATGACGATGCCGCGTGCAATGTCGTGCGACAGGCTGATCGGCGTCAACACAATGCCGTCGCCGCCGCCGAAGGTTGTATCCAGCGTGCCATCGGCGTTGTAACGGACCAAAGCGAAGTCGGCGTTGCTGCCGTTGTTTGCCTGGCCCGCGACAAGAATGGCGCCATCCGGCTGCAACGCCATGGCATACCCCTGGTCGGTGCCGGTTACCAGTGCCGTGGTGACAATCCCGTCGCCGCCGCCGAAACTCGTGTCCAGCGATCCATCGGCATTGTAGCGAACGAGCGCAAAATCATACCCGGAACCGACCAGTGCGGAACCCGCGACAAGAATGTTGCCGTCGGAAAGAGCAATGACGCTCATTCCTTGATCGTTGTTGGGCCCGATGGGCGTGGTGACAATGCCATCCCCGCCACCGAAATCCGTGTCCAGCGTGCCGTCGGCGTTGAAGCGGAGAAGGGCGATGTCCTCATTGGCGCCGTTACTTGCAAAGCCGGTGACGATTATGTCGCCATTTGCCAGCACGACGACGCCGATACCGTAGTCGTACCAAGGCCCGACAGGCGTCACGACGATGCCATCGCCGCCACCGAAACTCGCGTCCAACGAGCCATCGGCGTTGTAGCGGGTTACCGCGATGTCGTAGTTGAATCCATTGAAGGAAGCGCCGACAACCAGAATGGCGCCGTCGGGCTGGACCGCAATGCTGAAGGCAACGTCATCTGATGGACCGACCGGTGTGCCAACGATGCCATCGCCACCGCCGAAACTTGTGTCGAGCGAGCCATCGGCATTGTAGCGAACGACAGTGAAATCTTGGTATCCGTTCTGGTTGGCGTATCCCGCAACCAGGATGTGGCCATCCGGAAGAACCGTGACCGCCCGGCCTAGGTCATTCGGCCCGATGTTGGTCGTTACAATTCCGCCCGTGCCGAAAACTGGCACCGTGTTCCCCGCCATGCCCGCCTCCTCGAAGCGCCAAAGCCCACCCGGCGCCATGCCGCCGACCGCAGCATCGCGTTGAGATTACGAGCGTTGCTTGGACTCTGCAATGTGGCCAAGAAAATATTGGCGCGTCGAAAGCTGGGCCGCAGGCCACCAGTGGTTTAGTATTCTGTTTATATTCAATCCCTGCGTATTGACGCCGGTTTTCCTTCGCCGGCGACCGAGCCGCGCGCGCCCTTCCCCGCTTCCCCGGGCGCTGACGTTGCGTTAGCGTCTGCGCAAACACGGGAGGACGACCCATGATCCGTATTGCGATTGTCGCCGCAGCCCTCGCCTTTTCCGCGCCGGCGCTGGCCGACCAGACCGGCATCGCGTTTGCCTATGCGCCCGAACAGGGCATGGGGGTCTGCACTGGCGGCAATCCGGACAAGGCCTTCGCCTGCGCCAAGGCCAAATGCGCCGAGAGCGGCGCCGCGCCATCCGATTGCGCCCGCGTCGCCTGGTGCTTCCCGTCCGGCTGGAGCGCAGGCATCGGCATCATGCACAAGGAAGGCATCCACTGGAGCGAGTTTTCCTGCGGCTGGCCGACGAAGGACGCGGCGCTCGCCGCCGGCAGACTGCGTTGCGACGCGCAGGACAAAGCCTTCATCGCCGAATGCTCCGTCGGCGTGGTCTATGACCCCGACGGCAAGGAAATCGCGGCGGAGTAGGCTCGTGAACCTCCCGGCCCTTTCCCGCGACACAGGCCGGAACACTGCCGCATCCGGCCCGGACCGGATGCCGGGCTTCGGGAAAATCCATGATGGACACGCGCCTGCCGGACCGCATCCCCGAGCTGGTCGGGCAGGTGTACGATTGCGTCACCGATGTCGCGCTGTGGCCGGAAACGCTCGAGCGGATGACCGCATCGTTCGGCGGCGTCGTCGGCCTGCTCGCGGTCTCGGATACGGTGGCCGGACGCAGCCGGTTCTCGCTGGCCTGCGGCGACCCGGCCATCGTCGCCCCGCTCGTGGACGCCGGCGCCAGCGGACTGCCGTTCTATCCCGCGCTTTCCCGCATCGAAGTCGACGAGCCGGTGACCATCGACATGCTCTACGATGTGCAGGGCCCCGGCGCGCGGCAGGACTGGCTCGACAGCGACCTGAACCGCAACTGGGCGCAGCCGAACCGGCTCGACGACTTCTTCTGGGTCGCCCTGATGAAGAAGCCGTCCCGAATCGGAAATTTCGTCGTCATCACCACCAGGGATCATCCGCAGATCCGGCCCGACGAGCTTGCCGCCTTCGCCGCGCTCGCGCCACATGTGCGCCGCGCCGTCACCATCGGCGACCTGTTCGAGATGGAGCGGCAGACGACAGCGCTGTTCCGCACGATTGTCGATGTCATTTCGGTTCCCGTCGCCATCGTCACCGCCGACCTGCGGCTGCTTTACGCCAATCCCGAGGCCGAGCGGCTGCTGTCGGATGGCACGGCCGTGGGGCTTGGCAATGGCCGGCTGCGGTTTGGCTATGCCCTCGCCGGCACGGCCATCGCCGATGCGATCGCGCGCGGCTGCGCCGACGAGTTCGCCCTCGGTCCTTCCGGTATCGACGTGCCGCTCGCCCGCGCGGCCCGCCCTGCGGTCGCCCACGTGCTGCCGCTGGCACGAAGGGACGTCTCC
>WPCK01370558.1_pt1 | contig 31959 bp, 28 predicted proteins | sample 5399851 | NCBI WGS metagenome assembly WPCK01 (sample SAMN12869471, study PRJNA574797) | sludge metagenome | isolation source: wastewater treatment of pH11 | place: China:Beijing | collected 2019-05-20 | reverse complement strand
GGCCTCGAGCGCATCGAGCGCGCCGTCGATCTGGGTGCGCCGACGGTCGAGGAAGTTCGCGGCGACGCCGCCCTCGATGGCGAGCGTGTAGAACAGCGACACGGCGAAATCGGTGAGCCCGGTGGCGAGCGCGATCACGCGCAGCTGGTCGCGCCGCATCGTCCCCGACGGGGCGAGCAGGCGCGCCTCCGGCTCGGCCAGGCTGTCGATGTGATCGAAGATCGACATGCTGTCGGCCAGGACCTCGCCATCGTCGAGCACCAGCGTCGGCACGCGCCCCAAGGGGTTGAGCGCACGGATCCTCTCCGCATCCCCGAACACCGACCATGGCCGATGCTCGAAGGGGATGCCGTAGAGCGTGAGCGCGATTGCGACGCGGCGCACATAGGAGGAATCGTACTGGCCGATGAGGATCATGTCTGGCGTGCCCCTGACCCGGTGACTGTGCCAAGCCCCGGGCGCCGCGGCAACGGGGGCGCTCGGGGCTGCCGTCATGCCGCGTCAGGAGGGTGCGTCCTCCGTCCACTCCAGGAGATCGCCCGGCTGGCAGGCGAGTTCCCGGCAGATGGCGGCCAGCGTCTCGAACCGCACGCCCTTGACCTTGCCGGACTTCAGCAGCGACAGGTTCTGCTCGGTGATGCCGATCCGCTCCGCCAGCTCCTTCGAGCGCATCTTCCGGCGGGCGAGCATGACGTCGAGATTGACGATGATCGGCATCACACGATCTGCCTGTTGTCTTCGGCAATGTCGGCGGCCAGCGAAAGGACGTGGCCGAGCGTGACCAGCACCGCGCTCAGGAGCAGCGCCAGCAGATGCTGCGATTCGAGCCCGACAGACAGGAACCGGCGGCCTTCCGGCTGCCCGATTGACGCGATCAGCGTTTCGAGCGGCGTCGACAGCACGAGAATGAGCGCTGCCACGGCAAAGGCCAAACCGGCGCGGCGCACCCGGATGGCGGTATCGAACTCGACGCCCCCGGTGGACGCGATGCCGCCGAACATGGCCACGATCTCCCGCAGGCCGGCGAGAATGGCGGCAGACTGGGCCAGGCCGACGGCGATCAGCAGGGTCGACTGGATGCCGGTCAGCGCCGGCGGCGCAAAGTCGCCAAAGCGCGCCTGAAGCGTGCGGACGAGCCATGGCCCATCGGTGGCGGCCTTGAAGACGAACCACAGGGTTATGGCGGCAACGATCGCCGCCATCGCGATGGCGGCGCGGCGCATGACAGCACCGAAACGGCGTGTCCGTTCGAGATTGTCAGTCAATCGATCCTCTTTTCGCTTGCATAAATTAATGTAAAACAATAATTCCATCACGTCAATCAACCACGGAGCCGTATCATGATCTTTCCACACCGGGCTGTCGTCCCCGTGCTCGCGCTCGGCCTTGCCGGGATGTCGGGCTGCGCGTCCGTCAATCCGGCCGGCCTGGCGCGGCTGGCCTCGGTCAATCCGATGACCGCCGATCCACGCCAGATCCTTGTCGCGGCCCAGCTGCCGGAAGTTCTGAAGCTCCGGACCGGCGATCTGGTGATGGAGGTGAAGACGAGCCGGGACGGGGCCCCGAGCGCGATCAACGAGACCTTTCTCCTTGCGGTCGAGGACGCACCGGCCGGCGCGGCGGGCCAGGTGGCGGCGCAGGACGGCGAACGGCTGCAGATCGCGCGGGTTGCCGCGCATGACGTCGAGCGGCTGCGGGCAACACAGGCGCGGGCGCTGGCCTTGAAGGCGACGGGCGACGGGCGGGAGAAAGGGTCGCTGACAGTGGGCGCCAAGGGCGGCTGCCGGACGGCGGAACTGGACGGACGGCCGCTCCGGCTCAATCTCTTCATGCAGGTCGAAGCTGCAGGCGACTGGTTTCCGGTGGTCAGCGCTCTCGATCTTGCCAAGGCACTGGGCGCGGAGACGCTGGCGAAGATCCCGCCCTGTTGAACCCGCGTCGCAGGGCGCCAGAAACCGCGCCGGTCAGGTCAGGCGCACCGCTTCCTCGGCGATGGCACGGAACAGGACAATGAGGGCCTCCATCTCCTCGCCGGCGCGTTCGGGATCGCGCTCGACGATCGCGTCGAGCACGGCGACGTGGCGGTCGGCGGCCTCTGCAATTCCGCCGGGCACCCGGTAGCGGCACCAGAAGCGGCGCGAGTGGACCTGCAGCGGCCCGGCAAGCCGGCTGGCGAACGGGTTCTCCGCCGCCGCGGCGATGGCGTCGTCGAAGGCCTTGTCGGCATCGAGGAAGTCGGCGACATCCTCGCTCATCACGGCGCGGCCGAACGCGGCGGCAACTCCTGCAAATCGCTCGATGGCCGGTTGCGCGATCAGCCGCGCGGCAGAACGCGCCAGCAACGGCTCGACGCCGCGGCGCGTGTCGAGGATCTTGAGCCAGTCGGCGGGGTTGAGCGGGGCGATGGCGAGACCGGCGCGCGGCCGGATGTCGACAAGGCCCTCCCAGGACAGGCGATGGATGGCCTCGCGCACCGGTGTCCGGCCGAGGCCGACCCGTTCGATCAGGTCGCCTTCGGTCGTGACGAGGCCCGGCGCCAGCTCCAGCGTGACGATCAGGCGCTCGATGGCGCGATAGGCTTGGGACGCTGCGGAGTCGTGCATGGCGCTCTCCTGATATATTTTCTGATTATCATTGCCTTAGTTCGCTTGACAAGCCCGGGCGGAAAGCGCATCGATTTTGATATATCAAGGTTAACGGAGCTGACCATGTGGCAAGGGGTTTTTCCGGCCGTCACCACGAAGTTCACGCCCGATGACAGGCTGGACCATGCGGAGATGGAGCGTTGCTTCGCCCTGCAGGTCGAGGCCGGCGTGGACGGGCTGATCGTGGCGGGATCGCTCGGCGAAGGGCCGATGCTGAGCCTGGAGGAAAAGCTCGAAGTGTTTGCCACGGCGCGATCAGTGGCCGGCGGGCGTCCGGTTCTCATGACCGTGAACGAGGCTGGCACGCGCGAAGCGGCGGCGACGGCGCGGGCGGCGGCGCGGGCCGGGGCCGACGGTCTGATGGTCGTGCCGTCGATGGTCTATCATTCGGATTTCGACGAGACCGTGGCGGCGCTGCGCGCGGTGGCCGCGGCGGGTGACCTGCCGGTGATGATCTATTCGAACCGCGTGGCCTACCGGGTGGATGTGACGCCGGAGATGATGGAAACGCTCGCCGACGATCCCCGCTTCGTCGCGGTGAAGGAATCGTCCGACGACATCCGGCGCTCCACCGACATCATCAACCGGCTCGGCACGCGGTACGAGCTGTTCACCGGCGTCGACAACCTTGCCTTCGAGGCGCTCAGCGTCGGCGCAGTCGGCTGGGTGGCGGGCCTTGTTACGGCGTTCCCGCGCGAGACCGTGGCAATCTATCAGCTGATGCGGCAGGGCCGGACGGCGGAGGCGCTGGCGATCTATCGCTGGTTCCGGCCGCTGCTCGACCTCGACGTGTCGACCTATCTCGTCCAGAACATCAAGCTCGCCGAGGCGCTCGCCATCGGGTCGAGCGAACATGTGCGCATGCCGCGCTGGCCGCTTTCCGGCGACCGGCGAAAGCGCGTCGAGGAGACCGTGCGGGCCGCACTGGCGATCCGCCCGACCCTGCCGGCCTTCTGACCGGAGCAAGCCATGGCCCAGGCGCGCAAGGATGGCGTCATTGTCGTCGGCGCCGGCATCGTCGGCGTGGCGACGGCCGCCATCCTTTCGGAGGAGGGACACGCCGTCACGGTGATCGACCGCAGCGGTGTCTGCGAGGAGACAAGTTCCGGCAATGCCGCGGCCCTCGCTTTCCAGGAGCTGACGCCGCTTGCCCACAAGGGAGTGTGGAGGAAGATCCCCGGCTGGCTTGCCGATCCGCTCGGACCGCTGGCCATTCCGCCGGGCTACCTTCCGAGGCTGCTGCCGTGGCTGCTGCGTTTCGTGGCGGCGGGCAATCCATTGCGCTACGAGCGCGCGGTTGTCGCCCAGGCGGCGCTGATGCGGCTGGCCGAGTCGGAATGGACGGGTCTGGCCGGGCGCTCCGGCGCGCGCACCATGATCGTCGAGGGCGGGTGCCTCGAGCTTTACGACACGGAAGCATCGGCACGTGCCGCGGAGGCCGGGCATCGCTTGCGTGAACGGCACGGACACGAAGTGCGGCGGGTCGGGCGCGACGGGCTTGCGGCCCACCAGCCCGGCCTGTCGCCACATTTCGCCGCCGGTGCCTTCCTGCCCGGCTGGAAGAATGTCAGCGAGCCACGCCAGTTCGGCCATGCGATCTGGTCACATGCCGGGCGGCGTGGCGCGACGCTTGTTGAAGGAACCGTGGCGGCGGTGGAGCCCGGCGAGCATTCGGTGACGGTGCGGCTCGCAGACGGGCGCGCGGTGGAAGGCGCCCGGGTCGTCATCGCCGCCGGCGCCTGGTCGCACCGGCTGGCCGCCACGATCGGCGACCGGTTCCCGCTGGAAACCGAGCGCGGCTACAACACGACCCTGCCGCTCGGTGCGTTCGACGTGCGCCTGCAGCTTGTGTTCGCCGACCACGCCTTCGTGGCGACGCCGCTCTCGACCGGCCTCCGGATCGGCGGCGCCGTGGAGCTCGGCGGTCTCGATCGTGTGCCGAACCATGCAAGGACCCGGGCCATGCTGGCCAAGGCAGCCCGGTTCCTGCCCGGGCTCAGGACCGAAGGCGGCACGGAATGGATGGGGTTCCGCCCGTCGCTCCCGGATTCACTTCCGGTGATCGGCTTGTCGCCGCGCACGCCACGTGTCGCCTATGCCTTCGGCCATGGCCATCTGGGGCTGACCCAGGCGGCGGCGACCGGGCGCTTGATCGCGGGTCTGGTTTCGGGTGAGGCTCCGGCGATCGATCTTGCCCCCTTTTCGCCCGAACGGTTCTGACTCATGGCGCGCCATTCCTTCCACTGCATCGACGGCCACACCTGCGGCAATCCGGTCCGGCTGGTCGCCGGCGGCGGGCCGCTGCTTGACGGCGCCACCATGATGGAGCGACGTGCCGATTTCCTCGCCCGCCACGACTGGGTGCGCACCGGGCTGATGTTCGAGCCACGCGGCCACGACATGATGTCCGGTTCGATTCTCTATCCGCCGACGCGCGCCGACTGCGACGTCGGCATCCTGTTCATCGAGACGTCCGGCTGCCTGCCGATGTGCGGCCATGGCACGATCGGCACCGTGACCATGGCGATCGAGCACGGGTTGATCCGGCCGAAGACGCAGGGCGTCATCATGCTCGACACGCCGGCCGGACCGGTGAAGGCCGAGTACCGGCAGGAGGGAGAGCATGTCGAGGAGGTCCGGATCACCAACGTGGCCTCCTACCTCCACGCCGAGGGGCTCGAGGTCGATTGCCCCGATCTCGGGCGGCTGACGGTGGATGTCGCCTATGGCGGCAATTTCTACGCCATCGTCGAGCCACAGAAGAATTTCCGCGACATGGCCGATTTCGCCGCCGGCCAGCTCATCGCGTGGAGCCCGGTGCTGCGCCAGAGGCTGAACGAGCATTACCGGTTCGTGCATCCGGAAAACCCGGCGATCAACCGCCTCACGCACATCCAGTGGACCGGCGAGGCGCGCGCGCCCGGCGCGCATGCGCGCAACGCCGTGTTCTATGGCGACAAGGCGATCGACCGGTCGCCGTGCGGCACGGGCACCTCGGCACGCATGGCGCAGCTTCACGCCCGCGGCGCGCTGAAGGCGGGCGACGCGTTCGTGCACGAGTCGATCATCGGCTCGCTGTTTCACGGCCGCGTCGAGGCGGAGACAGAAGTGGCCGGGCGGCGCGCGATCATTCCGTCGATCGCGGGATGGGCGCGCACGACCGGATACAACACCATTTTCATCGATGACCGCGATCCGTTCGCGCACGGATTCAGCGTGGTGTGAGCGGGACCGCCGCGATCCGGTCCGGTCCGTCCGGTCGGCCAGGCGCGGTCGGTACAGGTCATTCGGACTGAGCGGGCGGGCCGATCATGCCCGTGAGGCACGTTTTCGCGGCGCCGAAATCCGAACCTGCCGGAAAACGGTTGCAAACGAACGCCAAGCCGCTAGGACTAGGCGCGGGGGCGGAGGTCCGGCAGGAAGACCGGTGAGTGTTGCCCCGGCGGGGAGTGCGTATGGAGTATTTCGTCCAGCAGCTGATCAACGGGCTGACTCTGGGGTCGATCTACGGTTTGATCGCCATCGGCTACACGATGGTCTACGGCATCATCGGCATGGTGAATTTCGCGCATGGCGACATCTTCATGGTGGGCGCCTTTGTCGCGTTGATCGTGTTCCTGATCCTGGCGTCGCTTTTTGCCGGCGTCCATGTCGTGCTGTTTCTCATCATCATGATGCTCGTGGCCATGCTGATGACTAGCGTCTACAACTGGGCCATCGAGCGTGCCGCCTACCGGCCGCTGCGCGGGTCGTTCCGCCTGGCGCCGCTGATCACCGCGATCGGCATGTCGATCGCGCTGTCGAACTTCGTGCAGGTGACGCAGGGCCCGCGCAACAAGCCGATCCCGCCGCTCGTCAGCCAGACCTGGGAAGTCTCCGGCGTGACGTTCTCGCTGAAGCAGGTCATCATCGTCGTGGTGACGGCGCTGCTGCTCGCCATCTTCTGGTACGTCGTCAACAAGACGCCGCTCGGCCGCGCGCAGCGCGCCTGCGAGCAGGACCGCAAGATGGCGGCGATGCTGGGCGTCGACGTCGACCGCACGATCTCCATCACCTTCATCATGGGCGCGGCACTTGCCGCGGTCGCCGGAACGTTGTTCCTGATGTACTACGGCGTCGTGGTGTTCTCCGACGGGTTCACGCCGGGCGTGAAGGCGTTTACCGCCGCGGTGCTCGGCGGCATCGGCTCCATCCCCGGAGCGGTGGTCGGCGGCCTGCTGATCGGATTCATCGAATCGATGTGGTCGGCCTATTTCTCGATCGACTACAAGGACGTGGCGGCCTTCTCGATCCTGGCGATCGTGTTGATCTTCATGCCGTCCGGCCTGCTCGGCCGACCCGAAGTGGAGAAGGTCTGAACCATGGCGACTCCCAATGCGCAGCGTGTCGCGGCAACCGACGACACGCCCGGCGAAGCCGGCATCGGCAACGCGCTGAAGCAGGCCTTGTTCGCCGCGGCGGTCGCGGCGGCAATGTTCGTGCTCCTGGTCGGGCTGAAGACGGACCAGAACATCCACAACGAGCTGATCCTCGTGCAGCGCTGGGGCCTGCTCGCCTCCATCGTCGGCGCCGTCTTCGTGTTCCGCTTCGTCATGACGGCGTTCGTCCGGCCGGCGATGGCGGCCCGCAAGGCGTCGCGCGCGGCGGTCGCGGCAAAGGAACCGGGGTTCCTGCGCAAGAACCTGACTGTCCTTGCGGTGGCGGCGCTGTTTGCCTACCCGGTCATCGCCATCATGGGGTCAGGCCTGCAGGGATCGCTGAAGTGGGTCGACAATTTCGGCATCCAGATCCTCATCTACGTGATGCTGGCCTGGGGCCTCAACGTCGTCGTCGGCCTCGCCGGCCTGCTCGATCTCGGCTATGTCGCCTTCTACGCGGTCGGCGCCTATTCCTATGCGCTGCTCTCGGAGCATTTCGGCTTCTCGTTCTGGCTGCTCCTGCCGATGGCCGGCATCCTGGCGGCGCTGTGGGGCGTCATCCTCGGCTTTCCCGTCCTTCGGCTCAGGGGCGACTATCTCGCCATCGTGACGCTCGCTTTCGGCGAGATCATCCGCCTGGTGCTGATCAACTGGCGCGAAGTGACCAACGGCGCGGCCGGCATTTCCGGCATCCCGAAGGTGACGCTGTTCGGCATTGCCGATTTCAACGTGTCGTCGGACGCCTATTTCGGCAAGGTGTTCGGGCTTGCCGCGTCCGGGGCCTACTACAAGATTTTCCTCTATTATCTCATCCTCATCCTCTGCCTTGTCACGGCATTCGTGACGACGCGGCTTCGGCGCATGCCGATCGGCCGCGCGTGGGAAGCGCTGCGCGAGGACGAAATCGCCTGCCGGTCGCTTGGCATCAACACCACCAACACCAAGCTGACGGCGTTTGCCATCGGCGCGATGTTCGCCGGCTTCGCCGGGTCGTTCTTCGCGGCGCGCCAGGGCTTCGTCTCGCCGGAATCCTTCGTGTTCATGGAATCGGCCGTCATCCTGGCCATTGTCGTGCTCGGCGGCATGGGCTCGCTGCCGGGCATCGCGATCGCCGCGGCGGTCATGATCGGCGGCACGGAGATCCTGCGTGAGATGACCTTCCTGAAGGCGGTGTTCGGGCCTGACTTCACCCCGGAGCTCTACCGCATGCTGCTGTTCGGCCTGGCCATGGTGACCGTCATGGTGTGGAAACCGCGCGGGTTCGTCGGCAGCCGCGAGCCGAGTGCCTTCCTGCACGAGCGCAAGTCCATTTCCGCCGAATTCACCAAGGAGGGTCACGGCTGATGTCGTCCCATCCGACGATCCTCAAGGTCGAGCACCTGTCGATGAAGTTCGGCGGGCTGATCGCCATCAACGACCTGTCCTTCGAAGCCAAACGCGGCGAGATCACTGCGCTCATCGGCCCGAATGGCGCCGGCAAGACCACCGTGTTCAACTGCATCACCGGTTTCTACAAGCCGACGGAAGGCATGATCACGATGCTGCGCAAGGGCGGGGAACGCTTCCTGCTCGAGCGCATGCCGGACTTCCGCATCACCCAGCAGGCGAAGGTGGCGCGCACGTTCCAGAACATCCGGCTGTTCTCCGGCATGACGGTGCTGGAAAACCTCCTGGTGGCGCAGCACAACACGCTGATGAAGGCTTCGGGCTTCACCGTGCTCGGCCTCATCGGGTTCGGCGGCTATCGCAAGGCGTCCGGCGATTCCATCGCCATGGCGCGCCGCTGGCTCGACAAGGTGGGCCTGACGGCGCGCGCCGACGATCCGGCCGGAGACCTGCCCTATGGCGCCCAGCGCCGGCTCGAGATCGCACGCGCCATGTGCACGGAGCCGGAACTTCTGTGCCTCGACGAGCCGGCCGCCGGTCTCAACGCGCGCGAATCGGCCGAACTCAACGCGCTGCTGAAGTCGATCCGCGACGAGACCGGCACCTCGATCCTGCTGATCGAGCATGACATGAGCGTCGTCATGCAGATCTCGGACCATGTGGTGGTTCTGGAATACGGCCAGAAGATCGCCGACGCCGGCCCGGATGCGGTCAAGCGCGACCCGAAGGTCATCGCCGCCTATCTCGGCGTGGCCGACGACGAAGTCGATGCGATCGTCGGGGGCAGCGAGGAGGAAAACGGCCGGACCATCGATGAACTGGATGGCCAGCCCGATCCCGAACATGCGCCGGTGCCGTCGGCCTCGATGTTCGCCGGACCGATCGTCGACACGATCGGCCACTCCGAGGGCGAAATCGTCAAGGTATCGCCAGGGGCGGCACGGGCCCCGCGGGTCGCCGCGGCAAGCAGCGCGCCGGTCGCGGCTGCGAAGAGCACCAGGGCGTCGGCCGGCAAGGCTACGCCGGCGGTGAAGGGCAAGACGGGACCGAAGCCCAAAGGCAAGCCGCTGGCAAAGACCGCCGAGATCGCAGTGCCGGCACCGAAAGCGGCAAAGGCTGCAGCAAAGCCGGCGACGGCATCGAAGCCGCTTGCGGCGCCGAAGAGCACCAGGGCGTCGGCCGGCAAGGCCGCGCCGGCGGTGAAGGGCAGCGCCGGACCGGCGCCCAAGGGCAAGCCAATGGTCGCCAGGGCCGAGGTGGCAATTCCGGCGGCCAAGCCGGCCGCGAAACCGGCGACGGCCTCGAAGGCGCTTGCGGCGGCGAAGAGCATCAGGGCGTCGGCCGGCAAGGCCGCGCCGGCGGTGAAGGGCAAGACCGGATCGGCGCCCAAGGGAAAGCCGCTGGCAAAGACCGCAGAGATCGCAGTGCCGGCACCGAAGGCGGCAAAGGCTGCAGCAAAGCCGGCGACGGCATCGAAGCCGCTTGCGGCTCCAAAGGCGGCCAGGCCTGCGGCGAAACCGGCGGGCGGCCTCAGCAACAGGCTCGCTGCGCCGCGCGGCGGCAAGGCCGACGACCTGACGCGGATCAAGGGCATCGGTCCGGTCAACAACCGCCTGCTCAACCAGCATGGCATCTTCCATTTCGACCAGATCGCGGCCTGGACGAAGGCGGACATCGTCGCCGCCGAGGCCTATCTCGCCTTTGACGGGCGGATCGCGCGCGAGGGCTGGGTCAGCCAGGCCCGGGCACTGGCCAAAGCGAAGGCCGGAGGCAAGACATCATGAGCGCCGACAATCCGCTTCTGTCGATCGATGGCGTGTCGACCTATTACGGCAACATCCGCGCGCTCGACGACGTAACGATGTCGGTCAAGGCCGGGGAGATCGTCACGCTGATCGGGTCGAACGGCGCCGGCAAGTCGACGCTGATGAATACCATCTTCGGCGCGCCGCGTGCGCGGTCGGGGTCGGTGGTGTTCGAGGGCCGCGACATCACGCAACTGGCAACGCACGAGATCGCCCGCCTGCGCGTCGCGCAGTCGCCGGAAGGGCGGCGCATCTTTCCGCGCATGACCGTGCTGGAAAACCTGCAGATGGGCGCGAGCCTCGACAATCTGGCCTATTTCGACGAGGACGCCGAAAAGGTCTTCGCCCTGTTCCCGCGCCTCAAGGAGCGTCTCAACCAGCGCGGCGGCACGCTGTCGGGTGGCGAGCAGCAGATGCTGTCGATCGGTCGCGCTCTGATGGCACGGCCGAAGCTGCTCCTGCTCGACGAGCCGTCGCTGGGCCTGGCGCCGATCATCGTCAAGCAGATCTTCGATGCCATCCGCGCGCTCAACGAGGAACAGGGCCTGACGGTGTTCCTGGTCGAGCAGAACGCCTTTGGCGCGCTGCGGCTGGCGCATCGCGGCTATGTGCTGGTCAATGGCCGGGTGACAATGAGCGGGACCGGCCGCGACCTGCTTTCCAATCCCGAGGTTCGCGCCGCCTATCTCGAGGGCGGGGCCCACTGAAAGGACATCGGCGATGCTGCACACCATCCTGACGGGACAAGCCTCGATCGGCCTTGTCGTGCTGTTCGTCTTCTGCCTCGCCGTGGCCTGGGCAACCGGCCGCGCGGCGGCGCGCTCGTGGGAGCCGGCACTGAAGGCGGCGGCCTACCTGCTGCTGCTCACCGTGGCGATCCGCTTCCTGCACATGGCGCTCTATCACGGCACCATGTCCGACCCGGTCGAGTATGTGATTGACGCGGCCATTGCCCTGGTTGTCGGCCTGGCCGGCTGGCGGGCTACGCTCACCACCCAGATGGTCGAGCAGTATCACTGGCTCTACGAACGCGCCTCGCCATTCTCCTGGAAGGAACGTGCCGGAAATTCATGATTAACGGGACGTGAACCGGGAGGGCCGTGACAAATTGTCGAAAATCGGCTTTCCTTCCCCCAATGCGATCGGGTGAGCATCGCATTGGGTCCTTGCAAGCCCACCAAACCCACGGGAGTCACTCTATGAAGAAGTATCTTTTGTCCGCTGTCGCGATGGCCGCGGCGCTCGGTTTTTCGGGCGCGGCCTTCGCCGACATCATGATCGGCGTTGCCGGTCCGCTTACCGGCCCGAACGCCGCTTTCGGCGCGCAGCTGCAGAAAGGCGCCGAGCAGGCCGCCGCCGACATCAATGCCGCCGGTGGCATCAATGGCGAGAAGATCGTGCTGACCTTCGGCGACGACGTGTCGGACCCGAAGCAGGGCATCTCGGTCGCCAACAAGTTCGTCGCTGACGGCGTCAAGTACGTGGTCGGCCACTTCAACTCGGGCGTCACCATCCCGGCTTCGGAAGTCTATGCCGAGAACGGCGCCCTGGTCATCACGCCGTCGGCCACCAACCCGACGCTGACCGAGCGCGGCCTGTGGAACACGTTCCGTACCTGCGGTCGCGACGACCAGCAGGGCGCGGTCGCGGGCGGCTACATCGCGGCGAACTTCAAGGACGGCAAGGTCGCGGTCATCCACGACAAGACCCCGTACGGCCAGGGCCTCGCCGACGAGACCAAGAAGGCGATGAACGCCGCCGGCGTCACGGAAGTGATGTATGAAGGCGTCAACATCGGCGACAAGGACTTCTCCGCCCTCATCGCCAAGATGAAGGAAGCCGGCGTGACCTTCATCTATTTCGGCGGCCTGCACACCGAGTTCGGCCTGATGGCCCGCCAGGCGGCCGACCAGGGCCTCAAGGCGCAGATGATGTCGGGTGACGGCATCGTGTCGAACGAGCTGGCCTCGATCGCCGGCGACGCCGTCATCGGCACGCTGATGACGTTCGCTCCGGATCCGCGCAAGAACCCGGCCGCCAAGGACCTCGTCGAGAAGTTCCGCGCCGCCGGCTTCGAGCCGGAAGCCTACACGCTCTATTCGTACGCTGCGCTGCAGATCGTCGCCGCCGCCGCCAACAAGGTCGGCAAGTCGGACGACGCGCAGGCTGTCGCGGCCGCGATCAAGGCGTCGGGCCCGTGGGGCACCGCGATCGGCGAGATCGGCTACAACGAGAAGGGCGACATCACCCGTCCGGACTATGTCATGTACGAGTGGAAGAAGGGTGACGACGGCAAGATCACCTACGTCGAGAAGTGATCTGACCTTCGCCTGAGCTTTGGAACGTCCGGTGGGGAGACCCACCGGGCGTTTTCCTTTCAACCGGTTTAATTGCGGCGATTCGGCCGTTTGCGCTGCAGCAAATTCACGCTATTTGATCGGGGCCCTCGCTGATCCTCCCGCTCCGGAGCCTGCCCGTGCCGATCAAGAAGCTCCTCGTCGCCAACCGGTCCGAGATTGCCATCCGCGTGTTCCGCGCGGCCAACGAACTCGGCATCAAGACCGTCGCCATCTGGGCGGAGGAAGACAAATACGCCCTGCACCGGTTCAAGGCCGACGAGAGCTATCCGATCGGGCGCGGTCCGCACCTGGAGCGCGAACTGGGACCGATCGAAAGCTACCTGTCGATCGACGAGGTGATCCGGGTGGCGAAACTGTCGGGCGCCGATGCCATCCATCCCGGCTATGGCCTGCTGTCGGAAAGCCCGGAGTTCGCCGACGCCTGCGCCGAGGCCGGCATTGTCTTCATCGGCCCGTCGCCCGAGACCATGCGCCGGCTCGGCAACAAGGTCGCGGCGCGCAACCTGGCAGTCGAGGTCGGGGTTCCGGTTGTTCCGGCGACACCGCCGCTGCCGGACGACGCGGACGCCATGCGCGCGCTCGCGGCGGCCATCGGCTATCCGGTGATGCTGAAGGCGTCGTGGGGCGGCGGCGGGCGCGGCATGCGCGTCATCCGCTCCGAGGCAGACCTGTCACGCGAGGTGATGGAGGCCAGGCGCGAAGCGCGCGCCGCCTTCGGCAAGGACGAGGTCTATCTGGAAAAGCTGGTGGAGCGCGCCCGCCATGTCGAGGTGCAGATCCTCGGCGACCGGCACGGCAACGCCGTCCATCTCTTCGAGCGCGACTGCTCCATCCAGCGGCGCAACCAGAAGGTCGTGGAGCGCGCGCCCGCACCCTACCTCAACGACGCGCAACGCGAGGAGCTTTGCCAGCATGCGCTGAAGATCGCGCGGGCGACGGGCTATGTCGCCGCCGGCACGGTCGAGTTCCTCCAGGATGCCGACACCGGCGCGTTCTATTTCATCGAGGTCAATCCGCGCATCCAGGTCGAGCATACGGTGACGGAGGAGGTGACCGGCATCGACATCGTCAAGGCGCAGATCCACCTCATCGAGGGCGCACGCATCGGCACGGCGGAATCGGGCGTGCCGGCGCAGGCCGACATCGCGCTCAACGGGCACGCGCTGCAGTGCCGCATCACGACGGAAGACCCGGAGCAGAACTTCATCCCCGACTATGGCCGCATCACCGCCTATCGCGGCGCCACCGGCTTCGGCATCCGCCTTGACGGCGGCACGGCCTATTCGGGCGCCGTCATCACGCGCTTCTACGATCCGCTGCTGGAGAAGGTGACGGCCTGGGCGCCGACGCCGCTCGAAGCGATCGCGCGCATGGATCGTGCCCTGCGTGAGTTCCGCATCCGCGGCGTGGCGACCAACCTCACCTTCCTCGAGGCGATCATCGGCCATTCGCGGTTCCGCGATGCCTCCTACACGACGCGCTTCATCGACGAGACGCCGGAACTGTTCCTGCAGGTCAAGCGCCAGGATCGCGCCACGAAACTGCTCAACTACCTGGCCGACGTTTCGGTCAATGGCCATCCGGAAACCAAGGATCGCGCCCGGCCGAAGGCCGATGCCGCCGCGCCGAAGCCGCCCTATTTCCACTGCGAACCGGCATCCGGCAGCAAGCAGCGGCTCGAGGCTCTCGGTCCGGACGGGTTTTCGCGCTGGATGCGCGACCAGAAGCCGGTGCTGCTGACCGACACGACGTTGCGCGACGCGCACCAGTCGCTGCTGGCAACCCGCATGCGCACCCACGACATTGCCCGCATCGCCGGCGCCTACGCCTGCGGGCTGCCGCAACTCCTGAGCCTGGAATGCTGGGGCGGCGCGACCTTCGACGTCTCGATGCGCTTTCTCACCGAGGACCCGTGGGAGCGGCTCGACCTGATCCGCAAGGGCGCGCCCAACATCCTCTTGCAGATGCTGCTGCGCGGCGCGAACGGCGTCGGCTACACCAACTATCCCGACAATGTCGTGACGCACTTCGTGCGCCAGGCCGCGGCCGGCGGTGTCGACCTGTTCCGCGTGTTCGATTGCCTCAACTGGGTCGACAACATGCGCGTGGCGATGGATGCCGTGCGCCAGGAGAACCGCCTGTGCGAGGCCGCCATGTGCTACACGGGCGACATCCTTGATCCGGCGCGGGCCAAGTATGATCTCGCCTATTATGTGAGGCTCGCCGGCGAACTGGACCGGGCCGGGGCCAACATCATCGCGGTCAAGGACATGGCGGGCCTGCTGAAGCCGGCGGCCGCGCGCGTGCTGTTCAAGGCGCTGCGCGACGCGACTGACCTGCCGATCCACTTCCACACGCACGACACGTCAGGCATTTCGGCCGCCACCGTGCTGGCGGCGGTGGAGTGCGGCGTGGACGCGGTCGACGCCGCGATGGACGCGTTGTCGGGCAACACGTCGCAACCCTGCCTCGGCTCGATCGTCGAGGCGCTGTCGGGCACCGAGCGCGACCCCGGGCTCGACCGTGCGGCGATCCGGAAGATCTCGTTCTACTGGGAGGCCGTGCGCAACCAGTACGCGGCGTTCGAAAGCGACCTGAAAGGCCCGGCGTCGGAAGTCTACCTGCACGAAATGCCGGGCGGCCAGTTCACCAATCTGAAGGAACAGGCGCGCGCGCTGGGGCTGGAGACACGCTGGCACGAGGTGGCGCAGGCCTACCACGACGTCAACCTGATGTTCGGCGACATCGTCAAGGTCACGCCGTCGTCCAAGGTGGTGGGTGACATGGCGCTGATGATGGTGGCGCAGGATCTCACCGTCGGCGACGTGGAGAACCCCGGGCGTGACATCGCATTCCCCGATTCGGTCGTTTCCATGCTGAAGGGGGATCTCGGCCAGCCGCCCGGAGGGTGGCCGGCGGGGCTGCAGAGGAAGGCGCTGAAGGGTGAGCCGGCCATCACGGCGCGGCCGGGCTCGTTGCTGAAGGACGCCGACCTCGATGCGCTGCGCGCCGAACTCGGGCGCAAGCTGGAGCGCAAACCCAGCGAACCCGAGTTCGCCTCGTGGCTGATGTATCCCAAGGTGTTCTCCGACTTCGCCGCGGCACAGGACATGTACGGACCGGTCAGCGTGCTGCCGACGCCCACCTATTTCTACGGCATGCAGGCCGAGGACGAGATCTATGTCGATCTCGAACGCGGCAAGACGCTGGTCGTGCGTTGCCTTGCCATCGGCGATGCCGACGACAAGGGGCAGGTGACAGTGTTCTTCGAGCTCAACGGCCAGCCGCGCCGCGTCAAGGTTCCCGATCGCCGGCATGGCGCGGCGGCGGGCCGGACGCGGGCAAAGGCGGAGGCTGGCAATCCCGCGCATCTCGGGGCGCCGATGCCCGGCGTGGTTTCGTCAATCGCGGTGACGGCCGGGCAGAAGGTCGCCGCCGGCGATGTGCTCCTGTCGCTCGAAGCCATGAAGATGGAGACGGTGCTCCACGCCGAGCGCGACGGCACGATTGCCGAGGTGCTGGTGCGGGCGGGCGAACAGATCGACGCGAAGGACCTTCTGGTGGTCTATGGCGCCTGACCGCGTTGCACGCCGCGGCCGCTGGGCGGTCGCCGCGATGTTCTTCGTCAACGGGTTCCTGGTCGGCTCGTGGGCGCCGCAGATTCCGCTGGTGCTGCCGCGGCTTTCGATCACCGAGACCACGCTCGGACTGCTGATCCTGGTGTTCGGACTCGGTGCGATCGCGACGATGCCCTATGCGGGCCGGCTGATTGGCCGCCATGGCAGCGCGCGGATCGTCACCTTGCTGGCGCCGGCGGCCTCGCTGGCGCTGGCGGTCGTCGTGCTGGCGCCGAACGTCGCCCTGACGGCGGTGGCGCTGGCGCTGTTCGGCGGGTTCGCCGGGGCGATGGACGTGGCGATGAACGCCAACGCGGTCGAGGTGGAGCATCGCCTGAAGCGCGCGGTGATGTCGTCTTCGCACGGATTCTGGAGCATCGGCGGCTTTGCCGGCAGCGCACTTGGCGGGCCGGCGATCGCCATGCTCGGGGCACAATGGCACGCCGTGGCGGCCAGCGTGGCGGCACTGGGCCTGGTGATCCTGGCCATGCGCTTCCTCGTCCGCGACGCGCCGCACCCCGACGAAGCGGCAGCGCGGCCGCGCGGCATTCCGCGTGATCCGCTGCTATGGCTGGTCGGGCTGCTGGCGCTGTTTTCCATGGTCCCGGAAGGCGCCGTGCTCGACTGGGCGGCGATCTACCTGTCGAAGGAACTGGGCGCCACGGTGGCGGTGTCCGGCTTTGCCTTCGCCGCCTTTTCGGCGACCATGGCGCTGATGCGGTTTCTCGGCGATACCATCCGCGACCGGTTCGGTGCGGTCAGGACCCTGCGCGTTTCCGCCACGATCTCGGCCGCCGGCATGCTGGCGGGGGCGCTGGCGCCGAGCGCGCCGCTGGCCATCGCCGCATTTGCCTTTGCAGGGCTCGGCATCGCCAACACCGTGCCGATCGCCTTTTCGGCCGCCGGCAATCATCCCGGCCTGCCGCGCGGCGCCGGCCTGGCGGTTGCAACCTTCACCGGCTATTCCGGCCTGCTCGCCGCCCCGTCGCTGATCGGCTGGATCGGCGAGCATGTCGGCTTCCAGCCGGTCTATGCCGGCGTGGCGGTGCTGCTTGCGGCGGTCGCCGTGCTGGCGGGCGCGGCATCGGCGGCCGAGCGGCCGGGTCCCGACGCGTAGCGCTTCAGCTCGCCGCCGAGGAACGCCAGCACGCGGCGGATGCGCGGCACATCCTTCAGATCCTCGTGCACGGCGAGCCAGACGGGGAGCGTCGGCAGCGGCAGGGATGGCAGGATCGCCTCGACCTCCTTGTCGCGCGCGACCAAAGAGGCCTGGGCGAAGCCGATGCCGAGACCGGCACGGACCGCCTGCCAGGCAACAGCCGGGCTGTCGGTGCGGAAGGTGAAGTCCTGCCGCGACACGGCAAGACCCATGGCGTGCGCGCCGTCGACAATGTCGGTGCCGCGATCCTGGCCGACGAGATCGTGTCCGACCAGTTCCTCCGGCTCGCGTGGCCTGCCCCTGCGGTCGAGATAGGCGGTCGCGGCGCAAGCCGTCAGCGCCAGGTCGACCACATGGCGGGCAACAAGACCGCCCTGTGCCGGGCGCACCATGCGCACCGCGATGTCGGCATCGCGCCGGAGCAGGTTCTCGATCCGATCCGAGGCGACAAGCTCGATATCGATGCCAGGCTCGGCCTGGCGCAGGCGTGCCAGCATGTCGGGCAGCGCATAGGTCGCCATGACCTGCGACGCGGCGATGCGGACGGTCCCGGTCATGGCGGCAGCAGAGCCTTCGGCCAGGCGCGCAAATGCCGCTGCGGCCTCGCGCATGGGAACAGCGCGTTCGGCCAGTGCGGCGCCCTTATCGGTGAGCGCGCAGCCTCGTGGCGCCCGGCGCACAAGCTGCAATCCGAACAATTGCTCCAGTTCGTCGAGATGGCGCCCGAGCGTTGGCTGGGTCAGGCCGAGGAGCCGGGACGCGGCCGATAGGCTGCCGGTCTCAGCGATGGCGATGAAGGAGCGGATCAGCGTCCAGTCGGGCTCTTGCATATACGGAAATGTATATCGATTGTTCCGTGATTGCCAATCGGCATTCGTGTTTCAACGATCTATCTTTGTGGACACATCAAAGGAGGCGGACATGGCAACCATCGTGATCGCAGGCGCCGCAGGGCGGCTTGGCCATGAAGCGGCAAGGGCATTCCTGCGTGCCGGATGGCGCGTGATCGGTCTGGGGCGCGGACAGCGCCCGGGCGAGATGGCGCGGGGCGTCGAGGCCATCGCGGTCGACGCGTTGGATCGCGCCGCGCTGGCGCGGGCATGCGTCGGGGCGGACGTGGTGATGAACGCCGCCAACCCGCCCTATGACAAGTGGGAAGGGACCGTGTTGGCGATGGCGGAAAACATCCTTGAAGCGGCGCGTGAAACCGGCGCCACGCATCTCCTGCCCGGCAATGTCTACAATTTCGGCACGAGGATCGGGATGGAGACCGGCGAGGATGCGCCGGAACGGCCCGATACCGCCAAGGCCGAAATCCGCATCGCACTCGAAGCCCTGTGCCGGCGCTTCGCGGACCAGTATGGCGTGCGGACGATCGTGCTGCGCGCCGGCGATTTCTTCGGCGGCGGCAAGCCCGGAAGCTGGCTCGACCTGATGCTGCTGAAGGATCTGCGCAAGGGCGTGTTCAATGCCGCGGGTCCGCGGGGCGTGGCCCATGCCTGGGCCTATCTGCCCGACCTTGCCGACGCCTTCGTGCAACTGGCCGGGCGGCGCGATTCGTTCGGCCGCTTCGAGCGGTTTCATTTTCCCGGCCACACGCTGACAGCGGAGCAGCTCCATGCGGCGGCTGAGCAGGCAACCGGGCGGGCGCTGGCGTTCAGGCACGTCAACTGGACAATGCTGAAACTCGTCGGCCTGTTCTCGCCGGTGCTGCGCGAGGTGGTGAAGATGAACTATCTGTGGTTCACGCCGCATTCGTTGGCGGGCGCGAAGCTGGAGCGGGTCATCGGTCCGTTGCGCATCACGCCGATCGAGGCGGCCATCGCCGAAACGGTGGCATCACTCGGGCTGGATGGCGCGGCGAAGCGGGCGGCGTGAGGCGCGTCGCCGCGCCCTCGTGCCCGCCACCCCTGACCCTTCCCTTCAAGAGGAGGGGATTACTCCGCCGGTGCCGCCGCCTTCGACCGGGCGCCGACAAACGGCAGGCGGGCGCGAAGTTTGCGCAGAAAGCGATAGACCTTGGAGTCGTTCGATCTGCCGACAATCATCAGCATTGACGGCGTGATGACCAGCGTCAGCACGGTCGAGAAGGCGAGTCCGAAGACAATGGCGTTCGACAGGATGATCCACCATTGCGTCGACGGGGCGCCGAAGGTCGTCTCGTGGGTCAACAGCTCGAGATTGATGCCGAAGGCGATCGGCAGAACGCCGAGGATGGCGGTGACGGCGGTCAGCACCACCGGGCGCGCGCGCTCGCGGCAGGTCTCGATGATGGCTTCGTACTTGTCCATGCCTTCCTTGCGCAGCAGATCGTAGGTGTCGATGAGCACGATGTTGTTGTTCACGACCACGCCGGCGAGCGCGATGACGCCAATGCCGGACATGACGACGCCGAACGGCTTGTCCATGATCCACAGGCCAAGGAAGACGCCGATCGTCGACATGACCACGGCCGACAGCACCAGCATGACCGAGGTGAACTTGTTGAACTGGGCCAGGAGCACCACGAAGATGAGGAACATGGCGGCGCCGAAAGCCTTGGCGAGGAAGCTCGACGCGTCCTTCTGCTCCTGGTCCTCGCCGGCCAGCGCATAGCTCGCCTTGCCGAGATCGACGGACCTGATCTTCTCCTCGACCTGCGCGCGCACGCGGTCGGCCTGCATGCCTTCGCGGATGTTGGCCTGGACGGTGATGGTGCGCCTTGTGTCGAGGCGGGTCAGCGTGCCGACCTTGCGTGCCGCGGCACGCTCGACGAAGTTGGAGATCGGCACGGAGCCCTGCGCGGTCTCGATGCGGAGTTCATCGAGCGTGGCGAGGGTGCGGCGATCCTCCGGCAAGCGAAGGCGGATATCGACGGCGTCGTCGGCGCCAGCGGGCCGGTAGTCGGTGAGCTTGAGGCCGGTGGTGACGAGCTGGACGACAGTGCCGACCGAGGACGGGCCGATACCGTACTGCGCCGCTTTCGAGCGGTCGACGCGCAATTCCCAGTCGATCCCCGGGGCAGGGAGGCCATCGGCCACGTCGATCACGCCATCCACCTCGGCAATGGCGGCGGCAACGCGCCCGGCGACATCGTCCAGACCTTCCGGATCGTCAGCCGACAGTTGCACCTGGATGGCCTTGCCGGTCGGCGGGCCTGCCTGCGGCACGAGCACCTCGACGTCAACGCCGGGGATGCCGGTCATCGTGCGACGCAGGTCCGCCAGGATCTCGTTGGCCGGCTTGCGCTCGCGCCAGTCGATGAACTCATACTGCAGCACACCGATCACATCCTCGGCCACCTGCTGTCCCGCACCGCCGCCCTTGCCGACGCGGGTGTAGAGCGTCTCGAGGCCCGGCCAGCCGAGAATCCGCTTCTCGACCAGGCGGACGGCGGCATCCTTCTCCTCGATGGAGAGGTTGCCGCGCGCATGCACGTAGAGCAGGCCGTAGTCGGGCTCGACATCGGGGAAGAATTCGACGCCCTTGCCGGCCTTGAAGTAGCCGTAGGGAACGGCGATGAGCAGGGCGACCGCGGCGGCGAGCACGATGAAGGGATGCTTCACGGCGCGGCGCACCACCCACATGTAGATGCCGTCGCGCTTGTGCGCTTCCTCCGGATGGGCCTTGGCGATCAGCGAGCCGAGCGTCGGGGTGAAGACAAGGGCATAGAGCATGGAGGCCGAAAGCGTGACGATCAGCGTGATCGGCAGATACTTCATGAACTCGCCGACAATGCCCGGCCAGAACAGGAGCGGCGAGAAGGCGGCAACGCGGGTCATGGTGGCGGCGATCACCGGGCCGGCCATGCGGCGCGAGGCGAGTTCGAACGCCTCGGCCCTCGGCATGCCCTCTGCCATTCGGCGCTCGGCGAACTCGGTGACGATGATGGCATCGTCGACCAGCATGCCGACCGCGAGGATCAGCGAGAACAGAACGACGAGGTTGACGGTGTAGCCAAACGTCTGCAGCCAGAACATGCCCATCAGGAACGAAGCGGGAATGGCCAGGCCGATCAGCAGCGAAGCGCGCCCGGAGAGCGCGGCGAGGATGACGATGAAGACGAGGATGACGGCCGTCAGCACCGAATTCTGCAGATCGTGGAGAAGCTGCTTGATGACGGTCGACTTGTCCTGGCTGAAGGACACCCTGGTGCCCTCGGGCAGCGCGGCGGCAAATTCGTTGGCGGCGATCTTCACCGCCTCGACCGTGTCGACGAGATTGGCGCCGGTGCGCTTCGACACTTCGATGGCGACGGCGGGCTGGCCGTCCAGTCGGGTGATCGATTCGGCGTCCTTGTAGGTGGAGCGGATGGTGGCGAGATCACGGGCGCGCACCACGGCACGCGGCCCGGCGACGATCGGCAGATTGGCCACGTCCTCGACGGTCTCGATCAGCGAAGGAACCTTGACGGCATAGTTGCCTTCCTGGCCTTCGATGGTGCCGGCGGCGACGAGCGAGTTGCCGGCGGCGACGCCGCCGATCATCTGGTCGAGCCTGAGCCCGTAGGACGACAGCTTCACCGGGTCGATGATCACCTCGACGAGATCGTCGCGGGCACCGAGCAGGTTGGCGTCGAGCACGCCGCCGACATCCTTGATCTTGTCGCGCAATGCCCGCCCGGCCATGATGAGCGCGCGCTCCGGCACGTTGCCCGACAGGGTGACGACGAGGACCGGGAACTCCGAGATGTTGACCTCGTTGACCGAGGGTTCGTCGGCGCCTTCGGGCAGGTCGCGCTTGGCGTCGGAGACCTTGTTGCGTACGTCGGTGAGCGCCTTGTCGAGATCAGCGCCGGCCTCGAACTCCATCAGCACGTTGCCGCCGCCCTGGTAGGCGGTGGCGGTCATCTTCTTGATGCCCTTGATGCTCTTGACCGCCGATTCGACCGGCCGCAGCAGCAGCCGTTCGGAATCCTCCGGCGAGATGCCGCGATAGCCGAGGCTCACATAGATGAAGGGAACCTGGACGTCGGGCTCTGCCTCCTTGGCGATGGAGATGTAGGAGACCGTTCCGGCGACAAGGAAGAAGGCAAGGATCGCCAGCGTCAGGCGGGCATTGCGGATGGCGTAACCGACGATTCCCATGGCAGCGGTCCGATCAGCGGATGCTGCCGGACAGGTCGCCCGCCAGCCGCTTGAGGGTTTCAAGGTCGGGCTCGACGACGCGGACGATATCGCCTTCGGCGACAAGGTCCTGGCCGATGACGATGATGCGCGCATCGGCCGGAATGCCGGTCAGCACAAGGCCTTCCGGCGTATCGTCGATGAGATCGATCGGCTGGAACGCCACCTTGTCGGCGGCGTCGACGTAGCGGATGCCGAGGTCGCCGTTCCCCGAAAGGGTGACGACGGAGCGCGGCAGGATGACTGCGTCGACCTCGTCGGCGAAGATCGTCACTTCCGCGGTCATGCCCGCGGGAATCCGGTCCTCGGGGTTGGGTGCGGAGATCTCGACCCGGAAGGTGCGCGTGGCCGAGGTGGCTTCGCGCGAGATGTAGCGGATGGCACCGGAGAAGACCTGCCCCGACACCAGGCGGACATCGGCCTTGTCGCCGTTCTCGATGTGGCGCAGGTCGGATTCCGATACCTCGCCGACGGCGAGGATCGGATCCAGTGCCAGCAGAATGGCCACCGGCGATCCGGCCAGCACCGAGGAGCCCTTCTCCACGTCGAGCCTGTCGACGACGCCGGCAAACGGCGCGCGGACCTCGAGCGCGCTCAGCTCCGACTGAGCCGCCTCCAGCTGCGATTTGGCCGCGGCAAGGGCGGAGAGGGCGTTGTCGAGCTGCAATTTCGGGATCGATCCGGCCTTGGCCAGTTTCTCGATGGCCTTTGCTTCGCTTTCGCGCTGGACCAGCACCTGCTGCGCGGTCGCGACGGCGGCACGCTTGGCGGCGGCATCGAGCGCGACGATCAGGTCGCCCTCGGCAATGCGCTGGCCTTCCTCGACCGGACGTTCCTCGACGATTCCGCCGGCCCGGATGGCCAGTTGCGCACGCTTGTCGGCGGCTGTCTGGCCGGAGACGCGGATGGCGCGGGCGTGCATGATGTGGGGAACGCGCACGGCGGCGACGGTGCGCAGCACTGCCGGCTCCTCGGTCTTCGGCGCGGGCGCGCCATCCTCGGCGGAAGCGCTGCCGACGGACGAGAATTCGCCGGTGGCCACCCATGCCGCCGCGGCGGCGAAGACCAGAAAGGCGGCAATCTGGTGAGGCTTGATCTGAAGCATCAATTCATGGCGACGCCCGGCGTCGCTCCCTCGTTTGCTCGTCCCGACCACAGATAGGAAGGGCGCGTCCCGGTTTGAACTGCCGGGCGGTTCAATTTGCGGCGGTGTCTACGCCTGTTTCGTGTCCGGTCAAAGCCTCAAGCGCATATTTCGTGAACGTGGTGCAAACATGCCGATGCCGCCCGTGTCGGCATCAGGCAAAGTCGGCCTCCTCCGACAGCGGCAGGCGGCGGATGCGCTTGCCGGTGAGCGCGAAGACGGCATTGGCGAGCGCGGCGGCGGCCGGTGGCGTGCCCGGTTCCCCGGCGCCGCCCATGCGCGGCGAATTCGCCAGCAACTCCACCTCGATCGCGGGACACTGGTTGATGCGCATCGCATCGAAGTCGTGGAAGTTCGACTGCCGGACCATGCCGTCGGCGAAGGTGATCTGCTGGCCGAGCGACTGGCTGAGGCCGAAGACGATGGCCGACATCATCTGCGCCCTGACGATGTCGGGGTCGAGCACGGTGCCGAGATCGGCGGCGCACCAGACCTTCTCGATGCGGATTCCGGCGCCGGTGTCGGCGATCTCGACCACTTCCGCCACCCAGGTGCCGAACGAGATGCAGAAGGCGATGCCGCGCGCCCGACCGGGGCCGGCAGGCTTCTCCCAACCCGACATCTCCGCCACCCTCTCGACAAGCTTCACGGCGACCGGATGGTCGGCCATCAGCTTCAGCCGCAGCGCCACCGGATCGATGCCGCCCTTTGCGGCGATCTCGTCGATGAAGCACTCATGGAAGAAGGCGTTGTAGGAGTTGCCTACCGAACGCCAGAAGCCGGTCGGGATGGCAAGATCGGCATCCGTGCCGGTCACGCGGTAGTCGGGGATTGTATAGGGCTGGTCGAATGCGCCCTCCGTCAGCAGGCGGTCGGGGCCGGCCGGGGTGAATGAAGGGAACAGGCGGCCAAGGATGCTGCGGAGCGGCGACGGCGCGGCGATGTTCATGTCGAGGGCAACCGGCAGGCCGTCGTCGCCGAGCCTTGCCCGGAACCGGCCGGCCGCAACCGGCCGGTAGACGTCGTGGGTGATGTCCTCCTCGCGCGACCAGGTCACCTTGACGGGCCTGCCGCCGGCTTCGCGCGCCAGGTGCGTGGCATAGAGCGCAGCATCGATCTCGGCGCGCCGGCCGAAGCCGCCGCCGAGCATCGGGGTGTGCACCTCGACAGCTTCCTCCGCCAGCCCGGCGGCTTCGGCGCAGAAGCTGCGCACGAAGGTCGGCGCCTGGTTGCCGCACCAGATGTCGAGCCTGCCGTCACGCAGCCACGCGGTGGCATTCATCGGTTCCATCGTGGCGTGCGCCAGGTAGGGCACGGCGTATTCGGCCTCGATCACCCGGTCGGCGGGGGCGTCGGCGAAGGCGCGCTCGACATCGCCATCGTCGCGCAACGAACCGCCATCGCGGCGATCGAGTGTCTCGGCGAGGCGCCTTTCGATGGCATCGTCATCGCCCGGGTAGGCGGCGTCCTCCCATTCGACCTCAATGGAGGCTGCCGCCCGGAAGGCGGTCCATGTGGTGTCGGCGATGACGCCGAAACCGTGGCCATAGGGGGTCGACAGCGGCACGACGGCAACGACGCCCGGCATCGCGCGTGCGGCGTCAAGGTTGGCGGAACGGGCGCCGGCGCCGAAGCGCGGGCTCATGCGGACCGTGCCGTGCAGCATGTCCGGGAGGCGGGTATCGATGCCGAACACCGGCTGGCCGGTGATCTTCGGCAGGAGATCAGTGCGCCGTTGCGGCTTGCCGAGCAGCGTCCAGTCCTTCGGGTCGCGCAAAGCCACGGTGCGCGGCTCGAGTTTCGCCGCGTCGGCGGCAAGCTCGCCATAGCTGAGCGACCGGCCCGAGGAAGCTTCGGTGACGCGGCCGGCGGCGGTGGAAAGACCGGCCAGGGAAGCCTGCAGCCGCGCGGCGGCGGCTTCCTTCAGCATTTCGCGCGCGACGGCACCGGCCATGCGCATGCGGTCGAAGGCGTCGCGCGTCGAGGTCGAGCCGCCGGTCCCCTGCAGGCCGAGCATCTTCGACACGACGCGCATGCCGGTTTCCATCGAGCGGGCGACCAACCCGTCCTCCCAGAACGGAAAGGGCCCGGCGTCGGCCATGGCCTCGTTGTAGTATACAAAGGACGCCGGACCATGCTCCACCGTCACCTGGTCGAGGGTGACGTCGAGTTCCTCGGCCACCAGGGCGGCAAGCGTGGTGGTCACGCCCTGGCCCATTTCGGCCCGCGGCACGATGATGGTGATGGCGTTGTCGGCGCCGATCTTCAGCCAGGGATTGAAGGTGGCCTCACCCGGGTCCAGTTCGCCTTCGAGCGGATTGGGGTAGGGCTTGCGCCAGGAATAGACGCCGAAGGCGGCGCCACCGGCGATCGCGGCGGCACCGACCAACAGGGTCCGTCGGGTGATGGTTCCCAGGCGTGACATGGTTCAGGCTCCCGTGCGCGCGATTTCGGCGGCGCGCCGGATGGCGGCCCGGATCTTCGGATAGGTGCCGCACCGGCACAGATTGCCGGCCATGGCCTCGTCGATCGCCGCATCGTCGGGATCTGGATTGGTTGCGATCAACGCGGCGGCGCTCATGATCTGTCCGGACTGGCAGTAGCCGCATTGCGGCACCTGCAGCTCCAGCCACGCCTTCTGCACGGCATGCAGCCGGTCCGGCGAGCCGAGCCCCTCGATCGTGGTGACCGCACCGGTGACGCCGCCGACCGGCTCCGAGCAGGAGCGCACCGGCACGCCGTCGATCCAGACTGTACAGGCGCCGCAGGCCGCAACGCCGCAACCGAATTTCGGCCCGGTGACACCCAGAATGTCACGCAGCACCCACAGCAGCGGCATGTCGGGATCGGCCTCGAACTCGACGTCGCGTCCGTTGAGGTTCAGTCGCATGGCAAACTCCGGCAGGCGGCGGGGCGAAGCAGGCGCCAATGGGCGCTTCTGACACATTGACAATTTTCGTTATTTTGTCAAACAGGAAACCATGACGGTATCCGATCCCCTCCAGACCAGCAGCCGCGCCGAGGATGGCCGCCGCGCCCGCATCCTCGAAGCTGCCGAGCGCCTGGTGCTGGCCTATGGCTATCATCGCGTGACGATGGACGATCTGGCCCGAGCCGCCGGGATTTCACGCCCGACGCTCTATCTGTCCTTCCGCAACAAGGCCGATATCTATCGCGCCATCTCCAGCCTTGTGCTCGACCAGTCGGCCGCGACCGCGGAGCGCATTCTGGCCGGGCCGGGCCCGGTGGAGGCGTTGCTGATCCAGGCCATGGACGAGGCAGCCTTTTCCCTGCTCCGGCGCTTCCTTGCCACGCCGCACGGCGCGGAGATCCTCGACCTGAAGAATGAACTGGCCGGCGACCTGCACGGGCAATGGCGCGAACGCATCATCCGCGCGATCGCCGGGCTGATCCGGCGCCAGGCCGGCGACGGGACGGCAAGGCACGAACTGACGCCGGAAGGCGTGGCCACGGTGTTCATGGCGGCACTGGAAGGGCTGAAGCTGCATGGCGACGACCAGGCGACCATGCACGAAGCATTCCGGCAACTGGTGCGCATGACAGCGCTGTCGATCGGGGTCGCCGGGCGTTGACAAGCCGGCGGACCTTGGCCACCTGCTTGGCGGGTCGCAAGGAATCCCGTGCATGACCGGTTATCAGAAACAGCCCCTGCCGCGCCGCGCCAGTGTTGCCGTCGATGTCGGCGGGGTGAAGGTCGGCGGCGGCGCACCGGTGGTGGTGCAGTCGATGACCAACACCGACACGGCGGATATTGCCGCCACGGTCGCCCAGGTCGCGGCGCTGGCGCGCGCCGGTTCGGAACTGGTGCGAATCACGGTGGACCGGAGCGAGGCCGCCGCCGCCGTCCCGCATATCCGCGAGCGGCTGGAGCGCATGGGCCTCGACGTGCCGCTGATCGGCGACTTCCACTACATCGGCCATCAGTTGCTCGCCGCGCATCCGGCCTGCGCCGAGGCGTTGGCGAAATACCGCATCAATCCCGGCAATGTCGGGTTCAAGGACAAGAAGGATCGCCAGTTCGGGCAGATCGTCGAGATCGCGTTGCGCCATGACAAGCCGGTGCGCATCGGCGTCAACTGGGGATCCCTCGACCAGGACCTGCTGACAAGGTTGATGGACGAGAACCAGGCGGCAGGATCGCCGCTGACTGCGCGCGCGGTGACGCAGGAAGCCATCGTGCAGTCGGCACTGCTGTCGGCCGGCCAGGCCGAGGCGATCGGCCTTGGTCGCGACCGCATCATCCTGTCGGCGAAGGTCAGCCAGGTGCAGGATCTGGTGGCCTGCTACACCATGCTCGCCGAACGGTCCGACCATGCGCTGCATCTCGGCCTGACGGAAGCCGGGATGGGTTCCAAGGGTATCGTGGCGTCGTCGGCTGCGATGGGGATCCTGTTGCAGCAGGGCATCGGCGACACGATCCGGGTTTCGCTGACACCGGAGCCCGGTGGCGATCGCACGCGCGAGGTCCAGGTGGCGCAGGAATTGCTGCAGACCATGGGCTTCCGCCAGTTTCTGCCGGTGGTGGCGGCGTGCCCCGGTTGCGGCCGCACCACGTCCACCGTGTTCCAGGAATTGGCGCAGCGCATCCAGGAGGACATCCGCAGCAACATGCCGGTCTGGCGTGAACGCTATCCCGGCGTCGAGGCGCTGAACGTCGCGGTCATGGGCTGCATCGTCAATGGCCCGGGCGAATCCAAGCATGCCGATATCGGCATTTCGCTGCCCGGCACCGGCGAAACGCCGGCCGCGCCGGTGTTCGTCGACGGGAAGAAGGTCGCCACGCTGCGCGGCCCGGCCATCGCCGATGAATTCCGCGCCATGGTGGATGCCTATGTGCGTGATCGTTTCGGACCCGGTCCGGCCCGGCCGTGACGAGGTGTTTCGCATTGGCGGGCCTTCTGGCCGTCATGCTCGCGCCGACACCTGGACGGGCGGCCGCCGAAGCGCCGGCCATTGATGCGCCAGCTGGGCGAATCTGCGCGCTGATTGCCGAAAACGCCGATCGGCATGGCCTGCCGAAGGAGTTCTTTGCCCGGCTGATCTGGAAGGAAAGCCGCTTCGATGCCGGCGCGGTCTCGCCGGCCGGTGCCGAAGGGATCGCGCAGTTCATGCCCGGCACGGCAAAGGCGCGAGGCCTTGCCGATCCGTTCGACATCGAGCAGGCGATCCCGGCCTCGGCGGCGTTCCTGGCCGAACTGAAGCGCGGGTTCGGCAATCTCGGCCTGGCGGCGGCGGCCTACAATGCCGGCGAGGCGCGGGTATCCCGCTGGCTTGCGAGCGGCGGTTTCCTGCCGATGGAGACGGAGGACTATGTGCTCGACATCACCGGCGAGCCGGCCGACGCGTTCCAGGAGCGCGGCAAGGACATCGCTTCGCGGCCGCTCGACCCCAGGCTCGGCTTCGACGAAGCCTGCCGGCAATTGCCGGTGATCGCCGCGGCGACGGTTCCGATGGCACGCATCAGGCTCAAACCCTGGGGCATCCAGGTGGCGGGCAATTTCCGCCGCTCCGCCGCCCTGGCGCAATATGACCGGGTCAGGGCGCGGTTTGCGACGCTGCTGGCGGGACACGAACCGGTGGTGAGCCGCGTGCGCACGCCGATCGGCCGGCGCGCGATCCATGCCGTGCGCATCGGCGCCGACAGCCGGGCGGAAGCGGATCGCATTTGCGATACCCTCCGCCGCGCCGGCGGGTCCTGCGTGGTGATGAAGAACCGCTGAGGCGTCCTCAGGCGGTCCGCCCGGCGGGATCCACCTGGCGACCATCGCGGCCAGGCGGAAGGGAGATCACGTCCTCGCGATGCCGCCGGCCGGCAGTCAATGTTCGCGGCTGGCAATGAAACGCGCGGCGTCGCGCAGGATGGACGCGCGCTCGCCATAGGGGGAAAGCGTCATCTCGGCGGTTGTGACGAGGCGCTGAAGCTCGCTGCGGGTCCAGTCCATGCCATGCAGCGCCGGCAGGGTCGCCTTGCCGGCGGCGATATCCTTGCCGGTCGCCTTGCCGAGCCGGGTGGCATCGGCGGTCAGGTCGAGCAGGTCGTCGGCCAGCTGGAAGGCCAGCCCGATGGCGTTGCCGTAGGCGACGAGACGGGCGCGGTCGTCGGCCGGCGCTCCGGAAAGGATCGCCCCGGCTTCGCAGGCAAAGCGGATGAGCGCGCCGGTCTTCATGGCCTGCAGCGTACGGATGCCGTCCTCGCCGGGCCGTGTCGTCGCAGCCTCCAGGTCGAGCGCCTGGCCGCCGGCCATGCCGCCGAGGCCCGCGGCGCGCGCAAGCGCTGCGACCAGTTCGACGCGAATCCGGTCGGCAAGGGCGAAGGCCGGATCGGCCAGCAGTTCGAAGGCGAAGGTCAGCAGGCTGTCGCCGGCAAGGATCGCGGTCGCCTCGTCAAAGGCGACATGAACGGTCGGCTGCCCCCGTCGCACGGCGTCATCGTCCATTGCGGGCAGGTCGTCATGGACGAGCGAATAGCAGTGCACGCATTCGAGCGCGGCGGCCACATGCCGCGCAGCCTCGCCATCGGCGCCGAACAACGCGGCGGATTCCAGCACGAGGAATGGCCGCAGCCGCTTGCCGCCATTGAGCACGCCGTGGCGGATGGCGGCCATCAGGCGCGGCGGGCGGGCAATTTCGCCGGGCCGCGCCGCATCGCACAACAGGCGCTCCAGGAGCGCCCTGGTCTCGGCGGCGCGCCGCTCGAGGCGGCGTTCGAAGGCGGACATGTCCATGGCTTCCGCTTGGCGGCATTCTCACGGCGCGTCAAGCCGCGTCAGGCCCGGAAGCGCCAGACCAGCGTATGCTTGATGTCGGCATCTTCCAGTTCGCGCGTCACCGGAACGTCATAAGCGGCGAGCCGGTCGAGCCGGTCCCTGGGCAAGTAGGCGCGGCCCGGATCGCCGACAAGCACATCGGCGCCGCGCGCCGCGAGCGCGGCGAACCATGGCACGATGCGTTCGGCGATATCGCGCTGGTAGAAGATGTCACCGGCGAGCACCACGTCCCAGCCGTCGTCCATGCCGACGAGATCGTCCGCCGTGCTGGCGAGGCTCAGGCCGTTCGCCGCCGCGTTGAGCGCAATCGCGGCGGAGCTGAAGGGATCGATATCGGCGGCAACGACATCGGACGCGCCGGCTTTCGCCGCGGCGAGACCCACCAGGCCGGAGCCGGCGGCGAAGTCGAGCACGCGCCGGTCGGCCACCAGGCCGGCATGGTCGAGGATGTGGCGTGCCAGGCCCTGTCCGCCGGCCCAGGCAAAGGCCCAGAATGGCGGTGGCAGCCCGATGCCGGCCAGTTCCTCCTCGGTCTTCAGCCACAAGGCATGCGCCTCGTCGGCCAGGTGCAGGCGCAGTTCGGGTACGTGCGGCGGGGCAATCAGCGCGGTGTTGGCGCGGATGAAGCGGATCGCGTCGTCGGGCTTCGGCCTAGTCGCCGCCATGTCCGCCCATGGCGCAGACTTCGGCCCATTCGGCGTCGGTGACCGGCTGGACCGACAGGCGCGAATTGGCCACCAGGGCCATGGCGGCGAGTTTCGCATTGGCCTTGATGGCGGCAAGCGACACCGGCAGCGGCATGTCCTCGACGGCGCGGATATCGACGCAGTCCCAGGCCGGGTTGTCGGCAGTCGGGTCGGGATGGGACAGGGCGATCACCTCGACCATGCCGACGACGGCGAGGCCTTCGTTGGAATGGTAGAAGAAGCCGCGGTCGCCGAGAGCCATCTGCCGCATGTTGTTGCGAGCCTGGTAATTGCGCACGCCGGTCCATGCGGTGCCGCTGGCACCGGCGTTCTTCATCTCGTCCCAGGACCAGGCGGACGGCTCGGACTTGAACAACCAGTGACGCATGCGATCAGCTTTCCGCCGGCCGGTTGAACACCCAATTGAACGGCCTGATCTCGACGCGCTCGAACAGGCCGGCCCTGGCGTAGGGATCCTCGGCGGCCAGGGCCTCGGCGGCGGCGCGGTCGACCGCGTCGACGACGACGAGCGAGCCGTCCGGCTTGTCGTCGCCGCCGAGGAACGGTCCGGCAAAGGCGAGTTTGCCCGCCGCGTTCAATCCATCCAGCCAGGCGACGTGGGCCGGGCGCGTGGCGAGCCGCAGGTCGAGACTGCCGGGCTTGTCGGTGCAGATGAGAGCGTGGAGCATTGTTTCTCCGTTCAGTCGTCCTCGTCCCGCAACGGACGGGACAGGAGTTGCTCGACGGCATCGCCGATGCGGATGCGCCCGTCAAGGAGTGCTGCCGTCGCCATCACGATCGGCGCCTCGATGCCGCGCGCGGCCGCGATGCGCGCGGCCACGCCCG
>WPCK01181281.1_pt1 | contig 32033 bp, 21 predicted proteins | sample 5399851 | NCBI WGS metagenome assembly WPCK01 (sample SAMN12869471, study PRJNA574797) | sludge metagenome | isolation source: wastewater treatment of pH11 | place: China:Beijing | collected 2019-05-20 | reverse complement strand
CTAAGCCAACATCCTGGCTGTCTCAGCAATCTAACTTCCTTAGTGACTGAGTATTACTTTGGGACCTTAGACGATGGTCTGGGTTGTTTCCCTCTCGACCGCGAAGCTTATCCCTCGCGGTCTGCTTCCCGTGATAGTTTTATCGGTATTCGGAGTTTGGTTCAGTGACGTACTCCGGAAAGAGCCATCAGCCGATTCAGTATCTCTACCCCCGATAAAGAGTTGCACGAGACTATCCCTCAAGATATTTCGCAGAGAACGAGCTATCTCCCAGTTTGATTACACTTTCAGTCCTCCCCACAGGTCATCCCCTGATTTTTCAACATCAGTGAGTTCGGTCCTCCACGCAGTTTAACCCGCGCTTCAACCTGCCCATGGGTAGATCACAAAGGTTTCGCGCCTGTCGCACGCGACCAATTTCGCGCTATTCACACTCGGTTTCCCTGGGGCTTCGGCCCGTAAGGCCTTAACCAAGCCGCATACGACAACTCGCCGGATCATTATGCAAAAGGCACGCCGTCACCCTGAACGAATCATAGGGCTCCGACCGCTTGTAAGCGTATGGTTTCAGGTTCACATACCTCCCCTTGTCGGGGTTCTTCTCATCTTTCGCTCACGCTACTGAGTTCACTATCGGTCATCAGAGAGTATTTAGCCTTGCGGGATGGTCCCCGCCGGTTCAACCGGGGTTTCACGTGACCCGGTCTACTCAGGTATTCCTCGGGAGGTTCCAGACTTTCGTGTACGGGACTGTCACCCTCTGTGGCTGGCCTTTCCATTCCATTCCACTAGTCCGAACTTTTTAACTCCCATGTGAGAAACCCTACAACCCCGCGGAAGAAACTTCCACGGTTTGGGCTGTTCCGCTGTCGCTCGCCGCTACTGACGGAATCGATTTTTCTTTCTTCTCCACTGGTTACTGAGATGTTTCAGTTCACCAGGTTTGCCGGTCAACACCTATGAATTCAGTGTTGCCTGATTCGGGAATCCCGGGATCAACGTCCGTTTGTCGACTACCCCGGGCTTTTCGCAGACTTCCACGCCCTTCTTCGCCTTCTGATGCCAAGACATCCCCCATACGCTCTTAATAGCTTGACCACAAATATCCAATCCTCCCGATCGCCAGCCGCCAGCTTGCACCAGCCGCCAGCCATCGAGCATCATCGATCTCTGTGCTACACGCTATCCTGTAACGATTATCTCATTCTTATTCAACTATTGCGGACTGCCGACTCATCACCCGGCTTTCGCCAGACAACTCGCCAACATCCGCTGCGCTTCATTTAAGAGTGGGTGTTGTAAAACTGCCGATCCGGCCCGCAGTGCGAGGAGCACACGCAAACCCGCCCGACAGCCTCAACATTGCCAACGACGTTTGCGCGCCGTTGGCCAGATGCCATCAATCCAAATCCATATTGCCAAAGAACTATGACCCGGCAAGCGACTTTCGTGACTTGCCAGAGCGCACTCGTTAAGAGTATCTCGCCCTTGAATCTCACCCGAAAACCCGGCAAAAACGCCGATTTTCAGGCCATTTCAAGAACTGGATACCGCCAACGGTCGCGCTGTGGGGAACCGGAAAGTTTAAGGGATTTTGCCATCCCTGTCAAACCCTCGTTTTGCCGGGGAAAACCCGGGCAAATCCGGCTAGAAGCACCCTCATTCGGCTTCCGGGATCCGCATGGACACCCACCTCAATCGTCAGGTTCGCGCCACCGATCCCTCGAACCCCAATCCCGATGATGATTCCATCGGTTCACGGGTGCGAAGTGCCGAAGTATATCGATCGACCCGCAACGCTCAAGGGGTAAACAAATAATTTTTTTTGCGAATTCAGGAACGACGCTCTCTGCCAGCCTCTTCCACCATCGATCCCGTGCATTGGCCGAACATCCCCCGTTACAACCATCGCAGGTTTCGGGAAGTTGCCCCCAGCTTCAAATCGCCAGTTTTTTCTGTGGCCGCCGATGAATCGTTTTCATCCTAACCTGATCCCTTGGCGTCGCCCTTCTCCTGCTTTTCCGGGCCTTCTTCAGCGGCATTCGGGCGCACATTGGGTGAGAACCGGCCATGCTCCGCCGCGAAATGCACGGACAGGTAAAACAGCTTCGCGGAAGTCGCGACTTTCGTGAAGTTGATTTTCTCGGGCTTGTCGCCGGATTGATGGTAGTCCGGATGGAAACCGCCAAACAAAAAGGCGACGGGGACGCCAGCCTCGTAGAAATTGATCTGATCACTCCGGTTCCAGACACCTTCCTCATCAAATTCAAATGTCATGCCGGTGTGATTGTTGGCTCGCAGAACAAGCTCATGCAGGGCCAGGTCGCCCCGCTGGCTGCCGACCAGATGAATATGGCCTTCGTTATCGGCGGCGGTGTCGCCGGCCCCCTGGTCCTCGTTTCTCCCGACCATGTCGATGTTGAACATGCAAATCATGTTTTCCAGCGGCAATCGCGGGTTGGAAACATAATACTTCGATCCGACAAGGCCGACTTCCTCGGCCGTGAACCAGAGGAACAACACGCTCCGTTTCGGCTTGACGGGATTGAGCGCCATCGCGCGGGCAATGGAGAGGATGGCCGTCGAGCCGGAACCGTTGTCGTCGGCACCCTGATAAATTTCGTCGCCACGTTGCCCCAAATGGTCGAGATGGGCGCCAATGACCACGTATTCGTGCTTCAATTCCGGGTCAGAACCTTCGAGGAAGGCGCACACATTGGGCGAACCGGTCACCTCATCGCGAAACAGGATCTCGAGCCGGATTTTCTTGCCGGTTGCCGAGCCCGTTGACTTGTCACCCGCCGGTGCCGGGAACTCCCCCGCGCCGAGTGCCGTCGCCAATTCCGCGGCAGCTGACTTCCTGATCGTTCCGGAAACCCCCGTGTTACGCGTGCGTCGACCGGGGAACAGGGTCTGCGGGTTGGTCGCCGGCTCGCCGGACACGACTCGAAATGAAGCCGACGGTCGTGCCATTGCAATCAGTCGCGCGGCTCGCGCGGTGACATTGGCCTCAGATGACCACACGACAACCTTGTCGCGAAGATCCACCCCTTCCGGCAGTGCCAGGGGCTCCCCGGAAAGAGTGACAAATACGGCTTCTCCTTCGATCTCCGCCTCGCCGGAAAACCGGTCGAAACCAAGATTGCCGGCGACGGTCAATTCGTACCCGTCCGGGCCAGTCAATTTGCAGGATGCGAGGTCGGCGCCGCGGCTGGTAAGCGGCATCATCTGAAAATAGGTCCCGTTATCGCCAACGGGCTCCAGCCCAAATTCGGCGACTTTGCCCGCCACCCAATGAGCCGCCTTCATGTAACCCGTTTGTCCCGTTCCTCTCCCGGCGAAACCGGGCCCGGCAAGCGTATTGAGCCACAATTCGGCCTGTTCCGGAGTGATGGATTCAAATCCTGTTACCAGTTCTTCGGGAGGCGCGACGGGCGCCTTCATCTGCCCCGAGGCCATCGGCTGCGACAACGGGAAACAAAGGGCGATCAGCGCGATGAATAACGATCGAGACATTGGTAATTGCATCGGGAACTTGCCTTTCCTGGGATTGAACCGGGGAACTGAACAAGGCCACATTCTAATCCCGGGAGCGACACTTTCGCACGGTCCAGACCAACAATTCACAGAAATCCGGGCTTTTCCCTGAGCCTGCAGAAAGGCCTGTTACGCATTGGGATGTGTGATTGTCCTGCACGCGAATAAACACGGACCCAAAAAATGGAGCCGAATAAATGTCACGCCTGAATCACCGGCCTTATCGGTCCCGGCAAAAGCAAAGTTCGTTCTCGCCACTGGACTTCGAGCGATGCGAAGACCGAAGCCTGTTGGCCGTAACGGCTTCGTTCAATTTTTTTTCAGGTGTGCTGTCGGTCACGGGAAGCACCGGGGGCGACACGATTGCGGTGAGTCGATCAGCAGCCGGACACATCCTGGTTAACGGCAATATCGTCGGGAGCACCTTTGGTCCCGCAACGATCGCCTCGACCCAGTCGATCTCGATCGATTCAAGCAACTCCACTCAGGGCCAGGACAAGATAACCATCGATCTTTCAAACGGGCCTCTGGCGCCAGGTCGAGGAATAGAAGGTACGGGTTTTTCGGAAATCGAAATCAATGTCAAGACGGCTGGTCAGAACCTGATTGACGATTTGACGATCATCGGGCTCCCTGAAATCAACTTCATTGCCATCGGTACCGCAGGGATCAGCCTGAACGCGGACGATGATGTTGATATCACCCTTGCAGGAATTGAAAGCATGATGGTTGTCGGTGGCCCCAGGAATGACGTTATTTCGTCGATCGGCGGCTCGTTCATGGGCGACGAGGCAGTTTTTCTCGCTTTGGCAGTTTTTGGAGGCTCAGGCAATGACTTCTTGTTTGGAGGCGCGGCCAATACGACATTCCTTTTTGGTCAGGACGGCTCTGACCAACTGGTTCACGGCCGCACAGGAGGGAACGCCGATGGAGGAGCGGGAACAGATACTTTTATCCTGACAGCCACGGACCATCCGGAAAGCGTCGAGTTAAGCAAAGCGGGCGCCAGCCAGCCCAGGTATCGTGTCACGAGTCCCGCCGGGGCAAACAAACTTGGTATTCTCTCGGAAATTGAAGTCATTCGATATTCGGCCGAAGGTGGCGATCTGGTCGATATGACCCAGCTTTCCGCGGATTACCGTCAGGCAACAGGCTTGTCGCAAATTGTCATCGCCGTGCAAAACGGTGCGAACGTTATCAAAGGGAGCGGTGGAGACGACGAGTTTGAAGTTAACGGCGGTATCAACCGAATTTCGGGCCTTGGCGGAAACGACTTGTTCCAGCTTTTTGGGGGAACCAATGACCTGTTGGGAAACGCCGGTAACGATTTATTTGTTGTCTCGAGCGGCTCAAATTCAATCGCCGGTGGCCGTGACACCGATCGACTCGAATTCCAAAGCCCTTTTTCTCCTGGAGTCACGGACTTTGTCACCTTCGATCGCGACCATCCCTCCAACGCGATTGTCATCCAGTTACGTGAAAACAGCCTGATCTCGCCAGTGACACGCTCGACCCGTGCCTCTTCCGTTGAAGGCCTGGAAGTGCATGGAGGAACAGACGACGACTACCTCGACCTGACGTTGCTCAGCGTCGATGACCTCATGGCCCTGCGTATCGACCGCGTTCTGATCGACGGAGGGAGTGGCAATGATACGATTTTCGGCTCGATGGGTGTGGACATCATCGACGGAGGCATTGGAAACGACGCCATTGCCGCGCGGGCCGGTGACGACGTGATACGGAGTGGAGCAGGAGACGATGTGGTCCGTGGCAACACCGGTAACGATCTCATTTTTGGTGGCGACGGAAACGATCTTCTCCTCGGCGGTGAAAACGACGACAGGATCTTTGGCGAAAACGGCTCCGATACTCTCGATGGCGGACCTGGCGACAACTTCCTCGACGAAGGCCAGGAACCCGGCGGAATCCTCATTCGCGGAACCGATGGCGACGACGTCATTTTCGTCGGTCGCCAGGTCATTAACGGGCTTCCCCATGCGCTGGTTGTCATTAACGGAATGGTCACCCGCACCCCGTACCTCAACGGTGAGACGATGATCGTCTACGCCGGAGCTGGCAACGACGTGGTTACGCTCGATGCCAGCCTCGACAACCGCTGGAGCGCCGAGTTCCATGGCGAGGACGGAAACGACAGGCTTTACGGCGGCCCGCGCGCTGACAAGCTGTTCGGCGGAAACGGGAACGATGCCCTGTTTGGATTCGCAGGCCCTGATCTGCTTCTCGGTCAATCCGGTAACGACTGGCTGTTCGGTGGATTGGACGATGACTTGCTCATCGGCGGCGTTGGAGAAGACTGGCTGTATGGGGAATCAGGGAGCGACTTGCTGATCGCCGGATACACGACCTTCGATTCGTCCCCGGAACCTCTGCAACGGATTTCCGGCGAATGGAGCAGTAGTCTTTCCTACTCGACACGCGTTCTCAACGTCCTTGCCGGCACCGGGTCCCTGGCGGGGTCGAATACGCGGCTCACGCGAGGCACCACCTTGTTTGACGATGCCGCCCGCGATTATCTCTTCGGCGGGTTGCACGATGACCTGTTCTTTTCCGATCCGGTCGATCTGGACGCCGACCGCATCGCCACGGAACTTCACGAGTAGCTACAGGGAACGGAACGCCAACCGTTGCCGGGCGGTATCGGACCAGGGACTTGCCGGGGCCAGTTCCAGAAACCGCTGCCAATGCGTGGCAGCTTCTTCGATCCGCCCGCTGACCTCCAGCGCCATCGCAAGGTGATAATGGGTATCGGGATAATCCTCCCGCTGACCCAGCGCGCCCTGCAAGGTGGCGATCGCCATTTCCGTCTCGCCGGTCTCGAAAAAAAGGACCCCCAGCGAGTTTCGAACTTCCAAAAGCTCTGGTTCCAGTTCCAGGGCCATCGAATAGCGCTCTCGTGCAGCTCCTGGATCACCTTTGAAATAAAGGAGTTCACCCAGGCGAAAACTGGCCTGCGCGTCGGGACCTCCGGCCAGTAGCGCCAGCCGCAACGCTTCGATCGCTTCGCGAATTTCCCCTGCCTCTTCGTGCGAAGTTGCAACGGCGAGGAGCGTCTCCCTGTCCGGAATCTCCTGCCGTCCGGAATGGGATTCGGGGAACAACACGATGGGTAAAGCAGACCCGTCGTTTTCCTCACCCTTGACGAAATCAAAATCCAGTTGCAGCTGCCCCGAGCGGTCAACCGTTTCGCCATTCCGGCGGAATAGCACCTGATTTCCCGACAGGCTGATCGAATAATCGTCGAGGGAGCTGCCGGGGGAATGCTGCTGCAGCCGGCGAAAATGCCTTGCGAGGGTCGTTGCCCTGATCCCTTGTTCAATCAACCCGGCGATCTGCCTTGCCGTGGAAAGTTGACGAAAGCCGAATCGGGCCGCGCCGTTCTCCATGGATTCGGCACGAAGAAGACCCAGTCTTTGCCAATTCCGTATCGCCGATGCGGCAACCCCGGCAAGCGACGCAATTATCGACGTGGAATACCAGCGACCGGAATCGTCACCGGATTCTCCGGCCTCCCGATCAAAAGACGATTCTGGCCGCAGCGAAGACGACATCCGTTATCAGGTACCCGATGGACGACGGGGCTTTTCCGCAGGATCGTCGACCTGGGGCCTTGCAGCACCGTCCATCTGGTCCAGCCGCAAGTCTGTTTCGTCGCCGTCCGTCTTGCCTTCGTTTGCCGAATCTTCCAATGAAGGTTTCTCATCGGCGGCATCGCCATTTGCGGCCGGCTGCAATTTTCCTTCGACCTCGCGGTCGCCGGCGTCATCGCTCTTGCCGTTCGCTTCGTCGGAGTCCTTCTTCTCAACAGGGACTAGTTCGGATTCCGATTTGACTCGTGTCTCCGGAAACTCGACCGCGGGTTTGCTTGTTACCGTGTTTTCCGGGGCCTCGAACACCGTCGGCAAACGGGTCTCGGTAATGGCCGGCAAGGTCGTGACGGTCTGTTCCGGCAAGGGCTGGATGTAACGAACCGATGAGTAGCCAGGAAGCGGATTGCCAAATACGTCGACCGGGACGTAAACCATGACAGTTCTTCCCACCCATTGGGACGATTCGGTCTGCACTCGCCGGGTCGTAACAACCGGAGTCTGTTGCTCCACTTCGACGGCTTCCCATCGGCAAACGGAAACATCGTAGGGCTCAACTTTCTCGATGCGATCGACTCGCCGCGTGACTACCGGTACGCGCTCGACAACCTCTTCGGAAACGTAATCGGTTTCCTCAACGGGGACCTTGCGGGTAACCTGTCGGGTGACCGGTCGCTGAACAGTGACAGGCACCTTGCGGGTCGTCACACGACGCTGTGTTGTCCAGGTTTCAACGGGAACGCGACGCGTGGTCACTTCGTCGACATAGCTGGTCACCGTCACCGGCTTTTGTTGCGTAATCGTTTCCGGAATCATGCTGGTTCGCTGCACGACCTGCGGCGTAACCGTCGGTACGAGTGTTTGCTGGGGAATCAACACCTGGGAGCCTTGATTGGCAACCCAATGAAAACCGGGCCGCTGCCAGACGAATTGTCCGGTCATTGGATTGTAAACGTAGCCGCGGCGCTGCCATTCCAGTGACGTCGATGCCGGCGCCTGGGCAACTCCCCAGCCTTGAACGGTGGAAACGCCCGGAACATATTGGGTTTCGTTGACGGTGACGGGCCTGTAGACCGTGACATTTTCTGTCTGCATTCGCGTTTCGGTTACCGGCTTGCGAACGATGACCTGCTCGTCGCGATAACTGGTCTCCTGGACCGGCACATCCTCGTAAACTTGCTCCTCGCGCATTTCCGTCACGGTCTCATAAGTCGTCTCGGTCACGGTTTCGTCGCGATACGACGTCTTGCGAACCGGCTTGAGAACTGTGCGGCGTTGCTCCTGGTACGATGTTTCCTCGACTGGTTTGAGGACGGTATAACGGTTCTCTCTCCGCTCCGTGGTCCATACCGGTTTGTAGCTGGTCACGCGTTCGCTGCGATAGCTGGTTTCGGACACGTCCTTCCAGACCGGCACTTTCTGCAACTCGTAAACGGTTTGCGGCATAAGGCGATACTGGACACAGGCCTGCTGGGCCTGGACAAAATTGCCGGAGACCAGCAACAGCGCGACGGTGATACTGGCGAGGACTTTGGAGGATTGCATCTTCAACGAACCCTTTTCATTGACGACGAAAGAAACCGGTTTGCACAATGCAATGAGTTTGCCGGAATTGATGGCCGTTGGCAAATGATTTGTGCTGCTATTTACAGGTTAAACAGCCGGAACTGCCGAAGTGGCAATCACTTGCGAAAAATCGGAAAGTTTCCGAGACTGACTGATATCAGCAGGCGTTAAACCAGGCAAAATCGACGCAAGTCGTCTTGTACCAACGGTTTCGGGAAGGATTTTTCCTGATCGTTAAAGTTTACCAACGTGGTCTTCCGGAGCAAGAATGCACCTTGTCCAATGCCCGATGCCGAACACAGCGGGCAATCTGGCTGTCGACGAATGGATGCTGTCGCATGCCGAAGCATCCTCCGATCCGCTGGAACTGATTCGCGTCTGGGAGAACCCTTCGTACTCAGTCGTGCTGGGGCGCAGCTCCCGGGCAGCTGTCGAAGTCAACGAGCGTGCCTGCCGCGAACGAGGAGTGGAAATCTGCCGCCGATCCAGTGGTGGCGCCGCAGTCGTTATCGGCCCGGGCTGTCTGATGTATTCGCTTGTGATCGATTACCGCCTGAATCCCGCCCTGAGGATGCTCGATGCGGCCCATTGTTATGTGATGAAGCGAATGCAACAGGTCCTTGCAAATGCCGGAGTCCAAAGCGACCTTTGCGGGACCTGCGATCTGGCAATCGGCGGAAGAAAAAAGTTTTCTGGAAACAGCATGCGCTGTGCGCGAAACGCCTTTCTCTATCACGGAACGATACTCTGCCAGTTTCCCCTGGAATTGATCGAAGCCTGTCTCGGTGTCCCGCCACGCCAACCGGAGTACCGCGAAGGGCGCAGCCACATCGACTTCGTTTGCAACACCGGGCTGGAAACGGGAATTCTCGAACGGTCCCTCCTGACCACGTGGTGTGGATCGCCTGCACCGCTTATTCATCATCTGAGCGACAACGATTTTGCCGAAATCGCCTTACTGGCCGAAAGCAAATACTCGCAGGACGCGTGGACGCGAACTTTTTAGCCGGTTCGTTCCGCATTACGTGCAGGCTTGAATCACCACTTGCACGCGGTCTATCATGCCGGACACGCCCGTCCCGTTGTCGACCCGGTTTTGTGCAGGTAATGATTCCATGCGACTTCAACTTAAAAACCGAAAAGCCGGCTTGCCGATCCTGCCTGCTGCCATTTCCGCTCTCATTTTGCTGGCCGTCATCCCGGCCAGCCTGTTCGCCCAGCAAAAAAACTCCACGAGAAAGATTCGCACCAAGCCATCGGAGTTTTCCGGCCAATGCGGTACGGCCGTGAAGTGGCGTGAATCGGTCGCCGACGCGCTCGCTGAATCGGCAGAAACAGGAAAGCCGGTTTTCTGGTATGTGCCCACCGTCGAAAACACGTTCATGGACCGTGTGCCGGAAGTCAATCGCTACATGCTGGCGGGTGTATTCTCCTGGCCAGAGATCATCGGATTGGTGAACGAACACTTTGTGCCCGTCAAGGGAGTCGCGGAGGGCGAATTGGCTGCCCGTTATGAGCTGGTCCCTTACAAGTTTGTCGAGCCGGGCTTCCTGGTCATCGGCAAGAACAATGAGGTGATCGCCAAAGTTGATCAATTGACCACACAACATCCTGTCTTGCTTGCCGCGTGTTTGAGGCATGTTGTCTCGGTTCCTTCCGAAAACAGAACTGCCAGTGCCCTGGCGCCTGCATGGGAACGATTTCGCCAGGGAGACAACGAATTTGATTTCAGTTCCCTGAGTGCGGAAAAGGAAAACAGGGCGGAGACGATTCTGCTGGAAGGGATGTTCGCTTTCAGGCGCGGTGAACATGACAAGGCCCTGCAGATCTGGAATCAGGCCAGGACAGAGTGTCCCGATCACCCGCTGGCCTGGAAAGCGATTGCCGAAGCTGAAAACTGGGGTCCGTTCGTTCGCGGGCTGGAAAGCCATGACGAACTTCCCGAGGCAGTTGCCCCGGACTTTGAAGCGGCGCGAGGAAGCGCTGCTCCCGCCGGACTCTACACGGAGGATGAAATCTGGAATCGTTCCACCCGCTTTCTCCTTGGCATGCAGCGACATGATGGAGCCTGGGTCGACTCCGACTACGACTTTGGGGGAACCGACAGCCTCCCCAACGTGCATGTTGCCGTAACATCGCTTTGCGGCCTTGCGCTGATCGATTCAATGGAACGGAGCGCCGGCGAGCCGACAAGGCTGCACGATGCGATCCTTCGCGCGGCGGATTACGTTTCCCAAAAAGCAAATATCAATTACGTCGACCGGGACGAAATTCTCTGGGCACAGGCCTACCGCATGCGTTTCCTCGCCCGCGTGATGGGACTTGGCGACACGGAACGGGACAGATACCGTCCCCATCTCGAGGCCGCGGTGAAAGACCTGGAGTCGATACAAACAAAATCCGGCAGCTGGTATCACGAATATGCGAATCCGTTTGTTACGGCGACGGCGTTGCTTGCCCTGCACGCCGCAAAAACGGCAGGCGTCGACGGGGACCAGGGAATTATCGAGGCGGGATTGAAGGCTCTGGCCAACGACCGGCACGAGGATGGCTCGTGGCCGTATTATGGTGATGGGAGCGGCAAGGTCCGGCGGGAGCAGGGGGACAAGAATGTCAAGGCGGCAGCCGGTCGTATGCCAACTTGCGAAATGGCCTTATGGCTTTGGGGAAAATCCGATGACGACCGTTTGCAGAAGGCACTAAAGGCCGGATTCGATCACCACGAGTTGCTCGCCGCCGGCTACAAGTACGACAATCACACATCGACGCTCGCTTATGGGGGCTTCTTCTTCTGGTTCGATATGCTCGGCCGGGCCGAAGCCCTCTCTCATGTTGCCGATGCGAAACGGCGCAGCGAGTTCGCCGAGTCCCAGCAGCGGCTGGTGATGTCCCTGCCAGAAATCGATGGTTGCTTCGTCGATTCGCACGAACTTGGCCGCTGTTATGGGACGGCAATGGCCTTGCAAACCCTGGCGATCCTCGATCGAATGCGGGCAGAATGATGGAGAACCACGAATAACACGAATCTGACGAATCGGGGTGAAAGAAATGAGGGTGGGCGTGGAATCGAGAAGGCATTTCTGCTCGGGCTGAAACTCCCCGCTCTGCTCAAGTTCCGCCCTTCCCATTCGTGTTATTCGTGAGATTCGTGGTTTCCTTTGATAGCACGAATCTCACGAATCCATTGAGGAAGTTATGACTGAAATTCTGTTCAAAGACGAGGCGTACGCAATCATGGGAGCATGCTTCGAAGTCTACAACGAAAAGGGATGCGGTTTCCTTGAGGGAGTTTATCAGGAATGCCTGGAGATTGAGTTTGGCCTGCGGAAGATTCCGTTTGTTTCCCTGCCAGAACTACAGCTCACCTACAAAGGCCAACGGCTCAGGAAATCATTCCAGCCCGATTTCACCTGTTTTGAAAGCATTATCGTCGAGATCAAGGCCGTAAAAGAACTCGCCTCTGAGCATCGCGCACAAGTCCACAATTATCTCAAGGCTACCGGCTACCGATTAGGGCTTCTCATAAATTTTGGTGCCGCCGGCAAGCTGGAATCCGAACGCATCGTCCGCTGAACTTTCCCCATTCGTGTTATTCGTTCGATTCGTGGTTCTGTATCCGAGGCCGAATGAAGAAGAACCACGAATAACACGAATCTGGCGAATCGGGGGAAGTGAACAGAGTAAATCGTGCAATCAGAAAGCGCGGCCGGGACCTTTCGCTGTTCGTGTCAATCGTCCGATTCGAGGCAGGCGACCGGGTGTAGCCATCATGGCAGGCAACAAATCAATTGCCGGAGCCTCCGACTATCGGAATTGTGGCAACGAGAATCGTTCTGTTCCTTGAGACCCTCTCGCGGACCGAATCGACCTGTCTGCCATTTTCCCAGACTTTTGCGAAGACATAATCCGGTTCAACCTCCTCCAAGCCTTCCTTGACCGGCGTGTAACGGGACTTCGGCAATCGCGGCATTTTGTCGCCCACAAGTTCCGCCAATGATTCAGGCATTCGCCCCTGTTTGAACTGAAAGCTGACCGCTGCGAGAGACAACATGGCCAGTTCAATCCTTCGAGTCGACATTTCGATCCTGTCCCAACGACGCAATCGGCGATTGGGGTCATTCCTCAGAAACAGGGTGCGGATCAATTCATTGTCTATTGCAGGAACAATGGTATTACTTGCCAGTCGTGTGAGCTCGCGGCCATCGTGAGCCCGGTTGTCAAATTTGGCCATCAGTTCCCTGTACTCGATCGAGTACGGATCAGAACTCAATGCCATAATTTCTGGATACCAACAGTGCCATAGCTGATTGTTTGTCGACACATCAAGCAACCTCAACGAGCGTTCTTTTTCGAAGCCGAAAGCGGCCAGCAACATCTGCTTCTCCATTTCCGTTCCCCGTTCGGAAATCCAGCTGTTCGTGACGATCGCTTGACGGGTTTGCAGGTAATCCCGTTCAAGCCCGCGTTTGACCAGGAATGAATGGTTCGGCAAGTGATCGTGAATGAATGTGACCGCTTCTTCAACGTGCCCTGGATTTAACAAGCCACTTCGCAGCCAAATTTCAACGTAGCTGGAAATTTCGAACTGGAAGTGACCCGAGTGATCGGAACCGTAGATACGGTCGTGGATCAGATGCAGCGACAAAATCGCCTTCAGGGCCGGCCATATCTTTTCTTTTTCTTTCTGCTGGACTGCCCGGAGAAACTCATAACACAAAAGGGACTCGATTCCTTCCACGGAAAACGGCAAAATCGGCCGTGAATCTGCGGTTGCACGCGCCTTGTCGACGAATTCCGGCTCCATCAATTCAATCGCACGCAGACAAGCGACACCGAGTTCCAGTGCGTTCCGGAAAGCCTCGATTTTGCCGGACTGTTGATCGAGCAGCGTATCAAATCTGGATTGCACATTCTGGATCTGCAAGGATTCCGATAGATCATACGGGAGCGGATCGCGCGGCAAGCCATAGGCCAGATCCAGTTCCAGTTTTCGCTGCGTAACAAGTTGTGATAGCTGAATATCCAGTTCCATGTCTGTCACAGGGGCAGGCATTGTCTCGGCGAGGCGGGCTCTTGCCTCACGCAAAAGTCTGTCTGGATTGAGCGCTGTCGCCTCGGTCCCTGCCCCGGCACCTTTGCGCCTGGCCCGCGGTCCCGGAATTGTTTCGGCAATCATCGACCGGGCATCATCCAGCTGTTGCCGGTCCGGGGAAAGTGCTCCGTCTGTTCGATAGTCTGCCACATGATTCGATACCACCGGTATTTCGCACCGGCGCCAGCTTGCGATCGCCCACCCCAAAGCACCAACAAAAAGGGCCAGAATGCTGCACGACGCGATGGCGCGCGAAGTTTCAATTCCTCCGCCCATCCACCAGCGTGTCGCCTGCCAACCCGCAATCAGAAAGGCCAGCATGATTGGGAAGACTCCGTACCAGAAGGGAGTCCGGCTGGCCAGGATCAACAAGTACCAGACGGCGAAAGGCCCGGCGACGAAGGACGCGACGACAAAAGCCAAGATTCGGCTTCGGATGATCACTGAACAGAATTGTCCAACCGAGAAGCAGAAAATCTGGCCGAATCCAAGCATGACGACATGCGAGGCAAACGTCATCAATCCAACGATCTTTTCGGTGTCCCTGTCCCAGGGCTTATTCAAGGAGTCTGCCCAGAATGCATTGGCGGGAATCAAGTCCCCCGAAAAAGCACCGACTGCAATCAGCAATGTCAAAAGGACTCCGGCACTCGCGATGGCAATAAACGACATCCAGGTGAGCGTATTCGCCAAAAAATAAAGCCCTGGTTGCTCTGCCCGTTGTCCGAGAAACGCCTGCCCATTAGCGACCTTGTCGGGCGAAAATGACATGGCGCCCGCTACTCCGCCAAGAGCAACCAGGCAAGCCATGGTAATCTCCTGTTGCTGAATCCACATCATCAGCGCGAACAACAAAACGAATGGCAGCAGTGACCAGGCGAGCATGAGCGGCCACTGGGTTCGCACCGTCAGCCAGAAAAAACGCCCGAACGCCGGCAAGTGATTCGAAACAAGACGGAAGGGTGCTTTGACAATCCGAATCGGAAATGCTCCCGCCGATTTCCATCGACGCCTGGATCCGGATTGCAATTGTGAATCCGTCCGGCTATCCAGCCATCGCCAGCCCAATCGTGTGGTGGCGATCGCCAGACCGACGATAATCACGCAGCGAATGCCAAGCAGCAACGGATTAGTCGAAAATACCGATCCATTCACAACCGATTCGGTCATCTGGTCGAGAACATGGCCAATGTTTCCCCCGGACGATGTGAACCCTTCAAGCTCAAACCCCTGCATGGTTCTGGTAACCATTGAGCAGACCGCCGTGACCAATGGCGGAACCACAATTCCGAGTGTAGCGGCCACCAGCGGTCGCGAAAGCAATAGCGAGAACAGCAGCGCCCAAAGAAAATACTCGGAGATCGCCAGGATCCTTGAGAGGTCGACAAGCGAAACGGAATCCGGCAGGCCAACTGCAATCGGATTGAGCCGGCCGATGACCAGTATCGCCAGCGCCATTAGCAAGAGAAACAGCAGCGCCAGTCCCGCGGCCACTCCGACTTTACCGAACCAAAGCTGTCGCGAAACGAGGGGAAGAGCCTCCAGCGCTCCCAGAGTACGGTCCTCCCTTTCCGCCGCGTACGTGGTCGCCGCCGACGCCACGGCGTAGAGCGCCGTCATGGAGACCGCGACAAACATCACAAAGTTCAGGTTGTTCGCCTTGTCCGCCGTCCCGCTGTTGAGGTTCAATCCCCACACAGCCAGTCCGAGAACCATGGCCGCCAGCCCCAGCATGGCGACCATGATCACGCCCTGCTGCCGAAACTCTTTCCACAGAATGCTCTTGATTGGGCTCATGAAGTGTTCCGAAAACAATTTGTTTCATTACCGCGATGCCGGATACGACTCAGTCCGATTCGAACTCGAGGCGCAGTTCATAAGGGCCTCCATGGTACGATTCCAGCTTCCTTGCGTAGGGATGACGCTTGTTCAATCGCACGACCGTCCGTTTCGACATGGTCGTGGGATCCTCCACATCGCCCCTTGATGCTGAATCGCTGTTGTGAACCATCACCCATTTTGGCTCGACGCCTCCACCCCTTCCATAAACGGTGAAATCAAGCGTTGGCACTATGGCCAGAAATTCTGGCGCCAACACTTCAAGCGAATCAGGCAACTTTCCGTATTTCTTTTGCCAACCGCAGATTGCAAGGTAGATCTGCCCGAGCTCGGCACGTGCGCGGGCGGCGAAATGCAATTCAGCCTTTGACTGGTAATAGTCGGCCACAGTTTTGCTTCTCACCGCCCTGTCAAAATAGGCATCCGGGAACATCGTGGCTCGACTCAGTCTGCCAATAATTGACGGATCAAATCGGGAATGAAGACCTGCCAGGTGCGTTTGGTAATATTCCGCAGCTTCGGGGAATTCCAGAGCAGCTACGCGCATCGGTCCGGCAACGGCGTTTGCGAAAAACCAGTTATATAACCGCTTTGCCCTCTCCCGTTCTGAGGGAATGAGCGAAATCAGGATGTTTGAAAGTCGATCAACCAGTCCCGCCGGACGTCGCCATTCAGCCTGGTCGAGCACTTTCATACCGGTCCGATACTCGCCAATCCAGCTAGCTGACTGGTAATTCGGCAGCTTGTCGAACTGTTCAAGGAATCGGATGGATTCCTTTAATTGATCCGGATTCGGATTGGCAAAATGCAGCCAAAGGTCACATGCGAACCAATGAAAGTCGCTTCCATACCAGTAATGTTGTTGGAATCCTCCAGTCGACTTCCACACCACCCACATGCGCAACGCCGCCCAGGCCTCTTCGTGTTCCCTGTCGCGCAGCGAGCGCAAATAACTTTGCCACAACAAATGCCGAAGTGCCGACGATTTTGGCTCCCAATAATATGCCGACAAATCATACATTCGCGTGACAAGCGATTTGGCTGTTTGGGCTGTTTGCGATCCGGGATCTTGCAGTGCAATAGAAATTATCTCCTCGATTTCGTGCATTGAATCTTGCAAATTTTCAAGTTCTTCCCGAAACTCATCCAGCCAATTCCCATTCGAGTCAAGATTTTTGTCAACCTGGGCTATCAAGGCCTCAACATCCATGACTCCCGATAAATCAAAGTCTCGTGCGAGGGCACCTGCTGACTCTCTTTTGGAATTATCCCCGGGTATTCGCCTGAGTCGATACGCAGCCCCAAATCTGGACGCATGGGGAACGACGTTTGTCGCTCCCCTTTTGATCGTTTGATCATTCAGCAGTTCGAGCAAAATCACATCATCGACCAGTTCCAGACGAGCTTGGCTGGTTTCCCAATTCTCCAGAGCGGGTTTGACATCTGAATTGCGCCAGGGGATGTCGTAGTCGATTGCCGGAACGCGGTCCTTGATCTCTTCAAGTCGGGAAATGACCTGCGATAAACGGGCAAGATCGGGCAATTGATGGTGTTCAACCGGTATCGCGGCCAATGGGATCCCGCATTCAGGAATCTCGTTAGCGCGGTATCGAATAGTCAACCAACCGGTTGCCGCCAGAGCGGCAAGCAGAGAGGCTGCCAGCAGGAACGCTTGTTTGAGCCCCAGACGCCCGGCGAACCACGAGTGAGTTCCAATCAGACTGCAAGCCAACAACAACACAACGCCGGGAACCACGCCAAGCCAATGGGGAACACCTCCCGCCAACATCAGCAAATACCATGCAAGCAACGGGATCGATGCGGCAATTGCGGCACCCGCGGCAAGAATTCTGCTGCCCATCAGGATGGAACAAAAAAGTCCGGCACAAAAACTGATTCCCAGGCCTCCACTAAACACAAGAGAGAAGCCAGACCAGTTTGTTCTGCCAAACCGATAATCATCGTCTGGCTGCATGTGCAGGGGAGAAATTCCCATTCCCTTGAGAGGATGCTCGCGAAACAAAAAAAGCGCGACCAATGTCATGACAAGGGCAAGCCAGCCCGCCCAGATTACAGTCCTCGTCAGCCAAAACGCGGCAGGATTCTCGGCACGGACTCCCAGAAAGGCCTGACCCTCACGACTTCGGTCCGGGGTGAAAGCAAGAGTTCCCGCCAATCCGCCGAGTATCGGCAGGGTCGCGAGAAGCAGCCAAAGTTCCCTGCTTGATAACGCGCCAATGATCACAGCGATTGCCAGAATTGACCACAAAAGCAACAAAGGCCAGCAAGTGCGCAGTCCCAGCCATAAAAACCGTCCGTAACCTGCGCCGATCCCGGTGACTCTCCTTAGAAAAGGCAATCTGTGGCTGTCCCGTTCACGCGCAGGTAACTCTGGCAACCATGTCCGCGATAAATCAGGACGCCTGGTTTTTCCGTTTGACGGCAACCAGTGCTTCGCTATCCAAAGGCTCGCCAAGGCAATCAGAAAGACGACTGTTCCCCTGAGCCAAACCGAGCCGATTGCCAACTGATCATTGAGCCAGATCTTGTCATCGGGCATCCAGCTTGCCTTGAGGGGAGAGAAATCATACGGCCATTCCGTAGAGGACATGAGCAGCCCCGCCAGAGGCGCTGCAATTCCGGCAAGCACCGCCGCCACGATCGGGCGCGATACGATCAGCGAAAAGAAAAGACCCCAGATGAAAAACTCGGCTGACCACAACGGAGCCTGTCGAATCCATGCCGGGAGAAACAGGTTTTCGCCCTGCCCTGTCCGAATGTTGTTAAACAGGGAAAGCAGCAGTAGTCCCGCGACGATGAAAACGAGGTAGGCCACGACAAAACCGCTTGCCACAAGCACCTTGCCCATGACCAGTTGCCGTAGACTGGCAGGAATCAAGAAAAGGTTCTGGTGAGTCCGGTTTTCTTTCTCGGAAGCGAAGGCAATGGATGACAGCGCCAACGCAAGTATGATCGACAGGCCGAATCCGACGATAGCGATCAGATTCAGGGTTTCCCTGGCCACGGGCCAAGGCTGGTAACCAGGTCCTCCCAGTGCAAAAAAAACACACGCCAAGCCGACCAGAGCAACCAATAGCATCATCAGGAACCAGCTACCCTGTTGCCTGACTTCCTTCCAGAGAATGCTCTTCATTGGGCTCATGGCAAGTCTCTCCATCTCTGATCAAGTTCCACCACATGATCCTTCCATGGCCAGGGATGGTCCTGAATCTGACTAATCAACCAGGTTCCCGACGGGTCTGGTTGCGGGTTGCCCAATACCGGCTGGGGACTGAAATGCAATTTCCACTTTGCCTCGTAGTAGATACCGCCATCAGGCTTCCGAAGCATCATTTGCGGGACTTTTGAGATGTACAACGGGACGAGATTTTCAAGAGTTTCCGGCATCGCTCCGTGTTCTTTCAGGTGCGCATATACTCCCAGCTTCAACATTTCGACTTCTGCCATATTTCGTATGGCCCAGTCGTTTAACAGCAATTGCTCCATCCTGGTCCAGCGCTGAAAATCCATATCCCTCAGGAAACGATTGCGCTGCTGCCAAATTGCAGTTGTCGCGGCGAGTGATTTGAAATCGGGAACGGAATCGAGCCCGGTCAAGGGCTTCAAATAATTTGCCTGAAAGTTCGGTTCTTCAGGGCTCTCGCAGGACTGAATACACGCAACCCGGGCGAACCCGGTGGCAAACCAGGCGTCCACCAGTCGCCTGAACCTTTCGTCTTCTGTCGTCAAATTGCTCAATGCCCAATCGATGAGGCGTTCCGAACCATCCATGCGGTCTCTCATCCATGCACGATAGGAATCGAATCCAACAGTGTCATTGTAAATGCGGACAATCTCCTGACTGTTGAGATCAAAAACACACAGCGTCGATTCGATAAAACGGATCGCCTCCTGCAATTGGCTTGCTTCAGGATCGGCGACTCGCACCCACCAGTCGAACTCCGGCATCAACGACAGATGCGGACTATTGCGAGCGTCCAGATTGGGAAAGACCCTCAGGTCCTGTCTTTCCGAAGGACGCATGATGCACGAAAGTACACGAACCGAAACAAGGGTCTTAAAGCAGCTCCAGGACCGGTTCTTGTCCCCTTGTCGTATGGCACAATAAAAATCATGTCGCACAAGGCCATCAGAGAAACTTAACCATCGAATCAACTGTTCGAGGTTGTCAACAACCTCGTTGTTTTCACGGGCTGTTGAACCCGGCGCGGTTCTGCGGGCGGCGGCCAGCGCTCGAAGTTCGTCGATATTCTGAATACAAAATTCAACTGTCTGCCTTGCATCGTTCAGCCATTCCCTGTTGTCCTCAAGGACTGAGTTCATCCTCCGGATCGCATCTTCCGTGTCAAACAACTTGACCGCTGTCGAATAGCCAAAACCTGGGTAAGCGGCGTTTCCGAGAGTTGACTCCATTTGCTCCTTTTCAAAGGGCTTCATCAAATCACCAAAGTGCGAAAAACAAAGCAATCTCGCGAACCACGAGTAATATGTCTCGTTCATCGGGTCTGGAAATTTCAGTCCGGTTTCTCGCCACTCGGCTTCGCTTCCATCGCGCAGCTTCAACTGGAATTCCAGCCTGGGAACTGTTTCGTTAAAGCGGGTCAGCCTGCGCTCTATCTCGGCCAGAATCTCCATTCGCGGCGCCGCCGGATATTCACCGATCAACTCAACAAACGGGACTTTGGATTCGGGTATCTCGACAACCCGGTACCGCGTGATGGAAAACGCATTACACAACGCCATGAAAATCAGACCCGCAACAACCGCGGCTGACTTTCCCGCCGACATTTCACCGGCAAGCCACCACCGCGTGGCGATAAGACCGCCACCCAATAGCCCGGCCAAGATCGGAATCACGCCAATCAGGATCGGTACGCCTCCGAAAATGACGAGGAGGTACCATCCCGAAATGGCCACTGAAACAAACAATGATGCCCCGGCCGCCAATACCCGACTTGAAATCAGCATCGAGCAGAATTGTCCGGCGGCGAAACCTGCCAGGACTCCGGAAACAAAAATGCCGGTCGCCGTGCGGGTCTCCTTAAAGGAAAAACTTCCGTTGATGGCCGCAGAGCCCGATTCTCCTTGCCGCCAAACGCGAGTTGGAAAATCGGCGGATCGAAATGTATCGCGATCGAAGCTCAACAATCCGAGCGGAGCAAGTATCAGGACGATCCAAAAGGACCACAGGAGTACGTTGACGATCCAATAGGAACCTGGTCTTGCCGCGCGAATCCCAAGAAACGTTTCGCCACGGGAGGTCTTGTCCGGCGTGAAGACAAAGGCACCGGCCAGCCCGCCCAGGACAGGAATCGTCAACGCAAACAGCGTCGGATTCAAATTGGCCAGTGTCGTCTTGATCAGAAAGAACGCCAAAAACGCCCACACCAACATCAACCCGCAGTTTGAGCGAATGGCAAGCCAGACAAAACGCCGGATCACAGGCAGCTTGCCGCTCCAGACATCACGGCCGGATCGAAGCGCCGATGTCGAGACAATCTCCACCCCGCCGCTGCTTCTTGATAAATCATCCCCTTTCCACGGTCGATTCGTTGCCGGGCGGAGCCAGCGATGGGCCAGTCCGGCCCCGACTATCCCCAGTACGCAGACTCCGGCCAGCCTGAGCCAGTAGATGAAGGGCACAATCACGTCGGCCTGGGTCGGCTTTGAAGACCAGTTCGTGCTTTTGATTTTTGCTTCGTCCAGCGACCGGAAGACTTCACCTGCGTAAGGAATCCTGTATGGCAGATCAAATCCGCTCAGACAAAACGCCAGGCACGGCGCCGCTATAGCGCCCAGGGCTATGGCCACCAACGGCCTTGAAAAAATGAGTGAAAAAACGAGTCCCCACATGAAGAACTCCATGACCCAGATTCCTCGAATCCAGTTCTTCCCAAAGAACAACGCGTTGGCCACCGCAGGATCGACGCCCAGCCATTTCGTCAAGATCCAAAGTCCCCCCATCAACGCCAAAAGACAAACTGCCACCAGCCCTCCGGCGACAGCAATCTTGCCAAGAAACAACTGGATCGCCTTGAAAGGAATGACTCGCAGGATGTCACTCGTGCGAGATTCACTTTCCGATGCGTAGGTCATTCCGGAAGACGCAACAGCGTACAGGCACGTTATGGCAAACCCGACAAAGGCGACAATTCGCAACCCGTCGGGCCTGCCGTATTTGGAGTGGCTTTCCGAATACGTTAAAGAAAACGCTACAGCCAATAGCAACGAGCCGAATATTATGACGGCAACAAACAACGGGACTTGTTGCCGCAACTCTTTCCAGACGATGCTCTTGATCGGATTCATAGGGGAATATCCCTGACTGTACCGGCTTCGCTGCGCTCTCCGCCGGCAGGGGCGATCGATGCAAGCCTCTCTGCAATGCCGGTTCCCGATCGCAGACAGGTCACAAAAATGTCTTCCAGCGAGGGGACGTGGACCTCGACCTCGCCAACCGCTGGCAACTGTCGAAGTTTCCAGAGCCAATCCGGCGAAGGCCTGGCGACCAACAGTTGTATTTGCCGGCCGTTTTGCTGGCGATCGAGAGTGGCGCGGTCAAGCTCGATGAGTCCGACATCGCTGGAAAGAAAATGCGGCAGTGCGCTGGCGCCATCGGCCAGCGAAACCGTCCAGCGCTCCAGACGGGCCTTGAGCTGTTCCAGCGGCAGGCAGACCAGCAATTTTCCCTGATGAAGGATCGCCACAATGTCGGCTACCCGCTCCACCTCGGAAATCTGATGACTCGAAAGGATTACCGTCCGGTTGTCCGCGGCCACATCGACCATGCTCTCCAGAAAGCTGCGGCGGACCAGCGTGTCGAGGCCCGATGTCGGCTCATCGAGAATCAGCAACTCCGGCTTGTGCGAAAGGGCCAAACAGAGCGAAACGCGAGCGCGCATCCCCTTGGAGAGCTTTTTAATCTTCTGGTCCAGCGGAAGTTCGAATGACCTGGTCAACTCGAGATACCGTTGCTGAAAACCGGCGGGATAGAATCCGGCGGTGAACCAGCCGACTTCGTCGACCGTCATCCAGTCGTACAGGGCCGGCTGTTCCGGCACATAGCCGGTCCGTTTTCGAATCTCGCGGCCGCTCTTCGCGCAATCCATTCCCAATACGGTTGCCTCTCCGCTTGTCGGCTGTTCCAGCCCCAGCATCGTCCGAATGGAAGTGGTCTTTCCCGCCCCGTTCTCGCCCAGCAAGGCAAAAACAACTCCAGGGGGCACTTCGAAACTGACGTTGTCCAGCGCCGCCTGCTTGCCGAATCGCCGCGTGACATTGCGAAATCTGACGACAGGTTCCATTGAATCTACTCCCCGGGGATACCGCGATGTTTGTCCAGTTCCGATTGAAATATCTGCAAGATTTCGGGGCGAGAAAGCCGAGTCTGCGCCGCTTCCTCAATGACGGCGGCAAACCGTTCACGCAAGACGCGGGTCCGGTCGGAACGGCAAAGCGATTTGGCCTTTTCGGTAACGACCATGCCTGTGCCGCGGATGGGCTCCAGAACACCGCGCTCCTGCAACTCGCGGATCGCCCGCGCAACGGTGTTGGGATTGATCGCCAGTTCCCGCGCCAGCTGACGGACCGAGGGTATCAACTCCCCGCTGGAGAGCGAACCGTTGGCGACGGCAAAGGTGACTTGCCGCACTACCTGTTCGTAGACCGGCACGCCGTTGGCCGTTTCGATTTGAAAGAACATGCATCCCTCCCGTGGCCTTGATGGCGAATCTCAAAAAGCGCCAGCCACAATGTCCACAAGCGACATCCCTGCCACGTGTACTACAGTGATAGTACAGTAGACAGAAGGGCTGTCAAGTCTTTTTCCGGAGAGTTTTTTTCGGCGGGAGAAGCCCTGTTCGGCGATGGAGGCGGTGGCGCGGAGGAAGGGGAATGACCCCTGCCCAACCTTCCCCGGGTGCGGGGAGGGAGCCGGAAGAATATTGGTTGGATCAGGTGCGGGGAGGGCCGGGGAGGGGACTAATCGAAATCCTTGCCCGATCCTTTTGGCTCGTCCTGGGGAATGGAATCCATGCCATCCCCGCCGGCAGCGATTTCATCTTCTTCATCCTGATTGTCGGTGGCGGCATCCGACATTTCGGCGGCGTCGACGGCATCCTGATGTTCAACCGAGATGACCTTGCCCTGGAAGCTGAGCATCTCTTCGATACGCGAGTGCTTGCCGCGTACGAAAGGAAAAATGGGGGTGCGGTAGAGTCCAATGACCCGTTTCATTGTAAAGATTGTCTTGTTCATCCTCGTCTTGAGCGTCAATGAGCCGATTCCGGCAATGAACAACTCGAGGTAATCCAGCGGCTCGGTCTCTGTCTTCAGACCGATAAGTTCGAACCGCTCTCCCTTGCCGCCGAGTCGTGTAATGGTCAAACCGGATTCATCGATACGAACCTTGAGGTGAGTCCGGCTCCAGATGAAGTTCCCGAGCCAGATGATGAAGAACACCAGGGCCAGAACAAAGTAAGCCCCGGCATTTGCCTCTGGCGCAAACAGCTTCAGAAAATCCGCCATCCGCGTGAATGGCCGGAAGTGGCCGGTAATTTCCAGAACGACAGGTATCCCGACAAAAGTCCCCAGCAAACCGAATATCAGAAAGAACTTGCTCTTCGGCAAATTGAACACGAAGGCAACGTACCAGATCAGCATGACCGACATGCCGATCCAGAACAACATGTGTTTGTTGGCGCCAATAAAATCCAGCGAGCAGAATCCCATCAGCAGAAACAGCACCGCCGGGTATCCGGCGAGGATCCCTGGCAGGTGGTCGTAGAGCATGATCGGTTTCAGCGCGACCGGGCTGACAGGTGCATTCGGTTTTCTGGAAGTCTGTGACATGAATGCTCCGGGGGCATTAGGGGTTCAGGCGACCAAACGGAATTCGCCAGGGAATGGCAATTCTTGCCGCAATCCGGTTGTGATCGCCAAAAAACGGGCGGCTCTCCGGAATTGCGGGAATTGTAACCCTTTCGCTCCCGGCGAGGAATATGTTGGGAACCCGTCAAAAAAAGAAAGACGCCGGAGTCTCCGGCGCCTTGTTGATCCACGGGACCCGGCCCGATTCGTTGGCCCGTCACCCTATTCCAGTCACTTTTCATCAGATGTTTTTGTGTACAGGAGTTCCATGTCCTTGTGCCAATCGTTTCCGTCCGCGGAACTGTACATCGTCATCAGCCTGGTTCCATCCTCCTTGTACTCGACTGTCCCTTTGGTCTTTACGGGCGAACCATCCATCCCCTTCTTCTTTCCCATCATCGTCAAGGTGCGCGATTTCTCGTCCCACGTTCCCGTGTTCACTGCCAGTGCTGTTTCCGTGACGTCAATCCAGGTCGCTGAATAGACCTTTGATTCCGGATCATAGCTGACGGTTCCATGTCCCTTGAATTCCATCCCGGCGAAGTCGCCATGAAAATCGGAAATCAGATGGACTTCACCCATCATCTTGTTGGTTTCCGTCGCTTCAAACGGCATCGGTTCATCCGATCCCGGCATCCACATTTTTCCTTCGACTTTCCAGGTGCCCACATCCATCGCCATCACCTTGTGACCATCCGATGCAACTGCCGCGCCTTGCGCCGACAATGCCGAGGGGCAGGTAACGAGGGAGGCTATGGTCAAGACGACGATTCCACACTTGATGATCTTCATGAGATATCCCCAAATTGACAAAACCGGTGACAAATAACCGCAAAACAGCCTGGCTGTTCTCCAGGTACATGGTCGCGCGAGCCAGTTACAAACGGCCTTTATTTTTTGCCGTTCCTGTTTTTCAAGCAAGGGGTAGCCAGGAACCGTCTGGACTTCCCTTGGCGACCGGGTGTTCTGGCAGGCTATACTGTGTCTTCGATAACGATTCACCTTTTTCCCGTTGGCAAGCCATCAAGCGAGTGTTTCTTTTATGTCGAGCCGGATCAGGTTTTCGGAACAGGTCAATTTGAATTTTGACAAGGCGGCGGCGTTCACAAAACACGACCAGCATCTGTTGCAACAGATTCGCGAATGCAATTTCGTCTGCCGGTTTGCCTTTCCCGTGCAGCTCGACAATGGCGAAATCGAAGTGATCCATGCGTGGCGGGCGGAACACAGCAATCACAAACTGCCGACCAAGGGAGGTATCCGTTTCAGTCTCGACGTCAATGAAGACGAGGTGATCGCGCTGGCAAGCCTGATGACCTACAAATGCGCGATCGTCAACGTTCCCTTCGGCGGAGCCAAGGGAGGAGTGCGAATCGACCGGAAGAAATACTCCACACGGGAACTTGAGCGAATCACGCGTCGTTTTACCTACGAGCTCAGTCGCAAGAACTTCATCGGTCCCGGCACCGATGTCCCCGCCCCGGACTTCGGTACTGGAATGAAAGAAATGGCGTGGATGGCCGACACTTTCCAGTCGCTGCATCACGGGGACATCAATGCGCTCGGCTGCGTGACCGGAAAGCCGATCGAACTTGGCGGCATCCGCGGAAGAACGGAAGCGACCGGTCTTGGCGTTTTCTACGGAGTTCGCGAAGCCTGCAGCCATCGCGAAGACATGTCGAAGCTCGGCCTGTCCACCGGTATCGAAGGCAAGACTGTCGTCATCCAGGGATTTGGCAATGTCGGTTACCACTGCGCGAAATTCTTTTCGGAAAACGGCGCGCGGGTGATTGCCATTGCCGAATACGATGGAGCGATAGTCAACCCGCGGGGCCTCAACATCGCCGTGGTTGACCTGCATCGGCAAAAAACCGGCTCGATCCTGAACGCGCCTGATTCCGTCGTCCTGCAGCCGACCGCCAAAGCCCTCGAACTGGAATGCGATATCCTGATTCCGGGAGCCCTGGAAAACGTGATTACCGAGGACAATGTCGACCGGATCAAGGCGAAAATTGTCGCCGAGGCGGCAAACGGTCCGACGACCTCGCGGGCCAGCGAAAGCCTTTTCCAGCGCGGTGTCATGGTGATTCCCGATGCCTATGTCAACGCCGGAGGGGTCACGGTTTCCTATTTTGAATGGCTCAAGAATCTGCAACATGTCAGTTTTGGCCGAATGGAAAAACGGCTTGAAGAATACACCTACCGCCGATTGCTGAGCGCCGTCGAGTCGGCAACGGACAAGCCGTTTTCTGATGAAGTTCGCAGTGTCCTCAGTCGCGGGGCCGATGAAAAGGCACTGGTCTATTCCGGACTGGAAGAGACGATGGCCAACGCCTACAACGAGATCCGCGATATCTGCAAGAAAATGGACGGAGCGATCGACCTGCGAACCGCTTCCTTTATCAACGCGATCAACAAGATTGTCGTCTGCTATGGCGACATGGGAATTTTCCCGTAAGTTGCAACGGCGGGGTCGGTTGCCGGCTGCGGCGGGGTCGGGAGACCCGCGCCGAGCGCGCCGGCGCGCTGTGCGCAGGTCTCCTGACCTCGCACCACCAGGGTATAATAGCCCCCGAGCTCAAGCAACGGATCAAGACCCGATCCTGCCCGCATCAATTCACCGCGTGTGCGCAGGTCTCCCGACCTCGCACTCGCGCTGTGCGCAGGTCTCCTGACCTCGCACCACCAGACATTTACCCGAGTTTTCGATGGAACGTTACCGTTTTCATTCCGATGGTTCGATATTCTTCGTGACATTCAGCGTGATTGAATGGCTTCCCGTTTTCGTTGGCGAGAAAGCTTTCAAGATCGTGACCGACAGCTTGAACTTCTGCCATTTCAACAAGGGATTGCGGATCAACGCCTACGTCATCATGCCAACCCATATGCACGCGATCGTTTTCGACAAGTCGTTCATCGCCGGGAATCTGGAGCAAACGGTTACGGAATTTCGCAAGTTCACAGGCAGGCAACTGGCGGACTATTGCGACCACGAAATGCCCGGTCTGTTCGGTGAGACAATCAGAAAAGCAGCGACCGATGATCGAGATCGGCGATTTTGGCAGCCGACAAGGCATCCGGTTCAAATCGAAAACGAATCCTTCTGGCGGGTGAAATTTGACTACTTGCATGAAAATCCTTGCCGAAAGGGGCTCGTCCATCGCGCTATTGATTGGCGTTTTTCATCGGCAAGGTACTGGATTTCAGATGATTTCGCCAACTTGCCTCCTAACGACGTGCAACTAACCGCCCTCGAATGGTGACTGCCGGCTGCGGCGGGGTCGGGAGACCCGCGCCGAGCGCCCAGCGCGGTGTCATATCTGGACTCCGCAGACAAGATTGAAAAGAGCCGGCCACACCAGTACGCCCGGCGGGACTTGAACCCACGACCCCCGGTTTAGGAAACCGGTGCTCTATCCAACTGAGCTACGAGCGCTTGACGGATATTCTCCGGGCGGGCAGCCCGTTGAACATGTGCCTGATTCTACCACGCCGCTTTCGACCCAGAAACGGTCCGCGAAGTTCGCTTCGAAACCTCCCGTGATTTGCCGATTCAGCAGGTTGCGGGAATATACCGGCTGGTATACGATCATCTCCGCGTCGTCCCGGCAACTTTCGACGGACATCGATGTCCCTCGCACCTCAGGATCAGTCTCTCTCATCGGATGGAGTGGTCTTGTCGTCACCTTTTACAATCAGGTTTCAGGAGCATTTTGTGAACCCAAAAATCAAACAACAGTCCGCGTGGCTGGCAGTATTCGCCCTCGTAGTTTTGACATGGACCGGATGTGGCGGCGAAACCCGTGAGGCTCTTGCCGACTCGATGATGAAATCCATGGACGAAATGGCTGACGTTCTCGTTTCTGTGAAAGACGAAGCCAGCGCCAAGGCCGCGGTCGGCAAGCTCGAGGCTATTTCGGCGACGATGAAATCACTGACCGACAAGATCAAAGCCCTGGGTGATGCCCCGGCGGATGTTCAGGCAAAGCTCGACGAAAAGATGAAGGCCAAGCAGGCGGAAATTCAGGAGAAAATGAATAAGTTCATGCAGAACGTCATGAGCAATCCGTCGCTGATGGAGATCATCGCTCCGGCGATGGAGAAAATGGGCGAGTCCATGAAAAAATAGTTGATGGGCGTGAATCCGCCGGATCAGCGTATTTCGCTTTTGCTCGCCGTAATCGTCGAGTAATGACAGACCCAGTAAAGGGCCAGCCCGGCGACACCTGTCAGGAAGACGATCATTGTCCACAGGTTCGGACCGACGAGAAACAGCCCGCCGGAGGACTGGATCCGGCGGCCGTCATTAAAGACCGCAAATGCCAGAAAAGCATTGACAATGATTGCCAAAATGCCGCCGGCAAGTGCAACAAACGCGAGAAAGTCCACCAGGTCGCTGTCCATTAGTCGTTCCTTGCAAGAAACCCCGGAATCACTTTCCGCCCGGAGAATCACTCCCGGGCGGCGGGCCGTGCCTGTGGTGGACTATTCGGTGAATCGAACCATTTATTTGGAATTCCCTGGCACGAAAAGCGACTTTTTTTTCGACCAGGCACGCCAATCCTCTGGCGAATTATTCGGTATCAAAATACTCGATATTGAGGACTTTGAAATTGATCGTTCCCTTGGGAACGGCGATCGAGACGGCCTCGCCGACCTTTTTGCCAAGGAGTCCCTGCCCGATGGGGCTTGAAACCAGATACCGACCCTTGTCGTAGTCTTCTTCACCCGCGCCAACCAGCGTGATCGTCTCCTGATCGTCAAGATCCAGATCGAGCACGGTGACCGTGGCACCGAAACCGACCACACTTCGGTCAACGCGGGATGTATCGACGATGGTGGAATTGGCCAACTTGGATTTCAGCTGGTTGATCTTGGCCTGCAGCAAACCCTGGGCTTCCCGCTGGCCATGGTACTCGGCGTTTTCCCGCAAGTCGCCTTCGGAACGGGCGGTGGCGATCTTCTCGGCGATCACCGGCATCTCGACATTCTCCAGATGCTCGATTTCAGCCTTGATGCGGTTATAACCCTCCTGGGTCATGGGAATTCGGTCGGACACGGCGAGACCTCGAATTGGGGACAGCGGGAGTCCACTGAAAAAAAACACGACCTGCGTCAATCGAAATCGCGCAGGCCTGAAACCATTTTATTTTACTGTCAACAACTCCCGCATGCGATTGCAGCGGAGCAGACGGCTCATTTTCGCGGAAGACGGCAGAAAGTAAAGGGACCGGACTCAGGGGCCCGACGGCCGATAGAGCAGGCTCCCGCAACTCCGGCAAAAAACGGCTTTTTTCAGTATCAGGTCGCTTTGCGACTGGGCAATCAGGACAGTATGACAATTGCCGCAGCAGCCGTCGTCAACCGGAGCGAGGGCATTCTCGCCCATGGACTCCACCATTCGCCGAAATCGGTCGCGAATATCGGGCGCGAGGGATTTTTCGGCTTCGATCAGTTCGCTCCTGACTTCTTTCAGGTCCTGTTGCAAAAGACTCATTTCTTCATCGGCTGCCGCCTGGGCCCGGAGAGTTGCCTCCTTCGCCTTTTCGACGACGACGCCTTCATCGGCGATCTTTGCCTTGATCGAATCGATACGTTCGAGCAACTCGAAAATTTCGTCACCCTGAATGCTGTTGGCCTGTTCATCCGCGGCAATCTGGTCCGAAAGGAGCTGGTACTCGCGATTGGTCTCGCAGCCATTCCGCTTGACAATCAGGTTTTGCACGCGGGCTTCGCGTTCATTCAATTGCAGCTGTTTCTGGTCGGCGGCCAACCTCGTTGCTTTCGCCGCGGAGCGGAGATCTTCCAGGACCTTTACCGCATCCCCCTCCAGTTTCCGGGCCGCATTGACCTTGAGTGGACAACGTCGAACGCGCCCCATCAGATCCTGGTGTTGTCGAAGAATCCGGTGCAAGCGGGCCAGAAGTTCCGGATCGGCAACCAGTTCAGCCATGGAGTTCAACTCGAATCACAAGCCGGTCAAAGGGACCGGCAACCGCTGGAAACACAAAAAAAAACCGCTGGCACTCGGGGCCAGCGGTCGATTCTAGCGGATTCCGGCGCGTTGGCGAGGTCACCTGAGGCTTTCATCGTCTCCGGTCACAAATCCGGCAAGGCATTCAGCGCGCACGGGATTCTGCAGCTTTTTCACCGCCTTGGCCTCGATTTGGCGGACTCGCTCGCGGGTCACGCGAAAGATTCGTCCCACTTCCTCAAGCGTATACGAATAGCCGTCATCGAGCCCGTACCTGAGGCGGATGATTTCGCGTTCCCGGTAAGTCAGGGTTTTCAACAGATCGTCGATCCGGTTTTTGAGGATGCCGTTGCTGGCACAGCGCACAGGGCTCAGGCTGGCATGGTCCTCGATGAACTCGCCGAAACTGCAATCTTCGCCTTCACCCACGGGCCGATCGAGGCTGACCGGGTGGCGACCGATATCCATCACGCGGCGAACTTCCTCGATCGGCATTTCGGCGATCGCGGCGACTTCCTCAACGGACGGCAATCGGCGAGTCGCCTGCTGGAGCTGCTTTTCGATATTCCGCAATCGCGACAGGACATCGATCATGTGCACGGGAATCCGGATCGTCCTCGCCTGGTCGGCGATGGCGCGGGTGATCGCCTGGCGAATCCACCAGGTCGCGTAAGTGGAGAACTTGAATCCCCGCCGGTATTCGTATTTATCGACGGCCCGCATCAGGCCGGTGTTTCCTTCCTGAATCAGATCGAGGAAGCTCAGGCCCCGGTTGCGATATTTCTTGGCAATCGAGACCACCAACCGCAGATTGGCACTCGACAAATCGCGTTTGGCATTTTCAAAACGCTCGAGGTGATGGCGGCAGTCCTCACAGCGCTTGCGAAGGCTCTGCGGCGACTCCTGACATTCGATCATCAACCGCAACAGCTCGGTACGGAGGTTGTTGGCGATCCGCTCCTGGGACGCATCCGATCGCACTTCCCGCAATTTAGTGCGAAGCCACTCCATGCGAGCCGATTTCTTCTCCAGCTCGGCAATCAGCGGAATCACGCGGCGCGAGCGAAGACTCAGTTCCTCGACAAGATGAAGGAGTTTTCCCCGGCGGCGGATAAACCGCTTTTTCGCTTCCGCCTTGTCGGCGGCGCTGACACTCCGGCGGACCAGCAACTGGAAGTCCTGACGATTGTCCTCCAGCAACCGGTCGATCGTGCGGAAGTGATGCGGCATGCGCGCCGAAACCTGCTCCTTGGTGAGCCGTTCCGTAAGCGATACCTTGATGGTCCTGTCGAAGGGGAGATCGCCGGCGTAAACGCTTTTCAGAATCGCCACCGTGCGGCGAAGGGCAAAATCGTTGCCGAGAACGGCCCGACGGAACTGCTTCCTGGCGATTTCAATTCTCTTGGCGAGCCCGATCTCCTGATCCCGTGTCAAAAGCGGAATCTCGGCCATCTGGCTGAGATACATGCGGATCGGATCGTCTCCTGGCTTGACGGACCTCGCCGTGAAGTTCTCGAGAGACTCGACCTCG
>WPCK01008025.1_pt1 | contig 32188 bp, 22 predicted proteins | sample 5399851 | NCBI WGS metagenome assembly WPCK01 (sample SAMN12869471, study PRJNA574797) | sludge metagenome | isolation source: wastewater treatment of pH11 | place: China:Beijing | collected 2019-05-20 | reverse complement strand
TCTGCCAAAGGCGGCAGCTGGAATGCGCTTTTTTTGCAGCTGTTCGGGTGCTACAATCATCGCGACCTCCGTGTGGGACAGATTTAAAAGCAGCGCACATTGTGCGCAAAACTCAAACCCGCACGAAGGTCATTTTTTTTTTGCCGTAACCCCCGCCCAAATAAGTACTTAAAAGCCGGACGATCTCCGAGCCTGCGGGATTTGCGTCGTCAATAAGGACAGGCATGTCTGCGAGTCCTGAACATTGGCGCCTTCGATTGCAACATTGCTGCTCGGTCCCGCCGGACTACATTGATATCGGCTGAATGCTCTTCCCGGCGTTCAGGATGGTCGCCAATACTCGTTGGCCTTGTATCAACGCACCGGTTGCGGTTCGGCAGCTGACGCCAGCAGGTATGGGAACATTTCATCGCCGGCGGCCTCCATCATGGACAGGTGCCCATGACCGGCATATACGGACAGCGAGCTGTTGACCAAACAGTTTTGCAGGCAACTTCCCATCGAGGCCAGCGGCGTGGTGATGTCGCATTCGCCGTACCAGAGTCCCACCGGTCTGTCGATCGCTTCAAGATCAAATCCCCAGGGTTGCGAGAGGATGGACATGTCGTGCACGACTCCCGCCGGACCACAGTGAACGCAGTGCAGGAAAGAATCGACCAGATTCCGCGCGCTTTCCGGTCGAAAGAAAACCCCTTCATCACACCGGCTGAAAAAATGCGAGGTCCGGCGCAAGACGGCTTGCGGCCTGCGCCGCATCTGCCTCGCGTTGATTTCGATGACCGAACTCACCAGCCGCGGATTGCGGTTTGCCAGACGGAATATCGTTTCTGCTGTACCACCGCGGCCGACAATCCGCTCGAGTGGAGCGACTCCATCGACAATGGCGACCGACCGAAGCTGCTCGGCAGGCATTGCAGCGGCGCAGGCAAGGGCATAGGCCGCTCCGGACGAGAAACAGGCGATCGAGAACTGGCTCAGATTCAAACTGGCCGGCAAATATTCTGATGTCACAAACGACTGAACATCGGACAGCCAGTCGACAACGCGCCGGCAAGACTGAAAACTGGAATGGCCGAATCCGGGCCGGTCAATGGCGATCAGCCGGCAGCCCGCCCTGAAAGCGGCGGGAGCAAAGTGGCGTGCTTCCACACTCGATGTGGGGATTCCATGAAAGTACAGAACCGGCCAGCCGGCGGGATCGCCATACATTGCAAACCCGAGCTTGCGGCCGTCGTGCAGGGGAACAACCAGGCCCTCGCTGCACTCCATCGGTTTTTCTTGTTGGTTCCAGTTTGCTCCGGCCAGGAATGGAACCGCCACGGCAGCGCCCAGAAATTCTCGTCGATGGATCATGCATTGCCTCCGATAGAATTGTATCAATCTCCCGCTCACGCCGCCTTGCAGCACAATGAACGGGCATTCCGGCATGTTTTCAGCTATAATTATAGTTCATGCAGGTGTGGAGCCGTTTACACAAATAGCCTGTTTCGGAAGATCCAGCTGATTCGTGCAGTTACCTGGTGCGAGGCCATTGTTTGATGCAAGTCCAGACAAAAGTTGTCGCCCTGTTCTGGATGGCGATTCTGATGTCATCGACAAATGTGGCCTTGCCGGCTCGCGGCGATGATTTCTTTCAAAGTGTCATCGCTCCCTTGTTTGCCGAACGCTGTATTTCCTGCCACAACGATGAACGGGCTGAAGGGGGCTTTTCTGTGCAGGCGGCCGGGTCGTTCTTTCGGGATGGCCATATCGAGCCTGGCGATCCGGACGGGAGTTATCTGGTCGAGCTGATTTCACCTGATGGCGATTCGCCGCCAGCCATGCCGAAAACAGGAGCAGCATTGTCGCCAGAACAGGTCGCCGCCATTCGAAAATGGATCTCCGAGGGAGCTGCCTGGCCGAAAGAATTTGTCATTCGCCGCCCCGGCCCGGGGAATTTTGAAGGCTGGGCCTTCCGCCCTCTCAGTCTCCCGCAAGTTCCCGAGGTGGATGCGACGCTTGCCGACTGGGCGAATACGCCAATCGACCGGTTCGTTGCTGCAAAGCTGATCGAAAACGGCTTGCAGCCTTCTCCACCGGCCAGACCGCGCGATCTCATCCGGCGGCTCAGCTACGATCTGACCGGATTGCCGCCGACCTGGGAAGAAATCTGCCAGTTCGAGTCGGCGAACTCGGACGCCGATTACGACCGGCTGGTCGATCGCTTGCTGGCTTCACCGCGATATGGCGAGCACTGGGCGAGGCATTGGCTGGATGTCGTGCGGTATGCGGACACTTGTGGATACGACAAGGACAAGCCGCGCCCCAACGCCTGGCCATACCGCGATTACGTGATCCGGTCATTCAACTCTGACAAGCCGTATGCCCGATTCGTCCAGGAACAAGTCGCGGGAGATGTTTTGTTTCCCGGCGAACCCGACGGAATACTTGGACTGGGATTCCTCGCCGCAGGTCCGTGGGATTTTATCGGGCATGTAGAAGTTGCCGAATCGAAAATCGATGGCCAGGTCGCGCGCAATCTCGATCGCGACGAAATGGTCTCCGCGACGCTTAATACGTTCTGCAGCATGACTATCCAGTGTGCCCGGTGTCATGACCACAAGTTCGACCCGTTCACACAGGAACATTACTACGGACTGCAAGCTGTCTTTGCAGCCGTTGACCGGGCGGACCGTGTTTATGCGGCCGATGAAATCGCCGATGCCAGTCGCAAGGAACTCCATGAACGCCAGAATGACCTGATGGCGAAGATTGGTCCCATCGAAAGCGAACTGCAGGAAAAATCAGGCGAGCGTTTCGCGGAACTCGACCGGGAGATCGCAGCGGCCAACGCCATTGTGTTGGCGAACCCGGTCATCCAGGAGGCGGCTTTTGGCTATCACTCGCAAATCAGTGATGACCCCGAGCAACAAAAATGGGTTGAAGTCGAATTTCCAGGGAATCGACGCGTCACAAAGGTGGTTTTGCGGCCCGCCTATGACGACTTCGCGGGTATCGGTGCCGGTTTCGGGTTCCCGATCCGATTTCAGGTTCTCGCCGATGACAAGGTGATCCTCGACCGGACCGGCGAGGACTTTGCCAACCCGGGGATTTCGCCGATTGAAGTGGATGTGGACTTCGAGGCAAAACGGATACGCGTCGTGGCCCATCGACTTGCCAAACGGCAGAACGACTGGATTTTTGCACTGGCCGAAGTGGAGGTATGGAGCGGCGATGAAAATAAAAATATTTCTTCCAGCGGAACCGTCCATTCACTGGACGCCACCGGTGCGGCGCCTCGCTGGAGCACTGCCAACCTGATCGACGGAAAATGGCCGGCCTATCCGGCGGAAGCCGCCGAAGCCTTGCAACGCATTACGGCACTTCAACAACAACGGCAACAGTTGCCGGCCGAAACGCTGGGAGCGGAACGCGCCGCGCAACTTGAAACGTGGAAATCCGAATTGATGACCGTGGGGACTCAATTGGCGAAGCTTCCCCGCGGTCTTCTGGTCTACGCGGCAGCGACCGACTTCGATGTCAAAGGAACTTTTGAACCAACGGGGGGCATTCCCCGGCGGATCAGTGTGCTGGAGCGCGGTGAAGTGACACGGCCTGGCAAGGAGGCAATGCCTGGCTCGATTCCTCTTTCGGCCGATGAGGATTTCAGATTCAGTTTGCCGGATCCGGGCAACGAGGGGGATCGCCGCGCTGCGCTGGCTCGCTGGTTGACGCGCGAGGATCATCCCTTGTTGTGGCGCAGCATGGCCAACCGCATCTGGCAATACCATTTCGGAACCGGAATCGTGGCCACGCCAAACGATTTTGGCCACATGGGTGCCGGGCCGACCCACCCGGAACTGCTCGACTGGCTTGCCTGCGAACTGCGCGATTCGGGTGGCTCGATCAAGCATTTGCACCGCCTGATCGTCAAGAGCGCGGCTTATCGCCAGTCGGCCAGCTCCAATGCGGACGGCGAGGCGATCGATGCGGGTAACCGCTGGCTGTGGAGAGCCAACCGTCGGCGTCTCTCCGCCGAAGAGATCCGCGATTCGACACTGCTGGTCAGCGGGCGACTCGATCTTGCCGAAGGAGGCCCGGGATATTACCTGTTCGAAATGGAAAAGTCCGAGGAGTCGCCGCATTACGAATACGGGAAATTTGATCACAGCGATCCGAAATCGTGGAGGCGATCGATCTATCGCTTCGTCGTCCGCTCACAACCCGATCCGCTCATGACAACTCTCGATTGTGCGGATTCGTCCCAGAGCACGCCGGTGCGAAGCGAAACGCAGACAGCGCTGCAGGCGTTGTCGCTGCTTAATGATCCCTTCAACCTCGCAATGGCGGAGGCCTTTGCCGAACGGTTGCAGTCCGCGCCATTGGAAACCGGAACAGGCGATGAGACCGCCGCCCGCGTCCGGCTGGCGATGAAGTGGCTGGTGGGGCGGCTTCCCGATGACGAGGAAACCGGCTGGATGGTGGAATATGCAAAGCAACATTCCTATGCCGATCTGGCGAGAATTCTCTTCAACGCGAGCGAGTTTCTGTATGTCGAGTGATCGCCTGTACCTGCCGAGACGCGATTTCCTGTTCCGCACGGCGTGGGGATTTGGATCGCTGGCCCTGTCCACCCTGATGCTGGAGGAAGCGGCACGGGCGTCAGCAGCGGTCCAGGATGGAGTTGTGCAACATCACAGGCCGCGTGCGAAACGCGTCGTGCAATTGTTCATGGCCGGCGCTGCAAGCCATATCGATCTCTTTGATCACAAACCCGCTCTTGAAAAACTTCACGGTCAGCCGTCCGATTTCGGAGAGCCTGTCGAAACATTCCAGGACGGGCTCGGGCCATGGATGAAGTCACCTTTCCGGTTTTCGCCGTTCGGCCAGTCCGGCAAGATGCTCAGCGAAGTCGTTGAACCTCTTGGCCAATGCGTCGATGACATTGCCTTTGTTCACAACATGACCGGCAAGACCGGTGTGCACAGCCAGGCCACGTATTTGCAGGCTACAGGCTTTGACCGGCCCGGGTTTCCGGGTGCCGGCGCGTGGGTGAGTTATGCCCTCGGTTCGATGAATGAAGACCTTCCCGTGTTTGTGGTGTTGCCCGATCATCGCGGGTACGCATCGAATGGGCCGAAGAACTGGGGAGCGGCTTTCCTGCCGACGCATACGCAGGGGACAGCGGTCTGGCCGCAGCGACCCGTCCCCGTACCGAATCTGTTTGCCAACGATCGTTTTGCATCTCCGGCCGCGCAGCGCGATGGACTGGACTTGCTCAATCGGCTCAACAAGCGGTACGCCGATCAGCATCCGGCCGACGACCGGCTGGAGGCGCGATTGCGCGACTATGAGCTGGCCGCGCGGATGCAGTTGAGCGCACCGGAAGCCCTCGACATTTCCGGCGAGCCGGCCCATATCCTCAATATGTACGGGCTTGATCGGGCGGGGGCGGAGTACCCTGCGGAGATCAATATCGCAGAGGAGACCGAGTATTTTGGACGAAAGTGCCTGATCGCCAGGCGGCTTCTCGAACGCGGGGTCCGCTTCGTGCAGATCTGGTCGGGGAACGACAACAGTTTTCCGCGCCGCAACTGGGACAGTCATGAACAACTGGAACGCGATCATCGCCCGCTTGCCATGGCCATGGCGACCGGAGCGTCTGCGCTGATCCGCGATTTGAAGCAGCGCGGCTTGCTTGAGGACACCATCGTATTGTGGACGACCGAGTTCGGGAGAATGCCATCGAGTCAGGGGGGGCTGGGCCGGGACCACAATCCGCATGTCTTCACAAGCTGGATGTGTGGCGGGGGGATTCGCGGCGGAATCTCGCACGGCGAGTCGGACGAATGGGGATTCAAGCCGCTGGACCGGGACCATCCGACGCTCGTGCACGATATCCACGCGACGATTCTTCATCTGCTTGGAATTGATCACTTGCGATTGACGGTCCGCCACGATGGAATCGACCGTCGGCTCACCGATGTGCACGGTCACGTGATCGAGAACCTGCTGGCCTGACGGCATTGTGACATGCGTGGTCGAACCCGTCGGGAATACATTGTGTCTTGGATTCGATGGTCAAGCTGTTAGAATTTCTGGTTCACGCCCCGGTAGCTCAGTTGGATAGAGCAACTGACTTCTAATCAGTAGGTCGCAGGTTCGAATCCTGCCCGGGGTGCCTTGGCAAGAAAAAAAGGGTTCTCACAGAGACACAGAGACACAAAGCCTGTTCTCGTTCTCGTTCTCGTTTCCGGTCTCCCCCGCCGACTTTCGCAAATCCATCCTCACCCTCGCCGTCCAGGTCAAACTCGTCCCCCGGATCAAGCAGACTTTCTTCTGCTCACCCCCGGCCTTGTGCCAGGGGTGCCATGACTGAATGGCGGCGATAGCCGGTCAGTCAGCGCCCCGCCGGCACAAGGCCAGCGGTGGCGGATCTTGGTCCCGAGCCCAACCATCCGCGGGGCGAGCCCGCGGGATTCGAAAGGGAAGGGGATTGAGTGCCTTTGTGATTTAGCGAGAAGCCCAACGAACCGCAGGTCAAGCCTGCGGGATTTATTCACCCCGGCGCCGCGAATGAACCTGGGACGAACCGCAAGACCCGCGACGTCGTGACTTCCGTTGGTCGCCCCGGCGTTCATTAGCCATGCCGATCTCAATAATGCCCCCGGCTTGTCCGTGGGTCGTTTGCGCTTTCGGCTACAAACGCGGCGCTGCCCAATTCCTTCAGTTCAATGCCCCCGGCTTGCCCGGGGGATAGTTGCGTTTTTCGCTAATGTTCTTCTGCTCACCGCCGGCCTTGTGCCAGGGGAGCCATGACAGAATGGCTCTTGCGCAGCTTTGCCGCGCAACCTTTTTCGCAACGATCGCCGGCAGCTGGCCAGTCATGCTCCCATTGGGACAGGCCCAATGGTGAGCCGGCCCAAAGGCATTTTGTCACATGCGGTTCCGGTAGCCGGTCAGTCAGCGCCCCGCTGACACAAGGCCAGCGGTGGCGAAAGGTGCTGATAAATTCACGGGGTCGGCTTTTTCTGACCGCCAAAAATGCCTGTCCTATTACTGTACGTGCCTGTGCCTCAATCATTCGATCGAGAGTTCACGTGCAAGGTAGTACGAAATGAATTCGCTTTCAGGTGTTTCTCGCCAGGCAAGCTCTCGATGTGATCTATCGCTGATTTCCCTGGGAGTCACCTTATCGAAGACTCGACGAATCATCTCCAGGGTTGACCTCTCCGGTTCACTGAATTGAAATTCAATGTCTTTGGCCATCTCCCCGGGACGGTACTCCTCACCTGTATTGCCGTTTCTATATTCTCGTTCGAATACCTCAACGAGCCCCTGTCCTTCCAGGTAACGTTGAAGTCCCCGATAGTCTGCTGGTACTGGCCCGAATTGAACCCGGCGATAGGCAGAGCCAGTGAAAGAAACTGTGTGCCGCTTGTAGTGGAGAAAATCCAGGTAGAACACAAGTTTGTTCAGTTTGGTCGGCGTTACGGCTGACATATTGGAACAAAACCAGACGACGGCAGCTGCGTATCGGTGAACATCAAATGTCTTGTAGCCGGTACGATCTGTTCGTTCATGGGGCATAACAATCTGGCGACCCAGATCGAATCCAGCTGTTGTTTGCAGGTCGATTGTCTCTTCTGCCCTCGCTCGTTGCCAATCAGACAGACTGTCGCCCCTTCGCAAAAGGGCGCCTTTCACGAATTCAGGGTTTTGAAACGCCCGGATTGCGTTGTCGTGAGTTGCGTCTTGAAGGGCTCCTTGTTCGTAGCGATTGATCGTTGCCTCGCTCATACCAAGTAATTTCGCGAAGCTCTTCTGACTCAATCGGTAGCTTTCGCGAGTTTCCCTGATTTGTTGCGGGCTCAACAGATCATGGTTCTTTCTGTAGGCTTCGTACGCGAGTTCAACCGGATCGTGCCCAAAACCCTCATCAACCTCCTCAGTGCCGCAGGTCGGACAAATCGTAACAGGAAGTGTTACTGCTACCTTCTCATTTCGAACGGTGTATTCCACCGACTTCTGCTCGTGACACATGTCACGGTCCTCTCCGCAAACTACACAGAATTCAGAGGTGGTTGTGCTCATTGCGATTGGTTTTCTTTCAACGGATAACTCAAAGGGTAGTCGGCTTTGTGAAATGACCAGATCAGGCCCCAGGTAACGTTCTTCTTCCTGGTATGAGGTTGCAGTGCCAGTTTGATGTATGCCTCAACTCCGCCTGTGACTTCACAACCAAAAATCCAAACTTCGCGATCGGGGTTTGTGTCATCAGGATCTGGACCCTTCGAATAGTTGTCTGGCGTCAGAGCCTGAATCAAATCCAAAGCCATGGTCTGTGTGATGTTCAAGTCGATCAAATGCTGCCGATCCTCGACTCTGGGCAACCAACGAATGTATCCCAGACTCACGGCCGCTTTGAATTCCCTGAGGAATTGGGCGACTTCTTGTCGGGATGGCATTTGGCCCTCCTTGAGGTCATTTTTCCTGTTCGCATTTCCCGGCCCTCCGCAGTTTGGTCGCTTTCCGGCTCTATCGCTTATCGACCAGGAATACTATCATACGATAGTGTTTCTTCAAGCCTGATTTTCTCCTGATCGTCATCCGAGAGTGGCAATTGGCCCGTTTTTCAGCATTTTTTGGCTTGCCGGCCCCAGGACTCCGATTGGAATCTTGCCCGTCATCAAGTCAAAACACCCAACCGGAAAGGCAGAAACTCTCCAGAGGGCTGAATGAGGTTGTTCCTGGACGCGAAAAGACATCCAGGCAAGAGAATACAGTGCCATTCGTTTCTGGCACCTTTTCTAAATCACCCCTTTCAATGCGTTGCCTGCTTGTCCGATGCGGCGGCGGGATCGCGCAATAACGGTTCGAGGAGCGGGTCGACCTTGTCGGAACTGCTCGCGGTGTGAAGCAGTTTTCCTTCGCGATCAAAGATCTTGTAGTGCGGAAGCGCGCCATCGGTGATCTCAAAGGCTTCAAAACCCTCCTGCCCGATGCCGTAGATGCTCAGCAGGTTTTCAAAAGTTGCTTTCCGTTTTCCCAGAAACTCGCGGACCAGCTCAACATCTTCCGGCTGGTCCATGCTGACGGCGACCACGGCCAGTTGATCGGGGTGCGCATTGGCCAGTTCCACGGTGTGCGGGAATTGCTGGACGCACGGGGCACACCAGGTTGCCCAGAAATCGACCAGCACGATCTTGCCCCGATGTCCGACAATGATCTGATCCAACCGGGCCCGGTCGCCAACGACTACTTCCGGCAACGACGCGTTTTCTTTTTTGTTTTCGTTTTCCCTTTTGGTTTCGCTTTCGACGGGATCCGATTCGGTACCCTGGCCGGAAGGGTTCGAGGGAGTCTCCGGGGTCGTCGGTTGCGAGGGCTCGCCCTGGCAACCGGCCATGCCGAGCATCATCAGGAGGGCCAGCAAAGTCGCAACAATGGCAGAACACGACAGATTCAATTGCATGGCAGTCACGGGGGCGAAATGGGAAAAAGCATCAGGATTGACAACATGACAAACAGCAAAGGGCCGCCGCACTGATTGCAACGGCCCAGCTTCAATTCAACCGGTTCCTGCCCATCGCAGGCTACTTCGTTTTGATTCCACAGCCGAAGGGACGGGTCGTGGCCTTTTCCGGGGCCTTGCCATCCAACAGGGCATTGACCGCGTTGACCAGGTGGGTTTCCGTGGGTTCCTCTTGCTTGTCGTCAAAGGCGCCGTGGTAGGCGATCTTGCCGTCCTGGACAACAAACAGTTCCGGAGTCACTTTCGCGCCATAGTCCGAGGCGGCCTTGGCGGACTCATCAAAGGCATAGATGAAATTGAAACCCTTTTCCTCCGCCCGTTTTTTCATGGCATCGAGGTTTTCGGTCTTGTTGTTGCAGTTGATCGCGATGAAGGCGACTTTTTTGTCCTTGTAGGCCTCGTTGAATTCGATGAACCGGTCCTCGTAGGCAACTGCGACCGGGCAGTTGTTGCACGTGAAGCAAACCACCACGAGATCGACATCCTTGCTGACCGATTCCAGCGTGTGCCTGGTGCCGTCGATACCCATTACGGTAAATTCGGGAGCGGCATCGCCGATCTCAATTTCATTTGCGGTTGCGTTTCCAATCATCAGAACTGCGGCAATCGCCATACTGGCGGCAAGGCGTAACATGGGTCTGCTCTCCAAAAGGGAATCCGTGTCGGTCGCGAAACTCGAACTGAGATTCGCACGTTTCAAGCGCTACGCGCTCTGGCTGTATTTTAGCGGTGCCGTCCTGATTGTCTCCGGGCAACCAACAGATTTGTCTCCGTCAGTTCGGGGCGCATCGGAGAAGCTGCAAGTAAACTGCGTTGTTGTGGCGGCTCGTTCGGTGAAAGCAATTACAGGTTGTGTGTTTTTCCCTGTATTCCAGTCCCCGAACCGACCCTGAATCGACACGAGAAATGTATGGCAATTCTCAATCGGCAGAATGCAATGGATGAACTCGACAAGAAACCGGCGATTCGCAGAAATGCTATTGCTTTTCTTTCCAGAAGCGGGCCATCTCCAGGTAGATAAAGGACGCCGACCATGTGATGAGCATCAGCCCGGAAAGGGCTTCCATGGCAGCGACAAAGCGAATGGGTCCCTCCGGAATCAGATCGCCATAGCCGACAGTCGTAAAGGTCATGGACGAGAAATAAACGTAGTCAAGAATCCCTGAGACGTGATTCCCTTTGAGTTCGCCAAGTCCGCCGTGCCAGTTCGCCAACATGAAGCCGCCGGCGAAAATCCATATTTCAACGATATGGACGAGCAGCAACGTGCCAAAAAGAATGGCTATTCTCCGCCGGCCTACCCAGGCCAGCCGTGCTAGGGTCCTCGATAGGATATTTAGAACTTCGTAGTGAAGAAAAACAATCAATACCGCCAGACCGGCAGCAATCAGGGTAATGCTCGCGATTGCATAGCTTGAGTACATCTGTGGTGGGCTTGCTGTTCGGGGGAAGTTGCGGTTCGCGGACGAATATGGCGATGGTATCGCGACTGGTCGATTGCAATGTCCTGTTGGACCGGCCGCTAGTCAGCATCCGCGGTGATCTTGACGATCCGCGAACCGAGGGAGTTGACGAACAGCGAATGGCCATCGCGCGAGAAGCAGACGTTATAGACCGAGTCCGGAAAATCGGCGAGGGTCAGCAGCAACGTGGCGTTCTTCGAATCCCAGATCCGGACCCGGGTGTCGGCTGAGCCCGTAGCGATTCGCTGGCCGTCCGGCGAAATATCGATCGACCAGATGCGCTGCGAGTGGCCCTGAACGCGGGCGCGAAGGGTTCCAGTTTTCGTTTCGACGATCAGCAGTGTGCCGTCGTCACAGCCAGCCGCGAGCCATTCGCCGTTTCCGGCAACTTTCAGGGATTCGATCATTGCCGCCTGGGCAGGGCACTGCCAGACCGGCTCCCAGCTTTCTGCCGAAAAACAGTGGATGGTCCCTTTGCCGTCCCCCGTCAGCAAAAAACCGCTGTCGGGTGTAAAATCGATTCCCCAGCAACCGTCCGGAATGGGGAGAACTTTGGCAAGTTTGCCGGATTGAGCGTCCCAGACGACGACCTGTTTCCGGTTAGTCGCCGAAGCGATCCAGCGACTGTCTTCGCTCAGTGCGCATTGTTGCAGTCCTCCCAGTTCCTGAGTCCCTTCCATGCGACGAACTTCCTGGCCGGTTGCCACGTCCCAGAGAACGACATCGCCGGCCCAGTTTCCGCCGGCGACGAGGTTCGTTCCGTTGCCGTCGAGGTAGTTGACGGTTCCTTCCGTTCCTGGAAAGTGCCTTGCGGGTTCTTTCGTTTCCGGGTCCCACACCGTGATCGATGTATCGCTTTGACCGGCACACACCAGGGATTTTCCCTTTTCGGCCAACACCATTCCATAAGTGTATTTGCCGGCATTCGGCGAATCGAAAGGCCTGGCATCCAGCAGATTCCATCTTCGAATCGAACGGTCAGCGGAAGCGGTCAATACATGAAGGCCTGTCGGGGACACAACAATCGACCGGATCTGGCCTTCATGTCCGTAGAAGCGGTGTTCCAGCAATCGCGTGCCCACATCCCAGACTGAAAGGACGCCATCCGTTCCGCCGCTGTACAGTTTTCGCCCGTCGTTAGAGAAGGCCACGGCAAAAATCGCGCCTCCCTGTCCCGGCAAATCCATCGGCGAAGAACTTTCGCCGGTACTCCAGATGCGCGGACTGCCGTTCTTGGAAGCCGCGGCAATCCACTGCCCATCGGGACTAAAGGCGATATCGTCGACGGCGGAATACTGGGCCTTGTCGCTGAAGTCGAGCACTTTCGGTTCGCCCGGATTTGTCGACGGCCAGACCGCGACCAGTCCGTCCCAGGTTCCCACGGCAAATTTCGCACCATCGGCGGTGAAGCGGGCGACGACGACCGGTTTGACTCCAAAGTCGCTTTTCCAGGTGGTTTCGCCGGTCTCCGCGTTCCAAAGGGAGACCAGACCAAGCACGGTTTCGGAGCCGCGATACCACGACGAAAACAATAGTTGTTTGCCGTCCGGACTATAAGCGATGTCGGCCAGCCCCTGGCCGCCGCTCGACTGTTCCCAGACCTTTTCGGCAGTCTCCAGGTTCCAGACAGCCATCTTGCCATCGCGTGCGCAAGTGGCAACGCGGCTTTGATCCGGGCTGAATCGGGCCGCGTAAACCGCCTGTTCGGAGACTTTCCATTCGCGAAGTACTTCGAAATTATCCGCCCGGACTATCCTGACGAATCCGTCATCGCCGGCGATCGCCAGCTGCTGACCATCCCTCGAGAGATCGAGACGAACCGGATTCCATCCGTTGGCGGCAAAGCTTGCCTCGCTGGAATCCGCGCGTGCGTTCAGAAGCCGCCACTCCCAAAACCTTTGGCTTTCCGGAATGGCCGATAGCCAGCGCTTTGCCTCGACCGCCTCGTTGAGACGGAGCGCGGAATTGGCGGCCGCGAGATGGGCGAGAAAAGGAGTCTCCTCGTTCCCGTTATCGTCCTGCGATCCAGTGCCCGCAATCGCGGTACGCATTCCGCAAAGCGACAAGCTGAACACGATCAATGGCAATGTGAATTTGAAAAGCAAAATGCTCCGGAGAATCATGTCAGGTTCCTGGCGTGGTTGAAGAGGTCTGTTTCATTGCCGATTGAACTGGAAGTCTCCATTGCCGCCCGGCATCAAGCAGCGTTTCGACATAATCGCGAAAGGAGGCGATCGCCTGGTCGTAGGCATCGGTGTTGCGGTAAGTCCTTGCCAACATCACCGCCCCCTCCATGGTGGTCAGGGCAAAATTCGCCAGCTGATCCGGGTCGGTCCCTTCCGCAAACCGGTCGGACGCAGCGCGAAAACAATCGGCAACCGCTTTTTTCCAGTTGTCAAAGTTTGCGGCGAGCAACTCGCGAATTTTCGGATGGGACTCGGCAAGTTCGAGGACCAGATTTCCGATCGGGCATCCATGTTGATAATCCGTCATCGTCAACATCTGGCGATAGCCATCGAGGAGTCCAAAAACACGCTCGACCGGATCGTCGATCCGCGACCAGATGGGATCGAGAACGAGGGGTTGCAGAAGTTGCAACCGGGCTTCCAGCGTGGCCCGCAGCAGGTCCTCCTTGCTCGGGAAAAAGTGGTACAGGCTTCCGGGAAGGACGTCGGCGGCGCGGGCAATCTGCGCCAGGCCGGTCCGTTCGTAGCCGTGGTAGACAAACAGCTCCATCGCCGTTTCGATCAGCCGCTGTCGCGTTTCGCTACCACTTCTTCCCACAAAAACCACTCTCCGAGTTGATTTAGTTAGTTGACCAACCAAGACTAGCCGACCGGGTGGGGAGCGTCAAGAAGTGCTTTTTCTTTTTTGGGGGCTGCCGGCTGAGGGTTTGGACCGGGCGTTAGGAATCCTCGCATTTCCCATTAAGCGAGGTATGAAAGATCGGTTCACAGCATTGCAGAAACTTGGTAGCAAGTCCGGCACGACGGCGTTACAGAAATCCGAATCCGGCGACGAGAATCGACTTGAGAATCCTTGTTGACTGCAGCAACTATTTTCTGAACAACCAGAATTATGGCGATGTGGCGATGTACGTCATGACATCACGTCGCCTCAAGCGTTGTTGGCCCTCGGCAGAAATCAACTGGATTACGCTTGATGCGCCGATGATCGGGCGACATGTTCCGGGTGTGAGACCGTGGGTACTGAAGCGCAGGCATCACTGGCAGGTCTTTCGCCCGGAGATGTGCCAACCCCTTCAGCCGATGCAACGTTGGCGGAGGCCGATAAGGCGACCGGAGTCCCGCGAGGCGATTCGGGCAGGCGAGACACACTGGCAGGCCTTTGCGGTTGATGAGCCTGATGTTGAGCAATTCCTGCAGGAGTATCGGCGTTCGGATCTGGTGGTTGCGACGGGTGGAGGTTACTTCAGCGACAATTTTTCTGAACACGCTATTGGCATCCTCGACACGTTGGCCGGTGGCCGGTGCTTTGGCTTGCCAAGTGTTATTCTGGGTGCGGGATTCGAAACAGTGACGAATCCGAGATTGCGGGAGCAGGCAGCGGCGATCCTGCCGCAGCTTGATCTGGTCGCGTGTCGGGAAGGTGACGGTTCGCCCGCGGTGCTGCGCGAGTTCGGTGTTTCGCCCGACAGGATCCGGATAGTCGGAGACGAGGCGCTGGAACTGGCCTTCCAGGCTCGTGCGCCAGGGCCGGGCGACGGAATCGGAGTTAACTTGCGCAAGGCCAAATACTCCGGAGTGACTGACGAAGTCATTCCCGTTTTGCGCGAAGTTCTCGCCCGTGTGTCGCGCGAAAAGGACTCGCCCCTGTTGCCCATTCCGATCTCGATGTTTGGGCCATCGGACTGCGGCAGTATCCGGCAGCTGTTGCCCGAACAGGGACCGGCATCGTCAGGCGGGGAGGAACTTGACAGCTTGCCGAAGCTGTTCGGGCAATTGAACCGCTGCCGGATTGTGGTCACGGGCAGTTACCATGCGGCAGTGTTCGCGCTAGGGCAAGGACTGTCTGTCGTCGGGCTTGTTCAATCACTGCACTATGCGGAGAAAATGGGAGGGCTGGCGCGGCAGTTTGGCAGGGGCTGCGAATTGGTGCGACTGGATGGTCCGGACCTGGCCGGGCGACTGGGCGCGGCGATCGATGAAGCGTGGGGCGGCGCTGCGGCAAACCGGCCACGCTTGCTGGCGACCGCGGCAATGCTGATCCAGAAGAACGGGCGGATGTACAGGGATCTGAAGCGGCTTGTACCGATGCGAATTGCGGCGAAACTCGTCTGGTAGCTCAGGGCCAGGAGAGTTTTTTCTTCGCCAGAACATGGAAGTGCAGATGAAACACCGTCTGGCCGGCGTCCGGGCCGCAATTGGAAATCACCCGGTATCCGTTTTCAAGTTGCAAGCGGTGGGCAAGGTCGCGAATGACGGTCATCAGATGTCCGATCAGTTCCTTGTCGTCGTCACCGATTCCGCTGATACCCGGGATTTCCTTTTTGGGAATAACCAGGAAATGAACGGGCGCCTGGGGCGCGATGTCGTGAAACGCCAGGCATTGGTCGTCTTCATAAAGGATATTCGCCGGTATTTCGCGGTCGATGATCCGCTTGAAGATGGATTTTGAAGACATGGATTCAGCGAAGGATCGAGATCTGCGATGAGCCTTCGGAAAGGATACCATAGACATCCTGGGCATCGCGACTTGCCATGCGGATGCATCCGGAAAAATCTGTTCCGCTCCCCATTGTCGCGGCTTCATGAATGCACGGATTACCGTTTCCAAGTCCGATCCAGAACCGGCCGTAGGGATTGCCGGGCGAACCGGCCGGAATCGACTGGCCGGTTGCGGCCACATACTCGCGGCCGCTATCCGAGCGGCCCTCTACAATAAAGCTTCCTTGCTGGAGCGCCGCTTCCTTGCCCATTTCGACCGGGAACCGGCCGGCATACATATCGCCGAGAAACAGGGTCATCTCCATGCGGTCAATGCTGATTCTCGCATTGAAGGGACCAGGAATGATCTTGAGTTCCGTGCCGGGAGTGAGAACCGGCGAATCTCCGATCTTGCTCTTGTTCACGTTGTACACCAGCTGCGGAGGGACGTTCCACCGACCGGCAATCGACTCGAGCGTTTCTCCGGCGGCGACAATGTAGGGTCTGGTTTCGAGATGGTGTTCAGTGGAATAAATGACCTTGCCGGCGAGCAAGTCCAGCCATTCCAGCATTTGCATCCGCTGGTCTGCGGCAAGAGGCTTGTCGTAAAAGGCTGACAGCTCGGTCAGTGCGTCGCGGACTTTTCCGGCGTTGGCTTTAGCCGCGATTGAGTTCCAGTCGATGGTCGCCAGAGCTGCTGGCGGAGCGGGTGGAGTGCTGTTTGCCGGTGCGGACATGGCCACCGGATTGTCGGGCGGGAGTTGGGTGATGGCCCCGGAAGACGAGGCCGGGGCAGGTGCCGCCGTTGAAGTCTGCGACTCCGCTACAGGATTCGCCGACGGTGAAAACGGGGAAGTGGCAGGGATGGTCATCGGCGCGGACGAGACCGGATTCGAGGCGGGATTGGTGGCAGTATCTGGTCTTGGTGTCACCGGTTCCAGCCCGGGCGAGGAGGCGAGGAGCGGCGGCGCTCCTTCTCCGGGAATGTTCGAATTGGTGACAACGTTGTTGGCATCGGCGTTCTTTGCCGGGTCCGCGGCCGGGGGATCAAGTGGTCCGCCGGGGGCCGCAGAAAAACTGCCTCCCCCGCCCAGGCTGTTGCCCGACGACAGCGCGTTGTTTGTCGGCGTGTTGTCTTCGTTCCATTGAGGGGGAAGTGCCGGAACCCCGTTGAGCGATGGCGGATCTTCCGTCGCCGCCGGAGTACTCGCGGTAATCGGATCAATTCCAGGAGGCAATGAAGGTAACGATGATTTGCTCGCGGGCACTTCTTCCTTTTCCGGAAGTGCTCCAGTCGAAGCAAAGGGAGACGGGTTGTCGGCAATCCCGGTGCCCCGTTCAGTTTCATTCGACATCAGTTCGGGAAAAGGCTTTTCGAGGATGTCGGCCTGCGGCGCGCCGGAAGGAATCTCCAAAGGCTGACCCGACGCCGATGGATTCAGGGTCGGGTCGGGAGTGTTGATGACCTGGAACGCTCCATAGGAGACTCCCATGAGCAACACGACCACCATCAGGTTCTTTATGGAATTCATGACAGTCCTCCTGTTGACTGCGCAGCATTGTCGCGGGACCGTCCTGGTCCGGGGTGCGGATACTAGACAAAACGAAAACCATCTGCCAGATCAATCGTCGCCCAAAAGAAGAGCCGGTTCATCCGGCGCTGGCCGAAATTTGCTAGCGGGATTCGCCGCCGGATTTCGACGAGACATCGGGAGGAGCCGGTCGCACCGAACCAAGAATCTGACGGGCTTTCTCGATACGGTCGGCAAGTTCGGCTTCGAAACCGCGAGGCGCGGGATGGTAGTAATGGCGATCGACACCGAGAAAGTCCATGGCAGCGATTCCGTCGGGTGAATCATGGGCGTAGACATAACCTTCACCATGTCCCAGCGTGGTCTTGCCTCCCTGATAATGCGAATCGCGAAGACTGCGCGGTACGGGAATGATTCGTTCCTCCGAAACGTCTTTCAGCGCGGCACCTATGGCGGTTGTCGCGGCATTGGATTTCGGGGCCAGCGCCAGGAAGGCAACGGTCTGCGACAGGATCAACTGGCATTCGGGAAGTCCCACGAATTCGCAGGCCTGAAAGCAGGACACGGCCAGAGGCAGGGCATTCGGGTCGGCATTGCCGATGTCTTCGCTTGCCAGAATGACCAGTCGCCGGCAGAGAAAACGGATATCTTCACCGGCCGCGAGCATTCTCGCCAGCCAGTAAATTGCCGCATCGGCATCACTGCCGCGAATGCTCTTGATGAGTGCGCTGGCCAGGTCGTAATGATCGTCCCCCCGATCATGGCGGATCGCTCGCCCGGCGATCGAACGATCGAGCAAGTCCCTGTCGAGGAAAACCGGTTCCTGATTGCTGGTCACGGCGATTTCAAGAATGCCAAGCGCTCTCCGGGCATCGCCGTCAGAAATTGCGGCGATATGGTTGAGTGCATCGTCGCTGGCCCGGACGTCGACCATGCCAAGTCCGCGCGACCGGTCGGACAAGGCGCGGCGGAGCAGGGCAACGATATCAGATTCGGCAAGGGGTTCGAATTGGAATATCTGGCTTCTGCTGACCAGCGCCGGGTTCACAGCGAAGAACGGATTCGAGGTCGTCGCGCCAACAAGCGTTACAATACCTTGTTCGACATCCGACATCATCGCATCCTGCTGCGCCTTGTTGAAACGATGGATTTCATCGACGAACAAAAGCGTACCCGGCCCGCCAGTGGCCAGTTCCTCGCGAGCCTGTTCGAGAATTTCGCGGAGTTCCTTGACGCCGTGCAACACGGCGTTCAGTTCCTGGAAGCGACGTCGCGTTTCCGAAGCCAGCAACCGGGCCAGCGTCGTCTTTCCCGTTCCAGGCGGTCCATACAGGATGATCGATCCAAGCCGGTCTGCCCGGATCAAGCGACGCAACAAGCCGTCCGCGCCGAGAATATGTTGCTGGCCGCAAAATTCGTCGAGCGATTGCGGACGCATGCGGGCAGCCAGCGGCCGGGCGGATGCGAGAGCTTTCCTTTCCAGAGACTCGAACAGGGACATTTTGCCGATACTCCTGGGCGATTGCCGTCGCGCGAAACAGCACCCGGCACAAATCGGAGTTTACCAGTTTTCTGCCGCCACGTTACAGGATGCGATCTGGATCGATAAGATATCGGGATGAACGAGACGTTGGGAAAACCCGTATTGCCTCAGCCGCAGCCGTGGCTCCCCGAAATGGCCGGCCACGTCGAAAACGCCTTGCCCGGACTTTGGCAACGATGGTCTGATCCGCAATGGCAAGCCCGGTTTGAAGATGAGGTCCGGCTGGAGTTGTTGCGTTCCACGACGCTGCTGGACCGGCAATCGGCGGAAGGGGGGGCCCTTTATCCGGCGGCCGACGAAATTGCCAGGCGCTTGTCGATCGAACTCCCCCTGACGATCTGGCAAGGAAGCAGCGATGCCGACACTTCATTTGCCATCGCCTCGATGACCAGCTCGGTCAACCTGATTGCAGGCCACGAGGTTCAGGCGAGATTTGGCAAGGAGAGTATGGCGGCATTGCTGGGACATGAAATGGGGCATTTTATTCTTTGGCGAACGAACGAAGGACGATTGCTGACTGCTTTGCGCGTGCTGGAATGCGCCTGTGGCGTTCCCGAGCCGCTACCGGTGTTCGTGGAAAGCCTTCGCCGCTTCCGGATTTTCGCCGAGGTATTCTGCGACCGGGTTGCCGCCTTTGTTGCCGGCGCGAATCCGACAGTCGCGTTGCTCCGTCAAATGCTGTCCACGGCGCGCGAGACTTCAAACGGCAACGCCAGGAATGCGCAGACCGGACCGCTTGAATTGCGAATCGAGGCCATCGACATCTGGAGCAAGTCTCCGCAATCGGCCGATGCGGCGGTTGCCCGGCGGATTTGCGGACCAATCGATCCGGGCAATCCGGATCTTTCGGGCCAGCATACAGCCTGCAAGATTACCCGCGAGCTGATCGACCAGATCCTGGAGCCCTCATTCATGCAGACGCCGGTTGCCGTCGGGCATGCGCGAAAATATTTTGCCGACTACATCGCGCCAGGAGTCGTAAGTTCAGACGTCGCGGGGGAATCCGTTGCCGCCAGTTCTTTCGATGAAGGGCTGGTCGACAAATACCTGGTATGGCTGCTCCTCGATTTCTTGCCGGTCAGATCGGAGACGCGAGAACAGGCACTTGCCCATCTGGTAACGGTAGCGTCGAGGCACGGGTTTCAGAATGCGTTTTGCCAGGCGGCGCGCCGGGAACTGCCGTTATCGAAGAAAGAGCTGGCGGTGCTGGGCGCGGAATCAGGGAAGAGCCGCCGATGACAACTCCGGTTATCGCATCCTTTCGCGAATTTCTGTCAAACAGGCTGGAATCCGGGCCGTTCGCCACCGATGATCTGCTGGCCACGTTCTTGCCCCTTTTTCGGCAAGTGCACCTGTCGCACGAAGCAGGAGCCGTAGCGCCGCTCAGGGGTCTGGAAGCCATCCATGTCGATGGAGTTCGCGCCTGGTTCAGCGACTCGTCGAGACAGAAGATCAGCGATCTTGCCGCCGAGGTCCAGAGAATTCTCGGAACGCTGGAACTTTCGGTCGACGTTGTGGAAACGGAGCCCGCGGCGGAGATTTTTTTGCCCGCGCCTGGCGCCGTTCCATCGCGGCCGGCGTGGGTGCCCGGATATCAATGTTGGGAACAGCTTGTCGGTCATCACGATGCGCTCACCGATATTTTTTGTCTTGGGCAGATCCTGGCAAGTGCCGCTACCGGACTCGATTTTTTCGATTCGGGGCAATTGGAAAGGTTTGCCAGGGCGCGCAACAACCTGTTTGCGCTGAACGACAAGATTCATCCGGTGATTGCCCGGGTGATCGTACGGGCAACCGAGCTCGACCGGAACCGCCGCGCAAGGGACTTGCCGGGACTGACATCGCTCCTCGCCAATTACCGGCGACAGGATACGGAATCGGCCCTCGATTCACCGGTTTCGGGCGCGATTCGCAGCGAAGACGCCGCCGGCAGGAATGGCGTGTTGCTCGACCGTTTGCAGAAAAGGCTTTTTGACATCAGTCGTCGCAACAGGCTGCTTCATTTTTCGCCATCGCGCCAGGCAATCAACCTGACGGAAGCATCGGTGCCACTCTCCTGGGATTATCAGGGGATCGATGAAAAGCGGATTCTCACGGCAGGCCCTTCGTTCGTCGGCGAAATTGCCGAAGGAAAGGCAATCCCGCTTGACCGGTTTGTCAATCTGGAGGAAGCGGAATGGCTGATCCCCGCGCTGGAGCGGCTTTATCGGGAATATCGCCGCGACCTTGCGGAATTCGGTATCGCGCAACTTCGTCTGGTCCTCTGTGTGTTTTCATGGAGCGATCTGAAGACTCGCCCCTTCGAACAGTACACATCCCCGCTCGTCCTGTTGCCGGTTACCTTGCAAAGGCAGCGCGGCGTTCGCGATTCCTGGACGCTTGTTCCGCAAACGGTCGAGGCTGAAATCAATCCCGTCGTTCGATACCTCTTCCGGCGGTGGTATGAAATCGAGCTTCCCGAAACGGTTGATCTGACGGCCGGCGGGCTGGAAGCACTTTTCGAGGACTTGCAAAAGTCCGTAGCAAAAAGTGAGCCCGGAGTCGAACTGGCGCGCACCGATCGCCCCCAGGTGCAGTCGTTGCAGATGCGGGCCAGGCAGCGACTGGAACGTTATCAACGCCGGGCCCGATTGACCGGGCGCGGCATGCGATCGTTTCTGGAACTCGACTACAACTACGATCCTGAGTCGTGGCATCCGCTCGGAATACGCCTGTTTGCCGCGCGCATCCGGCCACCGGAACCGGAAGTCGAGCCGATCGGACAGGTGCAGCCCTCGTGGCGTTACGATTTCTCGTCCGGCGAACCGGACGGCAACGCCTCGCCAGCTGCGGAAAACGCTGTTCCAGCAGCTAACAGCGGCGCAAGACTTTCCGGGAACTCGAACCCCTACCACTGGCAGTTTGACTTGTGCAATGTCTGCCTGGCCAATTTCCGGTACCGGAAGATGTCGCTGGTTCGCGACTACGAACGCCTTGTAGAAACAAAGCAGGAAAGTCCGGTTTTTGATTCGGTGTTCTCGCTGTCGCCCAGGACCAGCGTATCAGTCCCGGCCGCGCTTCCCTACGAAGACCGGTTCGATGTTGTCCCGTGCGATCCGACGCAGGCCGGATCGGTCGCACTTGCGCGAACGGGTACCAGCTACATCATTCAGGGGCCACCTGGAACGGGGAAGTCGCAAACGATAACCAATCTGATCGTGGATTACGTTGCCCGGGGAAAACGCGTACTTTTCGTCTGCGAAAAGCGGGCTGCGATTGATGTTGTCAATGCGCGGCTCCGGCAAACCGGTCTCGGTCAGCTTTGTTCGCTGATCCACGATTCCCAGGCGGATAAAAAATCCTTTGTGATGGATCTGAAGGACACCTATGAGGCCTTTCTCGGAAAGGATCCGGCATTCGAGCAGGCGCGAATCGGCCGCGAGAATTGTGTGGCGGCGATCAAGGGTGCTTGCGGACCACTTGGAAGATTTGGCGATCGGATGCGGGAAGAGACCGAGTGGGCCGGAATTGCCACCGGAGACCTGCTGGAAACGGCGATTGAGCTGAAAGTGGATGAGCCGGCACTCGGTCCGCTGGAACAGGAAGTCCTGCCATTTTGGAAGGACTGGAATGACAACCGGGCGGCGATTGACCTGGCGATGGAGTCGTTGCGGCGACTTCAGCCCGACCAGATTCTGGCGAGGCATCCGCTGCGAAATCTCGCCCCCGAGGTCGCTTCGCATCCGACGCCGCTTCAATGGATCCAGGAGAACTTGCGAGAGGCGAGAAAGCACCTCGAAAATCTCGGGCAGGCGCTCGCCGGGCCCATGGCGGCGAAGTTTCCCGCCCCGACACTTGAAGAAATTCAGATCCTGATTGAGTATTGCCGGGACGTCAAACCACTTGTCGAATGCGGACTCACTGCGCTCCTCGATCCGGCAAGTGAATCCGCTCGATCATGGGACAAGCTCCTGGTCCAGATCGAAAAACAGCAAAAGGAAGTGGCTCGATGCCAGGAAGCCGGTCATGCGTGGCGCGATCGCATCAAGCCGATGGACCTGGCATCGACATTGGAAACCGCGAAGAGTCTGGAATCGACCTGGTTCCCGGCGTTTCGCCCCTCATGGTGGCGGCTTCGCTCCGAGATGAACCGCAGATATGACTTCAACGCTCATCCGGTGAAACCGCGATGGTCGGAAGTGCTTTCCAGGCTGGACGAGGAATATCGGGCGATCGATGAACTTGCGCGGCTGAACAAGCTCGCGACCAGCGAAATGGGCTGGAAGGGGACCGTCGATGAACTTGCCGGTCTTTTGAAGCGCTTGCGCAATGGCGACACGGCACCTCCCCCCGGTATCCGGATTCTCCACGAAGGGGTACTGGCCGATATCGAAAGCCCCGGGAAACAGGAATCGATTTTCAGGCTGGCCGCCGGAAAAGTCGAATACGATTCATTGCAGCAATCACTGGGAAGAATACTTTCTTCCGGATACCGGCGATTCAATTTGCCGCGGCTGACCGCGGAACTCGACGGCATAGGCCAGTCAGTCCACATGCTGCCCGAATGGGTGTCGTTTTTGCGGCAATTCAGCGCCCTTCCCGAACCGGTGCGGCAAGCGTTCAGCCGGATCGAGGCGGGTCCCCGACAAATCGAGGCGGCCACTGCCGTGAAAACGCTGGAGAGAATCCGCCGCGACCATCCGGATTTCGGTGATTTTGATGAGGCCATTCGCCGTTCAACGGTCGATTCGTTGGCCGGCGCTCACCGGCAATGGCTCGGAACAAATACGACATTTGCCTTGCAGGTTACACAGCAACGATTTCTCGAGAATGTCAGTCTGGCTGCTTCGGCGACTGCCGTGTCCGGCAATCAGGATCGGGAATTCCGCAAGACCTGGAATGCCGGCCGAAAGATACTCGAGCGTGAGTTCGCCAAACAAATGCGTTATCAGGCGATTCGCGAACTGGTTGCCGGTGAAGCGGGCAAGGTTATCCGCGATCTGAAGCCGGTATGGCTGATGAGTCCGCTGAGCGTGTCCGATACGCTGCCGCTTGATGAGGCCGGATTCGACGTCGTGATTTTCGATGAAGCCAGCCAGTTGACGCTGGAGTCCGCCGTTCCGTCGTTGTTCCGCGCTGCCCAGGCCATTGTGGTAGGCGACGAGCAACAGTTGCCGCCCACCAGGTTTTTCTCCGCGCGCGATGATGAGGAAAATGCCCTGGTCGAGTACGAGGAAGAGGGCAAGAGTTTTGTCGAGGATCTGGACGGAAGCAGCCTTCTCAACCACGCCACGCGGAACCTCCCGTCGGCGTTGCTTGGCTGGCATTACCGCAGCCGCGATGAGTCGCTGATCAGTTTCAGCAACTGGGCGTTCTACGGCGGACGGTTGATGACGATTCCGGAAGAGAACTTGCTCTTGCCGGCCAGTTCGGGACTGGAAGCGGCTTCTGCTGAATCTGCGATCGAGAATGCGGGCGCACTGGTCGATCGCGCGATCAGTTTCCACTTCATGAAGCACGGAGTCTATGAAAACCGTCGCAATCGGGGGGAAGCAGACTATATCGCCGAACTTGTTCGCCAGGTGCTGAAGTCCGGTGACAACAAGACGATCGGCGTGATTGCCTTTTCCGAGGCGCAGCAGGCGGAAATCGAAGAGGCACTTGATCGCATTGCCGGCGACGACGAGGAATTCGCGCGATTGCTCGAGGCGGAACTCGTCCGGGAGGACGACGGCCAGTTCACGGGACTGCTCGTCAAGAACCTTGAAAACATCCAGGGGGACGAGCGAGACATTGTGATCCTCAGCATCTGCTATGGCCCCGACCGGAACGGGCGGATGCTGATGAATTTCGGTCCCATTAACCAGGGTGGGGGCGAGAAGCGGCTGAATGTCGCGTTCTCCCGCGCGAAACACCAGATGGCCGTGGTCTCTTCGATTCGGCATTCATCGATTACCAACGCCCACAATACGGGGGCTAATTGCCTGCGCGGTTACCTGCGATATGCTGAAGCCCTGTCCGCCGGGGATGCGGGCGGGGCGCGATCCGTGCTGCAAGCCATGGCACCGCCGTTGCGGGAAACCGGGCCGCGCCCGGAGACCGGTGTGGTGGCCCGGGAGATTTCTGCCCGGCTGGCGAAAGACGGCTGGATCTGTGATCCCAACATTGGTCATTCCGCGTTTCGCTGCGATCTCGGTGTAAGAAAGGAAGGGGACCAGCGTTACCGCCTCGGAATTCTCATCGACGGCAGTGAGTGGTATCGGTCAAATGCAGACCCGTTTGATCGTGAGCTTGCGCGGCCGCGGCTGCTGGAATCGTTCGGCTGGAAAGTTCGGCATGTACTCGCCCTTGACTGGTACCGGGATGCCGATGGATTGATGGCGCAAATTTTGTCAGATATCGAGGGGGCAAGCGGGTCGCCCCGGCGATAACTCTCAGGGAGTTGATCATTTGATGGCTGACAGGGAAACAATCGCAAGTGAAGGTCGCTGCCAGGATGCCGAGGCGCGCTACTCGAGATACCGTGCCGTCATTGATCCGGTTGTCGGTTGCGGGCAATTTGTGCTTGCCGATTTGCAGCGTGCCTGCCAGCAGGTTTCGCCATCGTTTGTCACGCGAGTCGTCAACGAACTTGTTAAAGAGGGCTGGCTCATTCATGAACCGGCGGATGATGGAAACCTTTACCGCTGGAATGACGGGCGCGGCGAGTTTCAGCTTGCTCGCTGGCTCGACGACAAGATTCGCGGGTCGCAGATCAAGCAACAACCGCATCAAGAGCGGCCCCGCGAGAAATTGCTGGAACAGGGTGCCGGTGCGTTGCAGGTCTCGGAACTGCTTGCGATCCTGATCCGTTGTGGCGTTCCCGGTGAATCGGCGATCGAGGCGGGAGAAAAGATCGCCAGACACTTTGACGGAAAATTGGAGCGATTGCCCGATGCGGGAAAAGCCGAGCTGAGGGAGCTGACGAGGGCAATCAATGTGACGGCCTGGTGCCAGATCATGGCCGGAATTGAATTGGGACGGCGGATCGCAGAAATCAACCGCCGCGAAACCGTAGTTCGCATCGAGACTTCCCGTGACGCTATCAATTTCTGCGAAGCCCGTTTCTCGCGGCTGATCACGGACGCCCGCCAGGAAGAGTTTCATATCGTCACGCTGGACACAAAGAACCAGGTGATCGATACGCATCAGATCACCGTGGGAACTCTCGATGCCAGCCTCGTTCATCCCCGCGAAGTTTTCAAAAAAGCGATTCGCGACTCCGCCAGGTCCATTATTCTGGTCCACAACCATCCTTCGGGCGACCCGACTCCCAGCAAGGAGGACTTTCAGGTCACGGCGCGACTCGACGAAGTCAGCCGCATCATCGGCATCGACGTTCTCGACCACATCGTGCTGGGGGCTTTTTCATCAGTGAGCATTCGGGAATCGGCAACCTGACCCCTTTTCCTCTTTTCCTTCACTTGAGCATTCCCAAAAGTTCCTTGCAGGTAGCCTGGTTTTCGGCGGGTGTGGCGGAGGGTTGGCTGGCCGCGACGACGGCGAGAAGTGCCGAAAGAAACTCACTCCGGGCCCTGGCATACTCACGATGAAGCCACTCGGGGTCCACACACCAGAGTTCGGCGATCTGGCGAATCGGCTTGCCATCGGTAAATCGCGCATGCAACAGCTCAACGCGGCGAACAGCGGCCTCACCTTGCGATTCCGCAATCCGCGTCTGCAATTGCGACGCCTCTCTCATGATCGACAGGGCATACTCCTGGTCAAAAACTCCGCCGACGGTTGCTTCGTCGGCAACGAAGTCGTCCCGGTCCAGCTGCCCCGCCATCGGCCGGGATTCATACCGCAGCATTACATTGCGTGTGACGCCGAACAGGAAAGCGCGAAACCCTCCGGAAAAACGGCTGTCTGCCCGCGACAAAGCGCCGCCCGGACGAATGCATTCAACAAAAACTTCCTGAACCGCATCGTCAATCCAGTCGATTCGGCGCGAACGATTCCAGCGGGCGACCAGCGTCTTCCGCACCACTTGCTGATATCGCTCGGCGAATTGGCCAAGTGCCGACTGCGACCCGTCGGCCGCCGCATGGATCAGCGTCCAGCAAGTTTCGCCGTCATCACGTACAGGAAGGTATCCGGATTGGTCGGAGTTCATTTTTAGTCAATGTCAGGAACCAGCTGTTCCACAATTATTCCAAACGCAAACGCTGCCCTGTTGTGGATCCGTTCGGCCATTTACCTGTTATTGTACTCGTCGATTTTTTGTTGCCACGCAGCCGCCTGATCGGGTTTCGCCCATTCCGTATAGAGCTGCACCAATCTCTCCATCGCCTGGGAGAAACATGCTTTTTCATCGGCAGGCGTTTTTGCGTCCTGCGGCTTGAGCCCTTCGTAGCCAGCAAGCAGTAGCGGTTCCGCTTCGGCGTACTTCGCCTGGCCCAGGAGAGCTTCGCCAAGCAGGGACCTGGTGTTGTGTGTGTACCAATCATCGGGTGCCCGCCCTTCCCGCAGCTTCAGGCACTCGCGCAGTGTCTCTTCCGCGTCGGGCCAGTCCCGTGTTTGGAGCAGCGTCGCCCCGGCCTGCTCCAATTCACGGGCCAATTCCAGGCTGGCCTCCGGTAATTCCTCTCTTGCCATTTCAAGCCGTTTTTTCACCACCTTCGCCGCTTCAGGCAATTTGCCCGCTTTCAACAAGGCATCTGCCAGCGCTTTTCCGAATCCGGAAAGTGCGGGATGTTTCCGGCTCGCCTGAAAGGCTTCCTCCAGCATCGGCAGAGCCTCAGCGAGTCGTCCGCCGTCCCGATAGTTCACACCAAGATTTCCCATCGTAAAAAGCGTATCAGGATGGTCCTCGCCTTGTTGTTGTTTCCGGATTCGGAGAACTTCCTCAAAAAGGGGAATCGACTGGTCGAATTTTTTCAGTTTCCAGAACAGGCTCCCCAGATTGTTCATCGCCCGTAGCGTATCGGGATGTTCAGAACCCAGCACTCGTCGGTAACGCTCCACGGACTGGATGTAAAGTTGTTCGGCCTCGGCATACCGGGTCAGCGTCTGGTACAGGGATGCCAGATTGTTCATCGTAAACAGAGTGTCGGGGTGTTCGGCACCCTTAAGACGGCGAGTGATCTCCAGACATTGGACGTAAAGCGGTTCAGCCTCGGCAAATCGGGACTGACCTTCATATTGCCTCGCGAGGTTGTTCATCGAGGTGAGGGTGAGCGCGTGCTCCGGGCCCAGCGCGCGGCGGCTGATTTCCAGGACCTGGATGCTGAGTGGCTCGGCCTCGGCGTACTTGCCCTGGTCAAGGTAAATAGCCGCCAGGTTGTGCATTGAATGGAGCGTGTCGGGATGTTCGGCTCCCATTACGCGGCGGCGAATCTCCAGGCACCGGGTGCATAGAAGCTCAGCTTCAGAATCTCTGCCCTGGTAATGAAAGAGGGACGCCAGGCTGTCCATCGCAATGAGCGTTTGGGGGTGCTCCGGGCCCTGCACGCGACTCTGGATTTCGAGGCATTGAGAGAGGAGCGATTCGGCCTCCCCGAAGCGCGCCTGCTTGCCGTACAAACCCGCCAGGTTGTTCATGGCATTGAGAGTTGCAGGATGCTCATCGCCCTTTACGCGACGGCTGATCTCAAGTGAACTGGCAAGAAGCCGTTCTGCCCTCGCATACTGTGCCTGATCCTGATACAGCGCCGCCAGGTTGTTCATCGCCGCCACCGTGGCGGCGTGTTCGGCACCCAGCATGCGACGTGTGGTCTCGAGGCACCGGGACAGGAGCGGCTCGGCCTCGCCGTAACGCGCTTGTTCAATATAGAGCCATCCAAGGCTGCTCATCGCCGCGAGAGTGTCGGGATTTTCGTAGCCCTGACTCCGGCGAAGGCCGTCCAGGGCCGAAGTCAGGAGCGGTTCGGCCTCAGCGAATCGACTCTGATACAGGTAGATCAGACCCAGTTGGCCACTGGACCGTAACGTATCTGGATGCTCAGGCCCCCGGGTCGATTCGAAGTGCTGTTGCAGCTGCTTCCGCAGCCGGGCGGCTTCCTCGTACCGCCCAATTCTGAAAAATGCGCCCGCCAGCGTATTCTGCAACTCCATTCGTACGCCCGGCTGATCGGTGAAGCGACGGTCGATGTTGGCCATGGCCCGATCCAGCAGCGTGGCGAGTTTGAGGTCGGGATCGGGCTTCATCCTGGCCTCAAGCAACGCCTCGGCCCCTGCCAAACCCAGCAGATCCTGCTGGAGAAACTCGTTGACGGCTTTGGATACTGCCGCTTCCTCGGCCGCCTGCTTCGCAGAACTCTCCGCGTTCTTGCGCTGTACGGCTTCCTCTCTCCTTGCCTTGCGCTCCGATTCGGCAGCGGCGCGGGCCCGGCCGGCACTGGCGAGAGCCTCGCGGCGTGCCTGGTCCTTTTCGTCCCGTTCGTGGTTTGCAGCGCGCTCGGCACGCGTCGCACGAATCGCCTGCCAGGATGTCCCGACGATTCCTGCGACTAAAGTCGTCAACAAGAGGCCGACTCCAGCCGCCTGCCAGCGATAGCGCCGCAGGAACTTGCGAAGCCGGTACCGCGCAGACGGAGGACATGCGTCCACGGGTTCGTCGCGCAGGTACCTTTCCAGGTCGCGGGCGATCGCTTGCGGCGAGTCATAGCGGCGCGCCCGGTCCTTTTCCAGGGATTTCATCACGATCCAGTCAAGGTCGCCGCGCAGCTGCTTTCCCAGCGCCTCGGGCTCAATGCCCCGAAGCGCCGCGATGCTGGCCCGCATCCTTGAAGTTGAAAGCTTGACACTCGGCCGTTGAGGATCGACTTCGCGAATGACCCGCAAGACCTCATGAAGGCCCCTTACCTTCAGTTCGTCGCGGGGAAATGGCGGCGACCCGGCCAGCAATTCGTACATCAGGACGCCGAGCGAATAGACATCGCTGCGCGTGTCGATATCGATGTTATCAAGCTCCGCTTGCTCCGGAGACATGTATTCTGCGGTCCCGACCACCGCGCCGAAATCGGTATGCAGCGAGACATCGGTCAGTGGCGGTCCAATCGCCTTGGCCACGCCAAAGTCAATCACTTTGGGAACCGGTTTCCCATCGTACAGACCGACCATGATGTTGGAGGGCTTGATGTCGCGGTGGATCACCCCTTTCTGATGGGCGTGCTGAATCGCCTGGCAGACGCTGACAAACAGCCCAATTCGCTCGTTCAGGTCCAATCGCCGTTCGTCGCAAAACGCCGTCAGGGAAGTTCCCTTAACAAGTTCCATGACGAAGTAGGGGTGACCCCGGTCTGTAATCCCGCCGTCGAATACTTTGGCAATGTTCGGGTGGTCCATCAACGCCAGCGCCTGTCGCTCGGTGTCAAAGCGCGCGAGGACGCTGCGCGAATCCAGACCCGGTTTGATCAGCTTGAGAGCGACTTTCCGCTTGATCGGCGCCGTTTGCTCGGCATACCAGACAGTTCCCATACCGCCTTCGCCAATCGGTTCGATAAGCCGGAACTTTTCGGCAACGATTGTGTCGGGTTGATAGACGGATCGCGAGCGATCTGGTTTGCTGTCCTGCCTGACGTGTGTCCCAAACGCAGCAGCCAGACCTGCCTCAATATCCAGACTGCCGGAAACCAAATGCCCGGAAGTTTCCCCGGTCTTTTCACCTGGCAGGTTCTTTGAAGGGTCTGGCATTGGACTTTCCACAATTAACAGGACGAGAAACTAGCTCGTCATCGAGATGCCGTTACACGGCAACCTGGCAAGTGCATAGGGGAATTCAAGCGTCCCCTGATTATCTCGATTAGTTATTGATCTTAACACCCGACCCATCACCGGCCGAATGCAGTTGGCCAATCGAAGGAACACCGGTTTGAATCCCAGGGGAGTTGTATTGAGTTCATGTGGTAAATGGGCTTTCAACTCAAGCCGGTCTGCCCCGAATTCCGGGCTTCCGTTGGTCGGCCCGGCTCACTTTCAGTGCGAATGCCAATAATCGTTCATGGCTCCACTTGCGCGGGACCTGGCATTTGGAAATGACTCGACGATACCAGGACTTCTGCCAATGCACTGTTTTCGCGCGGTAATTAATGCCGAAAACGGCGTGTTTCTCCCAAATTTACACCCGTTGCAAGTTTCGAACCCCATGTGCCTGGAATCGTTGGATGACCGCCTGAAACAGTCGAATCGTCGGCCGGCAAAAAAATCGCCGATTTTTCTCAGGAATATCCCGGCGAAAATCGGGATTGCCCGGAAGTATCACTGCAATCCGTGCCTTCCAGACTGACGGGGACTCAGTCTCGATTGACCACCGGTTTTTTCGGATGACGAAAAATTCAGGACCCTTGAGCAGGTAAAAAAAACATGACTCCATTGACCATCATTCGCGACCCGCGCACTTTGTCCCAGGCGACACAAACCAGTCAACGCCGGGGAGGCGGCCTCATCATCGTTGCGATTGCGATCGTCGCCGGACATCTGGCACTTCCGCTAACGGCTTCCGCGGACATTATCAGCACCTTTGACATGGACAAAGATGGCTGGACTCAATTTCAAAACTCGGGCCCGAATTTCGACTGGATCGCCGGCGGAGGCAATCCGGCGGGACACCTGGGTGTCACTGATAACACCAGCGATTGGGCTTATGTACAAGCACCGTCAAAGTTTTTGACTCCCGCCTTGTACAACGGAACGTTTTCGTTCGACCTGAAACACGATAATCTTCAGCAGCCACCTGGTTTCCCAGGAATCTTTAACGTGCGAGTCGGCATGCAAGGAGCCGGCCTGACCCTGATCAACGAGGGGGCGCTGCCGACATTGAACTGGCAGAACTACAGCTTTCTGCTCAATGAAAATGCCGGGGCTGGATGGCGGAAATTCTCGGATTTGTCGCAGAATTACAGTCTGGGAGCGCCGCTGGCGACACTGGCAGAAATGCAGGCGGTGCTTGGAGGAATGTCCCGCCTTGTGATTGCGACGGACTATACGTTGGCTTCGACCGATAGCAATGTTTCTCAAATCGACAGGACGTATATCGATAACGTACGGCTGTCTACGGTTCCCGAGCCTTCTTCGCTTGGGCTGTTTGCGTGCGGAATTGCCTTATGGGGGATTTCGCTGCGGCGCAGACGAGAAATTAACGATTGGATTGGCGTGCGTGCCCAGGCACGCGCACTGACTGGCACCCCAAATCCGACCAGGCTCGAAAGTCCCCAAGGCACACCCCGAATTCTGTGACTCCGAATCTTTTCGCGCGCAGGTGCGGTCGAAGTCGAAGAAAGCCCGTTCGATCAGCTGCGAAATGTTCCGGTTGGCAAAAACATTTTAAGACCCCTTGTCAGGTGAAAAAACATGACTCCATTGACCATCATTCGCGACCCGCGCACTTTGTCCCAGGCGACTCCACCCAGCCAGCGCCGGGGAGGCGGCCTGTCCGTTACTCGCTTCATCATCGTGGCATTGGCGATCGCCGCCAGTTGTCGGGCCCAGCCAGTACTGGCACAGGTACA
>WPCK01150413.1_pt1 | contig 32208 bp, 33 predicted proteins | sample 5399851 | NCBI WGS metagenome assembly WPCK01 (sample SAMN12869471, study PRJNA574797) | sludge metagenome | isolation source: wastewater treatment of pH11 | place: China:Beijing | collected 2019-05-20 | reverse complement strand
TACTGCATTCCCTATCATTTTATAACCCTCATTGAGATTGTCATAATAAAATTTCCAATATCAGTTTTATAATTTTCAATTCTGTTTACTAAATCATAATTCAGTTTTGAAAGCCAGTTAGAAAAGTCATACTGTTCATGTGCCCACAACTCTCTTATATCAACTTCAATTAATTTTCCAATTGTCATAAATTTACCTACTCTCATATTAAATTTAAAATGTTGTTTATTTCAAGAAAATCCCATATCATTCAATGCTGGATACAAGGTTTAGTTAATCGATCATCTCAAACATAATAATTTATTCGTCTATTCATACTTCTTTTTTATCTCGACTATGAACTCTGGCAAAGCTTCATTTACAAGATGCATGGTATGCATGAGTGGATTAACTTCTGGTTTTCTAGCTTCTTCATAATTAACACTCCGTTGAAGGTCTTCAATATAAGGAATAACTTCTTTTTCATTTAAAGAATATTCTTTAACAGATTCGGATAGTAAATTCGCATCAAGTCCCCAATCTTTCGCAAATTCATCAATTTCTCTTTGGACTTTGTTCTCTTTCCATTCTTCAAACAAGTCATCAAAACGTGAATTACTAGGTAAATTTCCAGTTACTAATTCAGTATCCACAAACTCTTTTAAGAGTTTCGCTTGATCATCTTCACCCATGTCACTTAATTCTTGTATTTGTTGATGAATAATGCGTAGAGTCTCCGTATCTACCGTTTGAATTCCATCTTTGCTACTTACACGATCTCCAATTAACCCTAATATATGATCCGCATCAATCACTTGAGTACCTGACAGTTTAGCTCGACCAACTAAGGGCTGAACTGGTGAGATTTCAGTGTCATCACCTTCTATTTTTAAGTTTTTATAAGCACCAATATATTTCATCCACTGATGCTCATCTATACCGAAATCTGTATCATCCCATTCATACTCATAGTACTGCTGAACAGTATTTAACTGTTTATTTGCATGCGTGAATGATTCAATGAAATTATCAAATTGCTCATTGTTTGTTTCTAAATCCGCCCAATTTGTTGGATCAGGAAGTATTTCTTCCATCCACTCAACAGCTTCTTTAAACTTATGAACAGCAACCTCATAGTGCTCAACAATTGCTAGACTACTTGTTCCACCAGACCCATACAGTGTAAGAGCACGATTCACTTGCTCTTCTGTTATAGCAGGATACATATAATTGATTATCGTTCCAAACTCTTTCATAGGACCTTGTACGCGATTGGTTCTTGAATAAGCTTGAATTAAACCTTGTAGTTCAAGTGGACGATCTACATATAAAGTATTCACATACCTTGAATCATAGCCCGTTAGTAATTGATCTGCTACAATAATTAAATCAATATTTCGTGGATTGCGACCACTACCACCACGAGTCGATCGGACCACTAAGTCTTTGAAATAACTGTCGCCATCTTCTACAGGAAACTCAATACCGGTAAATTCACCATAGTCTTTAAACATCTCACTAATCACATCAGGTGAAATACCATCTGGGTCATTTTCATTTCCAAAGCTAAAAGTCATCGCAACATTTAAATCGTAATCCATCTTAGCTAAAGCTTTTTTAAATTCATTATAGTAAGCAATAACTCGATCCTTATAGGCAACCGTCAAAATAGCATTAAAGAATTTTCCTTGCGATTGCGATTCCCAATTAGAAAGTATTTCTTCTACTACTCGAGGAATATGCGTTTCATCATGGTAAGATAATAATCCTTCCTTGACAGCCATTCGTTCAATTTCTGCATTTGACTTGTTAAGTAACTCTCGCTCAATCGCTCTTTCTCCAAGTTCAGGTTTCTCGCTCAAGATTTTTTCAGCTAAATCTTCTCTTAAACTAGAATAATCTTCGAACTCTCCTGTATTAATGTAATCCACATGAAAACCTAAAACATTCCCATCTCGAATGGCTTGGTCAATCGTATAACTATGCAATTCTGGACCGAAAAGTTTTTCGGTAGTATCAATGACTTCACTTTGTACATTAATCATTCCAGTTGATTTATTCTCATCAAACAATGGTGTTCCAGTGAAACCATAGAAAAGCCCGTTTTTCTTAAAGTAGCTCTTAATATTGACCATCATCTTACCCATGGTAGTTCGGTGTGCCTCATCTATAATAAATACAATCTTTTTGTCGGCTAGACTATAATTCTCATTTTCCTTTAAGTCTTTCACTAAGGAATCCAGTTTAAAAGTCGTTGTCACAATAATTCCACGCTGTTTAGAAAGCATTTTTTTTCTTAGATGATATGTATGAGTCGTGTCGTCAACAGTTACCGATTCATAAGCAGCATACGCTTTAAAGTTAGCGCTTGTAGCAGCATCTAGTGAACGACGGTCGACCAAGAAAACTACTTTATCAAATCCACCACGAGTAGATAAGAATAAAGCTGTTTTAAAGCTTGTAATTGTTTTTCCCGAACCGGTTGTATGCCAGACATATCCTCCATGACGAATACCATCTTCACCCCACCCTAAAGCAGCGCGTTCAACTGCTTGTAAGGCATAAACCTGATAGGGACGCATAATCATATGTCTACGATTTTCTTCATCTTCTGCTTCATCAATAATTAAATAATCTCCAACTAACTGATGAGCCATTGGTATCATTAAGAAGCGCTCAACAACTTTCTGCCAGTCATTTATAGGATTATTCTCTTCATCTGCCCATTGAAAAACAAAGCTTTTATTAAAATCATTAATAGACTTTGGTGTCGCAAAATATCGTGTGGCTACCTCAGACATAATAACCATCATTTGAGAAAATGCCATGAAGTTATTGACAAATTCACCATCTCGATAGTAGCGTTTAAATTGTCCAAAAGCTTCGTCTAAAGATTTATCTGTTCTCTTTTGTTCAATATTAATTAACGGCAAGCCATTAATTAACAAGACAACATCAAAGCGATTGCCGTTCTCACTCTCCACTTCGCGAGCGATTTGATAGCTCGAGTCACCACCACGAACTTGAGACTTTTTGAAAATCGTTAACGTAATTTGTTGTCGAGTAATACCTGGATGATCATCTCTGTAAATTCCATCAATTTTTCCAGTTGAACCCTCCATCGCTAAGAGTTTGGCTGCTTCAAAACTATTATCAATTTGTTTTACCTTTGCCATGACTTGTTCAAACTCAGCATCACTTAAAGGAACTCCTTCTAATTGATCGGCATTCATCCGATTGAGTTCATGACGCCAATTTTCAATTAAATGATTGACTGTTACGCGTTGTTTATTTCCATCTAAATGGTCAGGTGCTTTCCATTTATATTTTTCTAATTCACGAACAAATCGATCTTGAAATGCTTGTTCTGATGATGTTTTCTGTTGCATACAATTTCCTCCTTTCTAAACAAACATGTCGTTTAAGTAAGCTCGCTTTAATTTTCTCAACTTCCTTAATTTTTCTTCTTCGATTGAAATTTGATTATCTAAGTTCTTAAAAAACTGTCCTATTTTTTCTTGTTCTTCTAAAGTTTTAGGCACGGGTACTTTTATCTCAGCTAAATTACTACGACTAATCCGCTGTCGAGTACCACCGGCTAGTTCAGCAGTTATCTTATTAAAATAATTTGAAGTACACAAGTACTGTATTAAGAAATCACTACTATACTCTGATGATAGCCTCACAATTGTACAATCAACTGCAGTTATCATCCGAGTATTTAACTTAGGTACAATAGTCGCTCTGCCAGCTGGTTCTGGAAGCCTAGAAATTAATATATCTCCAGGAAAAATTTCTTCACAATTAAGTTTTTTAAATGTGCTTTCTGATATCCATTTTCTATTATTAGGTTTATCCAAAAATTGAGTTACTCCAATATTTCCAGTTTGGATTAGACGTACTCCCGATTCACTTTGATCTTTAGATTCTATCCAGTCTCCATCTGTAAAAGTTGTAGTTAATGTTTTTAGATTCTTAAATTCCCATGCTTTAGTAAAACCTTCAAATCGTTTCTTCGGATATTTTTCTCCTTCTTTTGGAAACATCTCTGAAAGATAAGCAGATTTAAGATCCTTTACTTTATTTACTTTCGATTGTTGCAATTGAATCATTTGATCAATATTATAAAAAAAGTTCCCTATTTTTTTTGTTCCTTTATAAGAGGTATTGTCAAATTAATGTTCATCATAATGTTTGCATTTAGTTTAGCTCTACCACCACCAACTAAATATGGCTCCATGTCAATTGTTTTTAAGTTGTACATTAAAAATTTATTATTCAATACACCAGTTTTTCCTTGTAGAACATGGGCATGGTTGTTAACCCATACTTTTCCATTAACAAAGTGCACTGGATAATTCTTTAAATCATTAGCTCCATCCTCTGCTAATAAAATATACTCTCCATCATGAGTATGTCCTTCTACATAATCTTGAATACCGTTTGCTCCATAATAAGGAGTATCCCCAGGTATCCTGTCTGCAGCAGTAACTGGTATTCTTAAATTATCATAAATATTCGCTACTGAATCTAATCTATTTTTATTCCAAATATTTTTAAAATCTTTAAATCTCAATTTAGGGATTAATTTTTCTTTACTCACAATCTGTCACCACCAATTGACTCGCTATTTCTTTAAAGCTAGCTTCGAGTCTTTTGTATTCATCCTCTAAGTCATCTAAAGTATCTTTATAGCGATCGTTTAGTTCTTTTAAGGTATTCAGTTCTTCTTTTAATGGCTCTTCGATTAAACGAATCATCTCTTCTGTTAAGTCACCAAACCATTTTTTATACACTAGTTGATCAATCTCTTCATCAGATAATTCTAAAATACGGTTTTGGACTTTTTCATTTAAATCTTGTGTTTTTTCACGTCTGCTTCGATTAATTTTTGTTCGTTTAGATAAGAGATCTAGTACTTTTTGAATTAAAGCATATTCTTCAGTATCTTGTTCATAGTTCTTAATTTCTTTGCGAATGCTTCCAACAATGAACGAATTTTTGCTTTCGTTTAATGATTCACCAAGAATTTCGTTCTCAACCGAATCTTCCACTTGGGCTGCTTCAACTAACTCATCAAGTGCTGATTCAACTTCACCAATTTCTGCTTCAATTTCTTCAATTAGTTTTGCCTCTTCAGCATAGAGTTCTTTGCGAATTAAATCAGTAGGTACTAATGTTCCTACCCAACCGTCTTGTTCTTCGCGTTTATTTTTACCCGTTCCTTTAATCACGATATTCGGTTCTCTTGAGCGACCTAGTTCATAGAAGTCACCTGATGATATTTTTTCTACATCTTCTGTTAGATAATTTTCCCATAGTTCAGCGACTAACTGATACCCATCATAAACATTCAAATGCTTAAAATTGGCAAGAATCTTTTTAATTTCGGCTAACATTTCTTCCATTAATGGTCGAACATCTGCTGGATCATCTACTTGTTTTAGGATTGGCCAATAATGTTTGATATAATCGGTAATTCGCTCATTCATTTCAGTTGCTTTTTCTTTCATTTCTTTACTATTTAAAACACTTTGAGTCAGTTCATCTATTTTCTGCTTTAACTCAAAGTAATTTGGGCGAATTTCTTCCAAAGCATTTCTTATAATTGTTGGTGCAACTTCATTTAGTACATGAAGGTTCTCTATGTTTTCTTTTGGTATTCCACCGTATAAATGTGCGTCCACATCATGCGGAATCTCTTCATCTGGTTGCACTACATAACGCGGGATATTTAGGTTGTATTCATTTTCTATAATTTCTTCTCTTGCATGTTTCCTTTAAAATATTATGGAGAATCTGGATATCTTGGGATTCTTCCGGTCGGAACAAAATTATATATTAAAAAGTCTCTTGGAGTAGACGGACTGTACTATGGTCACAGTCAAGCTGGAGTCAACTTTCCTGCACAAATGGCATTCGATAAAATGAAACTCCCTGGAGGAACGGTGACTGCATTTGACTTAAACAATCCCAATTCAGTGGGATGGGTAGACTTAGGCTATTCGCACGGATCATTGGGAGCAAATCGCGCAATTTACTAGAATACCAATAATACAAATTGTAAAAAAGGCAAAATGTTTTATCAGAACAACTTGCCTTTTTTCATCATTATATTATCCTTGTTTCCCTATTCTTTTGCATATCCTGTATTTGAATCATTTCCACTATTTATAGAATGAGTATCAATTCCTTCTTCATTTACAGAATTAGGAAGATAGTTCGTTTGAATAATGCCATCGGGCTTCTCAAATTCTTTAGTAATATCAAACTTTGATTCCAAAGCATTCAACATAGAATTCATTCTATCTTGAGCAAAATCATTAACACTAACTGCTTCTTCTTTGTCTTGATATCTTGATACTGTAACGATAGAGTAGTCAACATTACCCATAACCATCACATTCATTTCCACTTGTTTCGTACGTTTTTCAGGTGGTAGCCAAATTTCATCAGGTTTACCTTCAATATATGTTCTATAATCGCCATAACCAAACAAATCATAGTCTTTCGTATCATCAATATCCGATAGTTCTGCTTGTGTATGCGCTGAGTGTTTCAAGAGTTCAGAAACTAAATAAGAAGCTTCACTTGATAGTGGTTGTGTCATTCTATAGTCTAAATCGATTTCGATCACTTCCTTGTCTGAATAATGAACCAATCTATTAACAAACTGTGTCTCATGATAAACACCTTTATTCAAAATCATTTGATACGCATTAGAAATTGTCTCAGTTTTTACTGCGTGTTGTCCTGTCGAATACTGAATAGAATGATTTTCTAAATAGAGGTCTAACTCCTCATCTCTTTCAGAATATCCTTTAAGATACTCAGTAATTGTATCGTACCCTGCCTTATCCATATTCGCTTGATTTAAACGTAAGGTTGGTGCCGCTAACTTTTCAGAGAAAGCTTGTTTTATAGGTATCACACCTAGAAATGCATCCCCTTCGGAATAGGTTGATATTTCGGTTCCAGGATATAAAAATGAACTGTCTAACACATAATCAGCAGTTGAAGTCTTTAAGTACTCAAAAGCCAGTCCATAGGTAACAATTGGGATAAATACAAGATTCCTACTGAATATATAATCATACATTGTGAATGCATCACTATTTATATAAGATTCTTCCTTAATAAAAGTCTCTTCATTGAAATCCGTATCAATAAACGCGATTACTTTACCGCTATTATTTTCTTTAATAATTGAAGTATTTTGTATGTCACGATTCGCTGTGTTTTTTAAATCAGTTTGAATGTCTACATCTAAATTCGTGTAAATATCAAATACCGATTCAAATGGATTGAGACCTGTAGTTTCTTCTACATGTCGTATCGAACGTGCAAGGTAGTCTCTATAGACATCTGGTATCGCTTCAATACTTTCATAACTACCAATCAAACTATTGTCATAATCATAAAAACGAGTTTCAGAGGGTATCTCTACTTTGTTCGAAGTAGTACATCCAATTAATACAATTAAGGAAATTAATCCTGGAAATATAAACCTCATAATTCTAAACATAATACCACCCTTTACTTGTAATTATAGCTTAATTGGCATTCATTTACAAATACGAAAAGAACAATTCATTTGTTTGTTAATTGAAATAGTAACTTCCGCTTTTATTATTATTCTAAATTTTGTGTAATACTAATTTCCGCTTATAATTTGTATGAGTGCTGTCTTCTTAAAAATATTTAGAAGGAGGATTTAAACATGAGGGGAAAATATAAACACCTTACTTTAGAAGATAGAAAATTAATTGAACGCGGGCTTGACCTCGATAAGACTGCTAAAGAGATTGCATCCTGGATTCAAAAGGACCAACGACAGTCTCTAAGGAAATAAAGTTAAACCGGATTTTGAAGGCTGCAAATCCGTTTAACCAAAGACCTAGAGATTATCAAATGAAATATAATCAATGTACAAGATTAAAACGGTATCCTCATACATGCAATGGTTGTCCACTATTACAACACTGTAGGCGAGATAAATATTTTTATACTTCAGATCATGCTCATAACAAATACAAAACGAACTTGTCCTTTTCGAGAATTGGTATTCAGATGGACAATGATAGATTTGAACAAATTGATAGCATACTGAAGATAGGATTAGACAACGATCAACCGCTGTATCATATTTGGCGGAGTAATCTTGATGTGATGCCAAAGTCAATCAAGACATTGTATAACTGGATTAATCAGGGCGAAACAACAAGTATACGACTCGATCTTAGAAAGTCAGTTAGTTATAGACCTAGATTTAAAACTCCTGTTAAACCTAATGATACAGGCATTTATAAAGGTCGAAGTTTTGAGGACTATGAACAGTACCGTGAAGAAAATCCAAAAGATAACTATACTCAAATGGATTGTGTCGAAGGTCTTAAACATGAACCAAAAACATTCCTGACAATTCTTATACTAGAGAAATCTTTTTTGTTAACGTACGTTATGAACCAGCAAATCTCAGAAAATGTTGTTGATGTATTTAATGAACTAGAATTAGATTTGGGCATAGAAAAATTTAAGAAATTAATCGGTGTGGTTTTATTAGATCCTGGTTCTGAATTTTCTGATCCACTGTCTTTAGAGTATTCTCCATTTACTGGTGAGCAAAGATGTAAAGTATTTTATTGTGACCCTTTACAATCTAACCAAGAAGGCGAACTAGAAAATAAACATAGATTCATTCGTTATTTCTTCCCAAAGAAAACAAGTATTCAAAACGTTTCTCAAAAACAGGTGGATACAATGGTGAGCCATATTAATGGCGTCCGATTGGAAAAATTAAACGGAAAAACTCCATACTCTTTAGCATTAAAAGAATATGGAGTTCAAACCCTAGACCAGCTTCGTATTAAATTTGTGCCACCAACACAAATTAATCTAAATAGAAAACAGCTAGGATAGTAGTTATTTGAGGACCAAATAAAACAGCACTCAAACGGAACTTAGTATTACATTATTTTGTAAAATCAAAATTTCCGAATTTTTAGTGTGCAAAAAATTAGGTATTTCAACTACTAAATACATTATAAACCAACTAAACAAGATTTAAAAGTGCTAGAAAAGCAACTCAGATGTTGGAGAATCATATTTCTCTGTTTAATCGTTATCTCCGGAAGTTACTTTTACATTGAACCAAAATTTCATTTTTTCGATAAAAAAGGCCAGAATACCCTTTATACAATGGGTTTTTTCATATTTTAAAGACTTTTTCCTTTGAAATCCCAATAAATTGTTTAAAACGGGATTTTCATACTGACTTTATACCTAAATTATTTAGTTTGTAGGGGGTGCCAAAATTGGCACCCTACCATATTTCCCCGTTTTCGATCCTTTGATCTTCAATCATCTCCTCCCACTGTATCATCAAGATTTTAAATTCTACTTTCTCTAGCATGCGCTCGCAAAGTGATCCTTTGCCACACTTCGCTTTAATATTGTTTTTAATTAATTTTAAATTTTCTTTTTCTGAATCTCTAGGAAATAGTTTAAACTCTCGGATCAGCGCTTTTTTTACTAAAGATAATTTGCTATATATATAGCTTCTAGATTTACTATGATTTTCTGCAATCTTTGGTACTGATATCCCTAAATATTCACGTTCTAGTAGATAAATTTTATATTCTGGATCATAAAAGTTGAGTCGGGCATTTATATGGTAGCAGATTTGCTGTCCGATTATTTCCTCATGAAATTGAGCATCTTTCAACATTGCTATCTTTACCCCGTTACCCAGGGTAGAGTTGTTATTCGCCTCTGGCGTTTTTATTACAGACGACGAATTGTTAACATACTCCGCGTAAGCGTCTTCTTCTGGTATATATTTCCACGCTTTATCAACGATCTTAAATTCACCGTGAAACGCCTTCAACAAGCGAAATATTTTTTTTAATCCGTCATACTGATCGATCCGCCCACCCCTTACATCCATCACTATATTAAAAAGGGAGTCTCTATTAATGAATCTATTCATCCTTATCGCCTCTTAACCCTAATTCTGTAAGAATTAAAACAATTTCCTCCTCAGAATATTCATCATTAGCCAATTTGTGTTTAAACTCATCAAAACTGAAATCCAAACTACTATCAAACACTTTTTCATACGCACTAATAAGAACCATCACTAATTCTTTTAGTAATTTTCCTTCCAATCTTTCGGAATCATTAAGCAGGAAACCAAGCTCTGATTTTTCAATTTGATTATCTCCATTTTTAATCAATTGACGTACAATTTTCATTTTTTCGCTTCCACCCACATTTTCTACCCCCTGTTATAGTAGGACTAATAAACTTTGTATCTCACCGACAATAGTATCCAGCTGTTCGGTACTGAGTGAATCTGCTTTGTCGATTGATTTTTCTAAAGCCTTAACCTTTTTAAGGATGTCTTTATATTGTTTTTCCGATGGATCAATATATTCTTCCGCATCATCCTCTTGGGTGCCAAAATTAGCACCTTTAACTTCGGCCATTAATTTTTGTGCTGAACCAGTCGATATATTAAACCGACTTGCTATTAAATCTCTTGTTTTCCCTTTTATGGGCTTGCCATTAATTGTTAAACCTTTTTCTCTCACTTCATCAAGCACATTCATGTAATCTTCAATGATTGCCAATTTCTCATCTTCATCAAGTTTTAAAAGCGGCCTTGTTTGAAGATTATTATCATGAAGTCTTAATCGTACGATAAGCGGATCCACATTAGCATCAATGACTTTACAATAAACCTGGGTCAACTCTTCATATTCATTAGCTTCATCCGATTCCAAGATAGACTTAATCGCGTGATATCGCCTATGACCACCGATAATAACGTACTTACGATTATCTGTTTCTTGTACCAATAAGCTGGTATCAAGTCCATGAAGTTTAATATTTTCAATAAGTTCATCTAAATCAACAATTGGATATGGGTTATCATTGGGTATTAAATCTTCGAAGTTGATTAACTTAACCACTTCCTCTTGGCCACTGAGATTGTGCCAAGAATCTTCAAGATCCGCGCCATGATGTCTTTTAGGTCTTTTAAATAATGGATTTTGACTACTCATCTAACTCACCTCTTATCTCTTCCACCAATTCAATGTAATCAGTTAATTCATTTTTACTTGATGGTATTTTTCCGAAAGAATTTTTAATACCTTCACGTCTTGAAATATATGTATTGAAGTAATCAATGTTTTCTTCATCAAGAAGCGCCTTCGTGTATTTAAAACTGTTGGTGTTTGATAATACTTTAGTTAGTAACACTTTCTTTTTAATATCTTTTTGAGAGCTATCAACAAGCGAGAAAACCCTAGATAACTCAATTCCACTTGGTTCAGTGGGAATAATCAGAATATCAGCAACCTCAATCGCTGTTCTGATGATATCGCTATTTTGAGGTGGTGTATCAATGACCACATAATCATAACCCTTTGTTTTTCCCATTTGTCTTTGATTTGTCAACTCAAAATCAAACGGCATATCTTCAATATCTTCAACCCATTCAGTTGCTGAACCTTGTGGATCACTATCTTTAAGTAATACTGATCCATATTCTGATAATAAAGTAGCTAAATAAATAGATGTAGTGGTTTTTCCAACCCCACCTTTTGAATTTGCAATAGTGATAATTTTACTCATATTATTTTCCCTTCTTTCTATTTAGGGTGCAAAAATTGGCACCTTGTATTATTTTCTATTTGCCTTTTCTAAATTTTTAGTTTCTTAACCCCCTCAGTTTGCAAAAATAAACTGTTTAATGTACCTTTATCAAGCTTTTTTCAAATCTGAAGCGCTTAAAATGGCCATTAAATCACCTTTAAACATATTTTTAAGGTAAACCAGGTTGTTAATTCCAGTTTCATATCTTACACCCTTAAAGATTGAATATTTACGATTATCTGGAGTATGAAATTCACCTTTTTTAAGCCTTGCTTTGTATTTATAGAAAAGCTTTTGGATTGCTTTAGCTGTTTTTCCATATGGATTTTTCAAATCTAAAGTATTCATGGTTACCCCTTTATTTAAATCACGTTGCCACGATTCATAATCCCAGGTATTCACGATTTCGGCCCCACACCGCCACTGTATATAGTTTTGAAAGTGTGCAACTTCTCTATACAAATGCTCTTTGTAACGATTCCCACCTTTTTTAAAATAAACTCGTTTCCAACCATCTTTAAAAACATTTTTAAATGTTGATTTAATCTTTATTAAGATTGTATGGATGGTGTCATAAAGCCTAGGTTGTGTGTATTCATACCCCTCATTGAATATTAAAGATTTTCTAGAAGACCAGTTTCGATAAATTGGATTTCCGTTTTTATCAAGTTTAGGATCACCTTTGCGACATTTTAAAATAGCATTTGGGTTATTTTCATTACTGGGTCTTCCAGTGTCTTTGTCATACCAATAATCACGACTATAAACCTGTAATTCATTCCCCCACTCTCTATCAGCAATCCAAATGTGAAGGTAATAACGGCCATGTTTTTGTTTATATAAAACTACATAAGGGAGATCATCATAACCATAGATAATTTCATATAAAAACTCTCTAACTGTCTTAACAAGGTTTACCATTCCTATGTTTAGATCTACAGACATTTGATAATATTCACCATATCTAGGCTTTCTACTATTAGTTTCTTTAATATGTGGGTTATCTTGAATATATGATTGCATTAACTCACCTGCACTTAATCCATCAACTTTACTCTTAAATAAAACATTGTACCCATTGTATTTATTGTTGGTTATTTCAATTAAATCTTTTATTAGATTTAGTCTTGCTGGTCTTGGCTCAAACCATATATTATGATTAGCTATTGTTATCATTTATATCTCCCCTTCCTATTATTACCGAAGGTACGTACCCCGTACCTTTTTTCTTTTCTCTTTTTTTTAAAATTTTTCACTTAAATCCTTTAAATAAAGGCTGTTTAAGTTTACATAAACGTAATTTTGTATTATACTATTTATGAAGACACGCTATAAAGGCGCGTTTAAAACAACTGTCTTTGATTTATATTTATATTTCAAAGATCGTATAACCGTTCTGGTTTATATATATTTTTCAAAGATCGATTACAACTATCTTGATTTTATATTTCAAAGATCGTGTAACTGTCTTGGTTTATATATTTTTCAAAGATCAGAATTAGGTTTGTTTCATTCTTACTGCACCGACCAAAGTAACGTAAGAATATTGACTTTGCAGTCATTGAGACTCCGTTTAGGGGTCTTTTTTTGTTTATTCATAGTATTCGCCATATTTTTCCGACAATTCCACAAGCGTTAGGTTAAACTCAGTTAAAATCGAATCAATAGTAGTGCTTTTAAGAACAATTTCTTCCTCAAATTCTAAAATTTTTTGAATCGTAGGATGGGTAATACCATGCTTAGTTCCAAAGGCCCACATTGATAATCCACTTTTCTCATATTCATCCTTTATAAAAGATGTAACCAATTCACCAAGTGGCTTTCTATGTTTCATATAGCATATCTCCTTCCTAAAAAGAAAAAAACAGTGATTAACTAATCACTGTTCTGTTTAAAATTTCTGGTGGCCCCTCTCAGAATCGAACTGAGGACACATGGAGCTTCAATCCATTGCTCTACCTACTGAGCTAAAGGGCCATTGGTTGCGGGGGCAGGATTTGAACCTACGGCCTCCGGGTTATGAGCCCGACGAGCTACCAGACTGCTCCACCCCGCGATGTATATCACGCATTGCGCTTATATAGTATAACATATTTATTTAATAAATCAAATGGCGGAGGAGGTGGGATTTGAACCCACGCGAGCTACTAACTCCTGCTGGTTTTCAAGACCAGTCCCTTCAGCCTCTTGGGTACTCCTCCATATTAAATTATTGGTGGACCCTGTAGGACTCGAACCTACGACCAACCGGTTATGAGCCGGTGGCTCTAACCAACTGAGCTAAGGGTCCAGCTACAAGATTCATTTAAATATCATGGTAGCGGGAGTGAGGCTCGAACTCACGACCTCCCGGGTATGAACCGGACGCTCTGGCCAACTGAGCTATCCCGCCAAGTTAGATACAAGATTAATAAATACTGTTATAAATAATAAATGGTCGGGATGACAGGATTCGAACCTGCGACCCCCTGGTCCCAAACCAGGTGCACTACCAAGCTGTGCTACATCCCGAGCAAAAAAAATAATGGCGCGCCCGACAGGAGTCGAACCCATAACCTTCTGATCCGTAGTCAGACGCTCTGTCCAATTGAGCTACGGGCGCGTATATAATTAGAACCAATAAATTTAATGGTGGGGATGGAGGGACTTGAACCCTCACGAAGTTACCTTCAACGGATTTTAAGTCCGTTGCGTCTACCATTCCGCCACATCCCCAAGTTCTGGAGGTTCCTACCGGATTCGAACCGGTGATCACAGAGTTGCAGTCTATTGCCTTACCACTTGGCCAAGGAACCGTTTTACACTGTGCTAAATCATTATACAACACCACAAGAAAAATGCAAGGGTAAAATGTAAAAATATCAAAAGAAATAAAATGATTTATTACAGCACGAGATTTACACGAATAAATGTAATAAAAAACACTTCAATGTGAAGTGTATTCATAGATAATTGGCTGGGCTACCTGGATTCGAACCAGGGAGTGCCAGAGTCAAAGTCTGGTGCCTTTCCGCTTGGCTATAGCCCAATATTTTCATGCGCTTATAAATTATAGCATAGCTTTATATATTTTCAAGTGTTTTATATAAAAAATCGATTTTTTAAAGGATATTGGATCATGGGCCTGTTTAATTTAATAATTATGCTTGAATCTCAAAGTTGAACCTTATTTTCATTAAAAATCGTAGTTCTAGACTTGTGTAAACCGGTTCCAAACGATATAGTATAACTGTATTATAAGGAGGAAGTTATGGATTTATTTGATGGATTGAAATCTAAAATCGTAGAAAAAGGAATCACTGTTGTATTCCCCGAAGGAAACGATATTAGAATTATTGGTGCTGCTGTTCGTTTGGCCGCCGATAAGCTTGTAAAGCCTATTTTATTGGGAAACCCTGATGAAATTCGTGAACTTGGATCAAGCAATGGATTTAGAACAGAATTGGTAGAAATTGTGGATCCGAAGAATTTTGAAGATCGCCAAAAACTTGTGGATGGATTTGTGGAAAGACGCGCGGGTAAAGCAACTGCTGAACAAGCCGATGGTCTCATGAACAACTACAATTACTTTGGAACGATGATGACTTATCTTGGATATGCGGATGCGATGGTAAGTGGTGCTGTTCACTCAACTGGTGATACAGTTAGACCTGCTCTTCAAATCATTAAAACAAAACCAGGTGTGAGTCGTACCAGTGGTGCCTTCATTATGACACGTCGTAATGAAACTTACTTGTTCTCAGACTGTGCTATTAATATTAACCCCAATGCACAAGAACTTGCTGAAATTGCGGTTGAAAGTGCTAAAACTGCTGAACTCTTTGATATTGAACCCACTGTTGCGATGTTAAGCTTCTCAACAAAAGGATCAGCATTAAGTCCAGATGTGGACAAAGTAATTGAAGCAACAAAGATTGCTCAAGAACTTGCGCCTCATTATGAAATTGATGGAGAACTACAATTTGACGCAGCCTTTGTGCCTACAGTTGCAAAACTTAAATCACCCGATTCTAAGGTTGCAGGTAGAGCCAGAGTATTTGTATTCCCTGAAATTCAATCAGGTAATATTGGTTACAAAATTGCACAACGCTTTGGTGAATTTGAAGCAATTGGACCCATTCTACAAGGTCTCAATAAACCTGTTTCAGATTTATCTCGTGGATGTAATGAAGAAGAGGTTTACAAACTATCAATCATTACAGCTGCACAAACTTTGGTTAAATAAAGGTCGCAAATGCGGCCTTTTTTCTAGGTTAGAGAAGTTTTAAAAAATTCTCATAAAAAAGCCAAATTAAGGTTGACTATTTGGCTTTGGGTATGATATATTAGATAAGCATTAGCGAGAAACATGGAGGATTAGCTCAGTTGGGAGAGCACCTGCCTTACAAGCAGGGGGTCGGCGGTTCGAGCCCGTCATCCTCCACCATGCCGACTTAGCTCAACTGGTAGAGCAACTGATTTGTAATCAGTAGGTTGGGGGTTCAAGTCCTCTAGTCGGCACCATTTAACTTTTAAGGGTAGGTAGCGAAGAGGCTAAACGCGGTAGACTGTAAATCTATTCCTTCGGGTTCGGGGGTTCGAATCCCTCCCTGCCCACCATTCACTTGACCCGTTAGCTCAGTTGGTAGAGCAACAGACTTTTAATCTGTGGGTCGTAGGTTCGATCCCTACACGGGTCACCATTTCTTATGCGAGTGTAGTTTAGTGGTAAAACTCCAGCCTTCCAAGCTGGCTACGGGAGTTCGATTCTCCTCACTCGCTCCAGAAATAGTGATATAACTGCACTTCAATTATGAAGTGCTTTTTTTTATATTTCGACAAAAAAAAGAGCGTTTTCGCTCTTCCTTAATTTTCAACAGGCATTACAATATAGTATAATACTTTACCATAATCAGTTGTTTTAATATGGTCTTTTGCCACACGTATTGCACGTTCAACATCCACATCTCCAGTGTATGAAAAATAAATCTTCATACCCTCCATTTTTTCGAACTTATACGTTACTTCCTGAATGGTAGCACCATCCAAAAGTTCCACAAAGAAGTCCTTTTTCATGGGCGATTGCACATAAAACATAAACTAAATCTCCTCTTCTAATTCTATCGTTTTTTCAAGAATACCCTTAATCATTTCCAGACGATGACGCAGTCTTTTTTTGCTGGAATTTCTTAAGATTGGCCATGAAAATAACTTATAGTTCCACGTTCTAAACACCGAACTCTTACCTTCACCCTTCTCATAAGTTGCAAGAAAAGTACCATCCGCATCCTCTGTTAATTCATAACCGGTTGTGACAAGATCACGACTGTTTTCAGAAGTTACTTCAATTCTTTTATTCACTTCAATAATTTGGACCGTTTGTTTAATCTTCACTGGTTTCCCACTGAAACTATTCGCAGTCGCCTCGACCTCTTTTCCCTCAAGTTGAGACGGACTACATTTAAATGTTTTCGCATATTCTGTTATTACAAATTCCCATACATCTGTAATTGGCTTTTCGATAAAAATTTCTTCTTTAAGCATCTTTACACCCCTTTTCTATTTTTACTTTACTATTATACAAAATTTTCATATAAATGTAATTACTTAACACAATTTAACATTTAAACTTGTTTATAACTTTTTAGCTTAGCCAATAAGTCAGCGTTTAAACGTTTTGAGAATTCAGTCAAAAGCTTCACAGTATCAGCATAATCTTTACGGTGTACAATACCATAATGAGAATGAATATAACGCGCTGGAATAGAGACCGTCAAGGAAATAACCCCATCGTGAACTTTATGAATTTCACCTGAGTCTGTACCCCCTGCAGCAAGCATCTCCAATTGATTTTCAATACCCAATTCTTCTGATAAATCTTGTAGATAATATAATAGACCTTTATGGCCAATGTAGGAGCCATCCATGACTTCTAAAGTTGCACCCACACCCAGTTTAATGCGACCATCTTCTCCTGGTGTATCCGTAGCAATCGTCACATCCAATGTGATTGCAACATCTGGATTGATCTTTTGAGCTGCAGTTTTTGCGCCTCTAAGACCTACTTCTTCTTGAACCGTTCCAACACCATAAATGGTGGCATCTGTCGTCACATCTTTTAGATTTCTCATTACATCAACGACAATTGCGGCACCAATACGATCATCCCATGCTTTACTCATGAGATAGTTTGGGTTTGCCAAAACATGGAAGTCGGCTTTAGGCACAATCATGTCGCCAATTTGGACACCCAAAGCATGGGTTACTTCTTCCTTTGAAGAAACACCCAAATCAACATAAAGATCCGCTATATCCATCACTTTATTTCTTACTTCTGGTTTCATACCATGAGGCGCTTTTGAGCCAATCACACCGGTATACATTTTTTCATTGCGTGTAACAACGATCACTGGTTGGGAAGGGAGCACATGACCCCACCATCCACCCACTGGATGTAATTTAAGGTACCCATTTTCATCAATATTTTTAACTAAGAAACCAATCTCATCAATATGGCCTGCAAACATTAATTTAGGACCTGCTTCTTTGCCTTCTTTAACAGCCACAATGGAGCCAAGGTTATCGTATTCAATACGATCAACAGCGTCCGCTACCCATGATTTAAAAACAGCAGCCACTTCTTTTTCATGTCCTGAAATACCATTCGCAAGGGCAAGGTCTGCCAATAAGCTTAAGTCCACATCACCATATGGTTCTGGTAATTTATATTTACTCATATTCTAATTCTCCTTTTTTAATATTGATTGTCTTGACGTTGGTGATTCTTTTCATTTTTGAAAAGATACATTTCACGAATCTTTTGTTCATTCATACCCAAATGATGGGCAAGTGTAAAGATGGTTTGCATCAACTGAATATAATCTTCTTTATCATTACTTTTAGAAAAGCCCAAAGTAGCATGATACAGTTTATGGAATTGATCGTTTAAGTTCAATCCACTTTCATGATATTCAATTTCACTTAAATCAAAATTAATATCGATACCCAGCGACAACGAGAAGTGTAAAACATCCGAGAACTCCTCAAAGATTAAACTGTCATCTGAGGGCTTTTTAAGGCTCCAATATTTGAAACAACGCGTCTCATTGGCCAACTCCCCCGCCTCAACTAAAAGCGCCAAAATACGGTCATTACGCGTGTCTGCACGACTTGTGTTATGAAGCTTAAAAATACGAGAATCTAACTCATTTTGAATTTTTTGTAAATCATCAATTCTAATTTTCATTTTATCACCATCCATAGAAACAATCATATCATATTTTACTATCTATTTTAATTTATAACCCTAATTTTAACTGCTTTAACCACATTTCCAATCACCAATCCCGTCGGTATACCCAACAACATCATAAAGGGAAGGTAGGTAAACAACAACATGGGCGTTCGCGTTAAAAATACCACAAATAAAATCTGACCCACATTGTGAAAAGTAGCAGAAACAGAGCTCACCCCAATATCAGTGAATATCTTACTCTTATAAGCCAAAATAGCCATGATACTACTCATAAAAGTACCACAAAAACTAATCCAAAAACCAGGACTAAATAACAAAGTCCCCCGCATCAATCCAACGATTAATACACGCATGAGATTGAGGATTAACATCTCTTTCGCACCAAAAATAGCCAAAGCCAACAATCCCAGTGCATTGGCAAGACCCAATCTAACACCCGGTATGCCTACCTCAACCTGAGATTCAATCAAACTCACCGTAATGGCCATTGCCAGTAACATCGTTAAAATGGTGAGTCTTTGTGTCTTATGATAGCGTCTCATCGTATGATAATATCCTCTTCTTTATATACATTATTGCGAAGCTCAATTTTAATACCATTGGGCAAACATACAATGGGCGTATTTGTATGCGAAACCCAACCTTGAGTTTGACAGTAATTTTTAGGAGAAATTTCATCCGCAACCCGCACACTGCCATCTTTAATCTCAATAACTACATCACCAAGATCCCCTTTAACAGTATGGAAGCCATCATCCTCTAATGAAATTCTTTGAATTTCCTTATCATAGTAAAAAACAAGTGCAACCGCATCTGGGTCCACTTGGTCAATTACATACTTCGATGAAATAAAAAGTGCGCCAATAACTAACAGCACCAAACCAATATATATTTTATCTATCCGATTCAATTTGTTCACCCACTTAATATTAGCACAACACGACCCGTTTTTGTAGAAAAATGAAAAAGAGATTCAATTGAATCCCTTTTGTTTATCAATACATTTCAGGTGAAACAGATGCATCCTCTTTAATTAAAGTAACAGCCGCTTCTGTAGTCAAGAATAAAGCCGCAATGGAAGCTGCATTCAACAACGCATTACGCGTGACCTTAGTAGGATCCACAATCCCTGCTTCACTCATTGATTTCCATGTGCCCGCTTTTGCATCAAATCCCACACCTTTATCTGCAATGAGCTGTGCATTCACCACTTCATTACCATCAAACCCTGCATTTTCAGCAATTTGCCACAAAGGTTTTAAAATGGCATCCATGACTGCAGAAATACCCTTTTGAGCATCCGGTGCATCCATTTTCAAATCATTTTTAAAATGACGATAGGCATCCGCAAAAGCATAGCCCCCACCCAAGACAACCCCCTCTTCAACGGCTGCTTTGGTGGCATTTAATGCATCTTCAATCCGCAACTTCTTCTCTTTCAATTCAATTTCAGTAGCAGCACCCACTCGAATAATGGCCACCCCAGAAGTAATCTTTCCAAGACGCTCATTCAAACGCTTCTTATCATAATCAGAATCACTCGCCTCCATCTGAGACTTTAGAGTTTCAACACGCTGCTCAATTAAGTCAGCATCCCCTTTACCCCCAATGATGGTAGTATCATCTTTACGAATATTAACTTTCTGACTCATACCAAGATCCGCTAAGGTTACATCCTTAAGATCCATATTCAAATCTTTACTGATGAATGTAGCACCCGTAACAATCGCAATATCTTCAAGCATTGCTTTTTGATTATCACCAAAGCTAGGCGCATTGGTAGCGGCCACATTGAAGGTACCACGTAACTTATTCACCACCAAGGTCGTTGTGACTTCTTGTTCCATACCATCTGAGATAATTAAAAGCGACTTATTGGCTTCCACAATTTTCTCAAGGGTTGGAAGAATTTCTTGAATGGTTGAAATCTTGTGGTCAGTAACCAAAATATATGGATTCTCCATTTCGATTTCCATCTTATTTCTATCGGTAACCATATAAGGAGAACTGTATCCCTTATCATATTGTAAACCTTCAACCACTTCCAACTCAGTTTCAAATGAATTGGATTCATCTACTGTAATCACACCAGTTCTACCCACTGTATCCATGGCTTTGGCGATGATATCCCCCACTTCCTTAGCACCCGCACTCACGGCAGCAACGTTGGCGATATCTTCACTGGATTCAACCTTTTTAGATTGCGCCAATAAGTAGTCGGAAATTTGTTTTGAGGCATACTCAATTCCCTCACGCATCAACACTGGATTTGTCCCTTTATTAATGGACTCCAATCCCTTATGAATAATTTCCTGTGCCAATAAGGTGGCAGTGGTGGTTCCATCACCCGCAACATCATTTGTTTTATTGGCGACTTCATACAATAATTTAGCACCCATGTTCGCATAGGCATCTTCCAATTGAATTTCCTTCGCAATGGTCACGCCATCATTGGTAATTAAAGGTGCACCATAGCCTCTTTCTAAAACAACATTTCTACCCTTGGGTCCCAGCGTAACCTTAACCGCATCCGCCAAAACATCAATACCACGCAAAAGGGCTTCTCTTGAATCTCTTGAATACTTAACTGTTTTACTCATTTTTACGCCTCCTTCACAATCGCTAAAACATCTTTCATATCAACCAAAAGATATTCCTTATTATTAAATTTGATTTCTTTAGCAGCATATTCATTAAATAAGACCAGATCTCCAATATTTAGGGGAATCGCAATATAGGTTCCGTCCTCTTTTAGACGTCCTTCACCCTTTTCAACAACGCGAGCCATCACCGACTCATCCTTGGATGCTTCTGGCAAAAGAATACCACTGGTAGTTTCCTTCGGTGTTTCTACTTTTTCCAACAAAACACGTTCAAACATTGGTTTTATCATAAAATATCCTCCTCTTCTATTTTGGCACTCAAAGACCTCAAGTGCCAAACTACATTATTATGTTAACATTTCTATCACAATTGTCAACTATTTTTTATAAAAAAAAACGGGATTTATGTCCCCGATTCAATATCGAGAGTCATAAATCCCAGCTTAATCTTTTTTAATCATTGTCCCATTTATGTGGGAGAAAATATTAAAGTTGTTTGAGCGCTTCGTCAATCAAACCCATAACATAGGTACGATCTTCCTGATTGTTTTCAAAGTCAAGTTGGTCAACATTGATTCTCAAAATTGGAGAAAGATCATACTCACCAAAGTACGTTTCATACTCTGCGTTAAGTTTTTCCCAATATGCTCTTTCAACAATCAACTCATAATCACGGCCTCTTTTATGAATACGACGCATGGCTTCATCCACACTGACTTCTAAATAAACCATCAATTTAGGTGCTTGAACATGTTCCAACATATTTTCAAGAAGTTCTTGATAGATACCAAACTCTTCGTCACTCATCTCACCATTGAGATTCAACATTCTCGCAAAAATAGCATCGCCATAGATGCTGCGATCCAATACAGCATTCGTCACTGTAGTTGCTTTTTTAATATGCTCAAAGCGTTTGTTTAAAAAGAACACTTGTAGCGGAAATGAATAACGCGCACGATCGTGGTAAAACTTATCCAAAATCGGATTATCAACCACCGGTTCTTCAAATTCAATATAACCTTTTTCTCCCAAAATATTCATTAAGGAGCTTTTACCCACTCCAACAACACCTTCAATTACAATCATATCATATACCCTTTCACGATTAACTTTTTGTAATAATTCTCGGTAGCTTACCTTCATATTATCCATCCTTACAAAAACTATAAGCCCTTGGCTCCTTATTTATTCTAGTCATTTAATTACCTAAAATCAAGAAGAAGTCATGTAAAGTTCATTTATTTTTTTACTTTCGTCAATAATCCAGTTTCTTAAAGAAACAGGCTCAAGAACTTCCACATGATGACCCCCCAATAATACAAACTCTTGCGCATAATATTCATTACCCAAAGTGACTTCCATCATATAGGAATTATCGTCTACTGGCGTAATAACCTGGTCAATTCCCCAGATAAATTCTTTATAGTATCCAAAGTTTTTGACTAAAACTTTAATTCGATATGTTTCAAAATCGAAACCCAACATTTCCCTTATATTCTTGGGATAAAGCGAAGGTTCCTCCGTAAACTTTTTATTCAAAATTTGAACCGATTGCATCCGCGATACACGATAACTTCTCGCATTGTATTTTTCATTCAATGCACCAAGATAAAGTCTACGGTTTACCACAAAAAGCTCATAGGGTTCCACAATATAGCGCTTATGAGACTTACTTTGAGTAGATTGATACATGATTTCAATCTTCGTTTTCTCATTAATAGCTACTTGAATTTTTCCAATCAACGCATAATATAAATCAAAATCAATATTGGGCACTCTTGTTTCAACACCCTCAATAACGCGATAGCGTGAGTGCTGGGAAAATTCATGCTTCAATTTAGAAAGGGCACCATAGCGTTCAAATTCACTTTCACCCAACAAGCGATCCAGTCCCATATTAATTTCATGAATCTCTTTATTAGAATAATTTGAGATATTAAAAGGACGAGACCGTATCAATTCAACGCCCCCATGCGGGCCGCGATGGGTTTTAATCTCATATCCCAGATCTATTAAATCATCACGCATGCGTTGAATGGTACGAATATCAACCTCAAAGCGTTCTGATAGTTCTTGTAAAGAAACCACATTACGTGTTGATAAAATATCGATCATTTGAATTGTGTTTTTTATCCGAGACATTGCCATCACCCATCGCTATTATACTATAAAATCACTGTAGATTGAAATGGGATAATGCGGGTCAAGAGTAAATCCAACTCAGTTTCATCTTTTCCAATCTGGTTGAGCAAACCCAATGACAATTCAGGTAAAACATCATTGACTTGTACAATACATTGTCTACCCAGAAGTTCGCCATTCACCACTTCACCTTTAAAGGTTGTGTTAGAATAGGGTTGTACATACGATACTTTAAAATCCACATTCAACAAACGACTGAGTGTCAATAGGTTGGGTTCACGACTTCCCAAATAATCAAATAAAGTTGCTTGACCTGATACACATAAAACACCTTCATTGTGTGGATCATACTTTACTGTATACAATTTTCTAAAATCAGGATTGAACTTGAGTTCTTGGTAAACATCTATTCTGTCAAAATTTGATTCAAAGTATAGTGAGACTTCAATTTCTTTTCTTAATTTAAACCCGAAGGTTTTTTCAAACTTTTTACTTTGGTTTTTCATTAAGGGACGAACATCCTCTATCCCAATTTCTTGGATAAATTCTTTTATAGATACGCTTCTTTTCATCTTGATCACCTCTTGACTCTAGTATAGCCTTTATACAAGACAATTATAGTCGTGATTAATAATTGTGTTAATAATTTTTATATTTGGTATACTTAATATGGTGATAAAATGAAACTAAATATTTTAGTAACAACAGATATTCATGGGAATATTTTTCCCACAAATTATGCCGATAGAAACAACGTAGAAAACTATGGTTTGGCGCGCATTGCGACGGCCATTAAAGACTTTAGAAAATCCCATCAACATACTTTGGTATTGGATAATGGTGATGTGATTCAAGGAACCCCTTTATTAACATATGCGCTTCAGAATAAGGATGCATTTAAAAATCCCATGGCTGAAGCTTTTAACATTTTAAATTATGATTATGTGAACTTAGGAAACCATGATTTTAATTTCGGTCAAGATCATTTGTTTGATTATATAAACCAAACCAAGGCGCCTTTATTAACGTCCAATGTTTTATTTCGCAATAAGCCCTTAGGAAACACTCAAATTTTGGAGTTTGAGGGTAAAAAAATTGCTTTAATTGGTCTTTTAACGCAGTACATCCCCCGTTGGGAAAGACCTGCATTTATTAAAGACATGACCTTTATTTCTGCTTATCAACAATTAAAGATTGAAATAGAGAAAGTCAGAAATGAGGTGGATGTGGTTATTGCCATGTACCATGGTGGGATGGAACGCGACCTATTTACGGGTGAACCGACTGAGAAATTAACGGGTGAAAATGAAGGATATGAGATGACTCAAATTGATGGACTGGACATCTTAATTACGGGGCATCAACATCGTTCCTTTGTGGAAACCGTTAATCATGTCTTGGTAACCCAATCTACCTTTAAAGGACAAGAATACATTGCCATAGAACTTGATTTAAACAGCTTAGAAGCAAAAGCAACGCTTCACCACACAAATACCCTAGGTGTAGATGAATCCTTCTTAGCACACTTTAAAACCATCCAAGACAACACTCAAGATTGGTTGGATAAAAAAATTGGATTTCTAAAAGATGGGGATGTGATGATAACCGATCAATGGGATGCACGGATTCATAAACACCCCTTGGTTTCTTTATTAAATCAAATTCAAATGGAAAGAACTGGTGCCCAGCTTAGTGGTGTTTCACTCTTCAACAATACAGTTGGCTTTAACCAAGAAATAACCATGCGGGATGTGGTTGGCACTTATCAATACCCAAATACTTTGGTGGTCAAAAAAATCAGTGGCAAAAATCTTAAAGAATACTTAGAAATGAATGCATCTTACTTCATGATCATGGATGATAAAATCACCTATGATCCAAAGTTTGAATGGCCCAAACCACAACATTATAACTATGATATGGTGGATGGCATTGACTACACCATCAAGGTATCAAACCCCATTAATGAGCGTGTTTTGGATATCAGCATTGATGGAAAACCCCTTGTTATGGATGCCTATTATACCTTGGTAACTAATAATTATAGAGCCGGTGGCGGGGGTAATTTCTATATGGTTTCTGAAAGTGAAACCCTTGAAGAAATCAATGAAGAAATGGTAGATACCATGATGCATTACTTCAAGAAACATCCAGTTGTAACTGTGAATCATAAAGACAATATTAAAGTTATTCTATAAAAAAGGCGGTGTACTCGAAGTACATCGCCTTTATCATTTTTATTGATTCCAAGTAGATTCAAATTGAACTTTGTAGGTTTCCAAGACTTCATCAATATTAACGTCTTGTCCATCCGCAATTTCAGCAAGAATTCTTTCCATCATTTCTGCACCCAAGTTATAAGCAGGGTCTGCATTTTCGATTACAGGAATTGCAAACAAGTGTGCGGTTGCAGCATCAATGATTGCAGGAACTTTTGTGTTTTCATTGTTTAGATACGCATCAGAAGCAATGACTGATTTACGAACTGGCATATAACCAGTTTGAACTGCCCAGTATAATTGTTGATCAGATGAGATTAAGTGTTTCATGTATAGGAATGCTGCAGTTTTTTGTGCTGCTGTTCCTTCTGAGAACATGTAAATATCTGTACCTTGTGAAATATTAATTTCTGAAGGTCTACTTGCAACACCATATTCAAAGTCACCTTTAACATATGATTCTCCAGCCATTGAACCCACGTTCATAGCGATGGCACCTGCAACAAAAGGTCCTGATAGGTAACCATCTGATCCAGCAATACGGAAGTAACCTTCTTTAATACCTTCTGCATAGTAGTTAACTACCGCTTTACTTGCATCAGATGTTACATCCATTTCAGATGTAAAATCAACGCCTTCATTTTTTAGACCAATGGAGTAGTAGTTTGAGAGTGAGTCAAATCCAACACCCACTACTGCACCATTACTTTGTTCATAAATTGTTTTTGATGCTTCTTTAAGTTCTTCCATTGTTGTTGGAACTGATACACCATATTGTGCAAGAATATCTGCATTGTAGTAAAGAACTTCTGTTGATTTGTTGAAAGGAAGACCATATTGTGTTCCTTCAATAACGGATGCATCCATCAATCCATCAACGATATCTGTTTTATCTTCTAGACCAATTTCACTGTGGTCAATATAAGGAGTTAAATTCACCAATAATTCATCTTGAGCTGCATTCCATAGCCAGTTTGGATAGGCTTGGGTAATGGTAGGTAAATCAGATGGTGAGATTAATGTTGAGTTAATTTTAGCTTGTAAATCAGAGTATTTACCTTGATTTTGTAGTACAACTTTAATGTTTGTGTTCGCTGCCATGAAGTCATCAGTCATCTTGATTAATGCTTCTTCTTGGGCACCGTTCATTGCATGCCAGAAAGTAATTTCTGTTCCTTCAGGTACATCAACAACGATATCGGAATCGCCATTTCCGCCGTCATTGCTTGATCCACAAGCAACAAGTGCGAGTACTAATAATAGGGATACTAAATATTTCTTCAAATTCTTCATTTGTTGTTCTCCTTTAAATTGTATTTCCTCGTTCTGGTAGATAACGCCTACCGTACGGGTTCTCTAACTTCTCTGGTTTCAGAGTATGAATCGGAACCAATAATTTAGGTTGAATGCCTGAAATGATTTTGTCCAAATCCTCAGGGTAAGCATGACCGGAACACTTAAGCTCCACAAACATAATATCATTTTCATCCAAAGCTTCAATAAACGGAGTATAAGCTGGATCAAAAGATCCCAAAGGCACCGCATTTGAATGGATGTACACACCACCTCCTTTAAGGTTTTGATAGTCCTTATCTATTTGCCATAAATACTGATGGGTATCCCCCAACAATTCATCATATCGGATTTCCAAACGCGAATCAAGAGAATTGTTACTGCCCACTTCCTTATAGTAATGTACATCCCGACCCACTGTTTCTTTCAAAATCTTTGCAACAGATTCCGTAAAAACCACGGTTCGAGGGCTTTGTTTGTCGATTTCGACCAAGCGTTTAATATTTGCAGGATAGGCATTAAAAGTTATGGGTTTATCCATGTTTTCATTTTGAATGCTCACAAACGCATCCAACAATGCTTGTTCACTCAGAACAGTATCTTCATCATCTTCACGCTCATCAAAGCTAATGGTAACACCTTCCATAATCAGAACATCACATCCTTTTGCGCGCTCCATAAATGAAAGTGTGTCCTGAACGTCAAATCCATGCAATCTCAAATCACCAGTATAAGCAATTTTAAGATCAGGCGTATTGATTAAAAGTCCACATGCACCATAGGCATCATGATCCACTCTCAATAACTGAACGGAAATGGATCCAACTTCAACAATCTCTTCATGTTCACAGGGAATAATGTCTCTTGTGAAAGCGTCCATTGGATTATTAAGTGGTAAAATAAAGTCATTGTTGGCATTTAAACTATCCAATAAGATTTTAGTTTCCTTCAAAGCATAAAGTGGAATATCTTTATCCAAATAATTCACCATACGCGTATGATCAAGATGCACATGACTTAAAAATACAGCCGTTTCAACACCCGCTTCTTTAGTGGATTCATAACCCAAGCTGGGGTCATAAACACCCTCAAGATGTGGCACCAAATTATATTCAAGCAGCGTTTGAAGCGAATCATCTTTTAAGTTCAATTCTGGTTTATACTCAGTTCCAAAATCAAAGAAAATACGCGCATTTTCATAACGAACCTCAATAACAGTTCCCCCAATACTGAGTACCCCACTGTGAAAAGTGATTTTTGTTTTTTTATCCCTTAATACCATTTTTTGCAACTCCTTTAATAATTTCTTTTCTAAAGAACAAATAAATAATAATAACAGGGATAATGGTTAGCGTTGCTGCAGCCATTTGAAGATGCACATCACTACCACTTTCAGTTGTAAATGCTGCCAAACCATTATTTAATAAACGATACTTCTTATCATTGGTCACCAATAAAGGCCATAAGAATGAGTTCCATCCAGAAATAAAACTCAAGATACCCACCGTAACCAACGCAGGTTTAACCATGGGAACCAAAATACGCCAAATAAATTCCAAATCTGTTGCACCATCAATTTTTGCAGCACGATAATAAGAAATCGGAACCGACTTCAAATAACCAACCAAATAATAAATATAGAAAATACTGGTTAAAGAAGGAATGATCAAAGCCGCATAGGTATCAAGTAAGCCCATTTTCGCAATGGTATAATAATTGGTAAAAACAACGGACTCATATGGCACCATCAATAAAGCAATCAAGACCAATAAGATTTTATTCTTATGCTTAAACTCAAGTTTAACCATCGCAAATGCAGCCAATACAGCCGTAATCAAAGTACTAATGGTTGTGACTCCTGACACAAAAACGGTATTGAAGAAATATCGCACAAAAGGCGCTCTTTCAAATACAGATACATAGTTACTAAACTGAAATGTTTCAGGGAATAGAGTTGGCGGAATACTGGTCGCTTCTTGATAAGTCATTAACCCCGCCAAGATCATATAGATAAAGGGGAAAATGGTAATAATCGCCAATAATACAACAAAGAGTAAGGTCAACCCATTAAAAATTTTCTTCATATTAATGTTCCACCTTCTTTATAAAATAGTTTTGTAGATATGTGAAAATCAAAATCAATAAGAACAAGATTACAGTTGCAGCCATGGCAACTCCAGGGCGTTGTGCAACATGGAACTTATCATAAATATAATATACAGCAGTGGTTGCTGAGTTTGCGATTCCTGCTTTTCCTCCAAAGAGCGCATATACCTGTGTATATACTTTAAAGGCAGATATAAAGTTAACCGTCATCAAGAAAGTCAGCGTTGGAATTAACTGCGGAAAGGTAATTCTAGAGAACTGCTCCCACTTGGTTGCCCCAAACATATCGGCAACCTTATAGTGTTCCTTATCGATATTTCTAAATCCAGCCAACAATATGATGATATTAAAAGCAAGACCAGACCAAATCCCAAAGATAATCAAGGTCGGCATATTCATCCGAATGCTGTCTAGCCAATTGATGGCCCCAATCCCAAACCAACCCAAAATATGATTGATAATACCGTATCGGCCATTAAAGAAATATTTAAACACAATTCCAATAGCCAAGGTTGAAGTAACATAGGGAATAAAGAAAATCGTCTCAAAGAAATTCTTGTGTTTAATTTTTTCAAAAATTATCCATGCTATTGCCAGGGAAATAATTAATGATATGGGTACCACTGTGAAAGCATAGAGTGCAGTATTTTTCATGGCTTTATGAAAAGTACTGTCCATGAGGACGGTTTTATAATTTTCAATGCCATTAAAAAATGGACGGGTCAAAGACCCACCTTGAAACGACATCCAAAAAGATCTTAAAAGAGGATAAATATTGAAAACACCAATCACGAGCAAGGAAGGGGCTAAGAATAACCATGCACGCGGTTGATTTTCTGCACTATATTTCTTAAATCTGAGCATCAATATACTCTTTCGCCATCGGTCTCAAAGATGAACATTTTAGCATAATTAAAGTTTGCTTTAATTTGTTGCCCCTCTAAAATTTCTTGTTCAACTTTAACAATGGCTTTACCAGCAGAATGATTCACTCTAAAATTAATGATTCTTTCACGCCCAATAAGTTCAACAGTCGATACATAAGCTGTAAAGAGCGCATCCGAGTCTACCACATTCACATCCTCAGGACGAATGCCCAATTTATAATGGCCATCAACCAAAGAAGACTTAATGCGGTCCTTAACCAAAACATCCAACCCAAAACTAAAGGCATCCCCAATCACTTTACCATCCTTAATTTCAACATCAAAAATGTTGATAACAGGGTTACCAATAAATTGCGCCACAAATAAATTTGCAGGCTCTAAATATAGGTTTTGAGGATCATCGTGTTGTTGTATAACACCTTGGTCCATTAAAACAATTTTATCGGAAATTGAAAGTGCTTCTTCTTGGTCATGGGTCACAAACACGGTGGTAATCCCTACCTCTTTAACTAAGGTACGAATTTCCTCACGAATTTGTAGACGCAAACGCGCATCCAAGTTACTGAGCGGTTCATCCAATAAAAGAACAGAAGGATTTTGAACCAAGGCACGGGTAATCGCAACACGTTGCTGTTGACCACCTGACATGGTTGCTGGTTTCTTGTTCTCAAGCTCTTCAATTTGTGTTAATTTCATAAATTTACGGGCAATGGGTTCTGCCTCTTCTTTAGGCATTTTCCTTTCTCCAACACTCAATGGAAACATGACATTTTCCAATGCAGTCATATGTGGATAAAGCGCATAGTTTTGAAAAACAAATCCAATATCTCTATCTTTAGGATGTTTTTCAACCATTGACTCCCCATTTCTTAATATACTCCCTGAAGTTGGATCTAAAAGTCCTGCAATTAAATTTAGGATCGTAGTTTTTCCACATCCAGAAGGTCCCAATAAACAAATAAGGTCTCCATCTGCGACATCGAAGGTAACGGACTTTAAAGCCTCAAATCCATTATCAAAGATTTTCTGTAAATTTTCAATTTCAATCATGCGATTCCTCCTGTTAGATTCCTAACATACCATTATACCAAATATATTTCATTAATGAATCCCAATCTAACTTATAAATGTAAAAATCCCTTTACACAAGGGATTTATAACTTTAATTTTTTTAAGACTCGTTCAAGTTCAAACTGAGCCTCATTTTTATTGTCATTAACAGGCCACGAATCAAAGCCATCATCTAGATGACGCGGTAAAACATGGATATGAAAATGCGGGACAGACTGATCCGCTGCCACACCACTGGAAGCCATGATGTTGGCACCTTCACAATAACCAATTGATTCATAGTGTAACACTACTTTCTGTGTGGTTTCCATAATCAGTTTTAATGTTTCTTTATCTAAGTCATTTAACTTCGTGACATGTTTTTTCGGCACCACCAAAGTATGCCCTTCAACCTCTGGATTTATATCCAAGAAAGCCAAGGTATGTTCATCTTCGTATATACTATATGCCAAACGATCGTTTCCAATAATTTCACAAAAAGGACAGAATGTCATTACTATCACCTACCTGTACCTATAGTTTAGCACAAGTATTTTAAATACATCTATATTTTAATTTATATATTCTAACCCTTAGAATATCATCATGGTCACTACCACAACTGTTAATGTGAGATTATTGGTGTCTACGTGCCAATTACATCGAAAATAAAAAGACTGGAATTTCATACATTCCAGCCTTCATAAATTAATTTATGCTTTTTTCAAATCACTATTATCTTACTTTAATTTTTCTGGATCAGGCTTTGGCAATAAGGTCCAATCACCATAGTAATCACCAATAATGGTCACTTCGTTATCAATAAACTGTTGATTAGGAAGTGCTCGATAGTAGAAGTCTCCTGTTTCACCATCAATATAGTATACAATGGGTACCGTAGTACCATCTAAACTGGTAGTTACAATTACATTATAAGTAGACTGGTTAGCGTTGGACTTGCCAGATGTACAGCCGACTAGAAGTACCAGTAAAATGAGAATAAATACTTTTTTCTTCATAATTTTTCCCTTCAA
>WPCK01004902.1_pt1 | contig 32226 bp, 31 predicted proteins | sample 5399851 | NCBI WGS metagenome assembly WPCK01 (sample SAMN12869471, study PRJNA574797) | sludge metagenome | isolation source: wastewater treatment of pH11 | place: China:Beijing | collected 2019-05-20 | reverse complement strand
CGGCCGGCAGTCCGAGCGCGGCGGTCACCGCCTCGAACACGGCCTGGTCGCCGATCGTCGCCGTCACCGGCTGTCCGCCGACCGCCGCCACGGCCAGCGCGTCGGCGAGGATGCGCGCATCCGCCTCGGCCTGGTCGCCATCGCCGAGATCCTCGATGCCGGCCTGCAGGAATTCCGATCCGCCGTCGCGCCGCTGCCGGAAAACCTCGCCGAGATACCAGTAGCGCCGCTTCGGCGCCCCGGAGCGGATGTGCCCGAGGCACACGGGGATGGTGAATTCCGGCCGGAGGCACAGCGTCTCGCCGGTTTCGCTCTCGGTGAGGAAGATGCGCCTGCGCATGTCCTCGCCGGCCATGTCGAGGAACGGATCGGCCGGTTGCAGCACCGCGACCTCGGCCCGCTGCGCGTGGCGCGCGGCCAGCAGCGCGGCCACCTCGTTGGCGATGCGGGGGGCAGGGCGGGTCATCGCGATCCCGTCCCGGTGGAAAGCCCGTTCGACCGTGTGCCTGTCTTCACCGCCATGGCGTTTCGCTTGCCGATCATGTTGCGCGGGCTCCCGATAGCCCAAATCGCGCGCCCGTGCATCCCTTCGGCCGGGATTTTCCTCCTGCGCGGATGTCGGCCGCTGCGGCGCCTTCGGCGAACGGAGCGCATGCTTCTCCCGTGCCACGCCCGGTCTCCCGTCTGGCTGTTGATGCCCCCTCATCCGGCCCTTCGGGCCACCAACCGGGGTCGAGTCACTTGCCTCGACCCGTCCTCCGGACCCCCACAAGGGGGAGGTGAAGGGGCGCCCCTCCTCTCCCCGCAAGCGGGGCGAGGGTGAAGTTCATGCGAGGCCGGCGATCCCTCAGACCTCGACCGGAAGCCCGGCCATGGTGCGATCGATCACGTCGCGCAGCGCGAAGGCGGAATTGATGCGGGTGACATGCGGCAACGCGGTCAGCCAGTCGCGGTGGATCCGCTCGTAATCGGCCAGGTCCCGGGCGGCAATGCGCAGGATGTAGTCATAGTCGCCCGTCATCAGGTGGCATGACAGCACGTTCGGACAGCGTTTGATGGCGGCCTCGAAATCGTTGAGCGACTTTTCGAACTGGCCTGACAGCGAGATGTGCACGATCGCCGTCATGCCATGGCCGAGCGCGTCGTTGGCGACCCGCGCGTGATAGCCCTTGATGACACCCGATTTCTCCAGCATGTCCAGCCGGCGCGAACAGGCCGATTGCGAAAGGCCGACCTTCTCGGCCAGGGCCGCGTTCGACAGCCGCCCGTCCTTCTGAAGGGAGGCCAGAATCGCACGATCGATACGGTCGAGGTCCACTGCCGGCGCTTTCTTCGAAAATCGGTGACGAATGCGCAAGGATATGCGGAAAAAGCGGTTCCCGGCAACACATTTGGCAAACACATTCGAAGCTGTCGGTGGTTCAATGGGGACAATCAGCGCCGCGTCCAAGGGAGGAACCAATGCGCGTCGGATGCCCGAAGGAAATCAAGAACCACGAGTATCGCGTTGGCATGACGCCGGGAGCGGTGCGCGAATATGTGGCGCACGGACACGAGGTGCTCATCCAGACCGGTGCCGGCGCCGGCATCGGCGCCGATGACGGGGCCTACCAGGCGGCCGGGGCGAAGATCGCGCGCACTGCCGAAGAGGTCTTTGCCAAGTCCGACATGGTGGTGAAGGTCAAGGAGCCGCAGCCTTCGGAGTGGACGCAGCTTCGCGAAGGCCAGATCCTCTATACCTACCTGCACCTGGCGCCGGATCCCGAGCAGACCAAGGGCCTGGTCGCCTCCGGCGTGACGGCCGTCGCCTACGAGACCGTCACCGACGAGCGTGGCGGCCTGCCGCTGCTGGCGCCGATGTCGGAAGTCGCCGGACGCCTGGCGATCCAGGCCGGAGCGACCGCCCTGCAAAAGGCCAATGGCGGCCGCGGCGTGCTGCTTGGCGGCGTACCGGGCGTTTTGCCGGGCAAGGTCGCCGTGCTCGGCGGTGGCGTCGTCGGTCTCAATGCCGCCAAGATGGCGGTCGGGCTCGGCGCCGATGTCACCATCATCGACCGTTCGATCCCGCGGCTGCGCCAGCTCGACGATATCTTCAACGGGCGTGTCCACACCCGCTATTCGTCGATCGAGGCGATCGAGGAGGAATGCTTCGCCGCCGACGTCATCGTCGGCGCGGTGCTCATCCCCGGCGCGGCGGCGCCGAAGCTCGTCACGCGCGAGATGCTGTCGGGCATGAAGAAGGGCGCGGTGCTTGTCGACGTCGCCATCGACCAGGGCGGCTGCTTCGAGACCAGCCATGCCACAACGCATGCAGAGCCGACCTACGAGGTCGACGGCGTGATCCATTATTGCGTGGCCAACATGCCGGGTGCGGTCCCGGTGACCTCGGCGCATGCGCTCAACAACGCAACGCTGTTCTACGGCCTGCAACTCGCCGACAAGGGCCTGAAGGCGCTGGTCGATGACCATCACCTGCGCAACGGCCTCAATGTGCACCAGGGACGCATCACCAACAAGGCCGTCGCCGAGGCGCTCGGCTATGCCATGACCGAGCCGCAGGCCGCGCTCAAGGTCGCCTGACCGGCACAATCGCAATCACGAAACGCCCGCCGGAGGACCTCCCCGGCGGGCGTTTTTTCTGGCGCAAGGCCTCAGCGGATGAAATCGTCGACGCGGCGCAGCGTGACGCGGCGGTTGCGCCATTCCTCGCGCTGCGTGGGCACGAGCAAATAGTCCTCGCCGTAGCCGACCGTTTCGAGCGCACGGCCCGGCAGTCCGAATTCCCGCACCAGCATGCGCTTCAGCGACCAGGCGCGGGCTTCCGAGAGGCCCTGATTGTAGGCACGCGATCCCTTCGCGTCGGTGTGGCCCTCGATCAGCACGACCGCGCCGGGGCGCCGGTCCAGCAGGTTTTCGATGGCGAAGGCGATGGTGCGCACCTTCTGGTACTGCGACGCCGGGATCGCGGCGCTGTCATAGGCGAAATTGATGGCCTGGATGTCGATCGACGGCGCGGCGCGGCGCAAATCCGGCCGGCGCTTGAGTTCCGGGATCGTCACCTTCCTGTTGCGCTTGATGCGCAGGTCCGGCTCCTCGTCCAGCATCTTCTCGATGCGCATCGCCGAGGGCATCTGCTGGGCGGTGGCGATGGCAGGCAGCGCGGCGGACGCGATCAGCACCGAGGCAACCAGAGTGCGGAAGTTCATGGCGGTTCTCCTTTCGACCGGCGGCCGAAGCCGACGCTGCGACCCTAGGGAGCGCTGCCTGTATGGGCGATGAACGGCTTATTCACGGCAAAGGAGCCGTCAGGTCCAGGGTTCGACCAGTTCCGTGCGCGATCCCGTCGGGGAAAAGCCGAGCTTCTGGTAGAGCGGCAGCGCGCGGGGATGATCGAGCGTGTTGGTTTCGATCGTGACGCGCCCGGGATTGTGCGCGAAGGCGGCGAACATCGCCTCGCTGGCGAGGAACCGCCCGAGGCCGCGGCCATGGTATTCCGGCATCAGGCCGAGCAGTGCGATTTCCACCACGTCCGGCAGGCCCGAAAGATCGAGCTCGAAGAAGCCGGCCGGGGCGCCGCCGACATAGAGCACCCAGACCTCGCGCGTTCCGGACGCGATCTGATCGCGGAGCACTGTATCCGTCGCGTTGCGCCGCACGAACCAGTGATGCGGCCGCCCGACCTGCTCGTAGAGCCATGCCGAAAAGGCCGGCGTCATTTCGCTGACCCGCATCAGCGCGACCTTGCCGGACCCCGGCACATGTTCCCGTCGCGCCGGCGGCGCGGTTGCGGCGAGCTCGGTGATGCGGGCCGTCAGCGTGCGGTCCGGACCGAGGGCGGAAACGGCCGGACCGGGCATCCCGAGAACGACAGGCGTATCGCCGGGCTGGCCCCATTCGGCCCAGGAGCCGTCATAGAGCGCGTTGTCGTCGTGGCCGACCGAGGCCAGCGCCAGGCTGATGACGGCGGCAGTGACACCGGAGCCGCAGGTGGTGACGACGGGGCCGGTAAGGTCGAGGCCGGACGATTCAAGAACGGCGCGCAACGCACTGACGGATTTCAGTTTTCCGTCAGCGACAAGGCTGGTCGCCGGAACGGACCTGGCGCCCGGCATGTGGCCGCCGCGCAAGCCCGGACGCGGTTCGGGATCAAGCCCGGCGAAGCGCCCGGCCGGCCGGGCATCGGCGATCGAGGCGCCGCCCCTGGCCGCGATGTCGGCGATCCGGGCGGAATCGGCCACCTTTGCCGCATTGAAGGCGGGGGAAAAGGTCTTTTTCTGCGGGCGCGAGACCTCTCCTGTGAGCGCATGTCCGGCTGCGACCCATGCCGGGGTTCCGCCATCGAGCACGCAGACCCGGCTCGCGCCCATGACGCGGAATGTCCACCAGGCGCGCGGGGCGGAAAACACGCCCGCCCCGTCATAGACGACGATCGTGTCGGTTTCGGCGATGCCGTGGCGCCCGCACCATTCGGCGAAGACCTCCGGCGACGGCAGCATGTGCGGCAGGTCGGAGGAGGTGTCGGCCACGGCGTCGATGTCGAAAAACACCGCGCCGGGAATGTGGCCGGCGGCGTATTCGGCCTTGTGGTCGCGGTTCATCGCCGGCAGGTACCAGGAGGCATCGACGATGGCGACATCGGGCTGACCGAGCCGGTCTGCGAGCCATTCCGGCGTGACGAGGAAGGGTGACCTGTCGCTCATGCGCCCTCGCCGGCAGGCAACGCCCCGAACCGGATGCGGAAACGGCGGTTCTCCCGACCCTTCTTCTCGATCTTGCCGATGTGGATTTCACCGACCTCGAGCGTGCGCGCGACATGCGTGCCGCCGCAGGGCTGACTGTCGACCGCGGAATTTTCGCCGATGCAGACGAGCCGGATGCGCCCGGTTCCCGATGGCGGGCGGACATTCTTCGACTTCACCAGGCCAGGGTTGGCCGCCAGGTCCGCTTCGCTGATCCACTGGGTGAAGACAGGATGGTCACCATTCACCAGCGTCATCATGTCGGCGGTCACCCGCTCCCTGGTGAAGGACGGGTCGGGAATGTCGAGATCGACGCGGCTTTCCTCCACGCCGACAGCCGCGCCGGTGATCGGGAACGGACAGACCACGGAGAGGATGTGGCAGGCGGTGTGCATGCGCATCAGCGCGATGCGGCGGTCCCAGTCGATGACGGCGGTGACGGTCTCGCCGACCGCCGGCGCAGCCTGGCCTTCGGCCGGCACGTGCACGATCTCCTCCTTGGTCTCGCCCGTGACCGTCGTGGCGATGGCGATGCGCGAGCCGTCGGCGCGCTCCAGGAACCCGGTGTCACCGGGCTGACCGCCGGAGGTGGCATAGAAGACCGTGCGGTCAAGCAGGATGCCGCCGCGCTCGTTGACGGCGATCACGGTCGCCGGGGTCGATGCCTGATAGGCATCGTCGCGAAAGATCAGTTCGGTCGTTGCCATCATGTCACCGTTTCGAACGGAATGTCGTAGGCCGGCTCGCGCTCGAGCCAGGACGGCGTCGGCAGACCCTTGCCGCGCAGGAAGGCCGGATTGAACAGCTTGGACTGATAGCGCGTGCCATAGTCGCACAGGATCGTCACGATGGTGTGGCCCGGGCCGAGCTCGCGTGCCAGCCGGATGGCACCGGCGATGTTGACGCCGGACGACCCGCCCAGGCACAGACCTTCCTCCAGGACCAGATCGAACAGGATCGGCAGCGCCTCGTCATCGCCGATCCGGTAGGAAAAGTCCGGGCGGAAATCCTCCAGATTTGCGGTGATGCGGCCCTGCCCGATCCCCTCGGTGATCGACGAGCCCTCCGATTTCAGCTCGCCGGTCGTGTAGAAGCTGTGCAGCGCGGCGCCGAACGGATCGGCAAGCGCGACCTTGACGGAGGCCTTGCGCGACCGCAGGCCCGCCGCGACGCCGGCAAGCGTGCCGCCGGTTCCGACCGCGGAGACGAACCCGTCCACCCGCCCATGCGTCTGTTCGAAGATCTCGCCGGCCGTGGTGACGACATGGCCGTCGCGGTTGGCGACGTTGTCGAACTGGTTGGCCCAGATCGCGCCGTTCGGTTCGGTCCGGGCCAGTTGCGCCGCCAGCCGGCCGGAAAGGCGCACGTAATTGTTGGGGTTCCGGTAGGGAACCGCCGGGACCTCGATCAGTTCCGCGCCCAGCAGGCGCAGCGCATCCTTCTTTTCCTGGCTCTGCGTGTCGGGAATGACGATCACGGTGCGATAGCCGAGCGCGCGCCCGACCACGGTGAGGCCGATGCCGGTATTGCCGGCGGTACCCTCCACGATCACGCCGCCGGGTTTCAGCAGCCCTTTCTTCTCCGCGTCGCGGATAATGAACAGCGCCGCGCGGTCCTTCACCGACTGGCCGGGGTTCATGAACTCCGCCTTGCCGAGGATGGTGCAGCCGGTGAGTTCCGACGCGCGTCTCAAGCGGATGAGCGGCGTGTCGCCGATGACGTCGATCACTGTGCGATTCATGGGGCCTCCGAGGTTCCGGAACCTAGAAAGCCGTTTTCGTGCTGGCAAGCGCGTTGCGTCCTGACCGCCGGCCTTTTAACGTCGTGGCACGGAGGCGGTCACCATGCGCAAGGTTCTGACAATCGTCGCGGCGATCCTGGTTGTCCTTGGCGTGGTATTCGCGCTCGGGCCAAGACCGTCCTCGGATGCAACCGTGACCTTCGATCCCGCCATGATCGGCGCAGACCCCGATGCCTATCTCGCCAATTCGGAGGCCGGTGTTGCCGGCATCCGCGACGGCTTGCAAAAGGAGATCGTCTGGGCGTTCCCGAATTCGAAGTCGAAGACGCCGTGGTCCATCGTCTATGTGCACGGCTTTTCCGCCTCCAAGGGCGAGGTGCGGCCGCTTCCCGATGCCGTCGCCGCCGCGCTCGGGGCCAACCTGTTCTACACCCGCCTGACCGGCCACGGCCGCGACGGCCAGGCCATGCTCGATGGCTCGGTCGCCGCATGGGCGAACGATTACGCCGAGGCGCTTGCCATCGGCCGGATGATCGGCGAACGGGTCATCGTCATTGCCACGTCGACGGGCGCCGGCATCGCCACGCTGGAGGCCTCGGGACCGGGCGGCGGCAAGGATGTTGCCGCCTATGTGTTCATCTCGCCGAACTTCGGCATCAGGGATTCTTCCGCGTTCGTGCTGACATTGCCGTGGGGCCGGCAGATCGCCGAACTCGTTGCCGGAAAGGAGCGCTCCTTCAAGCCGGTCAACGAGGCGCACGGGCGGCTGTGGACATCGACCTATCCGACCGCGGCGCTGCTGCCCATGGCGATGCTGACGCGGATGGCGGCCGGTTCACCGGTGGAGCGGGTCACGGCGCCGGCGTTGTTCATCCTGTCGGACGACGACAAGGTGGTGCGCCCGGAAGTCTCGCGCCTGATCGCGGCGCGCTGGGGCGGACGCGGCGATGTCGTCGCCATCACCGGCTCGGACGACCCGTACAACCACGTCATTGCCGGTGATGCGCTGTCACCCTCGACCACCGCGGACATCACCCGGCAGATCCTTGCCTGGCTCAGGCGCTGACCTCCGGCCTGGCATCGCGCGACGCCAGATAGAGCGCGACCGCGAGCCCGAGCGTGATGACGTAGAACCAGAACAGCGCGACATAGCCTGCATAGGGTTCGCCGGGGACGGAGGCGCCCGCGACCACCGAGCCGCTGAGGACCTGCATCACGCCGACGCCGCCGATGGAAAAGAAATTCATCAGCGTCACGCCGCGCCCGAGTAGGTGCGGCGGGAAAAAGGCGCGCGCGTGCGCCATCAGCAGGCCGTAGGCCGAGCCGAAAAACCCGATCGCGACAAAAGACACGGCGATTGCCGCGATCGGCGCGGCGGCATTGAGCGCAAGCCAGACCAGCACCGCGACGCCGATGGCGTTGCCGGTTGCCGCCACCCATTTGCGGGTGCCGAACCAGCGATCAAGCGGTCCGTAGGCGAAATTCCCCGCCACCATCGCCAGTGCCATGGCCAGCGTGATGTGGCCGATGGCAATGGCATCAAGGCCGCGCGTTTCCGACAGGAACGGACCGGCCCACAGGCCGCGAATGCCCACGACCGGGGCGTAATTGAGCGCGATCAGCGGCACCAGCGGCCAGATCACCCGCATCGACAGGATCTCCAGATACCCCGCCAATCCCGACGATCCGCCATGATCCTCGCGTTCAGGGTCGCGCACGAGCAGGAGGATCGCCAGCGCCACGGAAACGGTCACCAGCGCGAGGGCGGCCATGACGGCACGCCAGCCGAACGCCTCGGCAGCCGTGGCCAGTGGCGACGACGCGATGACATTGCCGGCATTGCCGAAGCCGACGAGGAAGGAGGCGAGCGCGGCGAACCGTGCCGGCGAATAGGAACGGGCGAAGATGAAGAACGAGGCCATGAGCACTGGCGCACACCCGGCGCCGATCAATCCCATGCCGACGACAAGCATGAAGGGCGTGGTCGCGAACGCGAACAGGGCCGCCCCGCCGCCGCCGCCGATGGCCAGAAGCCAGGCGGCCGTGCGACGCGGGCCGAACTTGTCGAGCGCAATGCCGACAGCGAACTGCATGGCCGCAAACACCGCGAACCACGCCCCGGAGGCGAGCGCCAGGTCGGACTTGCTGGCGCCCAGATCGGTGGCGAGCACCGGCGTCAGCACGGCCAGGAACGTGCGGTAGAGCTGCGACAACACATAGGCCAAAGCGAGCGCGGCAATCCCGGCCATCGATTCCCCTTCCCCGGTCCAGGCGGTGTGGCTACAGGAACGATGCTGGCGCCGCAATCCGCCGCCCTCGCCTGGCGTTCAGGTCGCCAGGAATTCCAGGATTGCCCCGGTGAACACGTCATTGCGATCGCCGGCGACCATGTGGCCGGCGCCGGAAACATCCACCGCCCGTGCATTCGGCGTGGCGGCAAGGAACAGGCCGGCTTCGCGCTCGTGGATGAGTTCGGACAGCAGTCCTCGCACCAGGAGAGTCGGAATGCGCAAGCCGCCCAGCGCGCCGCGCAATATCTCCATGTGCGCCTCGGCACCGACATTGACGCCGAGCGGGCTGTCGAGGAAGGCGGGGTCCCAATGCCAGCGGTAGCGGCCGTCGGCCGAACGGCGCAGGTTCTTCGCCAGCCCGTCCAGCGAGCGCGGACGCTTGCGGTGTGGCAGGTAAAGCGCGATCGCGACGGCCGCCTCGTCGAGCGTGGCAAAGCCGTCGGCGGCATGGGTGCGCATGAAACCCTGGATCCGCGTCACACCATCAGGATCCATCCATGGCGTCACGTCGACCAGCACGAGTGTCGACAGGCATGGACCGTGGACAAGTTCGGCGCCAAGCGCCGACAGCCCGCCAAGCGATGCACCGATCGCCGCCGGCGCCTGCCCGTAGCGTGTCGCGACTTCGGCGGCGATCCCGGCGACATCAGCGACATAGGCGGAATAGCGATAGTCTCCCGAAGCCACCCAGTCACTGTCGCCATGACCGCGCAGGTCGATGCTGATGGCGCGCCAGCCGGCACCGGCAAGGCGCCTGGCCGTCTGGGCCCAGGCATGGCGGGTCTGGCCGCCGCCATGAAGCAGCAGGATCGGCGCACCGCCGCCATCGTGAAGGTCGCCGGCCAGGCGGTTGCCCTCGGTTCCGGAAAATTCGACGGGATGCGGGGATTTCATGCGGGATGACCAGACAGGAATTGCAGATAGCGGGCCTTGAAACGGCGATCGCCAACCGAAAGCATATGGTCGCGGCCGTCAATGTCATAGGCGACAGCGCCCGGCATCAGGGCGGCAAGCGCATGTGGATCGCCGGCGATATCGTCACGGGTTCCAACCGCAATCAGGGTCGGCGTGGCGATGCGCGACACCTCGGCCTTGCCCAGGGCCTTGCGCGACGAGGCGATGCAGGCGGCGAGCGCCAGCCGGTCGGACCGGGTACGGTCGGCGAAATCGCGAAACATGCGCGGGCGACCGGGCGCGGCATCGGCCGGATCGGAGGCCAGCAGCGCCTCGGCGATGGCGTCCCAGTCGCCAAGACCATCGACCAGGTGAATGCCCAGGCCGGCGAGCGCCAGCGTTGCCAGCCGTTCGGGCGCGATGAGCGCGGCATAGGCGGAAATGCGCGCGCCCATCGAATATCCCATCAGGTGAAATCGCCCGAGCCCGGCATGGTCGGCCAGGGCCAGCACGTCGTCGGCCATCGCCTCGGGCGTATAGTCGGCGCTGTCATGGCTTTTCGTCGAACCGCCATGACCGCGATTGTCTGGCGCGAGCACGCGGTAGCCGGCCGAAACAAGGGTCTCCACCCAGCCGGGCGTCAACCAGTTGACGCGCGCAGACGAGGCAAAGCCGTGCACGAGCACGACCGGCGGTCCGGCCCCCTCATCAAGATAGCTCAGGTCAAATCGTCCGTGGCGGAATTGCAGCATTTTCCTCAGCGACCGGCGACCGCATCGATTGCCGGATGCCGCAAACGGATGCCGGGCGCAAGGCCGGTCCGGAGCGCGGTGCCGGCCTCCAGTTCGAGCACGAAGCGCACCGGCATTTCCGGAGCGATCACCGCGGTCGATTCCGGTTCGCCGCGCCGGATCGCGCCAATGACACCGTCGGCGCCGATGAACACCAGATCGAGCGCCAGCGGCGTGTCCTTCATCCAGAACCCGACCTGGCCGGTGGAGGGAAACACGAACAGCATGCCGTAGCGCTCGGGCAGGTCATCGCGAAACATCAGGCCGCGCTCGCGTTCGCCGGGCTCATCGGCCACCTCGACGGCGAAATAGACATCGCCCTGGGCGGTGCGGGCCACCAGCGGCGCGGGATCGACCGCCAGGTACATCGCATCGGCCGAAACCGGAAACGTCGACAGGGCCGCCATCAGGGCGGCCAGGATCAGGGAGACGATTGATCTGGGCATTGCAGGTCCCGAACGATGCGCCGTTTGACCGCGCCGAAGGCGGCGGCCGGCTCCACGCATCAATGGGAGACCGGCACGGTTCCCATATCGGGATGGATTTCGGCGGCCATAAGGCCTTTTGAACCGCGGCCGAAACGGACCAGAACGACCTGCCCCGGGCGGAGCTCGGTCAGGCCGTAGCGCCGCAACGTCTCCATGTGGACGAAAATATCCTCGGTGCCGTCGCCGCGCGTCAGGAATCCGAATCCCTTGATCCGGTTGAACCATTTGACGATGGCGCGTTCCAGTCCGCTTTCAGCGGATACATGGACATGGGTGCGCTGGGCGGTTTCGTGCGGGTGAATGGCGGTCGAGGCGTCCATGTCAGCGACCCGAAAAGCCTGCCAGCCACGGCTGCCGCGCCGCACCAGGCAGACGACGCGCGCGCCCTCGAGTGCGGTCTGGAAGCCGTCGCGGCGCAAGCAGGTCACATGGAGAAGGATATCGCCATAGCTGGCATCATCGGGAACGACGAAACCGTAGCCCTTGGCCACGTCGAACCACTTGATGGCGCCTGCAACCTCGACGAGTTCGCCGAGGTCTGCGTCATCAGCGCCGGCAACGGCGAACTCATCGCCGTCCAGCTTGTCCCGAGAGGTCTTTTCCCCCATCAGACCGGCCTCTTTTCCTCAACGCCAACGCAACTGATTCTTTCCGGGAGGATATCATTGCGTGGCTTGCGTGACGCAAGCGATTTGGCGCATTTTCCCCGGATCGAATGAAGAACTGCCACAGGAGCCACATGCGCTACGTTCACACCATGGTCCGCATTCATTCCATCGCGGAGTCGCTCGCCTTCTGGTGCGACGCACTCGGCCTGGAGGAAGTCCGCAGGCATGAAAGCGAACAGGGGCGCTTCACGCTCATTTTCCTCGCCGCGCCGAAGGACAAGGCCCGCTCGGCAGCGGAACGGTCGCCGGAACTCGAACTGACCTACAATTGGCCCGATGCGGACGGCACGGTCGAAACCTATGGCGGCGGGCGCAATTTCGGCCACCTCGCCTACCGTGTCGACAACATCCATGACGCCTGCGCGCGCCTGATGGCGGCGGGCGTGGTGATCAACCGGCCGCCGCGCGACGGCAACATGGCGTTCGTGCGCTCGCCGGACGGGATTTCGGTCGAACTGCTTCAGGATGGCCCGCCGCTGACGCCGGTCGAGCCCTGGATTTCCATGCCGAACACCGGCCAATGGTGACAACAGCACCGGACCGGCCAACCGCCGCACGGAGGCGAACATGATGGCCAGACTGCGCCTTGCCCTGGCCCTGACGGGCCTCCTCGGCCTGCCGGCGGTCGCCGGCGAGCCCGCCGCGTCCCCGTTCATCGATGATCGTTCCGATGCGGCAGCGGTGATCCGCTCGCTCTACAGCGCGGTCAACCGCAAGGAATATGCACGCGCCTGGTCGTATTTCTCCACGCCGCCGTCGAAGACTTTCCAGGCGTTCGTCAGCGGCTACGCGACAACCGAACATGTGGACGTCTTCACCGGACGGCCGATCGCCGACGGGGCGGCCGGCAGTGTCTTCTATCGCGTCCCGGTCGCCATCCGTTCCACAGGCGCCGGGGACAAGGAGGACTATTTCGCCGGATGCTACACGGTGCGCCAGGTCAATCCGCTGATCCAGGACCCGCCGTTCCGGCCGATGACGATCGAGAAAGGCGCGCTGAAGCCGGTCAAGAACGGATACTTTCTCCAGACCGACGTCCCGGAAGAGTGCGACGGCATGAAGGCCGAGGAGGAAACACCGGCCGAACTGAAGGCGCGTGTCGTTCGCATCTTCAATGAGACGCGCCGGGAGGATTGCAACCTGATCGAGGACAGCCGCCCGCTGGTCGCCGGTGACCAGCCGGAGGTCTTCGAGATTTCGTTCCGCTACGACGAGAATGATCCGAACGACCAGGTGCGCACGGCGACCCTGTTCCGCTTCGCCTGTGCGCGCTACGCCTACAATGTTGCCGAGGTCCATTACCTCGCCGACGAGTACGGCCTCATCACCGCAGTGTCGCTTCCCGAACCGGTGCTCGACATCACCTATACTGACGATTCAAACGAGACCGTGAAGTCGATGACGATCGCCGGCTACGAATCGCGCGATCTGGCTGTCAATTCCGAGTTCGATCCCGCAACGCGCACCATCACCACCTTCAGCAAGTGGCGCGGTTTCGGCGATGCGTTTTCCGCCGGCGTCTGGACGTTTCGCAACGGACGCTTCGTGCTGACGTCCTTTGTCGCGGACGCGGCCTATGACGGCGAGCAGGATCCCGTCAGCATCTTCGACGCGGCGAAGTGAGCTACCGCAGCGACAGCATCCAGTTGAGCGTCTCGCGCCAGTCCACCATGCGGATCGGCGTTCCGTGCGAACCGGTTTCGAAGCGCACGAACCGAACCGGATAGGTCCGGGCCCTGGCGCGCAAGTCCGCGTAAAGCTGCTCCTGTGCGTCGATCGGGAACACCTTGTCGGCCGATCCCTGTGCGAAGAAGAGAGGCTTGCGCGCCTTCACCGCCGCCGAGCCAAGCAGTCGCCCGTCGGCGAAGGAACCAAGCCAGAGATACCCGGAAACAGTCCGGTCCGCCCCGCCCGCCGCCAGGCTGTAGCAGATTGCCCCACCCATCGACCCGCAGGCAACATAGACCGGCGCGCCGGGCGAACGAGCCGCGTAATGAGCGGCGAGCCCGGCGATCTGGCTCGCGCCACGCTCGGCGAAATCGGCGAAATCCGGCGAGAGGTAGAGGCCGCCGCCAGCGACGACGAGGTTCTTCAGCCGGTTGAAATTGCCGCCGAAGGACAGGTCGTTGACACCCTGCTTCCGGTTGCCGCCCTTGCCATGCACGTAGATGACGATGACTGCGGCGCGCTCGGAAGCACCGACGGCGAAATGGGCGACCGGCCCGGCGTCCGTCTCGGCGACCACGTCCTTCTGTTTACGGCGAATGGCAAGTTTCAGATATTTCGGTGCGGCTCGAAGCTCCGGCACCTCGTCGCGGCCATTGATGTCGCGTTGCTCCCGATAGTCGACCACGCGATAGGCCCCGCCATCGCGGGTTTCCAGGATCCCGGGATAGGAAAACATCGCATCCTTGTGGGGAGGCAGTTCGAGCGCGCAGGCCGGCCAGACCGTCAGCCCGGCCACGATCATCGCCCGCCACACCGCTCCAATCCGTGCCGTTCGTGCCATCCCTGCCCCACACTTAACGAGCGGTAATCACAAAGGAACTTTTTTAACCGCACCCGTAAACCGAATCTCAGCCCGTCTCCGCCTATTCTCCGGCCAACTAACAGCAAACCGCGCCGGAAAAGGGGCGGGAAAAACAGGGACGGCCGTCCGGGAACCCGGCGGCCTTGGCGGATGACGGGCTTTCAGACAGCTCCTCGACGGCTGATCGCCGGAAAGGTCCTTGTCGCGTCGAAGGACGCGGCAGGGCTGGAGCGCATGCTTGGCGCCACGCTTGGCGGCCTGCACGTCGTGTCGGCCTCGGGTGCCGCCGAAGCGCTTTCATTTGCCGCCGCCGCGCCGTTTTCGGCCGCTGTTGTCGACCTTCGCGCCGCCGACGCCGATTTCGGCACGCTGCCGGCGCAGCTGGTCGACAGCGGTCGCGTGTCCCGCGTGGTGGTGATCGCCACGCGCGCCAGTGCTCCTGCATTCGAGGGGCGCCCCGGCATTTCCTCCGTGCTCGTGGTTCCCTTTGCCACCGAGGCGCTGACACGCGCCGTCAGCGCGGCCGTCAGCGGTTCGAAGCCGGTCGTCGAAACCCGGGAGGTTTCCGATCCCCGTCGCCAGGGGCCGATCGGCGTGCTCCTGTTTCCCGACGCGCCGGACGACCTGCCGGTCTCAGGGTCCATGCGCCTGGTCAACCCGGCGGAAGAAACACCCGACCTGATCGTGTTGACTCGCCGCGACAGCCAGCGGCGCCTGACCATGGCCCTGCCCTACGCGGTTGCCGGTATCGTGCCGGTCGTCGACCTGTCCGGCGGCAACGAGGACATTGCCGACTACCAGGCCGGTGACGATGGCGCAGCCGCGCTGCCCGACATCCTGGCCAGGGCGCGGTCGACAGTTGATCGCCTGCGGTCGCTGCCGCCGGGATATCTCATGTCCGAGCGCGAGGATGACGTGCTTCTGGCACGCCTCTACGTGCGCAATCGCGGCATCCAGCCGGCATACAGGCCCGACAAGAAGGCTGTCGCGCACATCACCGATGCGCAAATCGTGCAGAACATCGAGGCAGTCGCCGATCGGCTGGCCGACGCCGGCGCGCTGAAGAAGCGCTTCTTCGATCGCCTGAGCACGTGCCCGGCCTGCGATTCCGCCCGCATTGCCGTGCGCGAGGAATGCCGCTCCTGCAGGAGCCCGAATGTCGAGGAAGTGTCGATCATCCACCACTTCCCGTGCGGCTACCAGGCACCCGAGCGCGATTTCGTGCAGAAGAACGGTGACCTGCGCTGCCCGAAATGCGTGCGCACGCTCGAAGCCTTCTCGGTCGACTACGACCGTCCCGGCGTGATGATGATCTGCAACGACTGCGGCAACGAAACCGGCGAGCCGGCGGTCGGCTTCCGCTGCCTCGACTGCGGCGACAAGCAGGACGCCTCCAAGCTCAAGACGCACACGGTGCACGCCTATGACCTGGCCGACGGCGTCGAGCGCTTCGTCGCCAACTCGGTCGCCTCGCGTCCCGCCACGCAGCCGGCCGAGCATCCGCTGGCACGCATGGAGGCCTTCATCCGGCGGATGGAAGAAGGCGACAAGAGCTTCGCGGCACTGATCGTGCGGATCGATCGCGACGGCGCGGTCCGCCGCGAGCATGGCGAACGCGCCATCCGCGGGTCGCAACACCTGATCGAGCGCGCGATGCGCGAAGCGTTCGTCAAGGGCATCGAGATCGTGCCGTTCAACGGATCGCTGGTCGTGCTGGCGCCCGACACCGGGGCCGACGAGCTGCGTAGCGAGCTGCCCGACATCCTGCATTTCGCCCGCTCTGCGCTGGCTTTGCCGCTCACCGTCGAGGGCGACGTCATTGCCGGGCCGCGCGTGGCCGAAATCGTCCGCAAGCCGGCCAGCCGGCGGGGTCAGAACCGTGTTTGACTATCTCGACAGCGTCATGACCTTCGTGGAAAGCTCCAATCTGGAGCTGGCGCTCGGGCTGTTCTTCTTCACCATCACCATGGAATCGACCCGCTACCTCCTTGGATTCATTGCTGTCCTCATTGCGCGCCCCTGGCGTGACTTCGAACACCTGAACGACTTTTCGGCGCTCGGGAAAATCTCGCTGATCGTCGCCGGCCACAATGAGGAATCGGCCATCGAACGGTGTGTCCGCTCGCTCGACCGGCAGACCTTCAAGGATTTCGAGATCATCTGCGTCGACGACGGCTCGACCGACAAGACCTACCAGATCATGACGCGGCTTGAGCGCGAGGGCCTCATCCACCGGGCCGTGCGACTGGAACTGCGCGGCGGCAAGGCGTCGGCGCTCAACATGGCCATGCGGCTGGCCAAGGGCGACATCTACATCATTCTCGACGCGGACTCGAAGCTCGAGGACACCGCCGTGGAGGAAGTGCTGCGCCCGCTGCTGATGGAACCCAACATGGCGGCGGTGTCCGGGACGGTGCTGCTCGAAAATCCGGACCAGTCGATCATCACCCGCTGCCAGGCGGTCGAATATGCCGTCGGCATTCCGGTCGGCCGTACGCTCAATGCCATGCTCGACCAGCTGGTGCTGGTTTCCGGAGCATTCGGGGCGTTCCGCGCCAACGCGGTCAAGCACGTCAACGGCATGGATGTCGGTCCGGGCGAGGATTTCGACGTGTGCCTGCGCATGCGGGCCATGGGCTACAATATCGGCTTCACGCACAAGAGCCTGTGCTACACCGAAGCGCCGCACGCGGCCTACAATCTCGTGCGCCAGCGGCTGCGCTGGGAACGCGATGCGGTGTGGATCCGGTTCCGCAAGCTCCGTTTCCAACTCAATCCGTTCTCGCCGAAATTCCGCGCCAAGGAATTGTTCCACACGCTCGATTTCCTGGTGCTGACGATCATTCCGTCGTTCGTGGCGCCGATTTCGCTGTTTTTCCTGTTTCTCAACGCCTCGATGGAATTCGTGCTGATGGTGCTGCTGGCCACGCAGGTGCTGCTGACCGCCATCGATTCGGCCAACCTCGTGTTCTCCGCGATCATGCTGAAGCGGCCGGACGTCCTGAAGCTCCTGCCCTGGGTGCCCGTCAATGGCGTGTTTACCTCGTACATTATGAGGATAGTGAGACTCTTCTCCTACATTGACGAGTGGATCTTCTCCCGATCCCTCCACGACGATTTCGCGCCCTTCAAGGTGCAGAACTACGGCACGGGTTACCGATGATCACGAGGTTGAAGACCCGTCCAAGGCTGGATGCCCTCGACAACCAGCGCCGCGGCGCCGGCAAGAAGCTCGGGCGGCGCATCTATTTCGGCCTGCTGGTCGCGCTCGGCCTGTCGCTGGTCTATTTCTTTGTCGGCGCGCGGTTCGTGCTGGTGGCCGACGGCTTGGTCATGCGGCAGCGCTACCTGGTCGCCGCCGAGTATGACAGCCGGCTGATGGAATCCTACATCCGGCCCGGTGACACCATCCGCGCCGGACAGATGCTGATGCGCCTCGACAGCCGCGACATCGCCAACAAGCTGTCGGACTACAACACCAAGCGTTCCGAATTGCAGAACCAGCTCGAGGAAATCGAGGCGCTGCTGGCGCAGTCCAACAAGCTGCTGCCCCTGGCCGAGGAACAGGCACGGCGCGCCAGCGACTATGCCGAACGTGTCGACGGGCTTTTCAACAAGGGCTTCACCACGCTGCTGACGCGCAACCAGGCCGCTGACATTTCACTCAGCAAGCGTCGCGATGTCGCCGCGCTGGAGGGCGAGAAGCAGTCGGCGGAAAAGCGCCTGAAAACCGTCAGCCTGACGATCTCGGAACTGCAGAGCGTCATCGACGACACCAAGAAGGTGTTCGACGAAGGCTACATCTACGCGCCCGTCGCCGGTGTTGTCGGACCGGTCATCCCGGCGACCGGCCAGGTGAACCAGAAGGGCGAACCGATCCTGGAAATCCTGTCCGGACAGGCCTACATCCTGGCCTTCTTCCCGACCAATCGGCTCTACTCGCTTTCGGCCGGCGACACGGTGACCATCTCCAACGGTCTTCGCACCGCGCGCGGGCGCATCGAGAATGTCGGCGGGCTGACCGATGCGGTGCCGGCAGAATTCCAGAACACGCTCAAGCGGCGCGAGCGCCAGGAAATCGTGCGCATCACCATCGAGACGGAAGCGGATTTCCCGCTCGGCTCGACCGTCTCGATCTCGTCGAGTCTCGGCCCCACCGGCCTGCTCAACCGGATCAGGACAGCGCTGACCGGTTCGGATGCCGTCGATCCGGTCGAGACGTCGTCTCTGGCCGCGCCGCGGCGCACGGTCGAGGACATCCTGGCCGAACAGGACCCCGAGCCGATCGCGCCGTCACCGGCGGCAGGCAAATCCTGCCGGACCTGCGGCAAGCTGGAAACCATGCTGTCGGCGCCGCTCGCGCCCGGACGCTTCGTCCACGATTGAGCCGGTCTCAAACGGGCGGCAGGTCGCCGCGTGCCCAGGTCTCACTGACACCCGCCACATGCTCGGCGAACCGGCTCGCGGCGATCGCGCCGCGCAGTCCCTTCATGAGATCCTGATAGTAGGCGACATTCGCCCAGGTCAGCAGCATGCCGCCCAGTGCCTCGCCGGAGCGCACCAGATGGTGCAGATAGGCGCGCGAATAGTCGCGCGCGGCCGGGCAATCGCTTTCCTCGTCGAGCGGGCGGGGATCGTCGGCATGGCGGGCGTTGCGCAGATTGATGCGGCCGCGCCGCGTGTAGGCCAGGCCATGGCGGCCGGCCCGCGTCGGCATCACGCAGTCGAACATGTCGATGCCGCGCGCCACCGACTTCACGATGTCGTCCGGCGTGCCGACACCCATGAGGTAACGGGGGCGGCCGGCCGGCAGGCGCGGTTCGACCACATCGATCATGGCGAGCATGACCGGCTGCGGCTCACCGACGGCCAGCCCGCCGATGGCGTAGCCCTTCAGGTCGAGCGCGCGCAACGCATCGGCGGAAGCCTCGCGCAGGTTCGGCAGGTCGCCACCCTGGACGATGCCGAACATCGCCTTGCCGGGCTGGTCGCCGAATGCCGCCTTGCATCGCTCGGCCCAGCGGATGGACAGCGTCATTGCCCGTTCCACCGCGTCCGGATCGGCCGGCAGCGCCACGCATTCGTCGAGCTGCATCTGGATGTCGGAATCAAGCAGGCCCTGGATCTCGATCGACCGTTCCGGCGTCAGTTCATGGCTGGAGCCGTCGATGTGCGAACGGAACGTCACGCCGGCCTCGCTCATCTTGCGCAGCGCCGACAGGCTCATGACCTGGAACCCGCCGGAATCGGTCAGGATCGGGCCCGGCCAGCGGGCGAACTCGTGCAGGCCGCCGAGCCGTGCCACACGCTCGGCGCCCGGCCTGAGCATCAGATGGTAGGTATTGCCGAGGATGATGTCGGCGCCGCTCGCGCGCACGTCATCCATGAACATGGCCTTGACCGTACCGGCGGTGCCGACCGGCATGAAGGCCGGCGTGCGCACGGTGCCGCGCGGCATGGTGATTTCACCGGTGCGGGCGCGCCCATCCGTGGCGTGAACGGCGAAGGAGAACGCCGCGCTCATGGATCGACCCGGTGGATGAGGCAGGCATCGCCGTAGGAATAGAAGCGGTAGCCTGATGCGATCGCATGCGCATAGGCCGCATGCATGGTCTCAAGCCCGGCAAAGGCCGAAACCAGCATGAACAGGGTGGAGCGCGGCAGGTGGAAATTGGTCATCAGCAGGTCGGCGGTGCGGAACCGGTAGCCTGGCGTGATGAAGATGTCGGTCGAACCCGACCACGGCGCGATGCGGCCGCGCGCGTCGGCCGCGCTTTCCAGAAGCCTGAGCGTGGTGGTGCCGACGGCGACGATGCGCCCTCCCGACGCACGCACCACGTTGAGCGCGTCGGCGGTGACCTGGTCGATCGTGCCGAGTTCGGCATGCATGCGGTGGCCGCCGGTCTCGTCGGCCTTGACCGGCAGGAAGGTGCCGGCCCCGACATGCAGGGTGACGAAATGGCGGGAGACGCCGCGCGCTTCGAGTGCCGCCATCAGTTCCGCAGTGAAATGCAGCCCGGCCGTGGGTGCGGCGACCGCGCCGTCGGCGCGCGCGAACATGGTCTGGTAGTCGCTCTGGTCGCGGGCGTCATCGGCGCGTTTCGAGGCGATGTAGGGCGGCAGCGGCACATGCCCGTTGAGGCGGATCGCCTCGTCGAGCGCTGGTCCCGACAGGTCGAACACCAGCAGCGCCTCACCGCCCTCGCCCTTTTCGGCGACCGTGGCGTCAAGCGAGCCGGACGCGCACGCCTCGCCATCGAGGCCGAACCGGATGCGCTCGCCAACCTTCACCCGCTTGGCGGGCCGCAGGAACGCGCGCCAGCGATCCGCGGCCACCCGCATGTGCAGCGTCGCCTCGACCGATGCGGACTGGCCGTCGCGCTCGCGCCGGCCAAACAGTTGCGCAGGGATGACACGGGTATCGTTGAAGACCAGCGCGTCTCCCGGCTTCAACAGCGCCGGAAGATCGCGCACGATCCGGTCGGCGTGCGCCCTGCCCGGCTCGATCACCAGCAGGCGCGCGGCATCGCGCGGCTCGGCAGGCCTCAGTGCGATCCGGTCGTCCGGCAGGTCGAAATCGAAGAGGTCGACCTTCATCCCCGTTCCGAACAGTCCACGACGAAGGCGCCCTTGTCCTTCATCCAGAACACGCCGCCGGAGGCAAAGCCCTCGTCCGCCGATATCGTGAAGGCACGCAACCGTGCCCGGATCGCGCCGGCCGGTTCGTCGAGAAGGTCGACGAGCAGCATGCCGTCGCCCTCGAAGCCCTGGCCAAGCGCGATCGCCGTGCCGGGCACGACCGCAGGGTCGCTCGACCAGCTTTCCTCGCCGACCGAAACGACGGCACGCAGCAGCGCAAGCGCCTCGGTCCGTCCGACGAGCAGATTGACCGTCACCTCGCCATCCGGCGAGGCGCAGAGGATCTCACCGGTCGCGTGCGCGGATCCGGCAAAACCGAGGGCCAGGATTGCTGCGGCGACCGCCCGTTTCATCGGTCAGGCGTCCGCCGCGACCTTGATGGAGACGATCTTGTCGGGATCGACCACCGGTTCGCCGCGCTTGATCTTGTCGACATTCTCCATGCCTTCGATCACCTGGCCCCAGACGGTGTATTGCCGGTTGAGGAACGAGGCATCGGCGAAGCAGATGAAGAACTGCGAGTTGGCCGAGTTCGGGTTCTGGGCGCGCGCCATCGAGCAGGTGCCGCGGCCATGGTTCATGTTGGAAAACTCGGCCTTGAGGTCGGGCTTGTCGGAGCCGCCCATGCCGGCGCGCGCCGGATGGAAGTCCTTGCCGCCCGACTTGCCGAACTTCACGTCGCCGGTCTGGGCCATGAATCCCTCGATGACGCGATGGAAGACGACGCCATCATAGGCGCCTTCGCGCGCCAGTTCCTTGATGCGCGCGACATGGCCGGGCGCAAGCTCCGGGAACAGTTCGATGACGACCTTGCCCCTGGTCGTCTCCATGATCAGCGCGTTTTCCTTGTCCTTGATCTCAGCCATCTTGTTTTCCTTTGAATTTCAATCACTTCTTGTCAGCAGCGACCACAACCCTGATCATCCGGTCGGGCTGATCGACGACACCGTTCGATGCTTCGTCGCCGCGCCTGATCTTGTCGACGGCCTCCATGCCGCTCTCGACCTCGCCGACGATGGTGTAGTCCCCGTCCAGCGACGGATAGGGCACGAACATGATGAAGAACTGCGAATTGGCGGAATCGGGCGCCGACGAGCGGGCCATGCCGACGACGCCGCGCACGAACTTCTCACTTGAGAACTCGGCCGGGAGGTCGGGCTTGTCGGAGCCGCCCTGTCCGACACGGCCGGGGTTGAACCCGTCCTCCATGTCGCCGAACTGGACATCGCCGGTCTGGGCCATGAAGCCTTCGATGACACGGTGGAAGGCCACGTTGTCATAGGCGCCTTCGCGCGCCAGTTCCTTCAGGCGCTCGACGTGCCTGGGCGCCAGGTCGGGGCGCAGCGCCACCGTCACGTCGCCGTCCTTGAGCGTGATGATCAGTGTGTTCTCGGGATCGGCGGCCCAGGCCGGGAATGCGGCGGAAAGGGCAAGTAGCGAGGCAAGCGCGAGGCGTTTGAGCACGGACAACTCCTTGAAAAAGCTCAGGACGGGAATTTGGCCGCCAGCGCGGCGGCGACCGCGTGCGGCACGAAGGGCCGCACATCGCCGCCCATCGAGGCGATCTGGCGCACCAATGTGGCGGTAATGGTGCGCACCGACGGGCTCGCCGGCAGGAACACGGTCTGCAGGTCCGGCGCCATGGTCTCGTTCATGCCGGCCATCTGCATTTCGTAGTCGAGATCGGTGCCATCGCGCAGGCCGCGGATCATCACCGTCGCGCCGTGCTGGCGCGCGCTGTCGATGACGAGTCCGTCGAACGCCACGACCGGCAGCCGGGCGGCATCCGCTCCAAGCTCGACATCGCAGGCGGCGTGAATGAGCTTCAATCGCTCTTCGAACGAAAACATCGGCTTCTTGGCCGGATGGATGCCGATGGCGATGTAGAGCGTGTCGCAGATCGACAGCGCGGCGCGGATGACGTCGAGATGCCCGTTGGTCAACGGGTCGAAGGAGCCGGCATAGATGGCGATCCGCGAGGTCATGCGCGCCTTCTAGACCGCAATTCGGCGCGAGGGAAGCGTCGTTTGCGGCCGCGCCCGCGGCCTGCCTCCGCGGCTTTCGATTCAGTTGCCCGCGAAAAAGACAAGCCGGCCGTGAACCTTTTGCGCTGTCATGGCCACGCATGCATCGTGAAGGCAGGAGGATGCGATGCCGATCTTTGTTCTGGCCCTGGTGATGATGGCGGTGATGGTCGCGGCGACGGCGAAGGCGATCGGCGAGGAAGCGCGGCGCGACTGAGCGCCGCGTTCAGGTTCAGGCGGGTGCCCCGCTCTCCGGCGTATCGGCTTCACTCTCCTCACCGCCGGCATCGGTGATGCGTTCCACCGACACGACCTTCTCGCCCTCGGCGGTGTTGAAGATGGTGACGCCCTTGGTGGCGCGGCTGGCCATGCGAATGCCGCCGACCGGAACGCGGATGATCTGGCCACCATCGGAAATCAGCATGATCTGGTCCGTGGTCTCCACCGGGAAAGCCGCGACCAGCCGGCCGATCTCGTCGGTCTTCGACAGGTCGGTGGCGCGGATGCCCTTGCCGCCGCGGCCGGTAAGACGGAAATCGTAGGACGACGAACGTTTGCCGTATCCGAACTCCGAAACGGTGAGCACGAACTGCTCGGCCCCCTTGAGAGCCAGATAGCGCTCCTCGGTGAGTTCGGCATCGCCGGCCACCTCTTCGCCCACCAGCGCCACGTCCTCGGCATCGTCGGCGCCCGCCGCCCGCCGCTCGAAGACCGAGCGCTTGAGATAGGCGGCGCGCTCGGCCGGGCTCGCATCCGAGCCGGCGAGGATCGCCATGGAGATGATGCGGTCGGCCCCGCTCATCTGGATGCCGCGAACGCCAACGGACGAGCGGCCGGCAAAAACGCGCACATCGGCAACTGGGAAGCGGATGCACTGGCCCGAATCGGCGGTCAGCAGCACGTCGTCGCTCTCCGTGCAGATCTGCACCGAGAGGATTTCGTCGCCGTCCTCCTCAAGCTTCATGGCGATCTTGCCGTTGCGGTTGACCTGCACGAAATCGCTGAGCTTGTTGCGGCGCACGGTGCCGCGCGACGTGGCGAACATCACGTCGAGCGACGACCAGGCGCTCTCGTCTTCCGGCAGCGGCAGAATGGAGGTGATGCGCTCGCCGGAATCGACCGCCAGCAGGTTGACCAGCGCCTTGCCGCGCGCCGTGCGCGTGCCGATCGGCAGGCGCCAGACCTTTTCCTTGTAGACGATGCCCTTGGAGGTGAAGAACAGGATCGGCGCATGGGTGGAGGCGACGAACAGGCGGGTGACGAAATCCTCCTCCTTCGTCGCCATGCCGGTCAGGCCCTTGCCGCCGCGATTTTGTGCCCGGTACACCGACAACGGCACGCGCTTGATATAGCCGCCATGGGTGACGGTGACGACCATGTCCTCGCGGGCGATGAGGTCCTCGTCTTCCATGTCCGCGCCGCCGTCGGCGATCTCGGTGCGGCGCGGCGTGGCGAACTCGGCGCGCAGCGCCATCAGCTCGTCCTTGATGATCGTCCGGATGCGGGCTCGTGACGACAGGATGTCGAGATACTCGGCGATTTCCTTGCCGATGACGTTCAACTCGTCGGCGATCTCGTCGCGCCCGAGGCCGGTCAGGCGCTGCAGGCGCAATTCAAGGATGGCGCGCGCCTGTTCCTCCGACAGATTGTAGGTGCCGTCCTCGTTGATGCGATGGCGCGGATCATCGATGAGGCGGATCAGCGCTTCGACGGATTCGGCCGGCCAGCGGCGTTCCATCAGGCGCTCGCGCGCCGCGGCGGGGTCCGGCGCGCGGCGGATGAGTTCGATGACCTCGTCGATGTTGGCGACCGCGATCGCCAGGCCGACGAGCACGTGCGCCCGGTCGCGCACCTTGCGCAGCAGGTAGCGCGTGCGCCGGCTCACCACCTCCTCGCGGAAGGCGACGAATGCCTTCAGCATGTCGATGAGCGTGAGTTGCTCGGGCTTGCCGCCGTTCAGCGCCACCATGTTGGCCGGGAACGAGGTCTGCAGCGGCGTGAAGCGATAAAGCTGGTTCAGCACCACGTCGGCCGGCGCGTCGCGCTTCAGTTCCACCACCACCCGGTAGCCCTGCCGGTCCGACTCGTCGCGGATGTCGGAGATGCCTTCGATCCGCTTGTCGCGGACCAGTTCGGCCATCTTCTCGATCATCGAGGCCTTGTTGACCTGGAACGGCACCTCGGTGATGACGATCTGCTCGCGGTCGCCGCGCATCGGCTCGATGGCCGCGCGGCCGCGCATCAGGATCGAGCCCCGTCCGGTCGAATAGGCCGAGTAGATGCCGGACCGGCCGAGGATCAGGCCGCCGGTGGGAAAATCCGGGCCCGGAATGATGTCCATGAGGTCCGGCAGCTCGATGGCCGGGTTTTCCATGATCGCGACGACCGCGTCGATCACCTCGCCGAGATTGTGCGGCGGGATGTTGGTCGCCATGCCGACGGCGATGCCGCCGGCACCATTGACGAGCAGGTTCGGGAACCGTGCCGGCAGGACCTTCGGCTCGCTGGCGGAGGCATCGTAGTTTTCCTGGAAATCGACCGTGTCCTTGTCGATGTCCTCCAGCAATTCGTGCGCGCTCTTGGTCAGGCGCGCCTCGGTGTAGCGCATGGCCGCCGGCGGATCGCCGTCGATGGAACCGAAATTGCCCTGCCCGTCGACCAGCGGCAGCCGCATCGACCAGTCCTGCGCCATGCGCACGAGCGCATCGTAGATGGAGGCGTCGCCGTGCGGATGGTATTTGCCCATCACGTCGGAGACCGGGCGCGCCGATTTCACATATTTGCGGTTCCAGTGGTAACCGCTTTCATGGCTGGCAAACAGAATGCGCCGATGGACCGGCTTCAGGCCGTCACGCACATCGGGCAGCGCCCGGCTCACGATCACGCTCATGGCGTAATCGAGGTAGGAACGCTGCATTTCCTCCATGATGGAAATGGGCTCGACGCCGCTGGCGTTTTCGCCGTCGTCGATGGGCGGTCTCTGATCGGTCAAAAGCGAAAATGTCCTTGCCGGGGAATCACTTGTTTCTTCTTACAGGAAAGGGTGTTGAACCGCCACGCGAAGCCGGCGCGATGGCAGGCGGCGTCCACCGATTCGGCAAGGATTTGGTGACGCTTGCGCGGCTATGTTGCGATCCGGCTTGACGTTCGGCGGCCGAGGCCGGACACCGCCCCTCATCCCGCACGGAGAAGACGATGGCGTTCTGGGATACCTCGCAGTTCAAGGCATGGACAGACCGTGCCGCGGAGGGCCGCACCGGAATGTGGCGGTACACGTTCGGGATCGTCACGGTGCTCCTGATCTGGATGTTGGCGACGCTTCTGGCCTACACGCTCGGCCTTGCCGGCCTGCTCGTCGCCTCGCGGCTGGGCTACACCAGCTTCGATTTCTCCGACCCGGCCTCGACATTCGTGCGCTTCACGCAGACGCGGACCGGGCTGGTGATGCTGCTGCTTTCGCTCGGCGGCATGTGGGCGGGCGTGTGGGCTGCGGTGCGGCTGTTCCAGAAGCGCAGCCTGCGCTCGGTGCTTTCGGCCCACGGGTTTCTCGGCGACGACTTCTGGCGCGCCTTCGCCGCTTTCGCCATCCTGCCGTTCCTCGTGCAGCTTGCGAGCCTGGCCATGGACCCGGAAACCGTCCGCAACCCGGTGCCGTTGTCGGAATGGCTCGTCCTTGCCGTCATCATCTTCGGCACGCTCGCCATTCAGACGAGTGGCGAGGAGGTGTTCTTCCGCGGCTACCTCCCGCAATTGCTTGGCCATCGCTTCCGTTCGCCGCTGATCTGGGGACTGTTGCCGGCGCTCGGTTTCGCCGCCATGCACTGGCGCGGGAATGGCGACATGGCGATCAATCTGGCGATGGTCGGGGCCATCCTGGCGTTCGCGCTGGTCCTGACCTGGTTCGTGGTGCGCACCGGGTCGCTGGCGGCCGCCATGGGTGCGCATTTCGCCAACAATCTCGTCGCGCTGCTGTTCGTCTCGCACGATTCGATGTTCGAGAAGGCCGCCTTCTTCAACGGCAAGGACATCCAGAGCGCCGGACTTGGCGCGGCGGAAGCGGTGGTGCAGTTCGGCGTTACCGTGGCGATGGTGGCGGCCGGCGCCGCCTTCCTCCTGCATCCGCGCTCCCCTCTGGCTCTTTCGACGGTTCGCGCCGATAATGGCTGACCCGGCGTCCGGCCGGCGGAACCCTGTTCATGCCCGGCTTCGACGCCCTTCTCAACGCGTTCACCGCCCTGATCGTCACGATCGATCCGATCGGGCTGGCGCCGCTGTTTCTCGGCGTCACCCGAGGCATGGACCGCACACAGCGGCGCAGCGTCGGCCTGCGATCCGTGGTGATCGCGTTCGCCGTGCTCGTGCTTTTCGCTCTCGCCGGGCGGGCAGTGCTGACGCTGCTCGGCATCACGGTTCCGGCGTTTCGCGTCGCTGGCGGCCTGCTGCTTTTTGCCATCGCGTTCGAGATGGTGTTCGCCAAGCGCTCGGAACGCAAGGAACGCTCCGCCGAGGTCGCCGTCACCAAGGACATGATGCACGACATCGCGGCGTTTCCGCTTGCAATCCCGCTCATTGCCGGGCCGGGCGCCATCTCGGCTACCATCATCCTGTCGGGGGCGTTCGGCGAACCGGCCGGGCGGGCCGCGCTCGTCGGCATCATCCTGGCCTGCATGGTTGCCGTGCTCGCCGTGTTCCTGGTGGCAGAGCGGGTCGACCGCTTCCTCGGCGAAACCGGCCGCTCGATCCTCACCCGCCTGCTCGGAGTCATCCTCGCCGCGCTGGCGGTCCAGTACGTCGCCGACGGGATCAGGGCACTGGCCGCGGGCTGACTGCTACAGGCTGCCCTTCAACGCCACGGTCATTTCGATGCCGCCATGGCCATGGACGGAATCGTGCGCCCGCACGGTGACCTCGGCGATATCCTCGGCGATCTCGATGCCGGAGAGGCTGCGCGTGAAGGGCTGCTCCGTTTCGTGCGGATGGGCGAGCAGGCGCGTTGCCAGCACCGTGCCGTCCGGCGCGACAATCTCCCAGCGGTCGGCATAGTGATCCCAGCCGGTGTCGGCGTGACGCACGGTGACGTCGAACGTGTAGGTGCCGTCCGAGGCCTGCCTGTATTCGACGCCAAGCACGTCCGCCTCGCCGGCGAAGGCGGGAGTCGCGAAAACACACAGGACGAGGACCAGGCGGCGCATGGCGCCTTATCGCGCCCCGAGCGTCCCGACGCCAGTCAGTATCCAAGGTAACCGCATGGGAACCGACCCCCACCCCTACCCCTCCCCACAAGGGGGAGGGAGACACTCGCAGCCAGCCGCCCTGCCGAATTCCTTTGTTTCGCAGGTTTCTGGAGCACTGCCTGACCCCTCCCCCTTGTGGGGAGGGGCAAGGGGTGGTGGTCGGCAACATTTGGATTTCTCAGGCGGCAGTCCGAATCATTGCCGGATTCACGTCCGCGCGAGGCGATGGCCGGGCGCGAACTGGATGAGGTCCCACAAATTGCCGAACGGATCGGCAAATACGGCGACGGTTCCGTAATCCAAGGTTTTCGGCTCGCGGACGAAGGGAACGCCATTCGCGGTCATCGCCGCATGGTCGCGCGCAAAATCGTCGGTGGCGAGGAACAGGAACACGCGGCCGCCGGTCTGGTTGCCGATCGCGGCACGCTGCGCATCATTGCCTGCCCGGCCCAGCACCAGCGATGCACCCCCGGCCTCGCCCGGCGGTTCGATCACGACCCAGCGCTTGTTCTCGTCGGGTTGCGCCGTGTCCTCGACGAGGCGAAATCCGAGCACGCCGACATAGAACGCCAGCGCCTCGTCATAGTCGGGCACCACGAGCTGCACATGGACGATCGCCTGGCGCATGGTTGCCGTGCGGCAGCGGACTCAGAACGGGATCTCGTCGTCGAGATCGCGCGAACCGCCGCCGCCGAACCCGCCGCCCTGCTGGCCGCCGCCGCGCGAGCCACCGCCCGAAGAGCGCTGGCCGTAATCGTCAGACCCGGATGAGCCGAAATCGGAGCCGCGCCCGCCCGACACCGCTCCGCCTTCGCGTTCGCCCCGGCTGTCGAGCATCTGCAACTCGCCGCGGAAGCGCTGCAACACCACTTCCGTCGTGTAGCGGTCCTGGCCGGACTGGTCCTGCCACTTGCGCGTCTGCAACGCGCCCTCGACATAGACCTTCATGCCCTTCTTCAGGTATTGCTCGGCCACCTTGGCGATCTGCTCGTTGAAGACCACGACATTGTGCCACTCGGTGCGCTCGCGGCGCTCGCCGGAATTCTTGTCGCGCCAGCTTTCCGACGTTGCGATGCGCATGTTGACCACCGGTTCGCCGGATGGAAGGCGGCGCACTTCGGGATCGGCACCGAGATTGCCGATCAGGATCACCTTGTTGAGACTGCCCGCCATGACGCCGCTCCTTGTCGCTCAGACACCTGCTTTTAGACCACGCGCCGCGCCGTCGGCGACCGGCAACATGTTGTCCACAACATAGTTGTTCTTTATTTGTTCTTCTTTTCATCTCTGCTGTCAAGTGCTGGCAGCGGAAATGCCTCTGGCGGCCCCGAACTCCCGGGCCGCCTTGCGCGCCGCGTCCGCTTCGTCTACCGATCGTTCGATCTTTGTTCCGGCTTCGCGCCTGTGGACAGCGCCATTCGCGTGCATCCGGGGCAATCGCGGCGTCGTATGATGCGGCGCGACACGAGGGCATCATGGCCGACCAGAAATTCATCTCGGTGCGCGGCGCGCGCGAGCACAATCTGAAGAACATCGATCTCGACATCCCACGGGACCGGCTGACCGTCATCACCGGGCTGTCAGGGTCCGGCAAGTCGTCGCTTGCCTTCGACACCATCTACGCGGAGGGCCAGCGGCGCTACGTCGAAAGCCTGTCGGCCTATGCCCGGCAGTTCCTGGAGATGATGCAGAAGCCGGACGTCGACCAGATCGACGGCCTGTCGCCGGCCATTTCCATCGAGCAGAAGACCACCAGCCGCAATCCGCGCTCGACCGTGGCCACGGTGACGGAAATCCACGATTACATGCGCCTGCTGTTCGCGCGTGTCGGCGTTCCCTATTCGCCGGCGACCGGGCTGCCGATCGAGAGCCAGACGGTCAGCCAGATGGTCGATCGCATCCTTTCGCTCGAGGAAGGAACCCGCCTGTTCCTGATGGCGCCGATCGTGCGCGGCCGCAAGGGCGAATACCGCAAGGAAATCCTCGACCTGCAGAAGAAGGGATTCCAGCGGGTCAAGATCGACGGAACCTTCCACGAGATCGCCGACGCCCCGGCGCTCGACAAGAAGTACAAGCATGACATCGACGTCGTGGTCGACCGCATCGTGGTTCGGGCCGACCTCGGGGCGCGGCTCGCCGACAGCCTGGAGACCGCACTGAAGCTCGCCGACGGCCTTGCGGTGGCCGAGTTTGCCGACCGGCCGCTGCCGCCGGAAAACACCAGCGAGGGCGGCGGCGCCAACAAGTCGCTCAACGATACCCATGAGCGCATCGTCTTCTCGGAAAAATTCGCCTGCCCGGTCTCGGGCTTCACCATCCCGGAAATCGAGCCGCGGCTGTTCTCGTTCAACAATCCGTTCGGCGCCTGCCCGACCTGCGACGGACTCGGCACGCAGCAATCGGTCGATCCCGACCTCATCGTGCCCGACGAGAACCTGACGCTGCGCGACGGCGCGGTCGCACCGTGGGCGCGCTCGTCCTCGCCTTACTACAACCAGACGCTTGAAGCACTTGGAAAGACATACAATTTCCGGCTTTCCGATCGCTGGAAGGATCTTCCCGAAAACGCCAGGGACGCGATCCTCAACGGCACGCGCGGCAAGGAAGTCACATTCACCTATGATGACGGACTGCGCTCCTACAAGGCGACCAAGAGCTTCGAGGGGGTCATCCCCAATCTCGAACGGCGCTGGAAGGAAACCGAGTCGGAATGGAGTCGCGAGGAGATCGAGCGCTACATGGCCTGGCATCCCTGCCCGGCCTGCGCCGGTTTCCGCCTGAAGCCGGAAGCGCGGGCGGTGAAGATCGACGGCCATCACATCGGCGAGGTCGGGCAGATGTCGATCCGCGTCGCCAACGCCTGGTTCGATCGCCTGCCAGAACGGCTCACGGCCAAGCAGATGGAGATCGCCACCCGCATCCTCAAGGAAATCCGCGACCGGCTGCGCTTCCTCAACGATGTCGGGCTCGACTATCTGGCGCTGTCGCGCAACTCCGGCTCGCTGTCGGGCGGCGAAAGCCAGCGCATCCGGCTCGCCTCGCAGATCGGGTCCGGCCTGACGGGGGTCGTCGATGTGCTCGACGAGCCGTCGATCGGCCTGCACCAGCGCGACAATGCGCGGCTGCTCGACACGCTCAGGCACCTGCGCGACCTCGGCAACACCGTCATCGTCGTGGAGCATGACGAGGACGCAATCCTGACCGCCGACCATGTGGTCGACATCGGCCCGGCGGCCGGCGTGCATGGCGGACGCATCATCGCCGAAGGCAAGCCCGCCGACATCATGGCGCACCCGAATTCGCTGACGGGCAAGTACCTGTCGGGCGCCATGGAGATCGGCGTGCCGCGCGAGCGTCGCCACGGCCACAGGCACAAGCGCATCCGCATTGTCGGCGCGCGCGGCAACAACCTGAAGAACGTCACGGCCGAAATCCCGCTCGGCACGTTCGCCTGCGTCACCGGCGTTTCGGGCGGCGGCAAGTCGACCCTGCTGATCGAGACGCTGTTCAAGGCGGCGTCGCGGCGCATCATGGGCGCGCGCGAGCACCCGGCCGAGCATGACCGCATCGAGGGGCTGGAGTTTGTCGACAAGGTCATCGACATCGACCAGTCGCCGATCGGCCGCACGCCGCGCTCGAACCCGGCCACCTATACCGGCGCCTTCACGCCGATCCGCGACTGGTTCGCCGGCCTGCCCGAGGCCAAGGCGCGTGGCTACCAGCCCGGCCGCTTCTCCTTCAACGTCAAGGGCGGCCGCTGCGAGGCCTGCCAGGGCGACGGCGTCATCAAGATCGAGATGCACTTCCTGCCCGACGTCTACGTCACCTGCGACGTCTGCCACGGCAAGCGCTACAACCGCGAGACGCTGGACGTCACCTTCAAGGGCAAGTCCATCGCGGACGTGCTGGACATGACGGTGGAGGAAGGCGTCGATTTCTTCGCCGCCGTGCCCGCGGTGCGCGACAAGCTGGTGACGCTGAAGCAGGTCGGCCTCGGCTACATCCATATCGGCCAACAGGCGACGACATTGTCGGGCGGCGAGGCGCAGCGCATCAAGCTGGCCAAGGAGCTGTCACGGCGCGCCACCGGCCGCACCCTCTACATCCTAGACGAGCCGACCACGGGTCTGCACTTCCACGACGTCGCCAAGCTCTTGGAGGTGCTGCACGAGCTGGCCGAAGCCGGC
>WPCK01093071.1_pt1 | contig 32253 bp, 30 predicted proteins | sample 5399851 | NCBI WGS metagenome assembly WPCK01 (sample SAMN12869471, study PRJNA574797) | sludge metagenome | isolation source: wastewater treatment of pH11 | place: China:Beijing | collected 2019-05-20 | reverse complement strand
TCCTATCTTTTTAAGCTTTTCATTATTTTTGATTATCATATTAACCTCCTAAACCAATATTAATTTAATTATAACATTTCGATATTATTTTTAATATAGGTTCAAGCCGGAGGTAATCCCTGCACGACAACAACAGCATTTGGTTTGATAGAATGCTCTCTCTTGGTCAGATCCCTTCAACTGATTGATGAATTTGATTCCAAGTAATTCTCCTATATCTCGCTTTATTAACATGCTATAATAAGAAACCACTTCTGGATTGCCTTTCTCCTAATTTGTTAATGATACTTAATTTTACAAAGCCATGGGTTTCATATAGAATAAGGGTAGTAGGAGGGCTAGAATCTATGGCTATTAAATTAATTGTGAGTGATATTGATGGTACCATCATTGATGAATTTGGGAATGTATCCGATAAAACCCGTGAGGTCATTCATCGTTTAAAGGACTATGGTATTCGATTCTCCTTTGCGACCGGTAGGAGTTTTGACAGTACCTATCGCATTGCTGAAGCACTTAACTTACTCAATGAAGATGTGGGGATGATTTGTTTGAATGGACAAGAAACATACACCCTGCCCAGCCTAGAAAAAACAACCCTGTCAACTTTAACCTATGAAGAAGCGCTCAGACTTCAAAAATTGGGTGAATCTTATTATTTGGGAATTATGTATTGTTTTGATGATGTGATTTACTTCCAAATGGATGATTTATCCTATAGAGACTATATGATCGCGATGGGGGAAGATGTTAAAAAATTCTTTAACACCCAAATTGAAACCATCAACGTTAACTCAGTCTCAGAGATTAAACACCGCTTCGAAAAGGATCGCATCCAAAAAATTGCCTACATTCAATCTCCCCCTTATATGAATCTGGTTGCAGATCGTCTCAAAGAAGCGGTTAAGGGAGAATACGACATCATGCGCGTAGGACATGGATGGACTGAGGTGGGAATTTTGGGTGTATCCAAGGGTAAAGCTGTCTTAGACTATGCGGCGCGCTATGATATTAAACCCGAAGAAATCATGGTTTTCGGGGATTCTGAGAACGATCTCTCCATGTTTAAAATAGCAGGACGGGCTGTTGTGATGGAGAATGGTATGGAAAGTGCTAAGGCACACGCAACCGATATGACCCTCTCCAATGATGAAAGTGGTGTTGCCCACTTCATTGAAAAATATTTAGATACCTTGTAAAGCATTAAAAAGACCACCGTGTTATATCGGTGGTCTTTTTCATTTTATTGTCTAATAATACGGGTATAAAGCATGGAATCAATGCTATCAAAAGATTGTTTAACCTTGGCCAAAAGCGTAGGATCTGTATCAGAGACATCCACAATTGTATACGCATAATCACCCGAGTTTCGATTCATCATATTGTCGATATTGATGTTGAGTTCACCTGCAATATGAGAGATTTGCCCCAACATCTTCGGCTGGTTTTTATGAATGAGTGTAAAACGGGTTGGAGAATTAAAGGCCAATTCCATGGGTGCGAAGTTTACCGAATTCAGTATATTTCCAGTTTCTAAAAAATAAGTTAAAGTACTAACGGCGGCTTTTGCGCAATTGAGTTCAGCTTCATAAGTAGAAGCACCCAAATGGGGAAGAATGAGAACTTTAGGATGTTCCATTAACTGTTTATCCACAAAATCCGTAATGTACTGATCCAAATTATCATGGTCAAGCGCATCCAAAACATCATCAATATTCACCAATTCTTTTCTGGAGAAGTTAAGCAAGACCGCATCTTTCTTCATTTTATAGATTTGGTGTTTCGAGATGAAGTGATGGGTATTTTCATTAAGTGGGACGTGAATTGAAATAAAATCACTTTCCCTAAAGATTTCATCTAAGTTTAAAGCACGCTTCACCCGTCTTGAGATATTCCAAGCGGTATTCACAGATACATAAGGATCATACCCAATCACATGCATGCCCAATCGATAGGCATCATTAGCGACGATGGATCCAATGGAACCCAATCCAATGACACCCAATGTTTTTCCTTCCAGTTCTGAACCCTTGAATTCATTTTTATTGGATTCAACCGTTGTGTCTAAATCATCGGTGGTTATATTTTTAATCCACTGCGCACCGCGAATAATGGGACGCACAGATAAAATCATACAAGCCAAGACCAATTCCTTGACTGCATTCGCATTGGCGCCAGGTGTATTAAAAACGACAATACCAGCTTCAGTTGCTTTTTCGATGGGGATATTATTGGTGCCAGCCCCCGCCCTTGCGATGGCTTTGAGTTCAGGGTTAAATTCTATGTTGTGTAAATTATGGCTTCTGAGTAAAATGGCATCTGGGCTGCCATTTTCATTAATTTTATAATTGGCATCAAAAAGAGCCAACCCTTCGGGTGCGATTTTATTATAAGTTTTAATCTTGTACATAACGTTTGTGCTCCTTTTCAAATTGTTTAATGAAATCAGAGAGTGCCATAACCCCTTCAAGTGGCATGGCATTATAGATGCTCGCGCGCATGCCTCCCACCAAACGATGCCCCTTTAGATTGATAAGACCCATTTCATTGGCTTGGGCTAAAAATTCATTGTTGAGTGTATCACTGTGGGTGAAAAAGGGAATATTGGTTAAAGAGCGATCTTTTCCTTTGACGGGTGTTTTAAATAGTTTTGATTTATCGAGTGTATCATAGAGTAATAACGCTTTTTGACGGGCGCGCTTATCCATTTCCTGAACACCACCCAAGCCCTTCACCCATTTCAAGACTTCGTTTAAAGCATAAATTGAGAAGGTAGGTGGGGTGTTGAATAAGGAATTTGACTTTTGATAGACGCGATAATCTAACATGGAAGGCAAAACTTTATCAATGGAATCAAGCAGTGCTTTTTTAATAATAACGAGGGTGACTCCAGAAGGGCCCAAGTTCTTTTGGGCTCCAGCATAAATTAAATCAAATTGATTGTAGTCAATATCCACTGAAAGGATGTTGGAGGACATATCTACGATGAGGGGAATCTTGGTTTTGGGGAAGGTTGTGTGCATGGTGCCTTCGATGGTGTTGTTGGAGGTGATGTGAATGTAAGCACCTGTAGTGGGCATGTTTTTGAGGCTGGGAAGGGTGGTATAGTTTTTGTCTTTTGAAGAACTCAAACAAACCGCAAGTTCTCCCAAAACAAGCTTTCCTTCTTCCAAAGCACGGCTTCCCCAAGTACCCCCATCTACATAATAGGCAGGTAGCCCTGCTTTACCCAGGTTCATGGGAACCATAGTGAACTGTAAGCTTGCGCCCCCTTGGATGAACAGTATTTCCTGATCTTGATTGAGAGAAAGTAAGTTTTTGAGATTTTCTTTGGCTTCATTATGGATGGTTTCATAGGTCTTTGAACGGTGTGACAGTTCCAAGACTGACATACCAGAGTGATTGTAATTTAAGAGTTCATGTTGCATCACTTCAAGCGCCTTTTGGGGAAGGGTAGCGGGCCCTGCTGAAAAATTATAAATATGTTTCATGCGTTTTCATCTCGCTTTCATTTTTATAAGTATACCATAAAATAAAAAGGATGTTTCAGCAATTAAGCCAAAACACCCTTTTCATGTTTTTTGTACAACTTCACAGTATTCGCAAGGTTATAAACCAAGACTATTTTAACCCCATAACTGGCGAAACTAACAATTGATAATAAGATCGCATCATTGAGGAAAAAGACAAGGATAAATAAGATTGCAAGATAAATCCACAATTGACCCAGGATATCTGTATTCAAATTTACTTGGTGAGAAATTTCCATTCTCTTAATAGACCAAATAATTCTATATGATACAAATAAAGGCACAATCAGTGTGGTAATGGGTTGCAAAATTTGAGTGACGGTTTGGTTTTTATTCATCAAGTCAATTTGAACAACGCCAGAGACAAACTCAATTAAAGTAAAAATGGCCATCACAATACTAAGGTAATAAATTTCATCAAACGATTTCTCTACTTCTCGATACTTTCGAATGGGTTTCAGTAATAAAACATATCCAATAAAGGCTGGTAGAATTTGTAGATCAAATTCTATATAGGGAATGGTGAAAATTCCTGAAAAGAAAATAAAGACCAGTCCATAAATAAAAAACTCCATAATTTCTCCTTTAAGTTACATAGTCAAGCACTTCACGCAGAAGATGGGGATTGACCGCTTTCTCTGATTCAAGTGAAGTTTTTGATAAGAATGTAGCAAACGCTACGGTTTCTTGAATATTCAAGTTTTGAAGAATTCCAAACACAAGTCCAGCTGTAAATGCATCCCCAGCACCCGATACATTCACGACTTCTGTTTCAATGGCTGCGACAAAGCCTGATTCTTTTTTGTCTGCATAATACGAACCCGATTCACCCAAGGTGATGAAGACCCGTTTGATACCCATGTCTAAAAGATTATTTGCCAAAGTCGGCACATCTTCCAAACTCTTAATATGCGTTTGACATAAAGTCTCTGCTTCTAGGAGGTTACATTTTAAAGTGTGTATCAAGTTTAACACATTAACATATGCAAGTGATTTGGTGGTGGAAATGGGGTCCACCACAATGATTTTATCTTGATACTTATGTATAAGTGCTTCTGTTTCTTGAATACTGTGATTGCTTGAGAAAACCAGAATATCCGCTTTACTTAAAGCTTCATCTATTTTTTGGGGTAAAATTTTTGCGGTTTTCGTGTCTGCGATACCATGCACCAAATCACCCTTATCATCAAAGATAGATGTATAAGTGGCCGATCTGCCTTCTACTTTATAAATGAAGGAAGTATCCACACCCACTTGATTCAGTGAATCCAGCATGAACTGCGCATGGTAATCATTACCAAAGGTTGATACCAATGCGACATCTTCTTTCAAGTGTGCAAGCGTTTCTGCAATATTACGCCCCACACCACCCGCTTCAAGTTTCGTTTGACCTGGGCTTGAATCATTCAATACCAAAGGCTGATCACTTTTTGCGATGATGTCGACCAAGGCACTTCCAATCACGGCTACTTTCATAATGTCACTCCTATGAACCTTATTTTATCTCATTTTAAAGCGCTTGTCATTACTTAATGATTTTTAATCCCTTAAGTATGCTGAGTGAAAAGATGAAATCCACCATGGAATGAATCATCGTACCCAGACCCAAGAAGATAAAGAATTGCCACAAAATCGTGGCGTTTAATCCATCAGTACTGATGAGTGTCACCACTAAAAACTCAGCCGTGCCATGAATGAGGGCAATGATGAAATTAAAAATAAATGTTTGTTTCTTATCTTTGAGTGTATGTTTTTGTAGGTATAAAGAACCTGGAATTGAAAAAGCAAGATGAGAAAAAGCACGTAGAAAAACCAAAAAGGGCATTGAAATAAAGAAGCCAAGTGCACTGCCTAAAGTAACCATGATGGCCACATAGGGGCTGATAAACATGGCGATGAATACAGGCACATGACTCGCAAAGGTATAGGTTGAAGCCCCAATCATGAGTTTAAGGGGCATCATCATGGGAATGAGAATGGCCAAAGCAATGAGTAGCCCAGATAAAGTAATCTGTTGAATGTGTTTGTTGCGCATAAATCCTCCTTAGGTGTCTTGACACATTGTAGAGGACAAAAGAAAAGGTGTCAAGACACCTAATCATTTCTAATTAAAATATTGAGATTATCCAACAATCGCAAAGCATCTTGATAGCTCGCTTCATTTGGACAACTCAAGGTGTGCAGATGGACACCCTGGGTTAAAGCACTCAAAGGTGCCTCTAAGGCATTCATGAAAGCATCAATATCTTCATGGGTTTTTATATTTAATTGACCACTTAAGATACCATAGACTTTGTGGTCTACGGATACATCCAAGATATGAATACCCAAATCAACCAAGGTTCTCAATTCTTTTTCGGTTTCCTTTTCACTGTGATCCACTGCAACCTTAGCGACATAACGATCTTCTAAGTGATGCATCAAATAACCCCGATCGCTTGCGAAAATATCATGACCTTCAGCTCTAAGTAGCGCGATATCACCCACAATCACCTGCCGCGACACAGACATCATTTCTCCAAGTGTTTTGGCTTTAATGGGTTCATTTCTATGCATGATGATGTTCAGTATTTTATTTCTTCTATCTTTTCCATTCATATATACAGTCTATCTTTTTTTATGCGTTTGTAAAGTATTTAAACTGATTTGACAAATTTTATAGATACGTTAAAATAGTATTAGCACTCAAATGAGTTAAGTGCCAAATAGGAGGTATATACATGGCAAGAAAAAAACAATTTAAAGCAGAATCAAAACGGTTGTTAGACTTAATGATCAATTCGATTTATACCAATAAGGAAATATTTTTAAGAGAGCTTATATCCAACGCAAGTGATGCCTTGGACAAACTCTATTTTAAATCATTAAAAGAGGGTGATATAGAGCTTAATCGTGATGATTTAAAGATTGAAGTTTGGGCCGAAGATGACAAACTTTATATCAGTGATAATGGCATTGGGATGGATGAAAAAGAACTGGGTGAATACTTGGGAACCATTGCGAAAAGTGATTCCTTTAATTTCAAACAAGATATGGATGAATCTGAAATCATTGGACAATTTGGGGTTGGTTTTTATTCTGCCTTCATGGTGAGTGATAACGTTCAAGTTATTTCAAAAAAATATGGTGCAGATCAAGCTTTTGTTTTTGAATCCTCAGGATTGGATGGCTATACCATTACAGAAGCTGAAAGAGAAGACCATGGTTCTACGATTATTTGTAGTATAAAGGAAAATACAGAGGATGTGGATTATGCGCAATACCTTGAGACGCATACCTTACGTCATTTGATTAAAACGTATTCAGACTATATTCAATACCCCATTGTTTTGAAGTATGAGAGTTATGAAGATAAAGGTGAGATTGAATCAGAAACAATCAATACCATGATTCCTTTGTGGAAACGTAGTAAAGCTGATTTAAATGAAGGGGATTTAGAGAATTTCTATAAAGAGAAGTTTACCGATATGGAAGATCCCCTGAAAACCATTCAACTTAAGGTGGAAGGGGTGCCTTCTTTTGATGCTTTACTTTACATTCCAAAGCGCATCCCCATGAACTTTTACAGTTCACAATATGAAACGGGCTTACAACTCTACAGTCGTTCGGTCTTTATCATGGAACATAATAAAGATTTATTGCCAGAACACTTTAGATTTGTGAGGGGATTGGTTGATTCACCTGATTTGTCTTTGAATATTTCTAGAGAAATCCTTCAAAACGATCCACAAATTAAGGTGATCTCAAAGCGTATTGAACGTAAGATTCAATCTGAATTAGAATTGATGTTGAAAAATGACCGCGAGGGTTATGAATTGTTTTGGGAGAGTTTTGGGAATACTTTGAAGTATGGTGTTTATAATCAATTTGGCATGCATAAAGAAAAGTTACAAGATTTGTTGTTGTTTAACAGTTCAAAAGGGGGCTTGGTCACCTTATCTGAATATGTGGAAAACATGAAAGAAGACCAAGCACAAATTTATTATGTGGTCGCGGATTCCATTGAGAAAGCCCAACATTTACCCATCACTGAGTTCGTGTTATCTAAAGGGTATGAAATTTTGTATCTTGTGGATGAAATCGATGAATTTGCGATTTCAATCTTACATGAATATGAGGGCAAAGACTTTAAATCCATTACACAAGGCGATCTTGACTTAATGGATGAAGAAGAGAAGGATACTTTAGAATCTAAGAAAGAAGATCATAAAGATTTATTGGCAGCTTTGGAAAAAGCTTTAAAAGATAAGGTTGATAAAGTGCAATTATCCAGTCGCTTGGTTAATCATCCGGTTTCGTTGGTGAGTGATGAGGGGATGAGTCTTGAGATGGAAAAAATCTTGAGTCAAATGCCCGATGCCAACAATGTTCCCAAAGCAACCCGTATTCTTGAAATCAACCCAAACCATGAACTTTTGGATGCGTTGAAAAAGGTATACTCAAAAGATGAGGTGAAGATTGCTGAGTTTGCGTCTTTACTTTATGATCAAGCGTGTTTAATTGAAGGACTGAAATTAGAGGATCCCGTTGCGTTTTCGCAAAATATGGCGCGATTAATGGTAGAAGCTTCTAAAGTATGATAAACTTACCGTGAAATGGAGCGAATAACATGAGATTTAAAGGAAATAACCTCTTATATTTCGTCCCCGATTTCACTGTTATTGATTTGGAAACAACCGGTAGAAAAAACGAATATCCTGAAATCACTGAGCTCAGTGCCGTTCGATATCGTAATTTCAAGCCTGTAGATTCTTTTACAACCCTTGTGAAAGCCCAAAACCCAATCTTGCCCTTTGTGAGAACATTGACGGGTATCAATGAAAAGATGTTAAAAGATGCACCCCGCGTTGAAGCGGTGATTGGCGACTTTGTGGCATTTTTGAAAGATGATATTATTGTTGGACACAATGTGAACTTTGATTTGAACTTGGTTTATGATGCATATTATGCAGTGTATAAGAAACATGTGTCCAATGACTATACTGATACGGTTAATTTAGCCAGGATGATGGTCCATGACAGTGAGAATCACAAGTTGGAAACACTTTGTGTTTATTTTGGGATTGAAAGGGTTCAAGGACACCGCGGCTTGCCTGATTGCGAGCAGACGGGTAGTTTATATACACATTTGATGAATTTGGCGTTTCGGGATGGTACCTTACACGTCGTAGGAGCAAAGCATGAACGTATATGATTTTGATAAAACAATTTTCTTGAAAGATTCTTCGATTGCTTTTTATAAATTTAATTTAAAAAGAAACCCTAAGTTGGCGAAATATTGGCCCAAACAAGCCAAGGCAGCTTTGGATTATAAGCGCAAGAAAATCACGAAGACAGAAATGAAAACGATTTTTTATGAATATTTTAAAGATGTTGAAGATATGAAAGGGGCCATAGATGCGTTTTGGAAAGAAAATGATCATCTAATTCGACCTTGGTATCTTGAACAAAAAAGAGATGATGATATTATTGTCTCAGCTTCTCCTGAATTCTTCCTACGTCCAATTTGTGATAAGTTGGGTGTGAAGTTGATTGGTTCTGTGGTCAATCCAAAGACGGGTGAAAATTTAAAAGAGAACTGTTATGGTCAAGAAAAGGTAAGACGTTTCGAAGAAAAGTTTAACCTAGACGATATTGAAGCCTTTTATTCAGATTCCTATTCAGATGATCCATTGGCCCAATACGCAAAGATTGCGTTTATGGTTAAAGGCGATGAAATTTCAACATGGTAAGGCAAGTCCACTTTTGGCTTGTCTTTTTTTATGTAAGCGCATGTCAAATATTCGTGTGAAATTATCTATTTCATTGACATAAGTCTTGTAAAATCATAAAATATATATGTCTATAGGACAAGGAGGAAACTATGAAGAAAATTGTTACTTTATTACTAGGCCTAACAGTTATGTTTGCCTTAGTAGCATGTGGAGATTCAAATAATGGCGATCTTGTATTAAAAGAAGATCACACAATGTATCTCATTACTGATGTTGGAACTATTGATGATAAGTCATTTAATCAAGGTTCATATGAGGGTTTAGAGCAATATGCTCATGAAATTGGTGTTACACCAAACTATCTCGCTCCATCTGAACAATCTGATGATGCATATTTAGATGCAATCAATAAAGCTGTTGAAGCAGGTGCAAAAGTTATTGTTACACCTGGATACTTGTTTGGACCAGCAATCGCTACTGCTCAAGAATTACACCCTGACGTTAATTTTATTTTAGTTGATGGTGTTCCTGACGGTGGTGCTGCAAGCAATACATTGGCAATTCTTTATAAGGAAGAACAATCAGGCTTCTTGGCAGGATATGCTGCTGTTAAAGAAGGTATGACAGAACTTGGATTTATGGGTGGAATGGCTGTTCCAGCTGTAGTTCGTTTTGGTTACGGATACTTAGCAGGTGCTGATTATGCTGCTGCTGAAGATGGCGTTAAAGTTAATGTACGTTATACATACTTAGGAACATTTGGTGAAGACCCAATCATCGTTACCCAATCAGAAGCATGGTACCGTGATGGTGTTCAAGCAATCTTTGCTTCAGCTGGTGGTGCTGGTAACTCAGTTATGAGAGCTGCTGAAGATACAGATAACGTAATGATCGGTGTTGACGTTGATCAATCCGCTGAGTCTGATTCAGTGATTACTTCAGCTATGAAGAACTTAAAAGGTTCAGTTTATGAAGCTGTTAAAGCTGCTAAAGAAGGTACCTTCCCAGGTGGACAAATCTGGAACTTGGGTGCTGCAGAAGATGGTATTGGTTTACCAAGTGACTTGAGTAAATTCTCAGTATTCACAAAAGCACATTATGATGCAGTTTATGAAGTGCTAAAGAATGATACAGATGGTATCGCATCTTCAATTCCTACATTGGATTCACATGGTGATAACGTTAGTGCGTTGACATTTGACAATGTAACCATTGATTCAGTCGATTAATTATTTAATTTTTTTAAAAAATTTGGGAGGCGACTTCTTCAGTCGCCTTTTTTTAATCTAAAGATGGTATAATATGAATAAATATTATAAGGAGGAAAAGATGCAAAATGTAATTGAAATGAAGGGCATCACCAAAGTCTTCCCCGGTATTGTCGCGAACGACAATATATCGATCAGTTTACGTAAAGGTGAAATCCTGGCGCTTTTAGGTGAAAATGGTGCAGGGAAGTCAACTTTAATGTCTGTTTTATTTGGTCTTTATACACCAGAAGTGGGCACAATTCACGTGAATGGTGAGGAAGTTAATATTTTGGATCCAAATGATGCTACCAAGTACGGTATCGGGATGGTGCATCAACACTTTAAGTTGGTTGAGAACTTTTCAGTTTTGGAAAATATTATTCTGGGTGCTGAAACGTATTCTGCAGGTGGGGTTCTGAAACTAAGAGAAGCCCGTAAGCGTGTTGTGGAACTTTCTAAGAAGTACAATTTCAATATTGAACCTGACGCAAAGGTTGGGAATATTTCTGTGGGGATGCAACAACGTGTTGAGATTTTGAAAATGTTGTATCGTGATAATGATATTCTTATCTTTGATGAACCAACTGCGGTATTGACGCCTCAAGAAATTGAAGAATTGATGCGTATTATGAAACAGCTTGTTTCTGAAGGAAAGTCTATTATTTTTATTACCCATAAGTTAAATGAGATTAAAATGGTGGCGGATCGTGTTTCGATTTTACGTCATGGTAAACTTATTGACACGGTCGATGTTAAGGATACTTCAGTAGAGTTGATGTCTGAATTAATGGTCGGTCGTAAGATCAATCTTAACTTTGATTTGAGTGAACCCAAATTGGGAGAAACTGTTCTTAAAGTGAGAAACTTAGGGCTCGATGGTGAAAAACACGGCCATAAGCGTTTGAAGAATGTAAACTTTGATTTAAAACGGGGCGAAATTCTCTGTATTGCGGGTATTGATGGTAACGGTCAATCAGACCTTGTATATACGCTAACAGGAATTAACCCAAACTATAATGGTGAAATCTATCTAAATGGTACCGATATTACCAAGAAAAATATTCGCTTTAGAAATACTCATGGATTGTCGCATGTTCCTGAAGACCGTCAGAGATATGGTTTAGTCTTAGAGTATAACTTGGCTCAAAACTTGGTGCTACAAACCTATTTTGACAAGCCATATCATCATGCAGGATTTATCAATGAGGATGCTGTAATTAAGAATGCTGAACATTTGATTCAGCAGTATGATATTCGTAGTGGTCAGGGTCCAGAAACTTTGACGCGTAGTATGTCAGGGGGTAACCAACAAAAAGCCATCGTCGCGCGTGAAATGGAAAAAGACCATGATGTGCTAATTGCAGTACAACCTACGCGTGGTTTGGATGTGGGTGCCATTGAATATATCCACAGTCAATTGCTTGCGGAAAGAGATGCTGGAAAAGCTGTTTTATTGGTGTCTCTTGAGTTGAGTGAGGTTATGGGTATTTCAGATCGTATCATCGTCATGTATGAAGGTGAAGCGGTAGGAGAACTCAATCCCAAAGAAACCACTGAACAGGAATTGGGACTTTATATGTCCGGTGTTAAGAAGGGGGCTGTAAGTTATGAAAAATAAATCAAAAAGATCAAAAACAATTGATGGTTTAATGCCTTCTTTAATTTCAATTGGAGTGGGACTCTTATTGGGTGGTTTACTCTTATTGGTATCCCGTCCGGGTAATGCTTTGGCAGGATTTACAACCTTAATTAGGGGGCCCTTTACATCGATGCCTTTAAAAGACTTTGGAAACATGTTGTATTATGCAGCGCCTATCTTACTGACTGGTTTGTCAGTTGGGTTTGCGTTTAAAACAGGACTTTTCAACATTGGTGCTTCAGGTCAATTCTTCAGTGGTGCTTTTGCGGCTGTTGCGGTTGGGGTAAAACTGGAAGCCGTGCCTGTTGAAATTCGTTGGATTTTCAGTTTGATTGCAGCTTTCTTAGTGGGTGCCATGGTTGCTTCTGTTGCCGGTATCTTAAAAGCCTATTTCAATGTTAACGAAGTTATTACTTCTATTATGTTTAATTACATTTCTATGTACATGGTGCTTTACTTGATCCGTGCATGGAACTTATACAATCAATTAAAAAATGAAACAGTGACGGTTCCTACCTCAGTCCCCAAAATGGGTCTGGATAAGATCTTTAGTGGATCCTTTGTGGGAGGCGCCATCGTTGTTGCCATTATTGCAGCCATTATTATTTATTTTGTAATTGAGAAAACAACTTTTGGTTTTGAATTAAAAGCGGTTGGATTTAATCGTGATGCAGCTAAGTATGCAGGAATCAACGAAAAACGCAGTATTATTCTATCGATGTTTATTGCGGGTGGACTTGCAGGTTTATCTGGAGCGGTTACGTATTTAGTGGGTAGTGGTAAACATATTACACTCCAACAAACAATTCCTCAAGAAGGCTTTGATGGGATTGCGGTTGCTTTACTCGCAAACTCCCACCCAATTGGCATTATATTCTCAGCCGTCTTTATTGGTTATCTCAGAATATCATCTCAAACACTTCAAACACTGGGATATGTACCTGAAATGATCAACATGGTTGTTTCAATCATTCTTTATACTTCTGCGCTTTCTGTCTTATTTGTGAATTTGAGAAACCGCCTTTCGTTGAAAAAGTCTAGTGACAAAGGGGAGGTCGTACAATGAGTGATATTATCTTCTTACTTCAAAAAACATTGGTCTTTGGAATTCCGCTTTTAATCGTAGCAATAGCGGCAGTTTATTCTGAAAGAGCTGGCGTTATTAATATTGCCCTTGAAGGGATCATGGTCATTGGTGCTTTCAGTGGGACCTTATTTATCTACTTTATGCAACAATCAGGCGCACTCAGTGGTTATCCACTCTTATTTGTGGGACTGTTGGTTGCTGCACTGGCAGGAATGGCCTTTGCTGCATTCCACGCCTTTGCTTCGGTCAGTATGTTTGCTAACCAAACAATTTCAGGAACGGCACTTAACTTGTTTGCAGCTTCTGCTGTAATCTTTATTGCCCGTGTTATTGTTGGTGTTCAACAAATACCATTTAAAAATGAATGGCGTATTCGCCACGTACCGATCTTGGGAGATATTCCCATCATTGGGGAAGTGCTCTTCCAAAGTACCTACATCACGACTTATATTGGAATTGGAATTCTATTCCTTACACAATTCTTAATGTATAAAACAAAATTTGGTTTGAGACTGCGTTCAGCAGGTGAAAATCCACAAGCAACCGATGCTGCAGGTATTTCCGTTAAGAAAACACGCTACAAAGGGGTATTAATCTCTGGAGCCTTGGGTGGATTGGGTGGACTCATTTATATTCTACCTGTCTCAAATGTGTTCAATGGTAGCGTTGCTGGATATGGATTCTTGGCCATGGCCGTCTTGATCTTTGGTCAATGGCGTCCACTTAGAATTGGATTTGCTGCATTCTTCTTTGGATTGATGTATGCCATTTCTGCCAGTTATTCTGGAATCGCATTCTTTAGAGATCTCGGACTCCCTCAAGTATACTTTGAAGTCCTACCTTATGTTGCAACCTTGATTGTCTTGGTGCTAACCTCTAAGACCTCTGCTTCTCCTAAAGCATTGGGCGAGATTTTCGATAAAGGGAAACGATAAAAAATTAGGGTATATCATAATTAGGAAAACACACCTTACACACTTATTTAGTGTTGTGGGGTGTTTTTTTTATGTCGCAAAGGAGTTTTAGTAATGAAATGTGACTTTTGTTTGAGTGAAGCTCGTAAGTATTTTAAAGATGGAATATGTCGAAGGTGTTTGCATTTAAGACATGGTCTATTTAAAGAAATAGTCTATGAAGTTGGGGGGATTGATTCAGATTATACTTTGGAATTTGAATTGACGCCCTACCAAAAAGAGGTTGCAGATTTGATTGCGGAAAAGATCGTGTCACAAGACGTATTCTTAGAAGCCGTTTGTGGGGCTGGCAAGACAGAAATGTGTTACGAATTAATAAAGGATTGTTTAAATAAAGGATTGAAAATTGGTTGGGCCATTCCGCGTAGACAAGTGGTGCTAGAGCTGGGTGAACGTCTTAAACAAAACTTTAAAGGCATCAAAGTTGTAACGGTATGTGAAGGCTTTACAGATGATTTAATAGGGGATTTGGTTGTGTGTACCACCCATCAATTGTTTCGCTATAAAGGGGTCTTTGATGTCTTGGTATTGGATGAACCCGATGCCTTTCCTTTCAGTGGGAATGATTTATTATTCAGTTTGATGAAACAAGCGGTTAAAGGCCATGTGCTTTATATGTCTGCGACTTTGAGTGCTGATTTTAATCAGGTATATCATATTAAAATGCCTTTAAGGCCATCTTTGGAACCCTTACCCATTCCAGTTTTACGAAGAGTATACTTTTCATTGGTGAAAGACATACGCTGGGATAAACGGGTACTTATTTTTGTGCCCACCATTAAGATGGCAAATCTATTAGCACACTTATTTGGGTTTGGGGTGATTACCTCAAAAACAAAGGATAAAGAAGCAGTCTTAGAGGGGTATTTAAAGGGGGACTTTAATATCTTAGTTACCACCACAATCTTAGAGCGCGGTGTGACCTTTGTGGATTGTTATGTCTATGTTTTATGGGCAGACCATCCCGTTTTCGATGCGGCTTCATTGATTCAAATTGCAGGACGCGTAAAACGGGGAAGATCAACAGAAGGTGCTTGTTATTTTTATGCGTTACATCATAGCTTGGAGGTCAAACAATGCTTAGACAATTTAAGGGATATGAACACACTTGCCTCAATTGTTTTGAAAATAACAGTATCGGAATGTACTTTATCAATTGGTGGATAAAGCCCGATGGTTTGTGTTTAAAATGTAGACAATTGATGCTACCCAAATGGGTTGTGTATAAAAAGTTAGAGATGTCCATTACCAGTCTTTATAGATATGATGGGTTGGGCCGAGATTTATTACTGAGTTTTAAAGATTCGAAAGATATCTGGCTCAAAGATGTATTTTTAAATCCAGTCTATCTACGTTTCTTGGTAATGTATTATGGTTATACAATTGTGCTTTGTCCCAGTACTGAGGTCTCTCGGGGATATCGTCCCAACTTAAAGCTGGTAGAAGATTTGGGTATGAAAATTGTTCCCGATGTTTTTGAAAAATTGATGCCATATAAACAATCTGAAATGTCACTTGAGATGCGTAAGGATGTGGGCTTATACATTGGACTTAAAAATGTGGATGCGATTCGTGGGAAAAAGGTCCTCCTTTTTGATGATGTATGCACATCAGGACATACTTTAAGGGCGTGTTATGAATTAATTGTGGGTGAAGTGTCGCAAATCAAGGTTTTTGCTTTGTTTCAAGCGTAATTATGTTATAATTATTCGTGGAATGGTGTGTGATATTGATGAGAGGTATCATTAAGATATTCAATCAAACCAAGGGTTTTGGATTTATTACGACAGAAAACGGTCGTGATGTATTTTTTCATTACTCTCATATCATCATCGAAGGCTTTAAAAGTATTGAAGTTGGCGTCGAAGTTGAATTTGATTTGGTGAAAACAGACCGGGGACTTCAGGCACACAATATTCTTCGTATATCTTAAAATTATGATACAATTAAATAGAAATGGAGGCTAATTTATGGCTGGTTTACTAAAGAAGCTTTTCAGTGGGGATGGTCGTTATATTTCGGAAATTGAAACCATCGCAGATGAAATCATTGCACTGGAAGCACAAACGGCTTCGCTATCTGATGAAGCATTAAAAAATAAAACAGATGAATTTAAAACACGATTATCAAATGGGGAGACTTTGGATGACATTTTAGTTGAAGCTTTTGCGGTTGCCCGTGAAGCATCAAAACGTGTTATTGGTGAGTTCCCATATCGCGTGCAATTAATGGGTGGTGTTGTCTTACACCGCGGTGATATTGCAGAAATGAAAACAGGGGAAGGGAAAACCCTAACCGCTGTAATGCCTGCGTATTTAAATGCACTCTCAGGTAAAGGGGTTCATATTGTTACCGTAAACGAATACCTTGCACAACGTGATGCTGAGTGGATGGGTGAAATCCATCGATTCTTAGGATTGACTGTGGGTTGTAACGTACGCGCATTGCCAAACTTTGAAAAACGTAAAGTCTATGAATGTGATATTACCTATACCACAAACTCAGAAGTGGGATTTGACTATTTAAGAGATAACATGGTTACCAATTCAAAGGACCGTGTTTTACGTCCGCTTAATTTTGCGCTTGTTGATGAGGTTGACTCTATTTTAATTGATGAGTCACGGACCCCTTTAATTATTTCAGGTGGGTCTCGCGAAGGGGCACAATACTATGAACAAGCCGATCGTTTCGCTAAAAAATTAAACGAAGGATCAGATTATGTGGTCGATGAGAAATCACGTTCAGTTCAATTAACTGAAGATGGTGTATCTAAAGCAGAAAAAAACTTTAAGGTTGCGAACCTATATGACTTAGACAATTCAGCTTTGGTTCACTATATTAACAATGCCTTAAAAGCAAACTATACCATGTTTAAAGATGTGGAATATGTGGTTCAAGACAATGAAGTGGTTATTGTTGACCAATTTACAGGTCGTTTAATGCATGGACGTGAGTATTCAGATGGATTACACCAAGCGCTTTCTGCAAAGGAACGGGTCACCATCAAACAAGAATCAGTGACATTGGCAACCATTACTTACCAAAACTTCTTTAGATTGTATGCGAAGTTAAGTGGTATGACAGGGACTGCTAAAACTGAGGAAGAAGAATTCAGAGAAATCTATAACATGCGTGTTCTTGAGATTCCTACCAACCGTCCCATTGCGCGTGTTGATTATCCAGATTTGGTATTTGGAACCAAGAAAGCGAAGTTTGAGTCTTTAATTGATACTGTTAAAGAGATTCATGAAAAAGGACAACCCATTTTGGTGGGAACGGTCGCGGTTGAGACATCAGAGTATATTTCAATGATGATGCGTCAACGCGGTATTCGTCATGAGATATTAAATGCTAAAAACCATGCACGTGAAGCGCAAATTATTGAAAAAGCAGGTCGTAAAGGTTCTGTAACCATCGCGACAAATATGGCCGGTCGTGGAACTGACATCAAATTAGATGATGAAAGTAAAGCCTTGGGTGGCTTGGCTGTCTTGGGGAGCGAAAGACATGAGTCACGTCGTATTGATAATCAGTTACGAGGTCGTTCTGGTCGTCAAGGAGACCCAGGATTCTCTAGATTCTTTGTGTCTTTTGAAGATGATTTGATGATTCGCCACGGAAGTGAACGCTTTGAAGGTGTTTATAAACAACTGGGCGATATTGCGATTGAAAACAAAACCATTACCAAACAAATTGGGAATGCTCAAAAACGGGTTGAAGGTGTCAACTATGATATCCGTAAACAACTCTTGGATTATGATGATGTATTGCGTCAACAACGTGAAATTATGTATGACCAAAGAAACTACATTTTAGATAATGAAGATGTTCACGCGGTTATTAAAGACATGATGGAACGGGCAGTCAACAATATTGTGCGCCAACACGAAGATCATGAACAAGTTCTAAATGTGAATGATATTGCGAAGAGCTTGGAACTTCTGGGTGTAGAAGGTTTATCTGTTACTGATTTAGAAAATAAAGATGCGGAATCTATGAAGGTATATCTCAGCGACCGCGTTTGGAATACCTATCAAGAAAAAATTAAGGAAGTAGACCACGATCAATTTGTGAAAGTTGAAAAAGAAGTGGCACTTCGTACAATTGACCGTGCATGGATTGATCATATTGATATGATGAGTAAATTACGTGAAGGAATTCATTTGCGTTCTTATGCACAAGACAAACCACTTCAAGCCTATATTGAAGAGGGTTATATTATGTTTGAGGAAATGATGGCGGTTATCTCCAGTCAGATCCTTAACTTCATGATGCGCGTAAAAATCAAACACAACAACTAAGGTGGTGATGTTACATGGAACTGTTTGAAATGGGAAATCTCATTGATTACCATATTACAGAGCTAAAGAAACTCGGTGATTCACTTTGACTTAGATCATAAGCGAAGTGAAATAAAAGAAAATGAAGCGATAATGTTGGAACCTGGATTTTGGGATGATCATAAAACATCCCAAAGCTTGATCCAAAAAACCAACCAACTAAAAAAAGTGGTGGAAACTTTTGAGGACTTAAAAATGCGTTTTGAGTCGTGTGAAGAAAGTTTGATGTTGCTGAAGGAAGAATTTGATCAAGAGTTTAACGACTCCTTGGAGCTTGAACTCAATCAGTTGAAGGAAGCCTATGACTCGTTCTCTGTCTTGGTTTTATTGAATCAAGACTATGACCAAAAAAATGCGATTATTGAAATTCATCCTGGAGCAGGGGGTACTGAGAGTCAGGACTTTGCGGCCATGTTGTATCGCATGTATACCCGTTATGCTCAAAGTAAAAACTATAAAATTGAAGTTTTAGATTATTTAGATGGAGAAGAAGCGGGTCTTAAATCCGTTACTTTCTCTGTGAGTGGGGCTTTTGCTTATGGCTATTTGAAGGCTGAAAAGGGCGTCCATCGTTTGGTGCGTATTTCTCCTTTTGATTCATCAGGAAGACGTCATACCTCTTTTGTGTCAATTGATGTTTCACCTGAATTTGATGATACAGTTGAAATCGAAGTGAGACCTGAAGACATTAATGTGGATACCATGCGCGCCAGTGGCGCCGGTGGGCAACACATCAATAAAACAGACTCAGCAGTTCGTATTACGCATAAACCCACGAATATTGTGGTGACATGTCAAAGTGGACGTTCTCAAATTCAAAACAGAGAAGAAGCCATGCGTATGTTGAAGAGTAAGTTGTATCAACTTGAAATTGAAAACAAACAAAAGGCAATGTTGGCATTGAAAGGTGACCAAAAATTAATTGAATGGGGTTCACAAATTCGTTCTTACGTGATGCACCCCTATTCGATGGTGAAAGACCACCGTACCTCGCAAGAGACCAGTCAGGTTTCAGATGTGTTGGATGGCGATATTGAAGCCTTTATTGAGGCATATCTTAAAATGATTGTAGGAGAAGGACATGAAGCATAAGCACTACTTAGTTGAAAGCCTCTCTATTCTTGTTGGAAATGTTTTATTGGCCTTTGGTGTGTCATATTTCATCATTCCAAATAATATTTTAACCGGAGGGGTAGCAGGTGTGGCAATCGCACTTTCTCCCCTTTTAGATATTTCTGTTGAAAACATTATTACGGGTTTAATTGTGATTTGTTTTGTGCTGGGTTATCTGTTTTTAGGAAAAGGGTTTGCATTGAAAACCATTGCGAGCAGTATTTTATACCCCATTATTCTTAAATTGCTGGGACAATTTAATTTCCAGGGAAATATTGATCCGCTTCTGGCTTCATTATATGGGGGTTTGGTTTCTGGTTTGGGTATTGGAATTGTATTTAGAGTTGGGTCAAGTACCGGGGGAATGGATGTGCCGCCTTTAATTTTAGGAAAGTATACCAATATTAAAACCCATAGTTGGATGATTATTGTGGATGGATTAACCATTCTACTGGGGATTACTACTTTTGGGATTGAAGCGGCTTTAGTGGGTTTGATTTCAGCCTATAGTATGTCAAAGATGGTTGATGTTGTGCAAACATTAAATGGGATTTCGATGAAGCAAGTCTTTATTATTACCGATCATGTTGAGGCTGTTTTGGATGTTATTTTGGTTTCGATTGATCGAGGCGCAACCCTTTTCAATGCAGAAGGGGGCTACACCCAAAATCCGCGGAAAATTATCATGACGGTTTTACTCACAGATCAATACGCAAAACTTGAAAAGTCTGTGAAAGAGATTGATCCTGAAGCCTTTCTTATCGTCTCCAATGCGACAGAAGTCCATGGGAATGGTTTCTATAAAAACTAGTTTCACCGAAAGTACATATAGATTGTGTTATAATTTAACATAGGAAGGAAGTGGGTAGTTTGTTATTGATGCGAGAAGTTTCAAAACAGTATAAGAATGGCGTCAATGCACTCCATAACATTGACTTGGAGGTTTCTCCCAGTGAATTTGTTTATATTATAGGACCAACTGGTTCAGGCAAATCCACGTTGATAAAGCTTTTAGATGGAGAAGAAAAACCAAGTAAAGGCGAGGTTTTGGTCAGTGGATTTAACGTTGGAAAACTCAAACATTCCAAAGTACCGCACTATCGAAGACATATCGGTGTGGTTTTTCAGGATTTTAAATTATTGGATTCAAAAACAGTTTTTGAGAATATAGCATTTGCGCTGGAAGTGGTGAATACACCACGCCATAAATTACGCAAGCGTGTAAGAGAAGTATTACGACTGGTAGACTTAGTAGAGAAAGCCCAGTCTTTTCCACGTGAACTTTCAGGTGGGCAACAACAAAGGGTCGCAATCGCAAGAGCCATTGCCAATAAGCCCACTTTGTTGATTGCAGATGAGCCAACAGGGAACTTAGACCCCGAGAAATCAGAAGAAATTATACAGCTACTTGAAAGAATTAATGAAGAAGAAAATACAACGGTGCTCATGGTCACCCATGATGTAGATTTGGTAAACACCCATAAGAAAAGAACCATTGCCTTAGACCAAGGTTATTTGGTAGCGGACTTACAACAGGGAGGATATGTACAACGAAAATGAGTAGAATTATACGACATATTAAAGATGGTTTTTTAGGCGTATTTCGTCATTTCGCTTTGTCATTTTCAAGCATTTCATCCATGACAGTGATGTTACTGTTGATGTCAGTCTTTATTTTATTGAGTCAAAACATCAATCAAATCACAAAACAAATTGAAGAAAATGTGGCGCTCTATGTTCAAATAGAACATGAGACAGACCAAGGTGAGATTGATAAGCTAGAAGCAACCATTAAAAATATCCCTGGGATACTGAATGTTACTTTCTCTGATAAAGATACTGAACTGGAAGTCTTTATCGCAAACCAGGGTGAAGAAGGAGAAGTCCTATTTGGTGACTTTAGAGGTGAAGACAACCCCATGATGGATGTCTTTATCGCAAATGTAAGCTCTGGCGTCAATGTCAAAGCTGTCTCTGAAACCATTGGTGAATTGGAAGGCATTTATAAAGTAGCTTATGGTGGCGATGGGACTCAAACCCTCATTGATGCCATGAGTTGGACTCGAAATGCTGGATTTGTGTTTGTGATTGTGCTGAGTGCAGTGGCGATTTTCTTAATTGCCAATACCATCAGTGCGACCATCCACTCAAGACAAAAAGAAATTTCTATTATGCGAACTGTAGGTGCAACCAACTGGTTTATTCGATGGCCCTTTATTATTGAAGGCATGTTAATTGGTGTCTTAGGATCCCTAATACCCATTGGCTTGACCGTTTATGGTTATTCCCGATTCTATGAAATGCAAAGCACAAGCTTGGGAAACATGTTTAGATTGGTCCCAGCACAACCCCTTATATGGCAAGTTTCAAGTGTCTTAATTATAGCGGGTGCGTTGGTGGGTGCATTTGGAAGTTTAATTACAGTAAGTAGGCGATTACGATGGACAAGATAGTTAAAAAAATATTTATTTTAACCCTCATTGGATTTTTAGTTTCCACGCTTTTTCTCCCTGTCTTCTCGCAAATAGATTACAGTCAAGAAGAAGATAAATGGGATAGAATTTGTTCTGTGAGAGAGAGCTATGTTGACAATAAAGCCTCTTGTGATGCATATGAACAATATCTTAAAGATAAAAAAGCTGAAATGGATAAAAACCTCAGCAACATCAAAAATGATATCTCCAGTATTTCTGGGGATATTAGAGCAGATGAAAAATTGTTGACAGAGGCAACCATTGCGATTGAAGCTTTAAATGAAGAAATTGCCGGATATAAAAATGAAGTGGCAATTTTGGAACGTCAAATTGTTGCTTTGGAAGAAAAAATTGAAGCAAGACAAATTGTTATTGATGAGAAACTGGAGACGGCTCAAAATTATATGGTCAACATTCAATCAACCACCAGAATCAATGTCTATGTGGACTTTATTTTTGGTGCTTCAAACTTCTCGGATATTTCCCGTAGGGTTGAAGGTATGAATTTAATCAACGGAAAAAACAAAGACAATATCCGTGCCCTCAATGAGGAAAAAGCGAAGTTAGAAGAAGACAAATTAGATATCGATTTCCAAAGAAAATCGGTTATCAGTTTGATGGAACGTCAAGAAGAACGTGTTGCGTATCAAGAACAGTTAAAAGCCTATGCGCAAGAACGTGTGATTGTGCTTAGAAGAGAATATAACGAACTGCTTGCTGCACAAGCTGCCGCTGAAGAAGAGCGCAAACTTGCGGTAAGTCGGATTGAGTCCATTGGACCCATTGAGACATCTTATGGTGGCCTTGGATTCCCTGTTTCATCGGGATACTATGTCAGTGGTAGACCTTGGGCTTATGCCGGAGGTGGAAAACACCTTGGGCTAGACTTGGCAAGTGGTGTTGGAACGCCACTTTATGCGCCTGCCAATGGTATTGTGATCGCAACCAATAATGGTTGTCCAACCTATGGGTCGTTATCCAGTACGTGTGGGGGTAGTTATGGTAACTATGTCTTAATGATTGTCAGTGCGGACGATCGAACCTATGGTGTCATCTATGCCCACCTTCAAAATGGCGGTGTCAGCGTAGCGCGCGGCCAAAGTATTTCTAAAGGCCAACGGGTTGGATTGATGGGAAGCTCTGGAAGTTCAACTGGACCCCATGTTCACGTAGAGATATTCTATTTGGGAAGCATCAGTATCCAAGAAGCCTATGATAATTGGTATAATGGACCTCAAAACATTCAATTTGGATTGGGAGGATCTTCTTCATCCAATGAATATGGAAACCGCTGTGAAATCAAAGGTATGGTTCCAAATTGTAGAATGAACCCCGCTTCTTATTGGGGTGTATAAGAAATGAGAAAAAGAGAAACGGATTGCTGTTTCTCTTTTTAAATTAAATCAGAACTGAATAAAGCATCGACTGAATCAAAGAAATGAATCTTTTGGTAGTCCTGGGTTGAAATAAAACCCAAATCATGGGCATTTTCAACATAGGTCTTAATGCCATCATAGAAGTGATCAATATTCATAAAACAATAAGGTTTGTTGTGAATACCGATTTGATTCCAAGTAATGACTTCAAAGATTTCTTCCATCGTGCCACAACCCCCAGGCATACTCACAAAGAGATCGCCCATTGCTTGTAAGGTTGCTTTTCTTTCGTGCATATCTTTAACCACGATGGTTTCTGTTAAATTGGGATGCAACCTTTCAGCGTCCGCCAAAACCTTGGGCATGATACCCACCACCTTACCTTGGTGGTTTAAAGCAGTATCCGCAAGGACACCCATGGTACCCACTTGCGCACCCCCATACACTAAAGTATGGTTATTTAAAGCAATTTTTGTTGCGAGTTCTTTGACTGCCTCCAAATAAATTGGATTAGAAGGGGTACGAGAACCCAAGAACACTGTAATGTTTTTCATGTTTACCTCCGTGTTAGTAAAGTTTATCATATTTAGTTTGATTTGGTGTATAATAAAGTTACGTTAATTTTATAAAAAAAGAGAAGAGTGATGTAAGTGGATAACGATAAAATTAAAATTAAATTAGAAAGACATAAGTGGCCTGATGAAATTGAGAAAGAAAAGAAATCCAAAATAAAAATTTGGCAAACAATCATCATCGTGACTGTTTCTTTAGCGATTGGATGGACCTTTGGTTCTGTCTTTTCCCAACAAGAGCCTTTGGCATCCAATGCCAATATTGCTCGTTTTGAACGTGTCTACAATCGTTTGTTGAGTGGTTGGTTCTTTACCCAAGATATGGAAGATCCCGCCAGTGAATTGATTGAAAATGCGATTAATGGGATGATTGATCTCAATGGCGATCCCCATACTTCTTATATGACCTTAGAGGAATCCCAAATATTTACGGACTCCATTGATATGTCCTTTGTGGGAATTGGGGTTCAATACTTTGCGGATGAAAACTTAATTACCCGAGTCTTCAAAGAATCCCCAGCAGAACGTGCAGGCTTACTGGCTGGAGATATCATGTTGAAAGTGGATGATCTCATCATCGCTGATATGACTGAAGACCAAGACCTTAGAGATTATATCTTAGGTGAACGTGGCACAGAAGTGGATATTACAGTTAATAGATTGGGTGAAACCATCACATTTACAGTTATTCGGGATTCCGTTAACGCACTCACATGGGGTGAAATGGTAGATGACAACACTGCCTATTTGGAAATTGCCTCTTTTGGGTCCAATTTAAAATATGCAACAGAAATCTATCTATCACACTTCAAAAATGAAGGTGCCAAAAACTTAATTATTGACTTTAGAGACAATGGCGGTGGCTACTTGGATGCGATCAACGAACTTTCAACATTATTCTTTGAAAGTGGCACCACCATCTATTATGAAAAATTCACCACAGGAAATGAAGTTGAATATGTGGTAGATCATGATGATGCGGTTTATGAATATGATCACATTACCATCCTTGTGAATGGCAATACAGCCAGTGCATCCGAAGTTTTTGCGCTTGCATTAAGAGATAATCTGGGTGCTACCATTATTGGAGATGTCACCTATGGAAAAGGGACAGTTCAAACCCAAGTTCAAGATGGTGTGGACAGTTCTTTCCTAAAGTACACCTTTGCGAAATGGTACTCACCTTTAAAAGAAAGCATTAACAATGTGGGTATTGTTCCAGATATCGAAGTCAAACTGCCTGAAATCTTCTATGCAAACTTTATTTCATCCGAAGAAGCCATCAATGTCCATGTAGACTCGGTCCATGATGCGGTAGCCTATGTTCAAAAAGGGTTACACTTCTTAGGTTATCATACCGGCCGTACAGATGGTTATTATGATACGAAAACAGAAGCTGCCCTCTTAAATTTTAAGGCAGATGTCGGTTTGGATACAGGCGATCTGATTGATGAAAATACGATCACATCGGTTTATTCAGCAACCATTAAAGAATGGTCATTTAATAAAAAAGTTCACGATACCCAATACCAACGCGCACTAGAGGTGATGCAACCTTGAGTCAAAAATTCGAAATCGTTTCAAAATATGAACCCAAAGGGGACCAAATTAAAGCCATTCAACAATTAACAGAAGGCATTCATGATGGAAAAAAGGCCCAAGTTCTTTTGGGTGCAACGGGGACTGGTAAGACTTTTACAATTTCACAAGTCATTGCCAAGCTCAATCGTCCTACCTTGGTGTTTGCGCATAATAAAACATTGGCAGGACAGCTCTATTCTGAATTTAAAGAATTTTTTCCCAACAACCGTGTCGAATACTTTGTTTCAAACTTTGATTACTATCAACCAGAAGCCTATTTACCAGGGTCAGATACGTATATTGAAAAGACATCCATGATTAATGAAGAATTGGATATGTTACGTCTGGCTGCTCAAAACTCAATCCTTGAAAGAAGAGATACCATTGTGGTGGCTTCTGTGGCGAGTATTTATGCAACCTCTGATCCCAAATATTACCAAGCCATGCTCTATACTTTAAGAGTGTCACAGGAAATTGACCGTGAAACGCTCTTAAAAGACTTGGTTGCAAGACAATACACACGCAATGATATGGAACAAAGCCGGGGTACTTTTAGAGTCCGAGGCGATTCCATTGAGATTATACCGGGACACTCAGATGCTTTTGTGATTCGTATTGAGTTTTTCGGGGATGAGATAGACCGCATTGTGGAATTGGATAAGATTACGGGTCATGTAAGAGATGCTTATATGGTGTACCATCTTTTCCCAGCCAATGAATACGCAAGGGATCTTGAACACATTCGTAAAGCCTGTGAAAATATTGAAGCAGAACTCCAAGAAAGGTTGGTCTATTTTAAAGACCACAACAAACTGGTGGAAGAACAACGCCTTCGCCAAAGAACGGAACACGATTTAGAAGTGTTAAGAGAATTTGGGATTTGTAAGGGAATTGAAAACTATTCCATGCATATTGATGGTAGAACAGAAAACCAAAGACCTTTTACCCTTTTTGATTACTTCCCCGATGATTATTTATTTGTGGTCGATGAATCCCATGCCTCACTTCCTCAAGTAAGGGGCATGTATAATGGTGACCAAAGCCGTAAACGTACCTTGGTTGAATTTGGGTTTAGATTGCCCAGTGCCATGAATAACAGACCCATGACTTTTGAAGAATTTGAGTCTGTTCAAAACCAAACAATCTATGTTTCAGCAACACCAGGTGATTATGAACTTGAAAAAGTAGACCATAAAATTGTTGAACAAATCATCCGTCCGACGGGTCTTTTAGACCCCACCATTGAGGTGAAACCTTCTAAAGGACAGGTAGATGATCTTATTGAACAAATTCATGAAAGAAAAAAAAGAAATGAAAGGGTCCTTATCACAACCCTCACAGTTAAAATGGCCGAGGAGTTAACTTCTTATCTATTAGATCTCGATATTAAAGTCTCCTATCTTCACCATGAAACCAAAACATTGGAACGGATTGAAATCTTACGAGATTTAAGATTGGGTAAATATGATGTCGTGATTGGAATTAACTTGTTAAGGGAAGGACTTGATTTACCAGAAGTCAGTTTGATCGCAATCCTAGATGCGGATAAAGAAGGCTTCTTAAGATCGAAGCGATCCTTGGTCCAAATTGTAGGACGTGCAGCCCGTAATGAACATGGTCATGTGATTATGTATGCAGATCGAATCACAGATTCAATGCAATATACCTTGGATGAAACCAAACGCCGTCGCGATATTCAAGACAGTTACAATAAGAAACATGGCATTACACCAAAAACAATCATTAAAGAAATTAGAGATGTGATTGCGGGTAAAGAAACCAAAGAACTCGCCCGCCGGGTTCGCACCAAACAAACCAAAGATATCAAAGATGTTCAAGAAGTCTTGGATCGTTTGGATAAAGAAATGCGAGAAGCAGCTGCCATTCTTGACTTTGAAAGGGCTGCCCAATTACGCGATATTATTATGGAAATTAAAGCAGAAGTTTAACCAGGTTCACGCCTGGTTTTTCCTTTTTTTATGACAAATTAACCCAAAAAAGTACCATTTAATCAAAAAACATACCATTTAATCAAAAATTAGTCATTTTACACTTTTGTTGATTATAATGTTTTTGGGTGGGAGTTTAATGAAGAAGTGGCTTAATTGATGCTATAAAACCAACCCAATCTATAATATTGATACACAGAAAAGGTAAAAGTCCTGGGGGATCATAAATGTGCAGCCTTTTCTATAGTAATCATACCATCGGCACTGTTTAAGTCACTTCATCCATTATTTAAGAATCGAGGTAATATTATGGGAATATTATTGGTACTCGCTACAATTGCTGTTGCTGCTTTATTTGTATACTTTCTTATTTCAAAGAATAAAAAGTATTCAATTTATACATGTGTAGTAACAATTTTATTAACCATTGCGAACGCAATATATTTCATGTCTTTTTCTCCAGATTTTGGTGAATATAGTAGGGCGGAAATACGTTAGTTAGATAAGGTACAAGAAAACGTTGATCATGATGCTTTGGTTGAGATTACAGAAGATATCAAAGTTCGAAGATTAATCTTCGATGATTCAAATCTTGTGGGTAAGTATGATTTGACTTACTTTGTAATATTATTTACTGATGAAGGTGCAATTGAGTTATGGTTTTCAGACACTTCAAGTTATTTAACTTATGGTGATGGGAAAATATATAAAATAAACAATAGTGATGTGCTATCAGAACAATTAAGTACGTTGCTCAATTGAGATGGTATCTCATAATCCTAAGTTTTATGAAGGAAAATAAGACCTGAACCCAATTGACAATATATGATTTTGAAAGTATAATTTAACCATAAGAGATGGATCCATACTTATGACATTTTGATGAATTAAACAAAGTGTTATTGGTGTGGATTTTTTTATATAAAAGGGGGTTTTCTGGGTGTTCCAATCCAATTTTTTAGATACATTAAAGGTGTTTAATGAAGGAAACAGTTTTGAAGCCTATCAATTCATGGGGTGTGTAAGAACGCATGAATCAGGACAGGATGGTTTTCGTTTTACTGTGTGGGCGCCGCGTGCTAAAAATGTATTTTTAGTGGGCGATTTTAATAATTGGGAAAAAGAAAGTATGTACCCCGTATTTGAAAGTGGTGTATATACACTTTTTAAAAATAATGTATATGACAATCAGGCTTATAAGTATGCGATTGAAACGCAGGAGGGTCAAATTGTTTATAAAATAGATCCATTTGCGCATCGGTTTGAAACACCTCCCAAAGATGCGTCTTTGGTGTATGATGATCCTGGTTTTCATTGGCATGATGATACGTATTTAAAAAATAGAAATAAAGGACCGGTTAATATCTATGAGGTCCATCTATCGAGTTGGAAAAAACATTATGATGGTACTAACTATTCATTTGATGATTTGATAGAATCACTTTTACCTTATGTTAAGGAAATGGGATATACCCATATTGAGTTGATGCCTGTGATGGACCATCCCTTGGAGGCGTCTTGGGGTTATCAAATTACAGGGTACTTTGCGGTAGGGGGACGCTTTGGTGATCCGCAAGGGCTCAAGCGTTTTGTGAATGCGGCCCATGGGATGGGTCTGGGTGTTATTTTGGATTGGGTTCCAGGACACTTCAGTCAAAACTATGACGCGATCGCATATTTTGATGGTACCCCCACTTTTGAATCTGACAATTCCATCATGGCTAAGAACCTGAGATGGGGTGCCCATAATTTTGATTTGGGGAAAACACAGGTACAATCTTTTTTGATATCGTCTGTGTTCTATTGGCTTAAAGAATTTCATGTGGATGGGATTCGGGTAGATGCGGTATCCAATATGTTGTATTTGGACTATGATTTAGAACCCCATGTATTGAATGAAGATGGATCCAATACTCATCATGCGGGGATTGCCTTTTTAAGAAAACTGAATAACGCCATTCATAAAACATTTGGGAATGTGATGATGATTGCTGAAGAAAGTACATCTTGGGATGGCATCACCAAGCCGCCTTCTGAAGGGGGACTTGGCTTTGACTACAAATGGAATATGGGCTGGATGAATGATACGCTTCGTTTCTTTGAGATGGATCCCATTTATCGAAACCACCATATGGACCTTTTGACCTTTGTATTTGTGTATATGAGACACGAGAAATATATTCTGGCACTCTCTCATGATGAAGTAGTTCATGGAAAACGATCGCTTTTGGATAAGATGCCAGGGAACCGTTATAACCAATTTGCACAACTGAAATTACTCAATGCTTGGATGATGGCTGTTGTGGGTAAAAAGCTTAATTTTATGGGCAATGAAATAGGCCAATATTTGGAATGGCGATTCTATGAAGAGTTGGAGTGGAATGCCTTAACCTATGAATACAATAAGGAATACCAGTATTTTATTAAAGTAATGAACGGTTTATACCGTACTGAAGCTGCTTTTTATGAAGATGATATGGAAGTACTGTGGGTGCGTGAAGAAAACGCCATGATGTTTATTAAACGAAAAGATTTCTATATCTTAATGAATTTTATACCCCACCAACACGATGCCTATACACTGGAGGTGAAAGAGAACGGGATTTACGATGTGGTGGTGAACTCTGAAATGGTAGAATTTGGAGGCAATTGGACCTACCAAGTTTCAACCTATGAAACTGTGGATAAACGTATAGAATTGGTTGTGCCAGCCTATGGTGTGTTGGTACTAAAAAAGAGGAGATGAAACATGAAGAAAGAAATGATAGGTGTCATCTTGGCTGGAGGCCAAGGAACCCGTTTGGGTAAACTCACAAAAGAAACTGCCAAACCTGCTGTCCCCTTTGGGGGTCGTTATCGCATTATCGACTTTGCGCTTTCAAACTGCTATAACTCAAAAGTATATGAATTGGGTGTCATGACCCAATACCAACCCTTAGAGTTAAATGCACATATTGGAAATGGGAGTCCATGGGGATTGAGTCGTAGTAATGACGGCGTTAAAATCCTTCAACCTTATTCCAGTGCAGATGGCAAGAAGTGGTTCCAAGGAACGGCCAATGCGATTTACCAAAATATTACTTATATTGACAGTCAAAACCCTGAATACGTCTTAATTTTATCGGGTGACCATATTTATAAAATGGATTATTCAAAGATGTTGGATGACCATATTGAAAATAATGCAAAGCTTACGGTTGCGGTAATCGAAGTGCCTTTAGAAGAGGCCAGTCGCTTTGGGATTATGGAGACGGATAATACAGGACGGATTATTGAATTTTACGAAAAACCAGCAGAACCCAAGAGTACTTTGGCTTCCATGGGTGTCTATATTTTCACATGGGAAGACTTAAGACGCTACTTAGTGGAAGACCAAGCGAAAACAGGGGAATTGATGGACTTTGGTAAGGATGTCATTCCACGCTACCTAAAGAATGGTGAACGTGTCTTTGCGCATCCATTTAAAGGATATTGGAAAGATGTGGGAACGATTGAAAGTCTATGGGAGGCCAATATGGAATTCTTAGATCCAAATCATGAACTCAACATCCGAGAAAAAGATTGGCGTATTAATACAAGATATACTGCCAGCCCACCCCAATTTATTTCAGAAAACGCCAAGGTAACACGTTCCATGATTGTGGATGGTACCTTTGTGGATGGTACAGTTGAACAATCCATCCTCTCCCAAGATGTAAGAGTGGGAAGGGATGCGTATGTTTATGCTTCCGTTGTGATGTCCAATGTGGTGATTGGGAAAAATGCGGATATTCGCTATACCATCATTGGTGAAGAAGCCAAGATTGCCGATAATGCCATATTACATGGTACACCTGAAGAAATATTAGTCATTGGATATGGAGAAGTTGTAGGAGGTGACAGTGATGAGAGGGAATAAGTATAGCGCAATTATTAATTTAAGTGGTGTTACCGATTATCTTTCACCCCTGACAGATCATCGACCTATTGCTGGATTGCCCTTTGCGTGTCGCTATCGTGTAATTGACTTTATGTTGTCAAGTTTAAACTATGCCGGGATTGAATCGGCCGCCTTATTCATTGATGAAAGTGGACGCTCCATTTATGACCACGTTAGAAGTGGTAAAGAATGGGACTTTGATGCCACCATCAAAGGGGGACTCTTTACCTTCTCCCAACAAGTTTGGAAACGATTTGATTATATTCACCAAGAAAGAACCCATGACTTCTATATGGACCATCATGTGTTCTTAGATAAAGGTGAAGAACCTTATGTTGTGGTGATGGGTGGCGAAATTGTACAAACAATAGATGTTGATGCGATTTATAAACACCACCTCGCACAAGAAGCAGATATTACAGTGGTTTATAAAATTGCCCCACACGAAACACTAAATGGTGTTGAATTGGACTCAGAGGGTTATGTAACAGCCATCACAAATGACAATAATGGTCTATCCCTAGCAAACGTATTCTTTTTGAAAAAGGATAAGCTAAAGGAAATCTTAAGACGTGCCAACGAAGATGGGGTCTATGAAAACCTAACCCTTGTAATGAAGAAATACCTACAAGACTATAAAGTATCGGCCTTTGAATACACTGGCTTTATGGAACCCATTCATTCTGTTCAAAACTACTTTGAAGTCAGTATGAAGCTCTTGGATTTGGGCAACTA